>Ga0302314_10000216_pt1 | contig 101303 bp, 17 predicted proteins | sample III_Palsa_N2_3_FD_200533 | JGI IMG/M metagenome (GOLD analysis project Ga0302314, IMG submission 200533) | Peat permafrost microbial communities from Stordalen Mire near Abisko, Sweden - III_Palsa_N2_3 | ecosystem: Environmental > Terrestrial > Soil > Palsa > Peat permafrost | place: Sweden... | reverse complement strand
CGGGCAGCGGCTGCGCGAGGTGCTGCCGGCGCTGGCCGCCTGGCGGCAGCGCGAACGCGGTGAATCGACCGTCGCGGACTGGCGGTACCGGATCACCTGGGCCCCGGTCACGGTGCCGGGCTCCGCGACCCTGTCCGGAACCTGGCTCCTGGTCGCCCCGGCCGACGGGACAACCACGGACCGGACCGAGCGGTGCGTCCGGGCGCTGACCGACCACGGCGCACAGGTGCTGCTCACCGGGATCGCCCCGGGTGAGGTCGACCGGCAGGTGCTGGCCGACCGGATCAGCGAGACCCTCGGCGCGGAGGCCGACGGCGTGGCCGGGGTGGTGTCGCTGCTGGCGCTGGACGAGTCGCCGCTGGAGCGCTGGCCGGTGGTGTCGGGCGGACTGGCCGGGACGATGGGCCTGGTCCAGGCCCTGGGCGACGCCGGGATCGGCGCGCCGCTGTGGGTGCTGACCTCGGGTGCGGTCGCCGCCGGTGCCGGTGAGGTGCCGACCGGCCAGGTCCAGGCGCAGACCTGGGCGTTCGGCCGTGTCGTCGGTCTGGAGCATCCGGACCGGTGGGGCGGCCTGATCGACCTGCCGCAGGCGTGGGACGCGCGGTCGGCCGGTCGGCTGGTCGCGGTCCTGGCCGGGTGCGGCGAGGACCAGGTGGCGATCCGGGCCGGGGCAGTGCTGGGCCGACGGCTGATGCGCGCGCCCCGGCCGCGCCCCGGTGGCCGCTGGCTGCCGGGTGGCAGTGTGCTGGTGACCGGCGGTACCGGTGGCGTCGGCGGGCATGTGGCCCGCTGGCTGACCGGGCGCGGCGCCGCCCGGCTGGTGCTGTCCAGCCGTTCCGGCCCGGCTGCGGCCGGGGTGGCGGCGCTGGCGGCCGAGCTGGCCGCTGCCGGGACAGCGGTGGCCGTGGTCGCCGGTGACGTCGGCGAGCGCGTGCAGGTGGACGGCCTGGTGGACTGGATCGGTGCCACCGGCCCGCGGTTGAGCTCGGTGATGCATGCCGCCGGTGCCGGGCTGGGCGGCCCGATCGACGGCATGGTGGTCTCGGAGCTGGCGGACGTGTCGCAGGCGAAGGCCGGTGGCGCGGGCTTCCTCGACGAGGCCACCGCCGGTCTCGACCTGGACGCGTTCGTGGTGTTCTCGTCCGGTGCGGCGGCCTGGGGCAGCGGTCAGCTGTCCGGGTACGCGGCGTCGAACGCGGCGCTGGACGCCCTGGTCGAGGACCGTCGCGGGCGCGGCCTGGCCGGGACGTCGGTCGCCTGGGGTCTGTGGGGCGGCGGCGGCATGGGTGAGGGCCCGGCCGGAGAGGTGCTGCAGCGCCTCGGCCTGCGGGAGATGGACCCGGAGCCGGCGATCGCGGCGCTGGCCGGAGTGCTGGACGCCGACGAAGCCCTGGTGGCGGTCTCGGACATCGACTGGGCCCGGTTCGCCCCGGTGTTCACCGTGCAGCGGCCGAGTCCGCTGCTGGCCGACCTGCCGGACGCCCAGCGGGCCCTCACCGAAGGTGCGGCCTCCGACGACAACGCCAAGCAGGCCGGGACGGCGCTGGGACAGCGGCTGCTCGGCCTGAACCGGCCGGAGCAGACCCGCATCCTCACCGACCTGGTCCGGGCCGAGGCCGCCGCCGTCCTCGGACATGCGTCCGCGGAGGCCGTGCCCGCCGCGCGGGCGTTCAAGGACCTCGGCTTCGACTCGCTCACCGCCGTCGACCTGCGCACCCGGCTGAACAGGGCCACCGGCCTGAAGCTCCCGGCCACCCTCGTCTTCGACCACCCCACCCCGACCGCGGTCGTCCAGTTGCTGCGGACCGAGCTGCTCGGCGCTCTGAGCGAGTCCGCTCCGCCGTCCACTGTGCTCGCGGCCGTCGACCCGGGCGAGCCGATCGCCATCATCGGCATCGGCTGCCGCTACCCCGGCGGAGCCGTCACCCCGGAGAGCTTCTGGGACCTGCTGGCCACCGGCACGGACGCCGTCTCCGGCTTCCCGTCCGACCGGGGCTGGGACGTCGAACGCCTCTACGGCGCCGCCCCCGCCGCCGGCACCTCCACCACCCGTCAGGGCGGATTCGTCTACGACGCCTCCGGTTTCGACGCCGGGTTCTTCGGCATCAGCCCGCGCGAGGCCATGGCGATGGACCCCCAGCAGCGCCTGCTGCTGGAGACCACCTGGGAGGCGCTGGAACGGTCGGGCATCGACCCGCTCTCGCTGCGGGGCAGCCAGACCGGTGTCTTCGCCGGGGCCACCTACTCGGCCTACGGCGTCGGCCTGGCCGAGAGCCCCGGCTCCGAGGGCTACCTGCTCACCGGGAACGCGACCAGCGTGATCTCCGGCCGTGTCTCCTACACCCTCGGCCTGGAGGGCCCGGCCGTCACCGTGGACACGGCCTGCTCGTCGTCCCTGGTGGCGCTGCACCTGGCCGGTCAGGCCCTGCGCGCCGGGGAGTGCTCTCTGGCCCTGGCCGGCGGGGTCACCGTGATGGCGACTCCCGGGGCGTTCGCCGAATTCGCCCGCCAGCAGGGCCTGGCCGGGGACGGCCGGTGCAAGTCGTTCGGCGCGGACGCCGACGGCACCGGCTGGGGTGAGGGCGCCGGCGTCCTGGTGCTGGAACGGCTCTCGGACGCCCGTCGCAACGGACACCAGGTCCTGGCCGTGGTCCGCGGCAGCGCGGTGAACCAGGACGGCGCGTCCAACGGACTCACCGCCCCCAACGGGCCGTCCCAGCAGCGGGTGATCCGGGCCGCCCTGGTCGGCGCCGGACTGGCCGCGTCGGACGTGGACGCGGTGGAGGCGCACGGGACCGGCACGGTGCTGGGCGACCCGATCGAGGCGCAGGCGCTGCTGGCGACCTACGGTCAGGACCGGCCCGAGGGCCGTCCGTTGTGGCTGGGCTCGGTGAAGTCCAACATCGGCCACGCCCAGGCCGCCGCCGGGGTCGCCGGTGTGATCAAGATGGTGCTGGCCATGCGGCACGACGTGCTGCCGGTCACCCTCTTCGCCGACGAGCCGTCCCCGCACGTGGACTGGTCCGCCGGAGAGGTGCGCCTGCTGACCGAGCCGGTGGCATGGCCGGCGAACGGCCGCCCCCGGCGGGCGGGCGTGTCGGCGTTCGGGGTCAGCGGCACCAACGCCCATGTGATCGTCGAAGAAGCGCCGGCCATCGCCGCCGACGACATCGCCGAGATCGAGACCGCCCCGCTGCGGACAGTCGCTGCGGTGCTGGATCCGGCCCCGTCCGCGTGGCTGGTGTCCGGTCAGTCGGCCGCCGGTCTGGCCGCCCAGGCCGGACGGCTCGCCGCCCACCTCTCCTCCCGTCCGGATCTCGACCCGGTCGGCGTCGGCTGGTCGCTGGCGCGGACCCGGTCGGTGTTCGAGCACCGGGCGGTCATCACCGGCGACCTGACCGCTGGGCTGGCCGCGGTCGCCGCGGGCACCTCGGCGGTCGGGGTGGTCCAGGCCGCGGTCGCCGCAAGCGGAGCCGGCCGGGTGGGCTTCCTCTTCGCCGGGCAGGGAGCCCAGCGCGCCGGGATGGGCCGTGCTCTCCACGCGGCGTCCCCGGTGTTCGCAGAGGCGTTCGACCACGCCTGCGCCCTGCTGGAGGCCGAGATCGGGCTCCCGATCCGGGACGTGGTGCTCGGCGCCGAGGAGGACGACGACGCCCGGGCCACACAGACCCTCTACGCCCAGGGCGGACTGTTCGCGGTCGAGGTGGGGCTGCTCGCCCTCCTCGCCGCGGCCGGAGTGGTCCCGGATGCGGTCGCCGGTCACTCGGTCGGGGAGATCGCCGCTGCCCACGCGGCCGGTGTCCTGACCCTGGCGCAGGCGTGCCGACTGGTCGGCGCCCGGGGGCGGCTGATGCAGGCCCTTCCCGACGGCGGGGCGATGGCGGCGATCGCCGCCACCGAGGCCGAGGTGCTCGCGACGCTCCAGGACATGTCCGGGGTGTCCGTCGCGGCGGTCAACGGACCGTCGTCGACGGTGGTCTCGGGTGACGCGACCGCCGTGGACACGGTGGTCGAGCTGTGGCGGGAACGCGGGCGGCGGGTGCGCCGACTGCGGGTCAGCCATGCGTTCCACTCGGCCCGGATGGACCCGGTGCTGGACGAACTCGGCTCGGTGGCCGCCGATCTCGAGCACGCCCTGCCCGAGGTGGCGTGGGTCGGGGCGCTGACCGGTGAGCTGATCACCCGGCCGGATGCCGACTACTGGGTGGACCAGGCCCGGCAGCCGGTCCGCTTCGCCGACGCGGTGACGACGATGGCTGGTCAGGGCGTCTCGGTGTTCATCGAGATCGGCCCGGACGGGACACTGTCGGCGATCGGCGAGGGGCTCGACTCCGAAGCCGTGTTCATCCCGATGCTGCGGGCGAACACCGACGCGTCGACGGCCGTACTGGCCGCCCTGGCCCAGGCCCATGTGCGGGGAGTGGACCTCGACTGGTCCGCGATCCTGCCGACCGGGCAGCCGGTGGAGCTGCCCACCTACGCCTTCCAGCACCAGCACTACTGGCCGCAGCCTGCGCCCGTCGCGGCCCGTGGCGGCGACGGAACCGGAACCGAGGCCGAGGCGCAGTTCTGGGCCGCCGTGGAACACGGCGACCTGGCCGGACTGGCCGGGGCCCTGGACGTCGACGGCGAACGCCCGTTCAGCGAGGTGCTCCCGGCGCTGGCGTCCTGGCGTCAGCGCGACCGGGAGGAATCGCTGACGGCGGGCTGGCGCTACCGGGTCTCCTGGACGCCGGTGCCCGATCCGGCTCCGGCGAAGCTGACCGGAACCTGGCTCGTCGTCTCCGCGGCGTCCTCGTCCTCGGACCTGACCGGCGCCTGCGCGGAGGCACTGACCGCGGCCGGGGCCCGGGTGGTCCTCGCCGAGGCCGCGTCGGGTGAGGTGGCCCGGGTCAGCCTGGCCGCCCGCATCCGCCAGGCCCTTGCCGACACCCGGGTGGCCGGAGTGCTGTCGCTGCTGGCCGCCGACGAGGCGCCGCTGAGCGACTCCCCGGCCGTCAGCGCCGGCCTGGCCGGAACCCTCGGCCTGGTCCATGCACTGGCCGACCTCGACATCGAGGCCCCGGTCTGGGTGGCGACCTCCGGAGCGGTCGCGACCGGCCCGGGCGAGGTGCTGAGCAGCCCGGTGCAGGCCCAGGTCTGGGGGCTGGGCCGGATCGTCGGCCTGGAACACCCCGACCGCTGGGGCGGCCTGATCGACCTGCCGTCGGCCCCGGACGAGCGAACCACGGCCCGGCTGGTCGCCCTGCTGGCCGGATCCGTCGAGCGGGGCGAGGACCAGGTCGCGATCCGCGGCAGTGGAATCCTGGGCCGACGGCTGCTCCCGGCTCCGCAACCACGCGGAAACGGTGCCTGGACGTCGTCGGGCAGCGCCCTGATCACCGGCGGCACCGGAGCGATCGGCGGGCGGGTGGCCCGCTGGCTGACCGAACGCGGCGTTCCCCGGGTCGTGCTGGTCTCGCGATCGGGTGCCCGTGCCTCCGGTACGGCCGAGCGGGCCGCGCGACTGGCCGCCGCGGGCACCGCCGTCTCGGTGGTCGCCTGCGACACGGCCGACCGGGCCCGGACGGCCGGACTGCTGGACTGGATCGACCGCAGCGGGGCCTCGCTGCGGGCCGTCTTCCACGCCTCCGGCGTCGCCCAGGGCGCCTCGGTCATCGACACCACGGTCGGGGACCTGGCCACCGCCGCGATCGCCAAGACGGCCGGAGCCGTGCACCTGGACGAGCTCACGGCCGACCGGGAGCTGGACGCCTTCGTGCTCTTCTCCTCGGGCGCCGCGATCTGGGGAAGCCGACTGCAGGCGGCCTACGCCGCCGCCAACGCCCACCTGGACGCACTGGCCGAGAACCGGCTCGCCCGTGGACTGCCCGCGACCTCGGTGTCCTGGGGCCTGTGGGGCGGCGGCGGGATGGGCGAGGGCGAAGGCGGCGCCCAGCTGCAACGACTCGGCCTGCGGGACATGGACCCCGAGCTGGCCATCGGCGCGCTGGCCGGCGTCCTGGACCACGGCGAGGGCCTGGTCACCGTGGCCGACCTGGACTGGGCGAGCTTCGCCCCGGTGTTCACCCTGCACCGGCCCAGCGCTCTGATCAGCGAACTGCCGCAGGTCCGGCTCGCGTTGGCCGAACCAGCCGCCGACACGACCGGCGGGGGCACGGGCGCCGCGACCGCGCTGGGACAGCAGCTGCAGGGCCTCGCCAGGGCCGACCAGGACCGGACCCTGACGGAGCTGGTGCGGGCAGAGGCGGCGCTGGTCCTCGGGCACCCCTCGCCCGACGCGGTGGAGGCAGGCCGGGCGTTCAAGGACGTCGGCTTCGACTCGCTCACCGCCGTCGAGCTGCGCAACCGGCTGAACACGGCCACCGGCCTGAAGCTCCCGGCCACCCTGGTCTTCGACTACCCGACCCCGGCCGCGCTGGCCGAGCACCTGAGGGTCGGCCTGGTCGGGGAGCAGACCGGATCCCTGGTCCCGGTCCGGGCGGTGGCGACGACGAACGACGAGCCGATCGCCATCGTCGGGATGAGCTGCCGCCTTCCCGGCGGCGCGGGCACCCTCGAGGACTACTGGACCCTGCTGAGCACCGGCACCGACGCCGTCTCCGGCTTCCCGGTCGACCGCGGCTGGGACGCCTTCGGCTCCGCCGTCGGCGACTCCGGCTCGTTCGCGCCGGTCGGTGGATTCGTCCATGACGCGGGCGATTTCGACCCCTCGTTCTTCGGGATCAGCCCCCGCGAGGCGCTCGCGATGGACCCGCAGCAGCGGCTGCTGCTGGAGGCCTCGTGGGAGGCCCTGGAGCAGGCCGGGATCGACCCCGGCCTGCTGCGCGGCACCGCGGCCGGAGTGTTCGCCGGCGCCTGGTCGTCCGGATACGGGATGAGCCTGCAACCGTCCGGCGACAGCGCCGGCACCGAGGGCTACTTCCTCACCGGCAGCGCGACCAGTGTGATCTCCGGCCGGGTTGCCTACACGCTCGGCCTGGAGGGCCCGGCGGTGACCGTGGACACGGCCTGCTCGTCGTCCCTGGTCGCCCTGCACCTGGCCTGCCAGTCGCTGCGCTCGGGGGAGTCCTCGCTGGCGCTCGCCGGTGGGGTGACGGTGATGGCGACCCCCGGGGCGTTCGCCGAGTTCGCCCTGCAGCAGGGCCTGGCCGGGGACGGCCGGTGCAAGTCCTTCGGGGCGGGCGCCGACGGCACCGGCTGGGGCGAGGGCGCCGGGGTGCTGGTCGTGGAACGGCTCGCCGACGCCCGGCGGCTGGGCCACCGGGTGCTGGCCGTGGTCCGCGGCAGCGCGGTGAACCAGGACGGCACGTCGAACGGGCTGACCGCGCCGAACGGACCGTCCCAGCAGCGGGTGATCCGCACGGCCCTGGCCGACGCCCGACTGACGCCGGCCGACGTCGATGCCGTCGAGGCGCACGGGACCGGCACGGTGCTGGGCGACCCGATCGAGGCGCAGGCCCTGCTGGCCACCTACGGGCAGGAGCGGACCGACGAACGGCCGCTGTGGCTGGGCTCGGTGAAGTCGAACATCGGTCACACCCAGGCGGCCGCGGGCGTGGCCGGGATCATCAAGATGGTCCTGGCGATGCAGCACGAGGTTCTCCCGGCCACCCTGCACGCGCAGCAGCCCTCCCCGCACGTCGACTGGGACATGGGCGAGGTGCGGCTGCTCAGCGAGCCGGTGCCGTGGCCGGTGAACGGTCGGCCGCGCCGGGCCGGGGTGTCGTCCTTCGGTGTCAGCGGCACCAACGCGCACATCATCCTGGAGGAGCCGCCGGCCCTTGACGAGCCGTCAGGTATCGACGAAGCGGACGGCGAGGACGACTTCGGTCCGCAGAGCGGGACCGTCGACGCCGCACTGCCGGTCCTGACCGGTGGGCCGACCGCCTGGCTGCTGTCCGGCAGGACCGCCGCCGGACTGGCCGGACAGGCGCACCGGCTGGCCGAGCACCGGCAGGCCCGGCCCGAGCCGGAGGCCGGTGAGACGGCCGACATCGCGTGGTCGCTGGCCACCACCCGGGCGGCGTTCGAGCACCGGGCCGTGGTCACCGGCACCGGAGCCGACGAACTGATCGCCGGACTGGGCGCGGTGGCGGGCGGCGAGCCGGCCGCCGGGGTGGTGACCGGGACGATCCCGGCCGGTGACCGGCGAGCGGTGTTCGTGTTCCCCGGCCAGGGTTCGCAGTGGGTGGGGATGGGCCGGGAGCTGGCGGCCTCGTCGCCGGTGTTCGCGGCCCGGCTCGCCGAGTGCGGTCAGGCCCTGTCCGCCCATGTGGACTGGTCCTTGGACGACGTCCTGGCGGGAGTCGACGGTGCACCGGGTCTGGACCGGGTCGACGTGGTGCAGCCCGTGCTGTGGGCGGTCATGGTGTCGTTGGCCGCGGTCTGGTCGGCGGCCGGTGTCGAACCGGACGCGGTGGTCGGACATTCGCAGGGCGAGATCGCGGCCGCGGTCGTGGCCGGGATCCTCTCCCTGGAGGACGCCGCCAGGATCGTGGCCCTGCGCAGCCAGGCCCTGACAGCCCTGTCCGGACGCGGCGGCATGCTGTCCGTCGCCGAACCGGCGGAAGCCGTGGGCAGCCGACTGGCGGCATGGGACGGCAGGTTGACGGTCGCGGCGGTCAACGGACCGGACGCCACCGTCGTCTCCGGCGACCCCGACGCCGTCGAGCAGTTGGCCGCCGCGTGCGAGCGGGACGGCGTCCGGGCCCGGATCCTTCCGGTCGACTACGCCTCCCACGGCCCGCAGGTGGACGCCATCCGGGACGAGGTGCTCACCGCGCTCGCGGGAATCACCCCGCAGCCGGCCCGGCTGCCGATGGTGTCGGCGATGACCGGCGACCACCTGGAAGGTCCTGAGGCGGACGCCGCGTACTGGTACGCGAGCCTGCGCGAGCCGGTGCGGTTCTCGACGGCGATCGAGGCGCTCGACCGGGCCGGGTACCGGGTGTTCATCGAGTCCTCTCCGCACCCGGTGCTGATCGCGGCGATCACCGCCACCCTCGAGCAGACCCCTGACGGGGGGTCCGAGCGGACGCCGGTGGTGACCGGGACGCTGCGCCGGGACGACGGAGGTCCGGCCCGGATCCTGCTCTCCCTGGCCGAGGTCCATGTGCACGGAGTGGGCGTGGACTGGTCGGCGGTGCTGACCGCCGGGCGGCGGGTCGACCTGCCGACGTATGCCTTCGAGCACCAGCGCTACTGGTCCCGGCTTTCCCTGAGCGGAAGCGGGGACGTCCGGTCGGCCGGACTGGGCGCGGTCGGACATCCGCTGCTGGGAGCGGCGGTCGAGCTGGCCGGCGGCGAAGGGGTGGTCCTGACCGGACAGCTGTCCCTGCGCTCGCAGCCGTGGCTCGGCGATCACGCCGTCGGTGGCACGGTGCTGCTGCCGGGCACGGCGTTCGTGGAGTTCGCGGTGCGGGCCGGATACGAGGTCGGGTGCGCCCGGATCGTCGAACTGACCCTGGCGGCGCCGCTGGTCCTGGCGGCCACCGGTGCGGTCCAGGTCCAGGTCATGGTCGGTGCACCGGATCAGGACGGTCAGCGAACCGTCGGGATCTACTCCCGCGCCGACGACGCCGAGGGCGTTCCGTGGATCCAGCACGCCGGTGGACGGCTCGCGCCGGACCGGCCCGCCGACCTGTCGGAGTCCGCCGACTTCGTGGTCTGGCCGCCCCAGGACGCCGAGTTCGTGGACGTCTCGAGCCTCTACGAGACCCAGGCCGCGGGCGGATACGGCTATGGGTCGGTCTTCCGCGGGCTGCGGGCGGCCTGGCGGCGCGGCACCGACGTCTTCGCCGAGATCGCCCTGCCCGACGACGCCGCCTCCGAGGCGGCCCGGTTCGGAATCCACCCGGCCCTGCTGGACGCGTCCCTGCACGCGGCCGGACTGCTCGCGGCCTCCGACGCGTCCGCCGAGGATTCGGGCGGTGTGCGGCTGCCCTTCGCCTGGACCGGGGTGTCGCTCCAGGCGGCGGGCGCGTCCACGCTGCGGGTCAGGCTCTCCCAGGACGGCGCCGGAAGCCTCGTCCTGGACGCGGCCGATCCCACCGGCCGACCGGTCGTGTCGGTGGAGTCCCTGGTCCTGCGGCCGATCGCGGCCGGAGCCCTGGAGGCCGCCGCGAACGGCCTGCGCGACGCCCTCTTCAGCGTCGAGTGGATCCCGGTCAGCGGAGACGGGGCGTCGACCGCCGACCGGTGGGCGCTGATCGGCGCCGATCCGTTCGGACTCACCTCCGCCGGCGCGACGGTGGAGACCCACCAGGACCTGGCCGCCCTGACCGAGGCGGTCGAGGCCGGACAACCCGCACCGGACCTGGTGCTGGTCGAGATCGGCACCGAGGGCACCGGTCTCGGCGTCGCCGAGACGTCCCGGCTGATCGCCGGTCGGACCCTGGGCCTGGTCCAGCACTGGCTCACGCTCCCGGCCCTGTCCGAAGCCCGACTGGTGCTGGTGACCCGGGGCGCCATCGCGGCGCAGCCCGGCGAGCCGGTGACCGATCCGGCCGCGGCCTCGGCCTGGGGGCTCGTTCGCTCCGCGCAGTCGGAGGAGCCCGGCCGCCTGGTCCTGGTCGATCTTCCGGCGGTCGACACCGCGCAGGCGGTCGGACAGCTGGCCTCGGCCGTGGCATCCGCGGAGCCGGAGCTGGCGATCCGTCAGCAGGTCGCCTACGGGCGGCGACTGACCCGCCCGGCGATTCTGCCGGAGTCGGAGCTGGACGCCGACCACGCCGGGGCTCCCGGCACCGTCCTGATCACCGGGGGAACCGGCATGCTGGGGGCACTGGTCTCCCGGCACCTGGCGGAGACCGGGCGGGCCGAGCGACTGCTGCTGCTGAGCCGCTCGGGTCCCTCCGCCGCAGGGGCCGCCCTGCTGGCCGCCGACTGCGCGCGGGCGGGGGTCGGTGTGCAGATCACGGCCGCCGACGCCGCCGACCGTCCCGCTCTGGCCGGGGTACTGGCTCGGAGCGAGGGCCCGCTGACCTCCGTCATCCACACGGCCGGGGTCCTGGACGACGGTGTGATCGGGTCGCTGACGACCGATCGGATCGACGCGGTGATGCGGCCCAAGGCCGACGCCGCCTGGAACCTGCACGAACTGACCTGGGACATCGACCTGGACACGTTCGTCCTGTTCTCGGCCGGGGCCGCGACCTTCGGGGCTCCCGGGCAGGGCAACTACGCGGCGGGGAACGCCTTCCTCGACTCCCTGGCCGCTCACCGCCGGGGGGAGGGGCTGCCTGCGATCTCGCTGGCCTGGGGGCTGTGGGCCGATGCCAGCGCGATGACCGGGCATCTCAGTGCCGGTGACCGGCAGCGGGTCAGTCGCAGCGTGATGACCGAGATCACGGCCGAGGACGGTCTGGCCCTGCTGGATCTGGCCCTGGCCCGGGACGAGGCGCTGCTGGTGCCGGCTCGGCTGAATGTGGCCGCCCTGCGGGGCCAGGCCGCCCGGGGCGAGCAACTGGCCGCGGTCTGGCGGGGCCTGGCGGGCAATCCGCTGCGGTCCGCATCTGCCGCCGTCAGTGCGGAAGCGGGGCGCCTGCTTCGGCAGCAGTTGAACGCGGCGGCCGATTCGGACCGCAACCGGATATTGTTGAACCTGGTTCGCACGAATGCGGCCGCCGTTCTCGGTCATTCCTCGGCGGATGCCGTGGGAGCCGGACGGGCCTTCAAGGATCTGGGTTTCGACTCGCTGACTGCTCTGGAGCTACGGAATCGGTTGAACGCTGCCACGGGACTGAAACTGCCGGCGACCCTGGCATTTGACTACCCGACACCAGCTGTTCTCTCCGATTACCTCAACCGGGAAGTCGGCGGTGACAAGATCAACCTGGGCTCGGTCGCCCTGGATGAAGTCGGAAAGCTCGAAAAACTGGTCAAGGGAATTGCTTCCGGTGATGGTGCACGAAGTGCTCTGGCTGCGCGTGTGAAAGCTCTGCTGTCGACATTGGAGAGCGATCACGACGCGACGGCCGGCGACGCGGCCGACAACGATCTCAATGCAGCCACGGTCGAGAACATCTTCGATCTTCTCGACAACGAGCTCGCCGATTAACGAGTGTCAAGGCTGACGCCGGGACCACGCGCGAGGAGGCGTTTCCATGGACAACGAAGAAAAGTTTCTCGACTACCTGAAGCGGGCCACTGCCGATCTGCGCAAGGCCCGCCGACGGGTCCGGGAACTCGAGGACCGCGACCAGGAGCCGGTGGCGATCGTCGGCATAGGATGCCGCTTCCCGGGCGGGGTCGGGGATCCCGACGGCTTCTGGCAGTTGCTTGCCGGCGGCGTGGACGCGATCTCCGGTTTTCCGGTCGACCGGGGCTGGGACACCCAGGGCGTCTACGGCGCCACCCCCGGGTCGGGGGCGTCGACGACGCGTCAGGGCGGGTTCGTCTATGACGCGTCGGGCTTCGACGCCGGTTTCTTCGGGATCAGCCCGCGTGAGGCCCTGGCAATGGATCCGCAGCAGCGGGTCCTGCTCGAAGCCTCCTGGGAAGCCCTGGAACAGGCCGGAATCGACCCCGGCACGCTGCGCGGCTCCGCCACCGGTGTGTTCGCCGGCGCCGGTTTCTCCGCCTACGGCGCGGCGGTTCCCGCCAGCGACGCCGAGGGCTATGTGGTCACCGGCAACGCCACCAGTGTGATCTCCGGGCGGGTGGCCTACACCCTCGGGCTCGAGGGCCCGGCCGTGACCGTGGACACGGCCTGTTCCTCGTCCCTGGTCGCACTGCACCTGGCCGCCCAGGCGGTGCGTTCGGGGGAGTGCACGCTGGCTCTGGCCGGCGGGGTGACCGTCATGGCGGAGCCGGGCACCTTCGCTGAATTCTCCCGGCAGGGCGGCCTCGCCTTCGACGGGCGGTGCAAGGCGTTCGCCGCCGCAGCCGACGGCACCGGCTGGGGCGAGGGCGTCGGCATGCTCGTCGTCGAGCGGCTGTCCGACGCCCGCCGCAACGGCCACCGCGTGCTGGCCGTGGTCCGCGGCAGCGCGGTGAACCAGGACGGTGCGTCCAACGGACTCACCGCCCCCAACGGGCCCTCCCAGCAGCGCGTGATCCGGTCCGCCCTGGCCAGTGCCCGGCTGTCGGCCACCGAGGTGGACGCGGTCGAGGCGCACGGCACCGGCACGGTGCTGGGCGACCCGATCGAGGCCCAGGCGATCCTGGCCACCTACGGTCAGGACCGGTCCGAGGACCAGCCGTTGTGGCTGGGATCGGTGAAGTCGAACATCGGTCACACCCAGGCCGCCGCGGGCGTGGCCGGGGTCATCAAGATGATCCTGGCCATGCAGAACGGCCTGCTGCCGCGCACCCTGCACGCCGAGGATCCCTCCCCGTACGTGGACTGGTCGGCCGGGCAGGTCCGGCTGCTGACCGATCCGGTGCCGTGGCCGGCCAACGGACAGCCGCGCCGGGCCGGGGTCTCCGCCTTCGGGATCAGCGGCACCAACGCCCACATCATCCTGGAGGAGCCGACCGCCCCGGCTCCCACCGAGGAGCCGGCCGACGCCGAGGCCGCGAAGCCTCCCGTTCTGCAGCCTGTTCTGTGCGGCGACACGGTGGGCTGGTTGGTGTCGGGACAGAGCGCCGAGGGCCTGAAGGCCCAGGCGTCGAGGCTGGCCGCGCACGTCAACGCCCGCCCCGCGACCACCCCGGTGGACGTGGCCTGGTCACTGGCCACCACCCGCCCGGCCCTCGAGCACCGCGCCGTCGTGCTCGGCGACAACCGCGACGAGCTGCTCGCGGCGGTGTCGGCGCTCGCCACCTCGGCCCCGTCGGCCGCGGTCGTGAGCGGTATCGCCGAGGTCTCCCGCCGGGTCGTCCTCGTCTTCCCCGGCCAGGGCTCCCAGTGGATCGGGATGGGACGCGAACTCGCGGCCTCGTCCCCGGTGTTCGCGGCCCGGCTGGCCGAGTGCGGGCAGGCACTGGCCCCGTATGTGGACTGGTCCCTGGACGACGTCCTGGCCGGCCGCGAGGGGGCGCCCGGTTTCGACCGGGTCGACGTGGTGCAGCCGGTGCTGTGGGCCCTGATGGTGTCGCTCGCCGAGCTGTGGCGGGCGGCCGGGGTGAAACCCGATGCCGTGGTGGGACATTCGCAGGGCGAGATCGCGGCAGCCGTCGTCGCCGGGATCCTCTCCCTTGACGACGCGGCGAAGGTGGTCGCGCTGCGCAGCCGGGCACTGATCGCCCTGTCCGGAGCCGGGGGCATGCTGTCCCTCGCCGCACCGGTGGACGACGTCGCCGCCCGGATCGTCGCCGGCGGCGGCCGGTTGTCGGTGGCGGCGGTCAACGGGCCCGACGCCACCGTGGTTTCCGGTGAGCCCGCCGCCCTGGCCGAACTGGCAGCCGCATTCGAGCGGGACGGGGTCCGCACCCGCCTGCTGCCGGTGGACTACGCCTCCCACGGTCCGCAGGTCGACGCCATTCGCGACGAGGTGCTGGACCTGCTGGCGGGGATCGCGCCGCAGCCGGCGCGGCTGCCGATGGTGTCGGCGATGACCGGTGAATACCTGGAAGGTCCCGAGATGGACGCCGGGTACTGGTACGCGAGCCTACGGGCACCGGTGCAGTTCTCCCGGGCCGTCGAACTGCTGGGCCGTGCCGAGTACGGCGCCTTCATCGAGGTGTCCGCGCACCCGGTCCTGACCACCGCGATCACCGCCACGCTCGAAACCGTCACGCTGGAAACCGACGCGCTCACCGCGCCGGTGGTGTCCGGAACGCTGCGCCGCGACGACGGCGGCCCGGCTCGGGTACTGGCGTCCCTGGCCGAGGTGTATGCGCGGGGCGTCATGGTGGACTGGCCGTCGGTGCTGGCCGAAGGCGAGCGCGTCGACCTTCCGACCTATGCGTTCCAGCGGCAGTACTACTGGCCGAAGCCGGCCCCGGTCGGCGCACACAACGGCTCCGCGACGGGCCGGACGGACCCGGTGTCGGAGGGCGAGGCCCAGTTCTGGGCGGCAGTCGAGGCCGACGACGTGACCGGCCTGGCCGATGCGCTCTCGGTCGGGGGCGGTTGGCCGTTCAGCGACGTCGTCCCGGCGATGGCCTCGTGGCGCCGTCGCGAACGCGACCAGTCGGCGGTGGCGGACTGGCGCTACCAGGTGGCCTGGACACCGGTCGCCGACCCCGGTCCGGCCACGTTCTCCGGAACCTGGCTCGTCCTGGTCCCCGCCGTCCCCAGCTCGGAGCAGACCGACGACCTGACCGCCGCCGTCGTGCGGGCCCTGTCCGCCCGCGGCGCCGAGGTGGTCACCCTGCCCGTCGCCCCGGACGCGCTCGACCGCGAGACACTCGCGATGCGGATCGTCGCGGCCGCCGGATCGGCCGCGGCACCGACCGGGGTGCTGTCGCTGCTGGCACTGGACGAGGCGCCGCTGGTCGAATGGCCGGTCGTGGCCGGAGGCCTGGCCGGCACCCTCGGCCTGGTCCAGGCGCTCGGCGACGCCGGGATCGCGGCCCCGCTGTGGCTGCTGACCCAGGGCGCGGTCGCGGCGGGCCCGGACGAGGCGCTGACCAACCCGATCCAGGCCCAGGTCTGGGGTCTGGGCCGGGTCGCCGGCCTGGAGCACCCGGACCGGTGGGGCGGCCTGGTCGACCTTCCGTCCGTGCTCGACGCCCCGGCCGCCGAACGCCTCGGCGCCGTGCTGGCCGGATGCGGTGAGGACCAGATCGTGATCCGGCCCGGCGGCATCCGCGCCCGGCGACTGGTCCGGTCGGCCACCCGCAGGACCGACCCCGAACAGCCGTGGACGGCGCGAGGCAGTGTGCTGCTGACGGGGGCCAGCGGCGCGATCGGCCCGGACCTGGCCGCCTGGCTGTCCCGTTCGCACGTACCGCATGCGGTGCTCGCCAGCCGCCGGGGTCCGCAGACCCCCGGAGCCGCAACCCTGGCCGCGAGCATGGCCGAGGCCGGCACCGCCGTGACCATGGTCGGCTGCGATGTGGCCGACCGGGACCGGGTCGCCGGGCTGCTGCAATGGATCCCGACGGTGGCAGCCCCGCTGTCGGTGGTGATCCACGCGGCGGTCTCCGTCGAGCTGACCCCGCTGAAGGACACGGACGTCGCCGAACTGTCCCTCGCCTCCAGCGCCAAGGTCGCCGGAGCGGCCCACCTGGACGAACTGACCGCCGACCTCGATCTCGACGCGTTCGTCCTGTTCTCCTCGATCACCGCCACCTGGGGCGTCAGCGACCACGGCTCCTACGCGGCCGCGAACGCCTACCTCGACGCGCTGGCCGAGAACCGGCGCTCCCGCGGCCTGCCCGCGACCTCGGTGGCCTGGGGCGTCTGGGATTCGGGCGGCCGTTTCGACGAGAGCCCGGCAGAGGAATGGCTTCCGCAGAGCCTGATCCCGGACCGCCTGCGGCGCCAGGGCCTGCGGCTGCTGGACCCGGACCGGGCCCTGGTGGCGCTGAGTCAGGTACTGGCCGCCGACGGCACCGCTGCTCTGGCCCTCGCCGACGTCGACTGGCCCCGGTTCTCGGCCGTGTTCAACGCGGCCCGCTCGTGGCGCCTGCTGGACGAGATACCCGAGGCCCGTCAGGCGGTGGCCGAACCCGGCGCCGTCGCGGTGTCGGGTGAGGCGGCCTCGCTGCTCGCCCGCCTGCTCGGAGTGTCACCGGTGCAGCGCGAGCGGATCGTCACGGAGCTGGTGCGCGGGCACGCGGCCGCCGTCCTGGGGCACAGCTCACCGACCGCCGTCCAGGCCGCGCGGGCCTTCCGCGACATGGGTTTCGACTCGCTGACGGCGGTGGAGCTGCGCGGACGGCTGAACCAGGCCACCGGTCTGCAGCTGGCCTCGACCGTGGTGTTCGACTACCCGTCACCGCTGGTGCTGGCCAGGCAGATCCTGACCCAGCTGATCGGATCGGCGGCCCTGGCACCGGACGAGTCCCGAGTGACCCCGGTGTCGTCGTCCGACCCGGTGGTGATCGTGGGGATGGGCTGCCGGTTCCCCGGCGGCGCGGACAGTCCCGAGGCGCTGTGGGAGCTGCTGGCGACCGGCGCGGACGCGATAGCGGGCTTCCCGGCCGACCGCGGCTGGGACAGCTCGCTCGGCCTGGCGGACGGCGGTTCCGGCGAGTCGTCGTTCAGCCCCGAGGGTGGCTTCATCACGGGGATGGCCGACTTCGATCCGGCGTTCTTCCGGATCAGCCCGCGCGAGGCGCTGGGCATGGACCCGCAGCAGCGGTTGCTGCTGGAGACGTCGTGGGAGGCCCTGGAACGGGCCGGAATCGACCCGGTGACCCTGCGAGGGTCGCTGACCGGCGTCTTCACCGGCGCGTCGTCCTCGGGGTATGCCGGCCAGGCCGGGTTCGGGGCCGGGGTGGAGGGCTCCGAAGGCCATCTGATGATCGGGAACCTGACCAGCGTGATCTCCGGCCGGGTCTCCTACACGCTGGGCCTGGAGGGCCCGGCGGTGACGGTGGACACCGCCTGCTCGTCGGCGCTGGTCTCGCTGCACCTGGCCGCGCAGGCGCTGCGCGGCGGTGAGTGCGACCTGGCCCTGGCCGGTGGCGTCATGGTGATCACCGACCCGACCGAGTTCATCGGCTTCTCCCAGCAGGGCGCGCTCGCGGCCGATGCCCGCTGCAAGGCGTTCTCGGCCGACGCGGACGGTATGAGCCTGGCCGAGGGCGTCGGACTGTTCGTCATGGAGCGACTCTCCGACGCCCGCCGGAACGGACATCCGGTCCTGGCGGTGGTGGCCGGCAGCGCGGTGAACCAGGACGGCGCCTCGAACGGGCTGTCCGCGCCGAACGGCCCGTCGCAGCAGCGGGTGATCCGCGCGGCCCTGGCCAACGCCGGACTACAGCCGGGCGACATCGACGTGATCGAGGCCCACGGCACCGGCACCGCGCTCGGCGACCCGATCGAGGCGCAGGCCATCCTGGCCACCTACGGTCAGGACCGGCCCGAGAGCCGGCCGCTGGCGCTGGGTTCGGTGAAGTCGAACATCGGTCACACCCAGCAGGCGGCCGGCGCAGCAGGCATCATGAAGATGGTGCTGGCCCTGCAGCACGACCTGGTGCCGGCCACCCTGCACGCGGACGTGCCGTCGCCGCACGTGGACTGGACCGCTGGACACGTTCAGCTGCTGCACCGGCCGATGCCCTGGCCCGCCGGCCGGTCCGAGCACGACGATCCGAGCGCGGATCTCCGCCCACGACGAGCCGGAGTCTCGGCCTTCGGGATCAGCGGCACCAACGCCCACGTCATCCTCGAAGAGCCTCCCGCCGCATTGGCCGACCCCGAGCTCGCCGAGCGTACCGACCGTACGGACGGCGCCGAGCCGCCGGAGCCCGAGGTTCTCACCGCTGTGGCCGCCGGAGCCATGGCCTGGCTCGTGTCGGGACACACCCCGGCAGGCCTGGCCGAGCAGGCCCGGCGACTGGCCGCCCACCTGCGCGCCGCTCCGCAGCTCGACCCGGCCGATGTCGGCTGGTCACTGGCGACCACCCGCACCGCACTGGAGCACCGGGCCGTGGTGTACGGCGCGACCCGCGACGACCTGACGGGCCCACTGGCTGCGGTCTCCGCCGGTGAACCGTCCGCCGGGGTCGTCAGCGGCACAGCGGCTGCGGCCGGGCCTGTGGTGTTCGTCTTCCCCGGCCAGGGTGGTCAGTGGGTGGGCATGGGTCAGGAGTTGGCCCGGACGAGTCTGGTGTTTGCGGCGCGGTTGGCTGAGTGCGGGCGGGCGTTGGCGCCGTTTGTGGATTGGGATCTGGCGGAGGTTCTGGCTGACAGCGAGCGTCTGTCGCGGCTCGATGTGGTGCATCCCGCTCTGTGGGCGGTGATGGTGTCGTTGGCGGCGGTGTGGGAGGCGGCGGGTGTTCGTCCGGATGCGGTGATCGGTCACAGTCAGGGTGAGATCGCGGCGGCGTGTGTGGCGGGGGTGTTGTCGCTGTCGGATGGTGCGCGGGTGGTTGCCCGTCGAGGTCAGGCGATGGTCGCCCTGGAGGGCCGGGGTGGCGTGCTGTCTATCGCCGCCTCCCTGGAGGCTGTTGAGGCTCGGCTGCGGGCGGGGGGTGGACAGCTGTCGGTGGCGACGGTGAACGGCCCGGAGGCCGTCACGGTGTCCGGTGCCGTGGATGCCCTGCAGGTGTTGGCGGCTGAGTGCGAGCGTGACGGTGTGCGGGCGCGGTTCGTGCCGATGGACTACGCGCCGCATGGTCCGCAGGTGGAGGGCATCCGGGACGAGTTGCTGTCCGTGCTGGGCGGGATCACTCCGGGTCCGGCGGTGGTTCCGATGGTGTCCGGGATGACCGGGGACTACCTGGACGGCTCCGAGGCGGGTGCCGAGTACTGGTATGCGAGCTTGCGTTCGACGGTGCAGTTCGCGCGTGGTGTGGAGCGGTTGGGTCGTGACGGGTACGGGGTGTTCATCGAGGTCTCGCCGCATCCGGTGCTGACCGCAGGGATCGCCGCCACCCTGGAGGACGCGGTCGTCACCGGTACCCTCCGCCGCGAAGACGGCGGCCCGGACCGGCTGCTGGCCTCCCTCGCCGAGGTCCACGTCCACGGCGTCCCCGTCGACTGGACCGCGGTCCTGCCCGCCGGTCGGCGCATCGACCTCCCCACGTACGCGTTCCAGCGTCAGCGCTACTGGCCGAAACCGGTGGCGGTCACGGCGGCCGGGGCGAACGCCCTGGGCCTGGGCTCGGCCGACCACCCGCTGCTTGGTGCGGCCGTGGACCTGGCCGGTGGCCAGGGACTGTTGTTCACCGGTCGCCTGTCGCTACGGGCCCAGCCCTGGCTGGGCGACCACGCGATCGCCGGAACCGTCCTGCTGCCCGGGACGGCATTCGTGGAACTCGCCGTCCGGGCCGGATATCAGGCCGGTTGTCCCCGGATCGAGGAACTGACCCTCGCCGCGCCGCTGGTGCTGCCTCCTGAGGGCGCGGTCCGGGTGCAGGTCACCGTGAGCGCCCCGGACGAGCAGGGCCACCGGGCGGTCGAGGTGTACGGCCAGGTCGAGAACGCGGCCGGGGACGGAGCCTGGACCCGGCACGCCGCCGGTCTGCTCGCCCCGGCCACCGCGCCGAAGGACCCCGAGTCCGGCGATTTCCGGGTCTGGCCGCCGCAAGGGGCGGAAGCGGTCGACCTCACCGGCCGGTACGAGGCCCAGGCCGAGGGCGGCTACGGATTCGGGCCGATGTTCCGTGGACTGCGTGCGGCCTGGCGGCGCGGAGGGGACATCTTCGCCGAGGTCGCCCTGCCCGAGGACGCGACCGACGACGCAGCCGGATTCGGCCTGCACCCGGCCCTGCTCGATTCCTGCCTGCACGCCGCCGGACTGGCTGGGGACGCCTGGAGCGGTCCCCTCGCCGCCGGGGAGGCCGGGGTCCTGCTGCCCTTCGCCTGGACCGGGCTGTCCCTGTACGCGGCCGGCGCGGCCAGGCTGCGGGTCCGCCTCCGGCAGGACGCCGGCACCGGTGGGATCTCGCTCGTCGCGACCGACACCACCGGCACGCTCGTGGTCTCCGCGGAATCGCTGGTGCTGCGCCCGGTCGCCGCCGGGGCCCTGCGGACGGCCGGAGGCGCTCTCAACGACTCCCTCTTCGCCGTCGAATGGACGCCGGTCACCGTCACTCCGCCTGCCACCGCCGCGACCTGGGCCGTCATCGGCGCCGATCCCTTCGGCCTGGCGTCCGGCCTCACCGCGCCCGGCGCCCGGACGCAGACCCACCTCGACCTGGCCGCCCTGGCCCAGGCCGTCGACTCCGGTGCGCCCACCCCCGACCTGGTCCTCACCTGCATCGACGGCACCGTTGATGCTGCCGAGCCGGCCGAGTCCGCCCGGCGGCTGACCGGAGAGGTACTCGACCTGCTCCAGCAGTGGCTGGCCCTGGACACGCTGGCGTCGGCCCGGTTGGTGCTGGTCAGCCGAGGGGCCGTCGCCATCGAAGCCGGCGCGCAGGCGGTCGATCTGGCCGCCGCAGCCGTCCGGGGCCTGGTCCGCTCCGCGCAGTCGGAGAACCCGGACCGGCTGATCCTGGCCGATCTGCCCGCGAGCGGCACCGACAGCGACACCTTCGGCGTGCTCGCCGCCGCCCTGGGCTCCGGCGAACCGGAACTCGCCATCCGTGACCGCACCGCGCGCGGACGACGGCTGGTGCGCTCGGCCACCCCGCCGCTGACCCCGCCGACAACCACCGGCCCCTGGCGGCTGGACGCCTCCGAGAAGGGCACCCTGGACGGCCTGGCCCTCGTGCCGTACCCGGAGGCGAGCCTGCCGCTTCAGGAAGGGGAGGCCAGGATCGCCGTTCGCGCCGTCGGCCTGAACTTCCGCGACGTCCTGATCGCCCTCGGCATGTACCCGGTGGAGGCACTGGTCGGCACCGAGGTCTCCGGCATCGTCACCGAAACCGGCCCCGGGGTGACCCACCTGAGCGTCGGGGACCGGGTGCTCGGGATGGCGGCCGGCGGCGCCGGCCCCCTGGCCGTCACCGACGCCCGCCTGCTGACCCGGATGCCCTCGGACTGGTCCTTCGCCGCGGCCGCCACCGTGCCGATCGCCTACTCGACCGCCTGGTACGCGCTGGTCGACCTCGCCGACGCCCGGCCCGGGCAGCGCGTGCTCGTGCACGCCGCAGCCGGCGGGGTCGGCACGGCTGCGGTCGCGGTGGCCCGGCATCTGGGTCTCGACGTCTACGCCACCGCGAGCCCGGCCAAGTGGCCCGTGCTGCGGGCGATGGGCCTGGACGACGACCACATCGCCTCGTCCCGGACCGCCGAGTTCGAAACCGCCTTCCTGGCCGCCACCGACGGCAAGGGCATGGACATCGTCCTCAACGCCCTGGCAGGGGAGTTGACCGACGCGTCGCTACGGCTGCTGCCCGGCGGCGGCACGTTCCTGGAGATGGGCAAGACCGACGTCCGGGACCCGGACGAGCTCGCCCGCGACTACCCGGGCGTGAACTACCGGGCCTTCGTCACCGGGGATGCCGCCCCGGAGCGCCTCACCGAGATCCTGGCCGCGACCACCGCACTGGTCGCGGCAGGCACCCTGGCGATGCTCCCGATGCAGGTCTGGGACATCCGCCGGGCACCTGAGGCTTTCCGGTTCATGAGCCAGGCCCGGCACGTGGGCAAAATCGTCCTGACCGTCCCGCCCGACCCCGCCGCCGTGCGCAGCCCCGGCACGGTGCTGATCACCGGCGGAACCGGAACCCTGGGCGGCCTGGTGGCCCGGTATCTGGCCACCACCGGACGTGCCGACCGACTGTTGCTGACCAGCCGATCGGGACCGGCGGCCCGCGGCGCTGCCGTTCTGGCCGCCGATCTGGCCACGGCCGGTGTCGGCGCGCAGATCATCGCCGGTGACGCCGCCGACCGTTCCGCGCTGGCCACCGTGCTGGCCGAGGTGAGGCTGACCGGCGTCGTCCACACCGCCGGTGTCCTCGACGACGGCGTCATCGGGTCGCTGACCCCCGCCCGGATCGACGCGGTACTGCGCCCCAAGGCCGACGCCGCCTGGAACCTGCACCAGCTCACCCAGGGCGCGGACCTGGACCTCTTCGTCCTGTTCTCGGCCGGAGCCGCCACCTTCGGTGCGCCCGGACAGGGCAACTATGCCGCAGGTAACGCCTTCCTCGACGCTCTGGCCGCGCACCGGCTGGCGGCCGGGCTGCCCGCAGTCTCCCTGGCCTGGGGTCTGTGGGCCGACGCAAGCACCATGACCGAGGCTCTCAGTGCCCAGGACGTGAACCGGATCTCGCAGGGAGGCGTCGGCGCCCTCAGCGCCGACCAGGGGCTCGGGTTGCTGGACCTGGCCCTCGGCCGGGACGACGCACTCCTGGTCCCGGCCCTGCTCGATGTGGCGGGGATCCGTGCGCAGGCCGCGCGGGGCGCCGAACTCGCCCCCCTGTGGCGGACCCTGACCGGCGGTCCGGCCCGGCCGCCGATGGCGTCCGCCGTCGGCGTGCGCGGAGGATCGGCCGCGGAGGCCCTGCGTCAGCAGCTGGCCGCCTGCGCCGGACCGGACCGGGACCGGCTGCTCCTGGACCTGGTCCGCGGCCATGTCGCCGCCGTCCTCGGCCATGCCTCGCCGGAGGCCGTCGAACCTCGCCGGGCCTTCCGTGACCTCGGATTCGACTCCCTGACCTCGGTCGAACTGCGCAACCGGCTCTCCACCGCCACCGGGCTGCGGCTACCTGCCACGGTGGTGTTCGACCACCCCTCGTCGTCGGCCCTCGCCGACCACCTGCGGGGCCGACTGCTCGGCGAGGGAGCGCCGCTGACGGTTGCTCCGGCTGTCGTCTCGGACGGGGAACCGATCGCGATCGTGGCCATGAGCTGCCGCTTCCCCGGCGACGTCCAGGATCCCGAAGGATTCTGGGAGCTCCTGGCCGCCGGCACCGACGCGATCTCCCCGCTGCCGCGCGACCGCGGCTGGGACGCCGCCAGGCTGTCGGACCCGGACCTCGACCACGCCGGCAGCGTGAGCACCGGTCAGGGCGGATTCATCAGCGGGGCCACCGATTTCGACCCCGACTTCTTCGGGATCAGCCCGCGTGAGGCCCTGGCCATGGACCCCCAGCAGCGACTGCTGATGGAGACCTCGTGGGAGGCGCTGGAGCGGGCCGGTCTGGACCCGGCCACCCTGCGCGGCTCCTCCACCGGCGTCTACGTGGGGGCGGCGTTCTCCGGATACGGCGCCGGGCTGCCGCCCGAACTGGCCGGCCACATGATGACCGGCACCGCGGCCAGCGTGATGTCCGGGCGGATCTCCTACACGCTCGGCCTGGAAGGGCCCGCGGTCACGATCGACACCGCCTGCTCGTCCTCGCTGGTGGCCCTGCACCTGGCCACCGCCGCGCTGCGGGCCGGGGAGTGCACGATGGCGCTGGCCGGTGGAGCCACGATCATGGCGACGCCGGGCGGCCTGGTCAGCTTCTCCCAGCAGCAGGCCCTGGCCGCCGACGGACGGTGCAAGGCGTTCTCGACCTCGGCCGACGGCATGGGCATGGCCGAGGGCGTCGGCATGCTGGTGATCGAGAAGCTGTCGGACGCCCAACGGAACGGGCACCCGGTGCTGGCCGTGATCCGCGGCAGCGCGATGAACCAGGACGGCGCCAGCAATGGGCTGACCGCCCCGAACGGCCCCTCCCAGCAACGCGTCATCCGGGCCGCGCTCGCGAACGCCCGGCTCTCCCCGGCCGATGTGGACGTGATCGAGGCCCACGGCACCGGAACCGAACTGGGCGACCCGATCGAGGCCCAGGCCCTGCTGTCCACCTACGGGCAGGACCGCCCCGACGGGCAGCCGCTCTGGCTCGGCTCGGTGAAGACCAACATCGGGCACACCCAGTGCGCTGCCGGGGCAGCAAGCGTGATGAAGATCGTGCTGGCGCTGCAGCACCAGCAACTGCCGCAGAGCCTGTACGCCGACCAGCCGTCCACCCACGTGGACTGGAGCGAGGGTGACATCCGGCTGCTGGCCGAGGCCCGGCCGTGGCCGGTGAACGGGCGGGTGCGTCGGGCCGGGGTCTCGTCCTTCGGGATCAGCGGCACCAACGTCCACCTTCTGATCGAGGAAGCCCCCGATCCGGTCCTGCCGACCGGGGCGGAGGCCGAGACCGGGTCCGTTCCCATCCTCACCGGATCCGTCACGGCGTGGCCGGTGTCGGGTCGGACCGGGGCCGGGCTGGCCCGTCAGGCGAGCCGGCTCGGTGAACTCGTTTCGGCGCACCCCGGGTTGGACGTCGAGGACGTGGCCTGGTCACTGGTCACCAGCCGGTCGGTGTTCGAGCACCGGGCTGTGGTCACCGGCCGGAGCCGCGAGGAGCTGCTGTCGGGCCTGTCGGCGGTGGCGGCAGGACTGCCCGCCGCCGGGGTCACCGCCGGGGTGGTCCCGGTCGGCGGCGGGAGCGGTCGGGTGGTGTTCGTGTTCCCGGGTCAGGGTTCGCAGTGGGTCGGGATGGGTCGGGAGCTGGCGGCGTCGTCGCCGGTGTTCGCGGCGCGGCTGGCCGAGTGCGGGCAGGCTCTGTCGCCTTATGTGGACTGGTCGTTGGACGATGTGCTGCACGGTCGGGAGGGCGCGCCGTGCCTGGACCGGGTCGATGTCGTCCAGCCCGTGTTGTGGGCCGTGATGGTGTCCCTGGCCACGTTCTGGCAGGCCGCCGGGGTCAACCCGGACGCGGTCGTGGGCCACAGCCAGGGCGAGATCGCCGCGGCGGTTGTCGCCGGAATCCTCAGCCTGGAGGACGCCGCCAAGGTGGTGGCGCTGCGCAGTCGAGTGCTGATCGCGCTGTCGGGGCGGGGCGGCATGCTGGCCGTCGCCGAGTCCGCGGACGCGGTCGAGGAGCGGGTGGCGCCGTGGGACGGCCGGGTGTCGGTGGCGGCCGTGAACGGGCCCGGTGCGACGGTGGTCTCGGGTGATGTCGACGCCCTGTCGGCGCTGCTGACGGACTGTGAGCAGGCTGGCGTCCGGGCCAGGATGCTGCCGGTGGACTACGCCTCGCACGGCCCCCAGGTCGACGAGCTCCGCGAGGAGATCCTGAACCTGCTGGAGAGCGTTGCCCCGCAACCCGGTCGGGTGCCGATGGTGTCGGCGATGACCGGCGAGTTCCTGACCGGACCGGAACTGGACGCCGGATACTGGTACGCCAGCCTGCGGGCGGGCGTGCAGTTCTCCCGGGCGATCGAGGTTCTCGGCCGGGCCGGGTACGGGGTGTTCATCGAAGCCTCCCCCCACCCGGTTCTGACCGCCCCGGTCACCGCCACCCTCGAGGGCCTCGCGCCCGCGCTCGACCCGGTGGTCACCGGGACCCTGCGCCGGGACGACGGCGGTCCGGCCCGGGCACTGGCGGGGTTGGCCGAGGTGCATGTGCGCGGTGTTGCCGTCGACTGGACCGCAGTGCTGGCCGAGGCCGAACGGGTGGACCTGCCGACCTACGCGTTCGCGTCCCAGCGGTTCTGGCCGGCGCCGGTCGGGTCGGGGACCGGTGACGTCACCTCGGCCGGTCTCGGATCGGTCGGTCATCCGTTGCTGGGCGCGAGCGTCGAACTGGCCGAGGGAGAAGGGCTGGTCGTCACCGGGCGGCTCTCGCTGCGGGCCCAGCCCTGGCTGGCGGACTACGCGCTCGCCGGGATCGCGGTCCTGCCCGGCACCGCGCTCGCGGAACTCGCGGTCGTGGCCGGTCACCAGGCCGGCTGCCCCCGGATCGAGAAGCTCACGCTGACCGCGCCGCTGGTGCTGTCCGCCGACCACCCCACCCAGGTCCAGATCACCCTCGGCGCCCCCGGCGATGTCGGGGACGGCCTTCGGCCCGACGAGCGGACGGTCCAGATCTACGCCCGCACCGAGAACCCCGGAGACCCGGGCGACGTATCGGCCGACGACGCCCCGGCCTGGACCTGGCACGCCAGTGGCGTGCTGACCCCGGCCCGCCCGGCCGAGCCCGCCCTGGCCCGCGAGTTCCTCACCTGGCCCCCGGTCGGCGCCGAACCGATCGACCTCACCGGTCTCGACGACGCCCAGACCGCCGCCGGGCACGGATACGGCCCGGCCTTCCGCGGCCTGCGAGCGGCATGGCGGCACGGAGGCGACATCGTCGCCGAGGTCGCGCTGCCCGAACCGGTCGCCGCCGAGGCCGGCGTGTTCGGGCTCCACCCGGCCCTGTTCGAGGCCGCTTTCCAGGCCACCGCGCTCGTCCCGGAGCCCGACGAAGCCGACCGCGCGGTCCGGGAGACCAGGATCCCGTTCTCCTGGACCGACGTCTCGGTCTACTCGCCGGGCGCGTCCCGGCTGCGGGTCCGGCTCCACCCCGGCTCTGACGGCTGGTCGCTGACGGCGGCGGACGGCACCGGCGTGCCCGTCGCGTCCGTCGGCTCGCTGGCACTGCGACCGGTGACGGCCGGTCAGCTCCGGATCGCCGGAAACACCCTGCGCGACGCCCTGTTCGGTCTGGCCTGGGTTCCGGTCCCCGATCCCACCGTCGCGGTCACCGGGCCATGGGCGGTGACCGGGACCGACCTCGTCGGGATCGGTGCCGGACTGCGCGCGGTCGGCGCCACCGTGACCGACCACCCGGACCTGGGTGCCCTGGCCGCCGCTGTCGAGGCCGGTGAACCGGTCCCGCAGTTCGCCGTCGCCTGCCTGCGGACGGCAGGGAAGGCCGGCGAGGAACCGGGTGCGGTCGTTCGCAGGGTGACCGGGGACGTCCGGGCCCTGATACAGCAGTGGCTGGCGCTCGAACCGCTGTCCGGGGCCCGGCTGGTGCTGGTGACCCGTGGGGCGGTAGCGACCGGACCGGACCAGCCCGCCCCGGATCTGACCGGGGCCGCCGTCTGGGGACTGGTCCGCTCCGCCCAATCGCAGCACCCGGGCCGCCTGGTCCTGACCGATCTGGCCGCCGAGAACGCCGACGGCGGCGCCAACGACCGGCTGAGCATGCTGGCCGCGTCCCTGACCTCGGACGAGCCGGAACTGGCCCTGCGCGGCGACACGGTCCACGGACGGCGGTTGACCCGCCCCGTCGGCGGCGTCATCCCCACGAACCCGCCCACCGGCCACACCCCGGGGACGGTCCTGGCCACCGGTGGACCCGGGACGGCGGCGGCCCGCGCCGTCCGCCACCTGGCCCGAACCGGCCGGGCCACGGCCGTGACCATGGCCACCCGGCCCGGACCGGCCGCCCCCGGCACCGCCGCTCTCGCCGCCGCTCTCGCCTCGGCGGGGGCCGACGTCCGGATCGCCGCCTGCGACCCGGCCGCCCGGGACGACCTGGCGGGCATGCTGGCCGGTCACCCCGGGGCCCCGCTGACGATGGTGGTCCACGCGGCCGAGGACGACGACGCCCCGACCGCGCCCGAGGCGGCCTGGAACCTGCACCGGCTCACCTCCGACCTGGACCTGGACGCGTTCGTCCTGTTCTCCACCCTCACCGCCGTCCTCGGAACCCCCGGGACGAGCGACCGGGCGAGTTCCCAGGCAGGCTTCCTGCAGGCCCTGGCCGCCCACCGGCACGCAGCCGGTCTCCCCGCCGTCACCCTCGCCTGGGGGCCGTCGTCCGGTGGGGGCGCCCTGTTCCCCGACCTGGGCGAGGACGACGCGCTTGCTCTGCTCGACCTCGTGCTGGAACGCGACGAGGACTTCCTGGTGCCGGCGCGGCTGAACCTCGGCCGACTGCGCAGCCAGGCCGACTCGGGGTCGGCTCCCGTGTGGCGCAGCCTGGCCGGTTCCACGGTCACGGCGACCTCGGAGGACGACCGCTCCGAGGTCGCCGAGGCCCTGCGCGGGCAACTGGCGACGCTGTCGCCGGACGACCAGACGCAGCTGCTGCTCACCCTGGTCCGGGCGCACGTTGCCGCGGTCCTCGGACAGGGCTCGCCCGAGGCGATCGAGCCTCGCCGCGCCTTCAGCGACCTCGGTTTCGACTCGATGATCGCGGTCGAGCTGCGCAACCGGCTGAACACGGCGACCGGCCTGAAACTGCCCGCCACGGTCGTCTTCGACTACCCCACCACGGCGGCGGTGGCCGGGTATCTGCGCGAGAGCCTGGTGCTCGACGGCACCGGCGGGCCCGATGCCGAGGAGGAGACGCTTCGGCGAATCCTGGCCACCACGGCGATGTCGCGGTTCCGCGACGCCGGAATCCTCGACGCCCTCATGCGTCTGGCCGATCCCGACAGCGAAACCCCGGAGTCCGACGGCGAGAGCCGCGCCGAGGACATCGACGGGCTCGACGCCGAGAGCCTGGTCCGGATGGCGCTGGACTCCGAAGGTACTGACTTCTGATGCTCTGTGAACTGCTGCTCTGCGAACTCGTGCTGTGCAAAACGTGGAGGTTGTCGTAATGGCCATGCCGGCCGACAAGGTTCTCGACGCCCTGCGGGCCTCCCTCAAGGAGACGGATCGGCTTCGCCAGCGCAACCGGCAGCTGACCGCCTCGTCGTGGGCACCGATCGCGATCGTCGGCATGGGCTGCCGGTTTCCGGGCGGGGTGAACAATCCGGAGGACCTCTGGGACCTGGTTGCCGCCGACGGCGACGCCATCACCGGATTCCCCGACGACCGCGGCTGGGAGGCCGTTCTCTCGGGCACCGAGACCACGTACGTCAGGACCGGCGGCTTCGTCCAGGACGCGCCGCAGTTCGACCCCGGCTTCTTCGGCATCAGCCCGCGTGAGGCCCTGGCGATGGACCCGCAGCAGCGGATGCTGCTCGAGGTCACCTGGGAAACCCTCGAACAGGCCGGGATCGACCCGGCCGGTCTGCGCGGCTCCAGGACCGGTGTCTTCGCCGGAGGTACCAACTCCGGGTACGGCGTGAGCGTGGCCGGTATCGAGGGCACCGAGGGCTACATGCTCACCGGCGGCCTCACCGCCGTGATCTCCGGCCGGATCTCCTACACGCTGGGCCTGGAGGGCCCGGCGGTGACGGTGGACACGGCCTGCTCGTCGGCGCTGGTCGCCCTCCACCTGGCCTGCCAGTCGCTGCGCTCGCAGGAGTGCTCGATGGCGCTGGCCGGTGCGGTGACCGTGCTGGCCAACCCCGACTCCTTCGCCGACTTCGCCGAGCAGGGCGGCCTGGCCGCCGACGGGCGCTGCAAGGCCTTCGCCGGTGCCGCCGACGGCATCGGCTGGAGCGAAGGCGCCGGAATGTTCCTGCTGGAAAGGCTCTCCGACGCGCGCCGCAACGGCCACCCGGTGCTGGCCGTGATCTCCGGCAGCGCCGTCAACCAGGACGGCGCCAGCAACGGGCTGTCCGCCCCCAACGGCCCCGCCCAGCAGCGGGTCATCCGCGACGCGCTGTCCAACGCCCGGCTGTCCCCGGCCGACGTGGACGCGGTGGAGGCGCACGGCACCGGCACGGTGCTGGGCGACCCGATCGAGGCCCAGGCCATCCTCGCCACCTACGGGCGCGACCGGACCCCGGACCGCCCGCTCTGGCTGGGTTCGGTGAAGTCCAACCTCGGCCACACCGGAGCCGCGGCCGGGGCCGCCGGTCTGATCAAGATGGTGCAGGCCCTGCGGCACCAGCAGTTGCCCCGCACCCTGCACGTGGACGAACCCACGCCCCGGGTGGACTGGTCGGTCGGCGAGGTCCGGCTGCTCACCGACCCGCGGCCCTGGACCCCCGAGGCCGACGACACCACCGGCAAGGCCCGGCTGCGCCGGGCCGGGATCTCCGCTTTCGGGATCAGCGGCACCAACGCCCACGTCATCGTCGAGGAAGCCCCGGCCGAGGCAACCGCACCCGTTGACGGAACGGGTGGCGAGGCCGCCCCCGGCACCGACGAGCCGCAGCCGAAGGTCCTCACCGGCCCGAGCACGGCCTGGCTGGTGTCCTCCAGGACGGCCGCCGGACTGGCCGCCCAGGCGGACCGGCTGTCCGGGTTCAGCGCCGGCACAACGGATCCCGACCCGGTCGACGTCGGCTGGTCACTGGCCACGGCCCGCTCACTCTTCGAGCACCGCGCCGTCGTCATCGGCGCGGACTGCGACGAACTGACTGCCGGTCTGACCGCGCTCGCCACCGGAGCACCCGCAGCCGGACTGGTCAGCGGCGCGATCCCGGCCGGGGGCAGCCCGGGCCGGAAGGTGTTCGTGTTCCCGGGGCAGGGTGGTCAGTGGGTCGGGATGGGTCAGGAGTTGGCCCGGACGAGTCTGGTGTTTGCGGCGCGGTTGGCGGAGTGCGGGCGGGCGTTGGCGCCGTTTGTGGATTGGGATCTGGCGGAGGTTCTGGCTGACAGCGAGCGTCTGTCGCGGCTCGATGTGGTGCACCCCGCTCTGTGGGCGGTGATGGTGTCGCTGGCTGCCGTCTGGGAGGCGGCGGGTGTTCGTCCGGATGCGGTGATCGGTCACAGTCAGGGTGAGATCGCGGCGGCGTGTGTGGCGGGGGTGTTGTCGCTGTCGGATGGTGCGCGGGTGGTTGCCCGTCGCGGTCAGGCGATGCTCGCCCTGGCCGGTCAGGGTGGTGTGCTCTCGATCGCGGCGTCGCTGGAGGCTGTTGAGGCCCGGCTGCGGGCGGGGGACGGGCAGCTGTCGGTGGCGACGGTGAACGGCCCGGAGGCCGTCACGGTGTCCGGTGCCGTGGATGCCCTGCAGGTGTTGGCGGCTGAGTGTGAGCGTGACGGCATCAGGGCGCGGTTCGTGCCGATGGACTACGCGCCGCATGGTCCGCAGGTGGAGGGCATCCGGGACGAGTTGCTGTCCGTGCTGGAGGGGATCGCCCCGGGTCCGGCGGTGGTTCCGATGGTGTCGGGGATGACCGGGGACTATCTCGACGGCCTGGAGGCGGGTCCGGAGTACTGGTATGCGAGTCTGCGTTCGACGGTGCAGTTCGCGCGTGGTGTGGAGCGGTTGGGTCGTGACGGGTACGGGGTGTTCATCGAGGTCTCGCCGCATCCGGTGCTGACCGCGGGGATCGCTGCCACCCTGGAGGACGCGGTCGTCACCGGTACCCTCCGCCGGGACGACGGTGGCGCGGACCGGCTGCTGGCCTCCCTGGCCGAGGTCCACGTCCACGGCGTCCCCGTCGACTGGCCCGCGGTCCTGGCCACCGGGGCCCCGGTCGACCTGCCCACCTACGCCTTCCAGCATCAGCGGTTCTGGCCGTCGTCGTTGGCCGGAGGCGTGGGGAATCTGCGGTCGGCCGGTCTGAATTCGGTCGGTCATCCGCTGCTCGGCGCCGCAGTCGAGCTGGCCGACGGCGACGGCCTGATCCTGACCGGGCAGTTGTCGGTGCGGGCCCAGCCCTGGCTGGGCGATCACCTCGTCGGTGGGACGGCGTTCTTCCCCGGGACCGGTTATGTGGAGCTGGCGGTCGTCGCCGGTCACCTGGTCGGCTGCACCCGGATCGACGAACTGACTCTCGCTGCCCCGTTGCTGATCCTCCCCGAGGAGGAGGTGCAGATCCAGGTCACCGTGGGTGGCCCGGATCAGGACGGCCTGCGCGGGGTGGAGATTTTCGCCCGGACGGCGGACGGCGGGGGCGAGTGGACGCGGCACGCGGCCGGGCGAGTCGGTGCGGTGCTGCCGATGGATGCGAACGCCGAGGATTTCGCGGTCTGGCCGCCGGAGGACGCCGATCCGATCCCGCTCGACGGGCTGTACGAGGAACTGGCGGAGGCAGGACAGAACATTGGTCCGGCGTTCCGGGGACTGAGCGCGGTCTGGCGGCGCGGCGAGGACGTCTTCGCCGAGGTGGTGCTGCCGGAGCAGACCGCCACCGGCGCAGCGGTCTTCGGTCTGCACCCGGCCGTTCTGGACGCGGCGCTGCAAGGGGCCCGGCTGACGTCGTCGGCCGACTCGGGCCTGCGGATGCCGTTCGTCTGGTCCGATGTCTCGCTGTATGCGGCGGGCGCGACGATGCTGCGAGCGCGGCTGCGGCAGGACGCGAACGGCGCGGTGTCGCTGCTGGCAGTCGACGGCGCCGGGACGCCGGTCGTCTCCGTCGGGTCGCTGGAGCTGCGGTCGGCGGCGGCGTCGCCGATGCAGGCGGCCGGAAACGCGCTGCGGGACGCGCTGTTCGGCGTGGAGTGGGTCCCGGTGCCGGTGTCGGCGGCTCCGGTCGGGCGCTGGGGCGTCGTCGGCGCCGATTCCCTCGGCCTGGCCGTGGGGTTGGCCGGGGCCGGGGTGGAGCTCAGCATCTACCCGGACCTGGCTTCGCTCGCCGCGGCGGCCGAGTCCGGCGATCCCATACCCGAGGTGGTGCTGCTCGGGATCGAGGGCGCCGAGTCCGCCGACGGTGACCAGGCGTCAGCTGCCCGGCAGCTCACGGTCGAGGCCCTGGAGGCAGCGCAGCACTGGCTGACGTTGGAGCCGTTGCTCGACAGCCGTCTGGCCGTCGTCACCCGCGGCGCGATCGCGGCGCTGCCGGGCGAGGGCGTGGCCGATCTGGGCGCGTCGGCGGTCTGGGGACTGCTGCGCTCGGCGCAGTCGGAGAACCCGGGGCGTTTCGTCCTGGTCGATCTTCCCGCCGGTGACGTCTCGGTGGGGGTGCTGGCCGGTGCGCTCGGTTCCGCGGAACCGGAACTGGCGATTCGGGAGCAGCGTGCCCATGGCCGCCGTCTGGTCCGCCCGGCCACCGTCGCGTCGTCCACCGATGCGGTCGAACGGGTCCCCGGCACGGTGCTGATCACCGGCGGTACGGGCACGTTGGCCGGCCTGACGGCGCGGCATCTCGTGGCCACCGGCCGGGCCCGGCAGCTGCTGCTGGTCAGCCGCTCCGGTGCGGCTGCCGCCGGGGCCGCTGCCCTGGCCGCCGACCTCGCCGAGGCCGGTGCCGATGTGCGGATCGCGGCGGCTGACGTCGCTGACCGCGCGGCTGTGGCCGGACTGCTGGCGGCGCTTCCTGACACGCATCCGCTGACCGGCGTCGTCCACACCGCCGGGATCGTCGACGACGGCGTGATCGGTTCGCTCACCCCCGCACGTGTCGAGGCGGTGATGCGGCCGAAGACCGATCCGGCGTGGATCCTGCATCAGCTGACCGAGGGTGACGACCTGGACCTGTTCGTCCTGTTCTCATCTGCCGCCGCCACCTTCGGCGGGCCCGGTCAGGGCAACTACACGGCCGGCAACGCGTTCCTGGACGGGCTGGCCGCCCACCGCCGGGCGCTCGGCCTGCCCGGCCTGTCGCTGGCCTGGGGTTCGTGGGTCGCCGGAGCCGGGATCGGCCGGAACCTGAGCAAGGGTCTGCTGGCCCGGGCCACCGGCAGCGGCACCGCCGAGCTGGGGGCCGAGGAGGGCCTGATCCTGCTGGACCTGGCCCTGAACCGGGATGAGGCGTTGCTGGTCCCGTTCCGTCTGGACGTCGCCGGGCTCAGGGCCGCAGCAGCCCGCGGCGGGGCCCTGCCGCCGCTGCTGCACGGACTGGCCGGGCCGATGCGCCCGGGTGTGGCCTCGGCGGTGAACACCGGTGCCGGATCGGGTGCGCTGCAGCAGCAGTTGGCCCGGGTGTCGGTGGCTGAACGCGACCGGATCCTGACCCGGCTGGTCCGCACCCATGTCGCGGCCGTGCTCGGGCACGCCTCCCCGGACGTGATCGAGTCCGGACGTCCCTTCACCGAGCTCGGGTTCGACTCCCTCACCGCAGTCGAGCTGCGCAACCGGTTGAACGCGGCCACCGGCCTTCGGTTGGCCACCACCCTTGTCTTCGACTACCCCACCCCGCGCGCCCTGAGCGGCCACATCGCCGACCGGTTGGTCGGCGTCGGGTCGGCGGTCACCCCGACCGCGGTGTCGGCGGTGACCGGCGACCCGATCGCCATCGTCGGCATGGGCTGCCGGTTCCCCGGCGGCGTCGACAGCCCGGACGACATGTGGCGGATGCTCAGCACCGGCACGGACGCGATCTCCTGCTTCCCCGCAGACCGGGGCTGGGACACCGCGGCCCTCTACGACCCGAACCCGGATAACCTCGGCACCTCCTACACGAACGAAGGCGGATTCGTCGACGGCGCCGGGGAGTTCGACCCGGCGTTCTTCAGGATCAGCCCGCGCGAGGCCATCGCCATGGACCCGCAGCAGCGGCTGCTGCTGGAGACCTCCTGGGAGGCGCTCGAGCACGGCGGCATCGACCCGATGTCCCTGCGCGGGTCGATGACCGGCGTCTTCGTCGGCGCCGCCGCGTCCGGCTACTCGGCCCTGGGTGTGACCGGCGACGGCGCCGAGGGGCACCTGCTCACCGGGAACGTCCCCAGCGTGATCTCCGGCCGCGTCTCCTACACCCTCGGGCTGGAGGGCCCGGCGGTGACGGTCGACACGGCCTGCTCGTCGTCCCTGGTCGCCCTGCACCTGGCCGCCGCCGCGCTGCGGACGGGGGAGTGCTCGCTGGCTCTGGCCGGCGGTGTGATGATCATGGTCGACGCGGCCGAGTTCCTCAGCTTCGCCCAGCAGCGGGCACTTGCCGCCGACGGCCGGTCGAAGGCGTTCTCCGCCGACGCCGACGGGATGGGGCTCGGCGAAGGCTCGGGCATGGTCGTCCTGGAGCGTCTTTCCGACGCCCGCCGGAACGGACACCCGGTCCTGGCCGTGCTGGCCGGCAGCGCGATCAACCAGGACGGCGCCTCCAACGGGCTGACCGCGCCGAACGGCCCCTCGCAGCAGCGGGTGATCCGGGCGGCCCTGGCCAGTGCCGGCCTGTCCGCCGCCGATGTGGACGCCGTCGAGGCGCACGGCACGGGAACGACCCTGGGCGACCCGATCGAGGCGCAGGCCCTGCTGGCCACCTACGGTCAGGACCGGCCCGAGGGCCGTCCGCTGTGGCTGGGCTCGGTGAAGTCGAACATCGGGCACGCCCAGCAGGCCGCCGGCGTGGCCGGGGTGATGAAGATGGTCCTCGCCCTGCAGAACAGTGAGCTGCCGGTCACCCTGCATGCCGCTGAACCGTCCTCGCACATCGACTGGACCATGGGTGACGTCCGGCTCCTCACCGAGCCGGTGCCCTGGCCGGCCAACGGGCGCCCCCGCCGGGCCGGTATCTCCTCCTTCGGCATCAGCGGCACCAACGCCCACCTCATCCTTCAGGACCCCCCGGCCGCCACCGCACCCACCGCCACGCCTGCTCCGCACGGCGCGACGACCGCGTGGCTCGTCTCCGCTCGGACTCAGGCCGGCCTGGCCGCCCAGGCCGAGCGCCTGGCCGCCCGCGTCGGCGCCGACCCGGAGCTGAACCCCGCCGATGTCGGCTGGTCCCTGGTCGGCACCCGGTCCACGTTCGAGCACCGCGCCGTCGTCCTCGGCGGCACCCGGGACGAACTGCTGGGCGGCCTGTCCGCCGTCGCCGCCGGACAACCGGCTGCGGGCCTGGTCACCGGCGTGGCCGCCAGCCCCGACCCCACCGTGTTCGTCTTCCCCGGCCAGGGCTCGCAGTGGGCCGGAATGGGCCGGGAACTGGCGCGGACCAGCCCGGTCTTCGCCGCTCGCCTGGCCGAGTGCGAGCAGGCGCTGAGTCCCTTTGTCGACTGGTCCCTGAGCGACGTCCTGGCCGGTGCGGAGGGGGCACCCGGCCTGGAGCGCGTCGACGTCGTCCAACCGGCGCTGTGGGCGGTGATGGTGTCCCTGGCCGCGGTCTGGCAGGCCGCCGGAGTGAACCCGGACGCGGTCGTCGGTCACAGCCAGGGTGAGATCGCGGCCGTCGTGATCGCCGGGATCCTCACCCTGGACGACGCCGCGAAGGTCGTCGCACTGCGCAGCCGGGCACTGATCGCGCTGTCCGGTCGCGGAGGCATGCTGTCGATTGCCGAACCCGTCGAGCTGGTCGAGGCCCGGCTGGCTTCGCGCGCCGACCTGGTCGCGATCGCGGCCGTCAACGGCCCGGACGCGACCGTTGTCTCCGGCGACCCCGAGGCGCTGCGGCAGTTGACGGCCGAGTGCGAGCGCGACGGCGTGCGGGCCCGGATCCTTCCGGTCGACTACGCCTCGCACGGCCCGCACGTGGACGACATCCGGGACGAGGTCCTTCGCCTGCTGTCCGGGATCAGCCCGCAGCCGGCCACCCTGCCGATGGTGTCGGCGATGACCGGCGAGCAGCTGGCCGGACCCGAGGCCGACGCGGAGTACTGGTACGCGAGCCTGCGCGCCTCCGTCCGCTTCGACCGTGCCGTCAGGGTTCTGCGTCAGGGCGGGTACGGAGTCTTCATCGAGGTGTCGGCCCACCCGGTCCTGACCGCGGCGATCGGCGCCACCCTCGACACCATGGCCGGCGCCGACGGCGAAGCCCGGTCCGGTGCGCTGCCCGTCGTGGCCGGGACGCTGCGTCGTGACGACGGCGGTGGCGCGCGCATGCTGGCCTCCCTGGCCGAGGTCCACGTCCGGGGGGTCGCCGTCGACTGGCCCGGGATCCTGCCCGTCGGGGCCAGGGTCGACCTGCCCACCTATGCGTTCCAGCATCAGCGGTTCTGGCCGCTGCCGTCGGCGGCGGGAGCCGGGGACCTGCGCTCGGCCGGTCTGAATGCGGTCGGTCATCCGCTGCTCGGCGCGGCGATCGAGCTCGCCGACGGCGACGGCCTGGTGATCACCGGGCGGCTGTCGGTGCGGACCCAGCCGTGGCTGGGCGACCACGTTCTGGGCGGGACGGCGTTCTTCCCGGGAACGGGCTATGTGGAGCTGGCCGTGGTGGCCGGTCACCTGGTCGGCTGCACCCGGATCGACGAGCTGACCCTGGCTGCCCCGCTGATTCTGCTGCCCGAGGAGGAGGTCCAGGTCCAGGTCACCGTGGGCGGCCCGGACCAGGACGGCCTGCGGGAGCTGGAGATCTTCGCCCGGGCGCAGGACTCCGGCGCGGAGTGGACCCGGCATGCGGCCGGGCGGGTGGGTCCGGTCGATGCGGCCGCCGATCCGGACCGGGCCGATTTCGCGGTGTGGCCGCCGGAAGGCGCCGCTCCGCTCGGGGTTGACGGTCTGTATGACGCGCTGGCGGCGGCGGGGCAGGGCTTCGGTCCGGCGTTCCGGGGACTGAGCGCCGCCTGGCAGCGTGGCGACGACCTCTTCGCCGAGGTGGCCCTGCCGGACCGGACCGACACCGATGCGGCGGCCTTCGGCCTGCACCCGGGGGTGCTCGACGCGGCGCTGCAGGCGGTCTGGCTGACGTCGTCGGCCGATGCCGGCCCGCGGATGCCGTTCGTGTGGTCGGACGTGTCGCTGTATGCGGCGGGCGCGACGATGCTGCGGGCCCGGTTGCGGCAGGACGCGAATGGCGCGGTGTCGCTGCTGGCGGTCGACGGCGCCGGGGCGGCCGTCGTCTCGGTCGGGTCGCTGGTGCTGCGGCCGGTGGCGGCGTCGCCGTCGGGAGCCGGCAGTGCTCTGCGGGATGCGCTGTTCGGCGTGGAGTGGGTGCCGGTCCCGAGCGGGAGGTCGGCGGCCGCGGCGGGGCGGTGCGCCGTCGTCGGCACCGATTCCCTCGGCCTGACGGAGGTCCTGACCGTGGGCCTGGCTGCGGCCGCCTACCCGGATCTGTCCGCACTGGTCGACTCCGGCGACCTGATCCCCGAGGTGCTACTGATCGCCGTCGGCACCGGCGAGCTCGGCGAGCTCGACGGCTTCAACCAGGGGCAGGCGGCCCGACGGCTGACCAATGAGGTCCTGGCCCTGCTGCAGCAGTGGCTGACGCTGGAGCCGCTGGGCGAGAGCCGCTTGGTCGTCGTCACCCGCGGCGCGGTCGCGGCGCTGCCGGGCGAGGGTGTCGCCGATCTGGGCGCATCGGCGGTCCGCGGGCTGCTGCGGTCGGCCCAGTCGGAGAACCCCGGCCGCCTCGTGCTGGTCGACCTGCCCACCGGCGACGTTTCGGTGGAGGCGCTGACCGGCGCGCTCGGTTCCGGGGAACCGGAACTGGTCGTCCGGGATCAGCGCTGCTACGGACGCCGCCTCGTCCGCCCGGCCGGTCTGCTGAACCCGGTGGATCCGTCCCCGGAGCGGACTCCGGGCGCGGTGCTGATCACCGGCGGTACCGGCACGCTGGCGGCCCTGACCGCCCGTCATCTGGCTGTGACGGGCCGGGCGCGGCACCTGCTGCTGGTCAGCCGCTCCGGCCCGGCAGCCTCCGGTGTCGCGGCCGTGGCCGCATCCATCGCCGAGGCCGGTGCCGATGTCCACGTCGTGGCCACCGACGTCACCGACCGTGCCGCGGTGGCCGGACTGCTGGCAGGCCTCCCCGCCGCGCATCCGCTGACCGGCGTCGTCCACACCGCCGGGATCGTCGACGACGGTGTGATCGGGTCCCTGACCCCGGACCAGGTCGACGCCGTGATGCGGCCCAAGACCGACGCGGCCTGGATCCTGCACGAGCTGACCGAGGGTCTCGCTCTGGACCTGTTCGTCATGTTCTCCTCGGCCGCGGCCACGTTCGGTGGCGGCGGGCAGGGCAACTACGCGGCCGGAAACGCGTTCCTGGACGGCCTGGCCGCTCATCGCCGGGCAGGCGGGCTGCCCGGCCTGTCCCTGGCCTGGGGGGCCTGGGTCGCCGGGGCCGGCATCGGTCGCAACCTGAGCGAGGGCCTGCTGGCCCGGGCCACCGGCAGCGGTACCGCCGAACTGGGCGCCGACGAGGGGCTGGCCGTGCTCGATCTGGCCCTGACCCGGGACGAGGCCCTGCTGGTGCCGTTCCGGCTGGACGTCGCCGGACTCCGGGCGGTGGCCGCGCGCGGTGGGGCACTGCCGCCTCTGCTGCACGGGCTGGCCGGCCCGATACGCACCGGGGTGGCATCGGCGGTGAACACCGGTGCCGGGTCGAGTGCGCTGCGCCAGCAGCTGGCCCGGGTGCCGGTGGCCGAACGCGACCGGATGCTGATCCAACTGGTCCGCACCCATGTCGCGGCCGTGCTGGGGCACGCGTCGCCGGAGGCGATCGAACCCGGCCGGGCCTTCAGCGATCTGGGATTCGACTCGCTGACCGCGGTCGACCTGCGCAACCGGCTCAACGAGGCCACCGGACTGCGGCTGCCGGCCACCCTCGTCTTCGACTACCCGACCACGACCGTCCTGGCCGGACACCTGGGGGCCGAACTGCTCGGCGTCCTGGTCCAGGACGTGTCCGTCCCGGCGCTCGGCGCGTCGGTGGCGGGAGAAGCCATCGCCATCGTGGGGATGGGCTGCCGCTTCCCCGGCGGAATCCACGACCCCGAAGGACTGTGGGAGCTGCTCTCCTCCGGTCAGGACGCGATCACCCACCTGCCCGACGACCGCGGCTGGAACCTCGAGGCCCTCTACGACCCCGATCCCGACAAGGCCGGTACCTCCTACGCCCGCTCGGGCGGATTCGTGCACGACGCGGCCGAGTTCGACCCCGGCTTCTTCGGGATCAGCCCGCGCGAGGCCCAGGCGATGGACCCGCAGCAGCGGCTGCTGCTGGAGATCTCCTGGGAGGCCCTGGAACGCGCCGGAATCGACCCGGTCAGCCTGCGGGGTTCGCACACCGGTGTCTTCGCCGGCGGATCGTCGTGGGGCTACGGCGCGTACGGCGGGGGCGATTCCGAGGGCCACCTGATGACCGGGGCCTCGACCAGCGTCATCTCCGGACGCGTCTCCTACACCCTGGGGCTGGAGGGTCCGGCGGTCACCGTCGACACGGCCTGCTCCTCGGCGCTCGTCGCCATGCACCTGGCCGCGTCCGCGCTGCGGGCGGGGGAGTGCTCGCTGGCCCTGGCCGGTGGCGTCACCATCATGGCGACGCCGGGGGCGCTGGTCGGGTTCTCGCGTCAGCGCGGCCTGGCCGAGGACGGCCGCTGCAAGGCGTTCTCGGCCTCCGCCGACGGCATGGGCATGGCCGAAGGCGCCGGGATGCTCCTGCTGGAGCGGCTGTCGGACGCGCGCCGCAACGGGCATCCGGTGCTGGCCGTGATCCGGGGCAGCGCGGTGAACCAGGACGGTGCCTCGAACGGGCTGACCGCGCCGAACGGCCCCTCGCAGCAGCGGGTGATCCGGGCCGCCCTGGCCAGTGCCAATCTGGCGGCCGGGGACGTCGACGTGGTGGAGGCGCACGGCACCGGCACGACGCTGGGCGACCCGATCGAGGCGCAGGCCCTGCTGGCCACCTACGGTCAGGACCGGCCGGAGGACCAGCCGCTGTGGCTCGGTTCGGTGAAGTCCAACCTCGGACACACCCAGAGCGCCGCCGGAGCGGCCGGTGTGATGAAGATGGTGCTCGCCCTGCAGCATCAGGAACTGCCCCGCAGCCTGTATGCCGAGGAGCCCGCGGAGAACATCGACTGGGAGGCCGGGGACGTCCGGCTCCTGGCCGAGCCGAAGCCCTGGCCGGTGAACGGCCGGGTCCGGCGGGCGGGGGTGTCCTCGTTCGGTATCAGCGGCACCAACGCCCACCTCATCATCGAGGAAGCCGCTCCCGCGCCCGAGGCGGTCGAGTCGGCGGAACCCTCGGTGCTGTCGGGCGGTGCGACGGCCTGGCTGGTGTCCGGGCGCACCGCCGCCGGTCTGGCCGAGCAGGCGGCCCGGCTGACCGAGTTCGTCGGGCCCGACGACATCGCGGAGATCGGGTGGTCGCTGGCCACGACCCGGTCGGTGTTCGAACACCGGGCCGTCGTCCTGGGGCAGAGCCGCGAGGAACTGCTGTCCGGACTGACGGCGGTGGCCACCGGCCTGCCGTCGGCCTCGGCCGTGACCGGGACCGTTCCGGCCGGTGGCGGTGGCGGCCGCGTGGTGTTCGTGTTCCCGGGTCAGGGTTCGCAGTGGGTCGGGATGGGTCGGGAGCTGGCGGCGTCCTCGCCGGTGTTCGCGGCTCGGTTGGCGGAGTGCGGTGAGGCTCTGTCGCCGTATGTGGACTGGTCGTTGGACGATGTGCTGCACGGTCGGGAGGGAGCCCCGGGCCTGGACCGGGTCGACGTCGTCCAGCCCGCCCTGTGGGCGGTCATGGTGTCGTTGGCGGCGGTGTGGCAGGCCGCCGGGGTGACCCCGGACGCGGTGCTGGGGCACTCCCAGGGTGAGATCGCCGCCGCGTATGTGGCCGGGATCCTCAGCCTCGAGGACGCGGCCAGGATCGTGGCGCTGCGCAGCCGCGCGCTGACTGCGCTGTCCGGGCGCGGCGGCATGCTGTCGCTCGCCGAGTCCGCGGAGGCGGTCGCGGTCCGGCTGGCCCCGCGTGACGGCCGGGTGGACATCGCCGCGGTCAACGGCCCGGACGCCACCGTGGTCTCCGGTGACCCGGATGCCCTGGACGCGCTCGCCGCCGAGTGCGAGGCGGCCGGGATCCGGGCCCGCCGGCTCCCGGTCGACTACGCCTCCCACGGCCCGCAGGTCGAGGAGCTCCGCGACGAGATCCTCACGCTGCTGGAGCCGATCACCCCCCGGGTCGGCCGGATACCGATGGTGTCGGCCATGACCGGCGAGATGCTGGAGGGGACCGAGGTCGACGCCGGCTACTGGTACGCCAGCCTGCGCGCCCCGGTCCGGTTCTCCGACGCCGTCCAGGTGCTGGGCGACACCGGGTACACGGTCTTCGTCGAGACCTCCGCGCATCCGGTGCTGACCACCTCCGTCCAGGCCGCCCTCGACGACGGCAGTCGGCCGCTGGTGGTCACCGGCACCCTCCGGCGGGACGAGGGCGGTCCGGTCCGGGTCCTCGCCGCACTGGCCGAGGTGCACGCGCACGGCGTCGCCGTCGACTGGGCGAAGGTGCTTCCGGCCGCGCGCCGGGTCGCCCTGCCCACCTACGCCTTCCAGCACGAGCGGTACTGGTACCGCTCGGCCGTGTCCGGTGCCGGGGACCTGAGTTCGGCCGGGCTGGACCCGGTGGGCCACCCGCTGCTCGGCGCGGCGGTCGAACTCGCCGACGCCGCAGGGCTGGTCATCACCGGGCGCCTCAGCCTCGCCGAACAGCCCTGGCTGGCCGAACCCGCTGCGGCCGCGACCGTCCTCACCGAGCTCGCGGTCGTGGCCGGCTACCAGGTCGGCTGCCCCCGGGTCGCCGAACTCACCCCGGCCGAGCCGCTGTTGGTCGTGGCCGGAGCACCGCTGCAGGTCCAGGTAGCCGTGGGCGACCCGGACGGCGACGGGCAGCGGACGGTCGAGATCTACGCCCGACGCGCGCAGTCCGACGACCTCTGGACCCGGTATGCCCAGGGTCGGCTCGACCCGGATCGCCCGGTTGACGCATCTCTGTCCGGCGCCTTCGCGACCTGGCCGCCGAGCGGTGCGATCCCGCTGGTCGGTGGTGACGGCGACGCCTCGGTCTGGCGCGACGGGGACGACCTCCTCGTCGAGGTCGCCCTGCCCGACGGGCCCGGCTCGGGCGCGGCCACGTTCGGTCTGCACCCGTCCCTGTCGGCCGCGCTGCTGGATGCGGTCGCGGTCGCCGGGGACGGCTGGCCCAGCGCCGATCCGGCCGAGATCCTGCTGCCGTCCAGCTGGACCGGGATGACCCTGCACACCGCCGGTGCCTCGACGCTGCGGGCGCGGCTCAGCCGCCCCGCCGCTGCCCGGAACGCCGCTGCCCGGACCGAGGACGGACGACTGTCGCTGGTCGCGGTGGACGCCACGGGCACCCCGGTGGTGTCGGTGGAGTCCCTGACGCTTCGGCCGGTCCCGGCCGAGAGGGTGCGGAGCGGTGCCGAGCGGCTGCGCGACGCGATGTTCGCCGTGGACTGGGTGCGCGTGCCGGTCCCGGTGGCCGCCTCGGCCGGTCGCTGGGCCGTCATCGGCGAGGACCGGCTGAACCTCACCGGTTCGCTGGCCGCGGCCGGGGTCGACGTCGACGCCCACACCGACCTCGCCGCGCTCGTCGAAACGCGTGGAACGGTCGAACTGGTGCTGGCCTGCGTCGGCGACACCGCGACGGGCAGCGGGGCCGACGGCGACGACGGCACGGCTGAGGCCGCCCGCCGGACCGCCGTCGAGGTGCTCGAACTGATCCAGCAGTGGCTGGCGCTCGACGCCCTGGACGAGGCCCGGCTGGTCATCGTCAGTCGCGGAGCCATCGCCACCGGGCCCGGCGACGCGGTCACGGACCTTCCGGCCGCTGCGGTCTGGGGTCTGGTCCGCTCCGCGCAGTCCGAACATCCCGGTCGTCTGATCCTCGCCGATCTGCCGGACGAGACCGCTGAGGCGGTCGGCGTGCTGGCGGCCGCTCTCGGTTCGGGCGAACCCGAGCTGGCGATCCGCGCCGGTCGCGGCTACGGCCGCCGGCTCGTCCGCCCGGCCGCAGCCCCCGCTCCCGCCCCCGCCCCCGCCTCCACCAAGCTCCGCGACCCGGCCGGGACGGTGCTGATCACCGGCGGCACCGGCACCCTGGCCGGACTGGTCGCCCGGCATCTGGCCGCGACCGGCCGTGCCGGTCGGCTGCTGCTGGTGAGCCGAAGCGGCCCGCTGGCCGCCGGTGTCGCCGCTCTGGCCGCCGGGCTCGCCGAAGCCGGTGCCGACGCGCAGGTCGTCGCCTGTGATGTCGTCGATCCGGTCTCCCTGGCCGGCCTGTTGGGCCGGATCCCGGACCGGACTGCGCTGACCGGCGTCGTCCACACTGCCGGGGTGCTCGACGACGGCGTCATCAGTTCGCTGACCGCCGAACGCGTCGACTCCGTCATGCGACCCAAGGTGGACGCCTCCTGGAACCTGCACCGGCTCACCGCCGGGCTTGACCTCGACTTCTTCGCCCTGTTCTCCTCCGCGGCCGCGACGTTCGGTGCCGCCGGGCAGGGCAACTACGCGGCCGGGAACGCCTTCCTGGACGCCCTGGCCGCCCACCGCCGTGCCACGGGCCTGACCGGCGTCTCGCTGGCCTGGGGCCTGTGGGCGGATGCCAGCGGTCTGACCAGCCACCTCAGCGCCGGCGACCGCGACCGGATGACCCGCGGCGGCATCGGGGCGATGTCCGCCGAGGAGGGGCTGGCGCTGCTGGACCTGGCCCTGACCCTGGACGACGCGCTGCTGGTTCCGGCGCGGCTCAATGTCGGGGCGCTGCGGGCCCAGGTCGCGCAGGCCGGTACCAACGCCCTGGTCCCGGCGCTGCTCCGGTCCCTGTCCGGCGGCTCGAACCGCGCGGTCGCGGCGAGCGGGACGGCGGGCGAGGCACTCCGGACGCAGCTGGCCGCCCTGTCCCCGGCCGAGGTGGACCGCACCCTGACCGACCTGATCCGCGCCCACGCCGCGGCCGTGCTCGGACACGCCCCGACCGAGGTGATGGACGCCGGACGGGCCTTCAGGGACGTCGGGTTCGACTCGCTGACCGCCGTCGAGCTGCGCAACCGGCTGGCCGCCGTCACCGGGCTGAAACTGCCGGTGACCCTGATCTTCGACTATCCGATGCCTGCGGTGCTGGCTGCCCACCTGCGCACCGAGCTCCAGCGCCGGGGTCAGGGTGCTGCGCGCCCCGACCCCGGGGTGCGCTCCGTGGTGGCCGCGGTGGCGTCGGACGAGCCGATCGCGATCGTCGGCATCGGCTGCCGGTTCCCCGGCGGCGCCGACAACCCCGAGCATTTCTGGGACCTGCTGCGCACCGGCACCGATGCCGTCGCCGGCTTCCCGACGGACCGGGGCTGGGACACCGACACCGTCTACACCGCCGGCTCCGAGGGCGCGGCCTCGACCACCCGGCTCGGCGGATTCCTCTACGACGCCGGGGCGTTCGACCCCGCGTTCTTCGGGATCAGCCCCCGGGAGGCGCTCGCCATGGACCCCCAGCAGCGGCTGCTGCTGGAGACCTCGTGGGAGGCCCTGGAACGCGCCGGGATCGACCCGGTGACCCTGCGCGGCAGCGCGACCGGCGTCTTCGCGGGTGGATACGGCGGGTCCTGGTACGGCATCGGCCAGGAGGGCTACGGCATCACCGGCAGTGCGGGCAGTGTCATCTCCGGCCGGGTGTCCTACGCCCTCGGCCTGGAGGGCCCGGCGGTGACCGTGGACACGGCCTGCTCCTCCTCGCTGGTGGCCATTCACCTGGCCTGCCAGGCGCTGCGGTCGGGGGAGTGCGCACTCGCCCTGGCCGGCGGTGCCACCGTGATGGCCACGCCGGGGCTGTTCACCGAGTTCTCCCGCCAGGGCGGGCTCGCGGTCGACGGGCGCTGCAAGTCCTTCAGCGCGTCGGCGGACGGCACCGGCTGGGGCGAGGGCGCCGGGATCCTGCTGCTGGAACGGGTTTCCGACGCGCAGCGCAACGGTCACCGGATCCTGGCCGTGGTCCGCGGCAGCGCGGTGAACCAGGACGGCGCCTCGAACGGGCTGACCGCGCCGAACGGGCCGTCCCAGCAGCGGGTGATCCGGTCCGCCCTGGCCAATGCCGGGCTGCGGGCGGGCGATGTGGACGCGGTCGAGGCGCACGGCACCGGCACGGTGCTCGGCGACCCGATCGAGGCCCAGGCGCTGCTGGCCACCTATGGCCAGGACCGGCCGGAGGACCGGCCGGTGTGGCTGGGCTCGGTGAAGTCGAACATCGCGCACACCGGTGCCGCCGCCGGAGTGGCGGGTGTGATCAAGATGGTGCTGGCGCTGGAGAACGAGATCCTGCCGCGCACCCTGCACGCGGACGAGGCGTCCCCGCACGTGGACTGGACCATGGGCGAGGCCCGGCTGCTGACCGAGCCGACGCCCTGGCCGGTGAGTGGGCGTCCGCGCCGCGCCGGTGTGTCGGCGTTCGGGATCAGCGGCACCAACGCCCATGTCATCGTCGAGGAAGCGCCGGACGACAGCACGCCGCAGCACACGAGCGCGCCGGACGAGCGGCCGCAGGTGCTGCTCGGCGCTCCCCTGGCGTGGCTGCTCTCGGCCCGGACACCGGACGCCCTGGCCGCACAGGCCGGGCGGCTGGCGGCGCAGGTGCGCGGTGGCGCGGGCCCGGACCCGGTCGACGTGGGCTGGTCGCTGGCCACGACCCGGTCCGTGTTCGAGCACCGGGCCGTGGTGCTGGGGGCGGGTGCCGCCGAGTTGCTGTCGGGTGCGACGGCACTGGCCGCGGGCGAGTCGGTGGGCCAGGTGCTCATGGGCGGGGTTCCGGCCGCGGGGGCGGCGCGGGTCGGGTTCCTGTTCGCCGGTCAGGGGGCGCAGCGGGCCGGGATGGGCCGGGAGTTGTATGCGGCGAGCCCGGTGTTCGCGGCGGCGTTCGACCGGGTGGTCGATGTGCTGGAGGCCGAGCTGGGTCTGCCGATCAGGGACGTCGTCCTCGGTGCCCCCGAGGAGGGCGAGTCGGCGGACCGGGCCGATCGGACGGTGTTCGCCCAGACGGGCCTGTTCGCGGTGGAGGTCGGTCTGGTCGCGGTCCTGGCCGCGGCCGGGATCGTGCCGGAGGCGGTGGCCGGCCATTCGGTGGGTGAGATCGCGGCGGCGTGTGCGGCGGGTGTGCTGACCCTCGAGGACGCCTGCGCGCTGGTGGCGGCCCGGGCCCGGCTGATGCAGGACCTGCCGCCGGGTGGGGCGATGGCGGCGATCGCGGCGAGCGAGGCCGAGGTGCTGGCGGATCTGGAGAGCGTGTCCGGGGTGTCGCTGGCGGCGGTGAACGGGCCGACGTCCGTGGTGGTCTCGGGTGATGAGGCCGCCGTCGACGGGCTGGTGGAGCTGTGGCGGGAGCGGGGTCGGCGGGTGCGTCGGCTGCGGGTGAGCCATGCCTTCCACTCGGCCCGGATGGACCCGGTGCTGACCGGGCTGGGTGAGGTGGCCGCCGGTCTGGATCACCGGATGCCGGCGGTGTCCTGGGTGGGCGCCCTGACCGGCGCTGTGGTCGCGGCCCCCGAGGCCGGGTACTGGGCGGCCCAGGCCCGGCAGCCGGTCCGGTTCGCGGACGCCGTCACGGCCATGGCCGCCCAGGGGATCTCGGTGTTCATCGAGATCGGCCCGGACGGAACCCTCTCCGCGATGGGATCGACGGCGCTTGCCGTTCCTGGGGAATCGGACTTCATCCCGATGCTCCGGCCCGGGACGCAGGCCTCGACCTCGGTCCTGGCCGCGCTCGGCCGCGCCCACGTCCGGGGGGTGGACGTGGACTGGACCGCCGTCCTGCCCACCGGACGACGGATCGATCTGCCGACCTACGCCTTCGCCCGGAAGCTGTTCTGGGCCGCGACGGCGACGACCCCGGCCCCGACAACGGCCGGGAGCGGGACGGCGGGGGAGGAGCAGTTCTGGGCCGCGGTCGAGCGGGGTGATCTGGCCGGTCTGGCGGGCGCCCTGGACGTGGACGGGCAACGGCCGTTCAGTGAGGTGCTGCCGGTCCTGGCGTCGTGGCGGCAACGGGACCGGGAGGAGTCGGCGGTCGCGGACTGGCGCTACCGGATCACCTGGACGCCGGTCACCGACCCGGGATCGGCCGCACCGACCGGAACCTGGCTGATGGTGACGGGTCCGGCCGGCCTCGGCCTGGCCGAGGAGTGCGTCCGGGCGCTGGGCGCCGCGGGGACGGAGGTCGTCCTGGTCCCGGTCGCCGCCGATGCGACCCGGGAGGCCCTGGCGGCCCGGATCGGCGAAGCCATGACCGGTCCGGCCGGGGTCCTGCCGGTGGCCGGCGTGCTGTCCCTGCTGGCCGTGGACGAGACACCGCTGGCCGACTGCCCCGAGGTGTCGGCCGGTCTGGCCGGGACGGTGGTCCTGGTCCAGGCGCTGGGGGACGCCGCCGTCGGCGCGCCCCTGTGGGTGCTGACTCGCGGCGCGGTCGCGGTCGGGACGCACGAGGTGCTGTCCCGGCCGGTTCAGGCCCAGGCCTGGGGTCTGGGCCGGGTCGTGGGGATGGAGCATCCGGATCGCTGGGGCGGGCTGATCGACCTGCCGCCGGTCCTCGACGACCGGGCCGCGGCCCGGCTGGCCGGGGTGCTGGCCGGGTGCGGCGAGGACCAGGTGGCGATCAGGGCGGTGGGCGTTCTGGGCCGCCGGCTGGTCCGGGCTCCTCGTCCGATCGTGATGACGGGTTCCGCCGGTCTGGCGGACTCACCCGTGGGCAAGGGCTTCTCGCAGGGCAGCGTGCTGGTCACCGGGGGAACCGGGGCGATCGGCGGGCAGGTGGCGGACTGGCTGGGTGAGCTGGGCACGGCCCGGGTGGTGCTGTGGAGCCGTTCGGGCCCGGCAGCGACGGGGATCGCCCGGCGGGCGGCTCGGCTGGCCGAGAGCGGTACGGCGGTGGTGGTGCTGGCCGGTGACGTGGCGCGGCGGGCCGATGTGGCGGGGCTGCTGGGGTGGATGGCCGCCGAGGGTCCGGCGCTGACCGGGGTGATGCACACCGCGGGTGTGGTGGACGACGGCGTGCTGGACGGGATGAGCGCGCCCCGGTTGGGCGGGGTGCTGGCGCCGAAGGCCGGCGGGGCGGTTCACCTCGACGAGCTGACGGCGGGTCTGGACCTGTCGGCGTTCGTGCTGTTCTCGTCGGCGACGTCGACGTTCGGCGGCGCCGGCCAGGGCAACTATGCGGCGGCGAACGCGTTCCTGGACGCCCTGGTCGAGAACCGGCGCGGGCGCGGACTGGTGGGCACCTCGGTGGCGTGGGGGGTGTGGGCCGGCGGAGGGATGGCCGAGGCCGATTCGGCGGTGCGCCGACGGGTCGGGCGCGGGCCGCTGAAGGCGATGGACCCCCAACTGGCGCTGCAGGCACTGGGACAGGTGCTGGCTGCGGCCGACGGTGTGCTGAGTGTGATGGACGTGGACTGGGCCCAGGCGGCGTCCGGGATGGGGGACCCGAGCCAGGTTCCGCTGCTGCGGGAGCTGCCCGATGTCCGCGGGCTCGCGCCGGCCGCCGGCGCCGGTCCCGAGCCGGTCGCACTGGGCGAGCTGATCACTCGGTTGGCGGCCCAGCCCCCGGCCGAGCAGGACCGGATCCTGACCGACATGGTCCGCGCCGAGGTCGCGGCCGTGCTCGGACATGACTCCCCGGACGCCATCGGCGCCGGGCAGGCCTTCACGGACCTGGGCTTCGACTCCCTCACGGCGGTCGAGCTGCGCAACCGGCTGTCCATGGCCACCTCCCAGCGGCTGCCCGCCACGCTGATCTTCGACTATCCGACCCCCGCCGGCCTGGCCCGCTATCTGAAGGCGGAACTCCTCCCGTCGCTCGGTGGGAGCGGGAGCGGCAGCGGCGACGAGAACGACGAAGAGGCCGAACTGAGGAAGGTCCTGTCCTCCGTCCCGCTGGGCCTGCTGCGAAGCGCCGGACTGCTGGAGTCCATTCTCCAGCTGGCGAAGGCCGCGGACGGGGAACCGGAGCCGGACGAGGAGTCCGTGAGCATCGAGGACATGGACGTGGCCGATCTGCTCAGGATCGCCCGGGACCGGGCCGGTTCCGAGGACCTCGACCTCCTCTGAATGTCCCGATGAATGTCCCGAGTTCGGACCACCGTCGTCAATTCACGTTGGAAAGACTGAACAGGAGCCCGCTGTGGCAGCGGATACGGAAGACCTCGTTGCGGCGCTGCGCGGGTCGTTGGTGGACAACGAGCGCCTGCGGCGTCAGAACAAGCGCTTCATGGCGTCGTTGAGCGAGCCGATCGCGATCGTCGGGATGGGCTGCCGGTTCCCGGGCGGTGTCCGTGGCCCGGAGCAGTTCTGGGAGCTCCTGGTCTCGGGTACGGACGCGGTGTCGGGTTTTCCGGAGGACCGGGGCTGGGACACCGGCATGCTCGGCGCGCTGGGGCTCGACGGTGCGACGTCGTCCGCGGCCCAGGGCGGGTTCATCCACGACGCGGGCGATTTCGATCCGGCGTTCTTCGGGATCAGCCCGCGCGAGGCGCTGGCGACGGATCCGCAGCAGCGGCTGCTGCTGGAGACCGCGTGGGAGGCCCTGGAGCGAGCCGGGATCGAGCCCCGCTCCCTGCACGGCAGCCGGACCGGGGTCTTCGCCGGGGGGAGCTACCTCGGATACGGCACCGGCCTGGAGGGCAGCGGATCGGAGGGGTACCTGCTCACCGGTACCGCCGCCAGCGTGATCTCGGGCCGGGTGTCGTACGTCCTGGGCCTGGAGGGCCCGGCGGTGACGGTCGACACGGCGTGTTCGTCGTCGCTGGTGGCCCTGCACCTGGCGATCCAGGCGCTGCGCTCGGGCGAGTGCACGCTGGCGCTGGCGGGTGGCGTGACCGTGATGGCGACCCCGGGATCCTTCGTCGGCTTCGCCCTGCAGCAGGGCCTGGCGTCCGACGGGCGCTGCAAGTCGTTCGGGGCGGGGGCCAATGGGACGGGCTGGGGTGAGGGAGCCGCCGTCCTGGTGGTGGAGCGGCTGTCGGAGGCGCGCCGCAACGGGCACCGGGTCCTGGCCGTGGTGCGCGGCAGCGCGGTGAACCAGGACGGTGCCTCCAACGGGCTGTCGGCGCCGAACGGCCCCTCGCAGCAGCGGGTGATCCGGGCGGCGCTGGCGAGCGCCCGACTGTCGACCTCGGACGTCGACGTGGTGGAGGCGCACGGGACCGGGACGGTGCTGGGTGACCCGATCGAGGCGCAGGCGCTGCTGGCGACGTACGGTCAGGACCGGCCGGAGGACCGGCCGTTGTGGCTGGGATCGGTGAAGTCCAACATCGCTCACACCCAGGCCGCGGCGGGCGCGGCCGGGGTCATGAAGATGGTGCTGGCCCTGCAGCACGGTCTGCTGCCGAAGTCCCTGCACGCGCAGGAGCCGTCCCCGCATGTGGACTGGACGGCCGGGAACATCGGACTGCTGGCCGAGCCCAGGGAATGGCCCGTGAACGGGCAGCCGCGGCGGGCGGGGGTGTCGGCGTTCGGGATCAGCGGGACCAACGCCCACGTGATCATCGAGGAGGCGCCCCCCGCCGGGTCCGAGGACGACGGTGCGGCCGGGTCGGTCGCGGCGTCGGACCGGCCGTCCCGGGTGCTGGTGGGGGCCCCTCCGGTGTGGCTGGTCTCCGGGCACACGGAGGCGGCTCTGGCGGCCCAGGCCGGGCGGCTGGCGGACTCGGTGCGGGGGCGCGCGGGGCTGGATCCGATGGACGTGGCCTGGTCGCTGGCGACGACGCGGTCGGGGTTCGAGCATCGGGCGGTCGTGCGGGGTGCGGATGTGAACGAGCTGGTCTCGGGGGTGGGGGCGCTGGCTGCGGGTGAGCAGTCGGTGGCAGGCGTGGTCTCGGGTGTGGTCCCCGGCGGTCGGGCGGGGCGGATCGGGTTCCTGTTCGCCGGTCAGGGGGCTCAGCGGGCGGGGATGGGCCGGGAGCTGTATGCGGCCAGCCCGGTGTTCGCGGCGGCGTTCGACGAGGCGGTCGCGCTGCTGGAGGCCGAGTTGGGGCTGCCGATCCGGGACGTCGTGCTCGGCGCCTCCGAGGAGGGTGAGTCGGCGGCCCGGGCGGATCGGACGGTGTTCGCGCAGACGGGCCTGTTCGCGGTGGAGGTCGGTCTGGTCGCGCTGCTGGCGGCGGCCGGGATCGTGCCGGAGGTGGTGGCCGGTCATTCGGTGGGCGAGATCGCGGCCGCGTACACGGCGGGGGTGCTGGGCCTGGAGGACGCGTGCCGGCTGGTGGCGGCTCGGGCCCGGCTGATGCAGGACCTGCCGTCGGGTGGGGCGATGGGTGCGGTCGGTGCGGGCGAGTCGGAGGTCCTGGCGGGGCTGGCCGGGGTGGAGGGGGTGTCCCTGGCGGCGGTGAACGGCCCGTCGTCGGTGGTGGTCTCCGGTGACGAGGCGGCGGTCGACGAGGTGCTCCGGGAGTGGCAGGAGCGGGGTCGGCGGGTGCGTCGGCTGCGGGTGAGCCACGCGTTCCATTCGGCGCGGATGGATCCGGTGCTGGACGAACTGGGCCGGGTGGCCGCCGGTCTGACGTATGCGCCTCCGGCGGTGGCGTGGGTCGGGGCGCTGTCGGGCGAGGTGGTGACGGCGCCGGAGCCCGGGTACTGGCCGGGCCAGGCCCGTGCCGCGGTCCGGTTCGCGGACTCGGTGGCGACGATGGGCGGTCTGGGGGTGTCGGTGTTCATCGAGATCGGCCCGGACGGAACCCTGTCGGCGATGGGCTCGGACACGCTCACCGAAGGGGCCCGGTTCATCCCGATGCTGAACGCGTCCCTTCCGGCGGCGGAGGCCGTGCTGACCGGACTGGCCAAGGCCCATGTCCAGGGCGTGGCGGTCGACTGGGCGGCCGTCCTGGAACCCGGCCGGCGGGTCGACCTGCCCACCTATGCGTTCCAGCAGCAGCGGTTCTGGCCCCCCGCCCCGACCGCGCGGGTGGGTGATGTGTCCGCGGCCGGGCTGGCCCGCGCCGACCACCCGCTGCTGGGCGCGGTGGTGGGCCTGGCGGACGGTGGGTGGGTGCTGTCCGGGCGCCTCGCCCGCGACACCCACCCGTGGCTGTGCGACCACGCGGTGCTCGGCTCGGTGCTGTTCCCCGGCACCGGGTTCGTCGAGCTGGCGCTGCGCGCCGGCGAACTGGTCGGCTGTGACACGCTCGAGGAGCTGACCCTGGCCGCCCCGCTGATCCTGCCGGAGCGCGGTGGGGTCCACATCCAGGTCGTGGTGCGGGACCGCGAGGTCAGCATCCACTCCAGCCCCGAGGACGCAGGCCCCGACGAGTGGACCCCGCACGCCACCGGCGTCCTCGGCGACACCGGACCCGCCGCCGCCTCCACCGGACCCGATACCGCATGGGCCGTCAGCTGGCCGCCGCCCGGCGCCGAACCGATCGACATCACCGGGTTCTACGAGGCGTTCGCCCTCGGCGGCTTCGACTACGGACCCGCGTTCCGCGGCCTGGCCGCCGCGTGGCGCGGCGCGCCGAACAGCGGTGAGCTGTTCGTCGAGGTGGAACTGCCCGACGAGGCGGGCCCGGCCGAGGACTTCGGCATGCACCCCGCGCTGCTCGACGTGGTGCTGCAGAGCAGCGGCCTGCTCGCCCGGGGCGAGGGCAGCCGGGTGCCGTTCGCCTGGGAGGACGTCCGGTTGGCGGCCACCGGCGCGCGGCGGATCCGCGCCCGGCTCCGCCTGCGCGAGGGCGACCTGGACGGCGGGATCGCGCTGACCGTGGCGGACACCGCCGGGGGCCTGGTGCTCACCGCGGCCCGGATGACCGTCCGGGAGGTCAACCGGGAGCAGCTCACCCCCGCTGCCACCGGCCGCGCGGGCGCGCTGCTGGAGCTGGACTGGACGCCGCTGGAGCTGCCCGAGTCCGTCGAGGCTGTTGCGGCGGTCAACGGGGCGCGCGGGTTGGTGCTCGGCGCGGACGCGTTCGGGCTGTCGGTGCCGGAGCCGCAGCCGGGCGAGGCGCCCCCGTTCGTGGTGCTGACCGTGGCCGGTGGCGACCCGGGGGAGCAGCTGGCGCGGGTGCTGGGCGAGGTGCAGGGGTGGCTGGCCGACGAGTCGCTCGCTGCGGCTCACCTCGTGGTGGTCACCCGGGGCGCGGTGCCGGTGGACGACGGCGACCGGGTCGGTGGGCCGGTCGCGGTGGACGTGGCCGGTGCCGCGGTGTGGGGCCTGGTGCGGACGGTCGCGTCGGAGAACCCGGGACGGGTCACCCTGGTCGACTCCGACGAGGCGTCCCTGCCGGTGTGGCAGGCGGCGGTGGCTTCCGGCGCGCCGCAGCTGGCACTGCGCGGCGGCCGGTGCTGGACACCGGTGCTGGCCCGGGTCTCCGCCGACCCGGGGCCGCTGCCCCGGCCGATCAGCGGCCCGGTGCTGATCACCGGCGGGACCGGCGGGCTGGGGTCGTTGGTGGCCCGGCACCTGGTGGCCTCGCACGGTGTGCGCGAGCTGGTGCTGCTCAGCCGCTCCGGCGAGGCGCCCGAGTTGCGGCAGCAGCTGGAGGCGGCCGGAGCGAGCGTGCGGATCGCCGCCTGCGATGTGACCGATCGCGCCGCGCTCACCCAGGTCGTCGACGAGGCGGGGAAGTTGGGCGCGGTGATCCACACCGCCGGGGTGCTGGACGACTCGACCATCGAGGGGCTCACCCCGGAGCGGCTGAACCGGGTACTGGAACCCAAGCTGCACGGCGCCGAGCTCCTCGACGAGTTGACCCGCGATCAGGACCTCAGCCACTTCATCGTGTTCTCCTCCGTCTCCGGACTGCTGGGCAGCGCCGGGCAGGGCAACTACGCCGCCGCCAACACCGCCATGGACGCGCTGATCCAGCGGCGGCGTGCGGCCGGCCGACCGGGCACCTCGCTGGCCTGGGGGCCGTGGAGCACCAGCTTCGGCATGACCAGCGGGCTGTCCGAGGCCGACATCACCCGGATGCGCCGCAGCGGGATGGTGCCGTTCACCGAGGCCACCGGCGCGGCCGCACTGGACGCCGCGCTGGGTGCCACCGCGGCCCTGCTCGTCCCGGTGCTCACCGCCCCGCCCGGGGCGGCCACCTATGTGCCGCCCATGCTGGCCGGAGTGGTGCGTCTCGCCCGCCGAGCCGCCGCCGGGGGAGCCGCCGCGTCCGGTGCCGCGATGGCGGAGCGGCTGCGTGCCATGCCGCCCGCCCAGCGCACCGATGTGGTGATCGGTCATGTGCGTGCCGAGGTGGCCCTCGTCCTCGGATACGGGTCCGCCGACCGGGTCGACCCGCTGCGCTCGTTCAGCGAGCTCGGGTTCGATTCATTGACCGCGGTGGAGCTGCGCAACCGGCTCGGCGCGGCCGGCGGGGCGCGCCTGGCGAGCACGGTGGTGTTCGACTACCCGACGGTCACCGCGCTGGCCGAGCACCTGCTCGAGCAGTTCGAGCCGGCGGGCGCCGGCCGGCCCGACGAGTACCGCTACGTCCTCTCGTCGGAGCCCGACAGCGGCCCCGGGGACGACGCCGTGTCGGCGCTCCCCCTGGGCGCCCTGTACCGCCAGGCGGCCGGTGAGGGCCGGGCGGAGGAGGTCATGGCGCTGATCACCGGGCTCGCGGCCTTCCGCCCGACGTTCTCGGGCACCGAGGACCTCGCCAATGTCCCACGACCATTGACGGTCGCTCAGGGGTCGGAGACGTCCGCGATGGTCTGCCTGCCCTCGATCTTCGGCCGTTCCGGTCCTCAGGAATACGTCCGTCTGGCCGGGCGGTTCCGGGGGATCCGGCCGATGTCGGTGCTCTCCGAGCCCGGGTTCCGGCAGGGAGAGCCCCTGCCGGCGAGCCTGGCGGGCCTGGTCCGGGTCCAAGCCGACATCTTGAGTCAATCCATGCATAAGGGCCCCTTCATCCTCCTGGGACATTCCAGCGGTGGACTGGTGGCGCACGCACTCGCCCGGCACCTGGAGGAGATCGGCCGGGCTCCGGACGGGCTCGTCCTCCTCGACACGTTCCCCCCGCCGAAGAAGGGACTCACCGGCTTCAACTGGTCCGACTTCCTCGATGTGGCCCTGGAACAGAACGCCCATGACCTGGACGACGACGCGTGGTTGACCGCGATGGCGCACTACTTCCGGTTCGACTGGCAGGAGATCGGCGCGGCGGCCGTCCCGACGCTGCAGGTCTGGGCGAAGGCCTCGGTCCCGCAGATGTCGAGGTGGGACTTCTCCAGCCGCTCCACGGTCGTCGAGGTGCCGGGCGACCACTTCTCGATGCTGGGAGAGCACGCGGACACCACCGCCGCCGCGATCGACCAGTGGCTGACCGAGCTGCAACCCACACCTTTCCTCTAGTTTCCCCTGGGAGTTGACGTATGAGTACCGATCCACGTGACCACCGACTGGCCGTCGTGGGCGGCGGGGTGATGGGAACGAACATCGCCGTCCTGGCCATCGGCCACGGGGTCCCCGTCGTGCTGGTCGACGTCAGCGAAGAGGTGCTGGCCCGGGCGGAGGAGACGATCGCCTTCAAGCTGCGCCACGCCCAGCTGCTGGGCAAGCTGCCGGCCGGCCGCACCGCGGCGAAGCTGGTCACCAGCGTGTCGCTGGTGGACGCGGCCGACGCCACGACCGTGATCGAGGCCGTCACCGAGATCCCGGAGACCAAGGCCAAGGTGCTCGGTGAGGTCTCCCGACTCGTCCGGCCCGGAACCCTGCTGATCTCGAACACCTCGTGCATCCCGATCGACGAGATGGCGTCCGCGACGGCCCGCCCCGAGGAGCTCGTCGGCGTCCACTTCATGAACCCCGCGTACATGATCAGCATGGTCGAGGTGATCCGCGGCCCGCGCACCGGCGACGCCACCATGACGGCGGTCACCGATCTGCTCGAAACCCTCGGCCGCAACGGCCTCGTCGTGAACGACGCCCCCGGTTTCGTGATCAACCAGGTGCTGCATCCGCTGATCAACAGTGCGGCCAGGCTGGTCCAGGACGGCGTCGCCCCGGTCGAGGTGGTCGACGGCCTGCTCGAGGGCTGCCTCGGGCATGCGACCGGGCCGCTGCGGACGGCCGACCTCATCGGCCTGGACAACCTGGTCGACTCCCTCAACGTGCTCTACGAGCGGACCGGCGACGCCAGTTGCCGGCCCTGTGATCTCCTGCTCGACCTCGTGCGGGCAGGCAAGTTCGGCCGGAAGACCGGCGAAGGTTTCTACGACTACGAAAAGGTGGCGTCATGACCGACCAGACCGTCGAGGCGAGCCCGTTGACGGCCGAGGCCATCGAAAGCGCGCTGACCGCCTACCTCACGGAGAAGACCAGGACCACGACCGAGATCAAGCCCGACGAGGACGTCTTCGCCTCCGGCCTGGTCACCTCGATGTTCGCCATGCAGCTGGTCGTCCACCTCGAATCGACCTACGACATCGCGATCATCGGGCCCGAGCTGAAGCTCGACAACTTCCGCACCGCCCGGGTGATGGCCGCGCTCGTGCTGCGCCTGTCCGCGGACGGCACGGCCGCCGATGCCTGATCAGGCCCAACTGCTCGACGACGAGCGCGCCCTGATCGGTGAGCTCATCGCCGACCGGGCCGAGCAGTGGGACCTCTCCGGTGAACTGCCGATCGACCTGCTGCGCAAGCTCGGTGCCCGGGGCCTGCTCTGCGCCGAGGTCCCCACCTCCGCCGGGGGCCTCGGCCTCGACAGCGGGCAGAGCGGCGAACTCACCGCCTACGTCGGCAGCCTGTGCAGCTCCACCCGCTCCATCATGACCTCGCACGGGATGGCCGCCTGGATGGTGTCCCGCTTCGGGGACCGGGCGCAGCGGCGCGCGTATCTGGCCGAGCTGACCAGCGGGCAGCTGGCCGCCGTGGGCTTCAGCGAGCCCGGCGCCGGAAGCGACCTGGCCGCGATGCGGACCCGGATCCGGCGCGACGGCGACAGCGTCGTCGTCACCGGCGAGAAGAAGTGGGTGACCGGGGCCCGGTACGCCGACCACCTGATGATTCTCGGGCGGGACGGGGACGAGGCCGCTGTCGTGGTCGTCCCCGCGTCCGCCCCCGGGGTCGAGCTGGTCCCGATGGCCACGGCGGTGCTCGGCTGCCGCGCCGCCGGGCACTGGAACGTCCGCCTGAACGACGTCCGGCTGCCGGTCGGTCATCTGCTCGGCGGTGGCGGCCAGGACCTGGCCATGCTCTTCACCACCGCCCTGTCCTACGGCCGGATCTCGGTCGCCTGGGGCTGCACCGGGATCGTCCGGGCCTGTCTGCGAGCGGCCACCGAACACGCCAGGAACCGTGAGCAGTTCGGCAAGCCGATCGGCGAGCACCAGCTCGTCGCCCGCCACCTCGCGGAACTCGTCGTCGCCGAACAGATAGCGACCCGGGTGTGCGAACACGCCAGCGCGGCCTGGGAGTCGTTCTCCCCGGACATGGTGATCGCGACCGTGCTGGCCAAGCACGTCAGCGCCGGGCAGGCCGCCCACAGCGCCGCCGCCGCCGTCCAGGTCCTCGGCTCGGCCGGGGCGCTGGACGGGCACGTCGTCGCCCGCGCCTACCGCGACGCCAAGCTCATGGAAATCATCGAAGGAAGCAATGAGATGTGCCAGCTCATCCTGGCCGACCACGCCCTGACCACGTCGCTCTGACCACACGTCATTCGGTCCGTACGGAGGCCCCTTCGCATGCCCGAAACACCCGCCCTCGTCAAGTGTCTGGTCTGGGACCTCGACAACACCCTCTGGCAGGGCACCCTGTTGGAGGACTCGGACGTCCACCTGCCCGACGCGGTCCGCGCCGTCGTCGTCGAGCTCGACTCCCGCGGCATCCTGCAGTCCGTCGCCAGCAGGAACGACCACGACCTGGCCTGGAAGCGGCTGGAGGAGCTCGGCGTCGCCGAGTACTTCCTGGTTCCGCAGATCAGCTGGGGCCGCAAGTCCGACGCCGTGACCACGATCGCGAAGGAGCTCCAGTTCGCCCTCGGCACGATCGCCTTCGTCGACGACACGCCGACCGAGCGGGCCGAGGTCACCTATCACGCCCCCGAGGTCCGCTGCTACACCGAGAAGGACGTCCTGTCCCTGGTCGACCGGCCCGAGTTCAGCCCCGCGGTCGTCACCGTCGACGCCCGCCGACGCCGCGAGATGTACCGGGCCGGCGCCCTGCGCACGGCGGAGCAGGACGCCTTCAACGGCCCGGACGAGGACTTCCTGCGCTCCCTCGACCTGGTGATGGAGATCAAGCGGGCCGACCAGGACGACCTGTCCCGGGTCGAGGAACTCACGTTGCGCACCAGCCAGATGAACGCCACCGGGGTGCACTACTCCGACCCGGTCCTGCGCGGTCTGCTGGCCGACCCCGACCACGAGGTCCTCACCATCACCCTCACGGACCGGTTCGGCCCGCACGGAGCGGTCGGCGTCCTGCTGCTGGAACGCCACCCCGACGTCTGGCACCTCAAGCTGCTCGCCACCTCCTGCCGGGTCGTCACCTTCGGTGCCGGGTCGGTGCTGTTGAACTGGCTGGTCGACCAGGCCGCCCGGGCCGGAGTCCACCTGGCCGCCGACTTCAGGCCGACCGACCGCAACCGGATGATGGAAATCGCCTACCGCTTCGCCGGTTTCACCCAGGACACCTGCGACTGCCTCAGCGGGGTCGGGACGTCCGACGACGACGGCGACATCCAGTGCCTGCACCTGGTCACCGCGCGCCGCGAGGGTCCCACCACGATGCGGCTCGTCTCGCCCGATCTGACTCGCCCGATCTGACTGCGGCGACATCGAACCATCACCACCGCCGCGACGGACCGACGGCCGCTTCGGCCAGGGAATGTGGAGCGCACCAATGAGTGAGACCGATCACCTGCCACTGGCCGTCGTCGGCATGAGCTGCCGCTACCCCGGCGGCGTCCGGTCGCCGGAGGACCTGTGGCAGGTCGCCGTCAGCGGGCGCGAGGTCATCTCGCCCTTCCCCGGCGACCGCGGGTGGAGCCTCGAATCCCTGCACGACGACGACCCCGGCCACCCCGCGACGAGCTATGTCGACCGGGGCGGTTTCCTGGACGACGTCGCGGGCTTCGACCCGGGCTTCTTCGGGATCTCGCCGCGCGAGGCGACCTCGATGGACCCGCAGCAGCGCCTGCTGCTGGAGGTCGCCTGGGAGGCCCTGGAGCGATCCGGCCTCGACCCGCTGAGCCTGCGCGGGAGCCGGACCGGGGTGTTCGTCGGGGGCGAGCCGCGCGAGTACGGCCCGCGCCTGTACCAGGCACCCGACGGCATCGAGGCGCACCTGCTCACCGGCACCACGACCAGTGTGATGTCCGGGCGGATCGCCTACTCCCTCGGACTGCAGGGCCCGGCCCTGACCGTCGACACCTCCGCCTCCAGTTCGCTCGTCGCCCTGCACCTGGCCGCCCAGGCCCTCCGCCACGGCGAGTGCTCGCTGGCACTGGCCGGCGGGGTGTCGGTGATGGCCACCCCGGGAAACTTCGTCGCCTTCAGCCGACTGCGGGGCCTGGCCCCCGACGGCCGCTGCAAGGTCTTCTCCGCCGACGCCGACGGCACGGTCTGGTCCGAGGGCGTCGGCCTGCTCGTCCTGGAGCGCCTGCCCGACGCCCTGCGCAACGGCCATCAGGTGCTCGCCCTGGTGCGCGGCACGGCGATCAACTCCGACGGCGCCAGCGACGGACTCACCGCCCCCAACGGCCTGGCCCAGGCCGCCGTCATCGCGCAGGCCCTGGCCGGCGCGGGACTGACCACCGACGACATCGACGCCGTCGAGGCCCATGGCACCGGCACCCCGCTCGGGGACCGGACCGAGGCCCGCACCCTGGCCGCCACCTACGGCAGGGGGCGCTCCGCGGAACGCCCGCTGCTGATCGGATCGCTGAAGTCCAACATCGGCCACACCCAGGCCGCGGCCGGGGTGGCCGGTGTCATCAAGACGGTGATGGCCCTGCGGCACGGAGTGCTGCCCGCGTCGCTCAACATCGGCGAGCCCAATCCGCACGTCGACTGGTCCTCGTCCGGGCTGCGGCTGCTCACCGAGGCCCAGCCGTGGCCCGAGTCCGGCCGCGCCCGCCGCGCCGGGGTGTCGTCGTTCGGGATCAGCGGCGCCAACGCCCACGCCATCCTCGAGGAGGCCCCTGCGGCCGAGGCCGGGCCAGTGCCGTCCGTCCCCTCGGACGGACCGACGGCGTGGCTGGTCTCCGGACGCTCCGCGACGGCCCTGAGCGGACAGGCCCAACGCCTGGCCGAGCTCGTCGCGGAGAGCCCCGACCCTCATGAGCCGGCTGATGTCGCCTGGTCGCTGGCCACCACCCGGACGGCGCTCGACCACCGCGCGGTGATCGTCGGCACCGGCCCCGAGGAGCTGACGGCGGGTCTGGACGCGCTGGCCGCAGGCCGCCCGTCGGCCGCCGTGGTCAGCGGTGTGGCCGAGCCCGCCGGTGAGCGTGAGCGCCGGGTGGCGTTCGTCTTCCCCGGCCAGGGATCGCAGTGGCTGGGCATGGGTCGCGACCTGGCTGCGGCGTCACCCGTGTTCGCCGCCCGGCTGGCCCAGTGCGAGCGGGCACTGTCCCCGTACGTGGACTGGAACCTGTACGACGTCCTGGCCGGCGCCGACGGCGCACCCGGCCTCGACCGCGACGACGTCGTCCAACCGGCCCTGTTCGCGGTGATGGTCTCGCTGGCCGCCGTCTGGCAGGCGGCCGGCGTGACACCCGAGGCGGTGGTCGGCCACAGCCAGGGCGAGATCACGGCGGCCTGCGTGGCCGGCATCCTCTCACTCGAGGATGCCGCGAAGGCGATGGCGCTGCGCAGCCGGATCGTCCGGGGCCTGGCCGGGCGCGGCGGGATGCTGTCGATCGCCGAGTCGCCCGAGGCGGTCACGGCCCGGCTGGCGCAGTACCCGGACGGGCAGGCCGAGGTGGGCGTCGTCAACAGCCCGGACGCGACCGTCATCACCGGAGACCTCGGCGTTCTGGGCCGGATCGCCGCCGACTGCGAGCGCGACGGCGTCCGGACCCGAACCGTTCCGACCAACTACGCCTCCCACAGCCGACAGATCGACGACATCCGCGACGAGGTCCTCGCCGCCCTGGGCGACATCACCCCCGGGCCGGGAACGGCTGCGATGGTCTCCACGGTCACCGGCGAATTCCTGGACGGTACGACAGCCGGAGCCGAGTACTGGTACGCGAATCTGCGTCGGCCCGTGCAGTTCTCCGAGGCCGTCCGGACCCTGGGCCGGGCCGGGTACGGCGTGTTCATCGAGGTCTCCCCGCATCCCGTGCTGGCCGGGGCGGTCAGCGCCACCCTCGAACAGGTCCGGAGCCAGGACGATGCCGCTTCCGGCAGCGCCCTGCTGCGCCCGGCCCCGGTCGTCACCGGAACGCTGCGCCGGGACTCCGGCGGCCAGGACCGGATCCTCACCTCCCTGGCCGAGGTCCACGTCCGCGGCGTCCAGGTCGACTGGGCGGCCGTGCTGCCGAGGGCACACCGGATCGACCTGCCCACCTACGCCTTCGAGCACCAGCGCTTCTGGCTCGACGCGGGCACCACGACCGGTAGCGCCGTCGCATCGGAGCCGGCGCCCGTCGCCGGGCGCGGCGGCGGGCTGCAGGACCGGATCGCCGGTCGCCCCGCCGGGGAACAGGTACAGGTCCTGCTCGAGCTGATCCGGGCCCACGCCGCCGCCGTGCTCGGACAGCCCACCCCCGAGGCGGTCCAACCGGGCCGCACGTTCAAGGAGATCGGGTTCGACTCGCTCGCCGGGGTGGAACTGCGCACCCGGCTGAACACCGCCACCGGCCTGCAGCTGCCCACCACGCTGATCTTCGACTACCCCACCCCGGCCGCCCTGACCGGATTCGTCCGAGCCCAGCTGCTCGGCGTCACCGACGCCCCGGCCGTCCCGGCTGCGGTCGGTGCCGTCACCGACGAGCCGATCGCGATCGTGGCCATGAGCTGCCGACTCCCCGGCGGCGTCCACGACCCGGAGAGCCTGTGGGAGCTGCTCGTCGACGGAGGGGACGTGATCGGGGACGCCCCCACCGACCGCGGCTGGGACGTCGACGACACGGGTCCGGCGCTGCGTGGCGGGTACCTGCCCGACGCCGCCGACTTCGACCCGGCCTTCTTCGGGATCTCGCCGCGTGAGGCGCTGGCGATGGACCCGCAGCAGCGGCTGCTGCTGGAGACCTCCTGGGAAGCCCTGGAACGCTCCGGAATCGACGTCCCGCAGCTGCGTGGGTCGAACACCGGTGTCTTCATCGGTGCCGCCTCCTCCGGCTACGGCGACGGCGGCCCACGGGAGCTGGAGGGGCATCTGCAGACCGGCAGTGCCACCAGCGTGCTGTCCGGCAGGGTCGCCTACAGCTTCGGGCTCGAAGGCCCGGCGGTGACCGTCGACACCGCCTGCTCGTCGTCCCTGGTGGCCGTGCACCTGGCCGCGCAGGCGCTGCGCAGCGGGGAATGCGGGCTGGCGCTCGCCGGTGGGGTGACCGTCCACGCCACCGCGTCCTGGCTGACCTGGTTCACCCGGCAGCGCGGGCTGGCCTCGGACGGCCGGTGCAAGGCGTTCTCCGCCGCCGCCGACGGCATGGGCATGTCCGAGGGCGCGGGTGTCGTCCTGCTGGAGCGGCTGTCCGACGCCCGCCGCAACGGCCACCCGGTACTGGCTGTCGTGGTCGGCAGTGCCGTCAACCAGGACGGTGCCTCCAACGGCCTGACGGCCCCCAACGGACCGTCCCAGCAGCGCGTCATCCGGGCCGCCCTGCACAGTGCCCGGGTGAGCGCCGCCGACGTCGACGCGGTCGAGGCCCACGGGACCGGCACCATGCTCGGCGACCCGATCGAGGCCCAGGCCCTGCTGGCCACCTACGGGGAGGAACGGGACGCCGACCGGCCGCTGTGGCTGGGCACGGTGAAGTCGAACATCGGCCACACCCAGTGGGCGGCCGGAGCCGCCGGGATCATCAAGATGGTCCTGGCCCTGCAACACGCCCGGCTCCCACGCACCTTGCACGCGGACACGCCGTCCCCGCACGTTGACTGGTCGTCAGGAACGGTGAAACTCCTGACCGAGCCGGAGAACTGGCCCGACCGGGGACGACCGCGACGGGCCGGGGTGTCGGCGTTCGGCATCAGCGGCACCAATGCGCACGTCATCCTTGAGCAGGCGCCCGACGACGACGCCTCCGACGACGGTGCGCGTGAGCAGCTGCCTGCCGTCCCGTGGTTGCTCGCGGCGCGTGACGAGACCGGCCTGGCAGCACAGGCGCAGCAGCTGCAGGAGTATCTGCTGGCCCGGCCGACCCTGGATCCGGTCGACGTCGGCTGGTCACTGGCGACGACCCGGACCGGTCTGCCCGAGCGGGCCGTCGTGGTGGGCGCGGACCGTGAGGAACTGCTCGTCCGGCTGGCCGAGATGGCGGCTGCGCCGTCCGGTGGGCCAATGGGCGAGGTATCCGGGTCGGTGGGCCGGGTCGGGTTTGTGTTCACGGGTCAGGGTGCGCAGTGGATCGGGATGGGTCGGCAGTTGTATGCGGACTATCCGGTGTTCGCGCGGGCGTTTGACGCGGTGTGTGCGGGGTTGGAGGAGCATCTGGGTGGGTCGGTGCGGGCGGTTGTTCATGGTGCCGAGCCGGATGTGCTGGATCGGACGGTGTGGGCGCAGGCGGGGTTGTTCGCGGTTGAGGTGGCGTTGTTTCGTCTGTTGGAGTCGTGGGGTGTGGCGCCGGGTGCGGTGGCGGGGCATTCGATCGGTGAGCTGGCGGCCGCGCATGTGGCAGGGGTGTGGTCTCTCGCTGACGCGTGTGCGGTGGTGGCGGCTCGTGGTCGGTTGATGCAGGCGCTGCCGTCGGGTGGGGCGATGTTGGCGGTGCGGGCGGGTGAGGAGGAGGTCGGCCGGGTTCTGGCCGGGTTCGAGGGCGTGGGTATCGCGGCCGTCAACGGCCCGGAGGCCGTGGTGGTTTCCGGGCCGGAGGCGGAGGTCTCCGGGGTGGAGGGGGAGTTTTCGGGGCGTGGGGTGCGGGTGCGGCGGTTGCGGGTGTCGCATGCGTTTCATTCGTCGTTGATGGAGCCGATGTTGGCGGAGTTCGCCGATGTGGCGGCGTCGGTGTCGTATGCGCGGCCGCGGTTCCCGATTGTGTCGACGTTGACCGGTCGGCCGGTTGCGGACGAGTTGCTGGACCCGGGGTACTGGGTGCGGCAGGTCCGTGAGCCGGTCCGGTTCGCCGACGCGGTCACCGCGCTGCGCGAGAGCGGTGTGCGCACGTTCGTGGAGATCGGCCCCGACGCCGTGCTCACCGCACTCGGCTCGACCGACGATCCCGACGAAGCCTGGATCCCGGCACTGCGCCGCGACCACGACGAGGCATACACCCTCGTGTCGGCGGTGAGCCGACTCAGTGCCCGCGGCGGCGTTGTCGACTGGTCGCAGTTCTACGCCGGGGCCAACGCCCGGCGGGTGGATCTCCCCACCTACGCCTTCTCCCGCCAGCGGTACTGGCTGACTCCGTCGGCCAACGGACGGCCCCGGGACATCGGGCTGACGGCCTCCGGGCACCCGTTGCTGGGCACCGTGGTCGAGTTGCCCGTGAGCGGCGGTCTGCTGCTCACCGGACGGCTGTCCCTGGCCGCACAGCCGTGGCTGGCCGACCATGTCGTCGCAGGCAGGGTCGTCGTCCCCGGAGCCGCCCTGGTCGAGATGGCGATCCGGGCCGGTGACGGGACCGGTTCCGCCCGGCTGGCCGAAATGATCATCCAGGTGCCGATGGTGCTGCCCGAACGCCGCGGGATCCAGGTTCGGATCTCGGTCGGCGCGCCGGACGAGCACGGTGACCGGGACCTGGCCGTCCACTCCCGGCCCGAGGACGGGACCGGCCCCTGGATCAGCCACGTCACCGGCGTCCTGGCCCCGGCCGGAGCCCCTGAACCCGCCGACGTCGATGCCGCCGCCGAACTGCTGGCCTGGCCGCCGTCCGGAACGGTCGTCGAGGACCTGAGCGGCCTCTACCCGGCTCTGGCCCGCATCGGCCTGCCCTACGGCCCCGCGTTCCAGGGTGTGCGCCGGGCCTGGCGGCGCGGCGAGGAGATCTTCGTCGAGGTCGGGCTCGGTGAGGGCACGGACGTCACCGGCTTCGGCCTCCACCCGGTCCTGCTCGACGCCGCCCTGCACCTGATCGCCGGCGGGTCCGCGCCGCTGCTGCCGTTCGCCTGGACCGACGCCGTCGTCCACGCCACCGGCGCATCCACCGCCAGGGTTCGGATTTCGCCCTCCACCACCGGCGAGGGCGTGTCGCTGATCCTGGCCGACGCCGGCGGCGGCCTGGTCGCGACCGTCGGATCCCTGGTCCTGCGCCCCCTTCCGGCGGCGGCACCGGTCGGCACCGTGGCCGAAGAAGCCCTGTTCGAGCTGAACTGGGTCCCGGCCGAAACCACGACAGCCGTACCCGACCCGGGCCGCTGGGCCGTGCTGGGCCCCGACCACCTCCCCGCCCCGCCCGAAGCGACCGTCCATGACGACATGGCAGCTCTGCGCGCCGCGATCGCCGCTGGAGCCCCTGTCCCCGGGACCATCCTCTTCCGCCCCCGGGATCTCTCCCGCGATCACGCGTCCGACCTGGCCGCACTCGCGCGCAACACGACCCTGGACGCCCTGCCTGTGGTCCAGGAGTTCCTCCTCGCCGACGACCTGGCGCCGTCCCGGCTGCTCGTGCTGACCGAGCGGGCCGTGGACGCCGGTGCCCTCGACGTCGATCCCGCCGCCGCCGGTGTGTGGGGTCTGGTCCGGGTGGCCCAGTCCGAGCATCCGGGCCGCATCGTTCTGGTGGATCTGGACGACGCCGGGGCCACGGAGTCGTTGGCCGAGGCCATGGCGTCGGGTGAATCGCAGATCGCCGTACGGGCCGGTCGACTCCTGGTGCCGCGGCTGGCCCGGGTCGGCCCTGGCCTGACGGTCCCGCAGGACGGCTGGCGGCTGGAGTGCACCGAGCGCGGCACGCTGGAGAACGTCGTCCTGGCGGCTACCGGATCCGGCCGCCGACCCCTGTCCGCCAACGAGGTCAGGGTCGGCCTGCGCGCGGCCGGAGTGAACTTCCGGGACGTGCTGAACATCCTCGGCATGTATCCCGGCGACCCGGGCCTGCTCGGCCTGGAGGGCGCCGGTGTCGTCCTCGACGTCGGCCCGGAGGTCACCGGCCTGCACGTCGGCGACCTCGTCATGGGTCTGTTCCCAGGGGCCTTCGGCCCGCTGGCGATCACGGACGCCCGCCTGCTGGCCCCGGTCCCGGCCGGCTGGACCCTGGCCGAAGCCGCCGCCGCGCCGGTCGTGTACCTCACCGCCTGGCACGCCCTGGTCGAGCTGGCCGGGCTGAGCGCCGGTGAATCCGTGCTGATCCACGCCGCCGCCGGTGGCGTCGGGTCGGCCGCCGTGCAGGTGGCCCGGCATCTGGGCGCCGAGGTGTTCGGCACCGCCAGCCCGTCCAAGTGGCCGCTGCTGCGCGAAGCCGGCCTGGACGACGCTCATCTGGCCTCGTCGCGCACGGTCGACTTCGAAACGCGTTTCCTGACCCACCTCCTGGGAGAAGGCTGCGGCCCGACCGGGGTCGACGTCGTCCTGGACTCGTTGGCGGGGGAGTTCGTCGACGCCTCGCTGAGATTGGCCGCCGGTGCCGGTGGCCGGTTCATCGAGATCGGCAAGACCGACATCCGCGACGCCGATCAGGTCGCCCGCGACCATCAGGGTCTGGCCTATCAGGCGTTCGACCTGCTGGAACTCGACCCGGAGCAGATCGCGCGGATGTTCGCGGCCCTGTCCGAGCTGTTCGCCCGGGACGTGCTCCGGCCGCTGCCGGTGGCCTGCTGGGACGTCCGCCGGGCACCGGAGGCGTTCCGGTATCTGAGCCAGGCCCGCAATATCGGCAAGGTCGTCCTGACCATGCCCGCTCCTGCCGTCGAAACCCGGGGAACCACTCTGGTGACCGGGGCCTCGGGCGCGCTGGGCGGTCTGATCGCCCGTCACCTGGCCACCGGCGCCGACACCGCCGACCTGCTGCTGCTTCTGTCCCGGCGCGGCCCGGACGCACCCGGGATGGGCGCCCTGGCCGCCGATCTGGCGGTTCTCGGCACAGGAGTGCGACTGGTCGCCGCCGACGTGGCCGACCACGACCACCTCGCCGCCGTCCTCGCGGCCGTGCCCGCCGAAGCCCCGTTGCGCGCCGTCGTCCACGCCGCCGGAATCCTCGACGACGGGGCCTTCCACACCCTGACCCCTGCCCGGATCGATGCCGTGCTGCGACCCAAGGTCGACGGCGCCTGGAACCTGCACCGCCTCACCCGGCATCTCGACCTCGACCGGTTCGTGCTCTTCTCCTCGGTGGCCGGGCTCTGGGGCAACCCCGGGCAGGCCGGATACGCCGCCGCGAACACCTTCCTGGATGCGCTCGCCGGGTACCGGCGCCGGGCCGGTCTGCCGGCGACGTCCCTGGCCTGGGGGCCCTGGCAGGTCGGCGAGACGTCGACCGGCGGCATGGCCGCGACCCTGTCCGCCGCGGACTGGCAGCGGATGGCCCGTCAGGGCCTGGCCCCCCACACCGGCGCCGACGGGCTCGGCCTGCTGGACGCCGTCGCCGCCCTCGGACAGGCACTGCTCGTCCCGGCCCGGCTGGACCTGCGTTCCGGCGCCGCGCACCCCGCGCTGCTGTCCGGTCTGACGGCGCCCACCGCAGCAGCTCCCACCCGCCGCGTCGTCGGCCCGGCGCCGGCGGCCGGCCGAGGCGGACTCGCCGGGCGGCTGGCCGCGCTGCCCGAGGCCGATCGCGACGACGTCGTCCTCGACCTGGTCCGGGCCCAGACCGCGCTCGTCCTCGGCATGTCCGGCCCCGAAGCGGTGGAGGCCACCAGGCCCTTCCGCGAACTGGGGATCGACTCGCTGACGGCGGTCGAGCTGCGCAACCGGCTGAACACGGTCACCGCTCTGCGGCTTCCCGCAGGCGTGGTCTTCGACTGTCCGACTCCCACCCTGCTGGCCGCCTTCCTGGGCACGACGCTGCTGGGCACCACCGTGTCGGGGACGACCGCGATCCGGCCCCGAGTCGAACAACTGTCGGACGACGACCAGTTCGTGATCGTCGGTATCGGCTGCCGGTTCGCGGGAGGGATCGGTTCCGCCGGGGAGTTCTGGGACCTGGTCTCCTCCGGCACGGATGCTGTCTCGTCGTTCCCCCAGGATCGCGGTCCGTTGTGGGAAGGCGTCTTCGACCAGGGCCCGGCCACGGAGCCGCACTCGCGCGCAGGCGCCTTCCTCTACGGCGCAGGGGATTTCGACGCCCAGTTCTTCGGGATCTCTCCGCGCGAGGCACTGGCGATGGACCCGCAGCAGCGGCTGCTGCTGGAGACCTCCTGGGAGGCACTGGAGGACGCGGGCATCGACCCGGGCTCGCTCAACGGCAGTTCGACCGGCGTGTTCGCGGGGCTGATCTACCACGACTACGGCGCCGGGGCGGTGATGCCCGACGAGGTCCAGGGATATGTGAGCACCGGCGGTTCCGGCGGGGTCGCATCCGGCCGGGTGGCGTACGCCCTGGGGCTGGAAGGGCCCGCGGTGACCGTGGACACGGCGTGTTCGTCGTCCCTGGTGGCCCTGCATCTGGCAGTGCAGGCGCTGAGGTCGGGGGAGTGCAGTCTCGCCCTGGCCGGCGGCGTCACCGTGATGGCGACGCCCAGCACGTTCCTTGAGTTCGCCCGTCAGCGTGGTCTGGCCGCGGACGGCCGGTGCAAGGCGTATGCGGCAGCCGCCGACGGCACCGGCTGGGGCGAGGGCGTCGGGGTCCTGGTCGTCGAACGGCTCTCGGACGCCCGCCGCAACGGTCACCGGGTGCTCGCCGTGGTGGCGGCCACCGCGGTGAACCAGGACGGTGCCTCCAACGGCCTGACGGCCCCCAGCGGACCGTCGCAGCAGCGGGTGATCCGCACCGCGCTGGCACACGCCGGTCTGCAGCCGGGCGACGTGGACGTGATCGAGGGCCATGGGACGGGTACCCGGCTGGGTGACCCGATCGAGGCCGAGGCACTGATCGCGACCTACGGCCAGGGCCGGGACGCCGATCGTCCGGTCCTCCTGGGGTCGGTGAAGTCGAACATCGGTCACACCCAGGCGGCGGCCGGGGTGGCCGGGATCATCAAGATGGTCCAGGCGATGGCCCACGGCATCGTCCCGGCCACGCTGCATGCGGACGAGCCGTCGGCGCACGTGGACTGGGAGGCAGGTTCGGTCCGGCTGGTGACCGAGTCGACGGCCTGGCCGCAGACGGACCGCCCGCGCCGGGCCGCGGTGTCCTCGTTCGGGTTCTCCGGCACCAATGCGCACGTCATCCTCGAGCAGGCACCCGACGACGTCGATACCGGCGATGTCCCGGAGGGGCAGTTGCCGGCCGTGCCGTGGCTGCTGTCAGCCCGTGACACGGCGGGTTTGGCCGCTCAGGCGGGACGGTTGCGGGAGTTTCTGCTGGGCCGCCCGGAGTTGGATCCGGTCGATGTCGGCTGGTCGCTGGCAACGACGCGGGCTGCTCTGCCCGAGCGGGCGGCGGTGCTGGGTTGGGACCGGGACGAACTGCTGTTCCAGCTGGGCGAACTGGCGGAGGCGCCGACCGGTCAGCTGCCGCCGGGTGCGGTGGCCGGGAGCGCGGGGTCGCTGGGTCGGGTCGGGTTTGTGTTCACCGGTCAGGGTGCGCAGTGGATCGGGATGGGTCAGCAGTTGTGCGCGGGCTATCCGGTGTTCGCGCGGGCGTTTGATGCGGTGTGTGCGGGGTTGGAGGAGCATCTGGATGGGTCGGTGCGGGCGGTTGTTCATGGTGCCGAGCCGGATGTGTTGGATCGGACCGTATGGGCGCAGGCGGGGTTGTTCGCGGTCGAGGTGGCGCTGTTCCGGTTGTTGGAGTCGTGGGGTGCGGCTCCGGCGGTGGTGGCGGGGCATTCGATCGGTGAGCTGGCGGCCGCGCATGTGGCCGGGGTGTGGTCGCTGGCGGACGCGTGTGCGGTGGTGGCGGCTCGTGGTCGGTTGATGCAGGCGTTGCCCGCCGGCGGGGCGATGCTGGCGGTCCAAGCCGGTGAGGACGAGGTCCGCACGGTTCTGGCCGGGATCGAGGACGTCGGTGTCGCGGCGGTCAACGGTCCGACCGCCGTGGTGGTGTCCGGCGCGGAGCAGTCGGTGGCGGAGGTTGCCGAGGCGTTCACCTCGCAGGGTGTCCGGGTGCGGAGGCTGCGGGTTTCGCACGCGTTCCACTCAGCCCTCATGGAGCCGATGCTGGCGGAGTTCGCCGCCGTGACGGCGTCGGTGTCGTATGCGCGGCCACGGTTGCCGATCGTGTCGACGTTGACCGGTCGGCCGGTGACGGACGAGCTGCTGGACCCGGACTACTGGGTGCGCCAGGTCCGTGAGCCGGTCCGGTTCGCCGACGCGGTCACCGCCCTGCGCGAGAGCGGCGTGCGCACGTTCGTGGAGATCGGCCCCGACGCCGTGCTCACCGCACTCGGCTCGACCGACGATCCCGACGAAGCCTGGATCCCGACGCTGCGCCGCGACCACGACGAGGCATACACCCTGACGTCGGCAGTGGCCGGGATCCAGGTCCGCGGCGGAACCGTGGACTGGCCGCGGTTCTACGCCGGGACCCGTGCCCGGCGGGTGGATCTGCCCACCTACGCGTTCACCCGGCAGTGGTACTGGCTGGACGCCGCTACCGGCACGGTGGATCCGGCCGGTCTCGGCCAGTCCGGGGCAGCACACCCCCTGCTCGGCGCGAGCACGACCATGGCCGCGGGCGGCCTGATGCTCACCGGTCGGCTGTCGTTGAGGTCCCAGCCGTGGCTGGGCGACCACGTGGTGGCAGGCCGGATCGTCGTGCCCGGCACCGCCCTGGTCGAGATGGCCGTCAGGGCAGGGGACGAGACAGGGCAGACCCGACTCGCCGAACTGGTCATCGAGACACCGCTGATCCTGCCCGCCGACGGCGGAACCCGGATCCAGGTCACCCTCGACGCGGCCGACGAGACCGGACGCAGCATCCTGGGCATCTACTCCCAGCCCGAGAAGCCCGTCACACTGACCGGCCCGTCTCCGTGGACCCGGCACGCCACCGGTGTCCTCGCCACCGCCGAGGATCTCGAGCCGCACAGCACCGGCCTGACCCAGTGGCCGCCGACCGGGGCGATCGAGCAGGATCTCCACGACCTCTACCCGGCGCTGGCCCGGTCCGGTCTCAGCTACGGGCCGACGTTCCGCGCGGTCCGCAAGGGCTGGCGGCGCGGCGAGGAGATCTTCGCCGAGGTCGCGCTCGACGAGGGAACGGCGGTGGCCGGGTTCGGCATCCACCCGGCCCTCCTGGACGCCTGCCTGCACCTGATCGGCCTGCCGTCGGACGGGGTCGACACCGGCCTGCTGCTCCCGTTCGCCTGGACCGACGTCGTCGTCCACGCCACCCACGCCGACACGGTCCGGGTCCGGCTGGCCCCGGCCGAGGAGGGTGACGGCCTGTCAGTCACCCTGGCCGACGCGAGCGGTCGACCGGTCGCCTCGGTGCGGTCCCTTGCCCTGCGGGCACTTCCGGCCGCCGGATTCGGCGGCGACGCGGCGTTCGAGGCGGAGGCTCTGTTCGAGGTCGCCTGGATCCCGGCCCGCCTCGACACCGATCCCGACGGGCCTCCCGACACCGATGCGGTCACCCGCTGGGCCGTGCTGGCCCCAGTGCCGACCCCTGGGGCCCGGGACGGAGGCGGTCTCGGCCTCGATCTGCCCGGCGCAGCCCGATACGCCGATGTGGCCGAGCTGCTGACGGCGGTGGCGGCCGGAGCGGCCAGGCCCGAGGTCGTCGTGCTGCCCGCTCCCGCGCACGACCCGCTGGTTGCCGACCCGGCGACCGCCGCGCGCACGCTGGCCACCGCCGTGCTCGGCTCGGTCCAGGAGTGGCTGGCGGCCCCCGAAGGTCTGGCCGAAGCCCGGCTGCTGGTCGTCACCCGGCGGGCCGTGGACGCCGGTCCCGGCGCGGTGGCCGACCCGGCCTCGGCCTCGGTCCAGGGCCTGCTCCGGGTGGCGGTGGCGGAGAACCCGGGCCGCTTCGTCCTGGCCGACGTCGACGAAACGGCCGACGCCCGCTCGCTGCTGGCTGCCGGAGTGCGCCTCGGTGAGCCGGAATTCGCGGTCCGGCAGGGGGAGATCCGGGTGCCCCGGCTCGGCCGCCCGGCCGATGCCCTGCCGGTGCCGGCGGACACCGATGCCTGGCGGCTCGACTTCACCGAGCGCGGAACCCTGGAGAACCTGGTCCTGTCCCCGGCCGACGGCGAGCAGCCACCGGTCGGGCCGGGTCAGGTGCGGGTGGGGCTGCGAGCCGCCGGGGTGAACTTCCGGGACGTCCTCAACGTCCTCGGCATGTATCCGGGCGATGCCGGCCGGCTGGGCCTGGAGGGCGCCGGAATCGTGCTGGAGACCGGGCCGGGCGTGACCGGCCTGAGCCCCGGGGACCGGGTGATGGGGCTGTTCACCGACGCCTTCGGGCCGGTGGCGGTCACGGACGCGCGGCTGCTGGCCCCGGTCCCGGCGGGTTGGACCCTGACCGAGGCGGCTGCGGCTCCGGTGGTCTTCCTCACCGCCTACTACGCCCTGGTGGACCTGGCAGGGCTCGACAAGGGTGAGACCGTCCTGATCCACGCCGCCGCCGGTGGCGTGGGGATCGCCGCGGTCCAGCTGGCCCGGCACCTGGGCGCGGAGGTGTTCGGCACCGCCAGCCCCTCCAAGTGGCCGGTGCTCCGTGAGCTCGGCCTGCCGGAGACGCACGTCGCCTCGTCCCGGACGCTGGAGTTCGAGGACGCCTTCCGGGCCGCGACCGGTGGCGCCGGAGTGGACGTGGTCCTGGACTCCCTGGCCGGGCCCTTCGTCGACGCCTCGGCCCGGCTGGCGGCCGGCTCCGGGGGCAGGTTCATCGAGATGGGCAAGACCGATGTGCGTGACCCTGAGCGGATCGCCGTCGACCACGACGGCCTCGTCTACCAGGCCTTCGATCTGTTCGACACCGGCGCGGACCGGATCGCGGAGATGTTCGCGGCCCTGTCGGAGCTCTTCGCCCGGGGCGCGCTGCGGCCGCTGCCGGTGGCCTGCTGGGACGTCCGCCGGGCGCGGGACGCGTTCCGGTTCCTCAGCCAGGCCCGCAATGTCGGCAAGGTCGTCCTGACCGTCCCCGCCCCCGTCGACCCGGCCGGGACGGTGCTGATCACCGGCGCGTCGGGGGCGCTCGGCGCGCTGGTCGCCCGGCATCTGGCCGACCGCCGCGGTGTCCGGTCGCTGGCGCTGCTGTCCCGCCGCGGACCGCAGGCCCCCGGCGCGGCGGCGTTGGCCGCCGATCTGGCCGGCCAGGGTGTCACGGTCCGGGTCCGGGCCGGTGACGTCGCCGATCGGGACCAGCTGGCCGCGATCCTCGAGGGGGTGCCGGCGTCGGCACCGCTGCGCGGGGTGGTGCACGCGGCCGGGCTCCTGGACGACGGCGTGGTCGGTTCGCTGACCCCCGCCAGGGTCGCGGCGGTGCTGCGGCCCAAGGCGGACGGCGCCTGGCACCTGCACGAGCTGACCCGGGGTCTGGACCTGGACCTGTTCGTGCTGTTCTCCTCGATCGCCGGGATCTGGGGCAACCCGGGCCAGGGCAACTACGCGGCGGCGAACACCTTCCTCGACGCGCTGGCCGCCCACCGCCGGGCCCAGGGCCTGCCTGCTGTCTCCCTGGCCTGGGGGCCCTGGCAGCAGCGGGACGGAATGACCGCCGCGCTCGGCCGGGCCGACTGGGAGCGGCTCGGCCGCTCCGGATCGCTGCCGTTGACCGAGGGCGAGGGCCTCGCCCTGCTGGACGCCGCCGCTGCGACCGGAAAGTCCATGCTGGTGCCGGTGCGCCTCGACCCGGCGGCGCTGGAGGCGGCCGGGGAGGTCGCCCCGCTGCTGTCGTCGGTGATCCGCCGCGCGTCCCGGCGCAGGGCCGGCACGGTCGGCCGCGACAACACCGGCGGCAACGCCCTGGCCGAGCAGCTCGCGGCGATGCCGCAGACCGAGCAGGAAGCGGCGCTGCTGGACCTGATCCATGCTCAGGCGGCCCTGGTCCTGGGGCTGCCCGGCTCCGAGTCGATCAATGCCAGGGACACGTTCAAGGATCTGGGCGTCGACTCCCTGACCGCGCTGGAGCTGCGCAACCGGCTCAACAACGTCACCGGGCTGCGGCTGCCGGCCACGCTGGTCTTCGACTATCCGACGCCGAGCACGCTGGTCGGGCACATCCGGACCGAGCTGGTGGGGCGCAGCGCCGGTGTCGTCGCGCCGCAGACCCTCTCCCGGGCCGCCTCCGCCGAGGACGATCTGGTGATCGTGGGCATGGGCTGCCGCTTCCCCGGCGGGGTCGGTTCCGCCGCCGAGTTCTGGCAGTTGCTGGCGGACGGCACCGACACGGTGTCCGGTTTCCCGCAGGACCGTGGTCCGCAGTGGACGGGCGTGGTCGACCTGGATCCGGCCGCCACCGGGAAGAGCTACGCGTCCGAGGGCGCCTTCCTCCACGGAGCGGGCGACTTCGACGCCCCGTTCTTCGGGATCTCGCCGCGTGAGGCGCTGGCGATGGATCCGCAGCAGCGGCTGCTGCTGGAGACCTCCTGGGAGGCCCTGGAGGACGCCGGGATCGACCCGGGCTCGTTGCACGGGAGCGAGACCGGCGTGTTCGCCGGGCTGATCTACCACGACTACGGCGTCGGCGGCGGGACACCCGGCGAGGTCGAGGGCTACGTCAGCACCGGGACCTCCGGGGGCGTGGCCTCCGGTCGGGTGGCCTACGCGCTGGGCCTGGAAGGGCCCGCGGTGACGGTCGACACGGCCTGCTCGTCCTCCCTGGTGGCGCTGCACCTGGCCGCACAGGCGCTGCGGTCCGGGGAGTGCACCCTTGCTCTGGCCAGTGGGGTGACCGTGATGGCGACCCCGGGCACGTTCGTGGAGTTCTCCCGGCAGCGCGGCCTGGCCGCCGACGGCCGGTGCAAGGCCTATGCCGAGGCGGCCGACGGCACCGGCTGGGGCGAGGGCGTCGGTGTCCTGGTCCTGGAGCGACTTGTCGACGCCCGCCGCAACGGGCACCGCGTCCTGGCCGTGGTCCGAGGCAGCGCGATGAACCAGGACGGGGCCTCCAACGGCCTGACGGCCCCCAACGGCCCTTCGCAGCAACGGGTGATCCGGGCGGCCCTGGCCAACGCCGGTCTGCAGCCGGGCGACGTCGACGTCGTCGAGGGCCATGGAACCGGTACCCGGCTGGGCGACCCGATCGAGGCCCAGGCGCTGCTGGCCACCTACGGCCAGGACCGGGACGCCGACCACCCGGTGCTGCTGGGGTCGGTGAAGTCGAACATCGGCCACACCCAGGCGGCGGCCGGAGTGGCCGGGATCATCAAGATGGTCCAGGCGATGGCCCACGGCCTCGTCCCGGCGACCCTGCACGTGGACGCTCCCTCCTCGCACGTGGACTGGGGGACGGGCGCGGTGAAGCTGGTCACCGAGGCGACGCAATGGCCGTCGACCGGCCGCCCGCGCCGGGCCGCGGTGTCATCCTTCGGCTTCTCCGGGACGAACGCCCACGTCATCCTCGAGCAGGCCCCGGACCAGCCGGTCGCCGTCGGCGGCGCTCCCGCGCCCGATGGCGTCGGCCCGGTCGCCGATGCCCGCCCCGGGCTGCCGGCCGTGCCCTGGGCCGTGTCGGCGCGCAGCCGGACCGGTCTGGCCGCCCAGGCCGCCCGGCTCGCCGCATTCGTCTCGACCCGGCCGGACGAGCCCGGCGACGCCGTCGACATCGGCTGGTCGCTGGCCACGACCCGGCCCGGCCTGTCGCACCGGGCCGTCGTCGTCGGCAGCAGTCCGGAGGAACTCCGGGCCGCCCTGTCCGGCCTCGCCGAGTCCCTCCTGGACGAGACGGCGCCGGGGCCGGTCCCGCCGGGAGCGGTGACCGGGACCACCGGCAGCGTCGGCAGGGTCGGGTTCGTCTTCACCGGGCAGGGCGCTCAGCGGGTCGGCATGGGGCAGGGCCTCTACGCGGCCTACCCGGTGTTCGCGCGCGCCTTCGACGCCGTCGTCGCCGGGCTGGAGGAGCACCTGGACCAGCCGGGCCACTCCCTCAGGGACGTCATCCGGGGCGGCGTCGGGCTCCTCGACGAGACGATGTGGGCCCAGGCCGGGCTCTTCGCGATCGAGGTGGCACTGTTCCGGCTGCTGGAATCCTGGGAGGTGACCCCGGCGGTCGTGGCCGGGCATTCGATCGGCGAACTCGCCGCCGCCCACGTGGCCGGAGTCTGGTCGCTGCCGGACGCCTGCGCGGTGGTGGCCGCCCGTGGACGCCTCATGCAGGCCCTGCCGACCGGCGGCGCGATGCTGGCCGTGGCGGCCACCGAGCACGAGGTGCTGGCCGCCCTCTCCGAATTCGCGGACGTCGGGATCGCCGCCGTCAACGGCCCGCAGGCGGTCGTCGTGTCGGGACCGGAGGCCGCCGTCAACGCGCTCGCCGAGCAGTTGTCGGCCGACGGCCGACGGGTGCGGCGCCTGCGGGTGTCGCACGCGTTCCACTCGTCGCTGATGGAGCCGATGCTGGCCGACTTCGCGGCGGTGACCCGGTCCGTCTCCTACGCGGCGCCGCGGATCCCGCTGGTGTCCACCCTCACCGGTGCGTCGGTGACCGGCGAGGTCCTCGATCCGCAGTACTGGGTGCGGCAGGTGCGCGAGCCGGTCCGGTTCGCCGACGCCGTCACCACCATGCGGCAGACCGGGGTGCGGACCTTCGTCGAGATCGGACCGGACGGTGTGCTGTCCGCCCTCGGTGAGTCCGCATCGGCCGATGCCGAGGCGTGGGTTCCTGCGCTGCGCCGCACCCGGGACGAGGCCGTCAGCGTGGTCTCCGCCGTCAGCCTGATCCATGCCCGCGGCGGTGTCGTCGACTGGGCCCGGGTCTACGCGGGCAGCGGTGCCGGGCGGGTGGATCTGCCGACCTACGCGTTCACCCGGCAGACCTACTGGCTCAACCCCGGCAGCACGCCGATCGACGCCGTCGGGCGGGGATTCGAGTCCTCGGACCACCCGCTGCTGGGCGCCGCCCTGGACCTGTCCACCGGTGGCGGTCTGGTCATGACCGGGCGGCTGTCGCTGGGCTCCCAGCCGTGGCTGGCCGAGCATGTCGTGGCCGGCCAGGTCGTGGTGCCGGGCGCCGCCCTGGTCGAGATGGCGGTCCGGGCCGGTGACGAGGCAGGCTGCACCCGGGTCGGCGAACTGGTCATCCAGAAGCCGCTGGTGATGTCCGGTCAGGACGCGGTCCGGATCCAGGTCACGGTGGCCGCGCCCGGGCCGGACGGCGACCGGGAGATCGCGATCCACTCCCGCCGTGAGGGCGATCCCGGAGCATGGACCGCGCATGCCGCAGGCGTTCTCGCCGTCGGCCCGGATCACACCGCGCCCGACGCCACCGGAATGAGCGAATGGCCGCCGACGGACGCGGTCGCGGAGGATCTCGACGGCTTCTACCCGGCCCTGGCGGCTGCCGGGTTGGCCTACGGGCCGCTGTTCCGGGGAGTGCGGACGGCCTGGCGTCGCGGCGAGGAGATCTTCGCCGACGTCGCCCTCGGCGAGGGCCTGTCGGTGGCCGGTTTCGGACTGCACCCGGTCCTGCTCGACGCCGCCCTGCACCTGATGGGCACGGCCCACCCGGCGCACGAGCGGACGGGCCCGATGCTCCCGTTCGCCTGGACCGACGTCGACGTGCACTCCACCGGGGCCGCCGCGGCCCGGGTACGACTGGCCCCCTCCCCGGTGGGCGAGGGCATGTCGGTGACCTTGGCCGACGAGAGCGGGGCCCTCATCGCCTCGATCGGATCGCTGGTCCTGCGCGCCCTTCCGGCCGGGGACACCGGTCGCGGCGCCCAACTGGCCAAGGAGGCACTGTTCGAACTGGACTGGATTCCGGCCCGGGCCGAGCACCCCCCGACAGCAGCCGACACCAGCGGCTGGGCGGTCATCGGCACCGACCTGGACCTGCCCGGGGTGGCCCGCCACCCCGACATCAAGGCCCTGACGGCGGACGGCACCGCATCCCCGCACACCGTGATCGTGCCCTGCGGCTTCGGCGACGGCGACGACACGGACGTCGCCGGGGCGGTCCGGGCAACGACCGTGGACGTGCTCGCCGTGGTGCAGTCATGGCTGGCCGCGGACGACCTGGCCGGTTCACGCCTGGTGCTGCTCACCCGGCAGGCGGTCGACGCCGGGGCAGCGGACGTCGACCTCGTCGGGGCCGGCGCCTGGGGCCTGGGCCGGGTCGCCGCCGCCGAGAACCCCGACCGGATCGTCCTGGTGGACCTGGACGGGCAGGCCGACGCGGTGGAAGCGCTGGCGGGCGCGCTCGCCGTCGACGAGGCCCAGGTCGCCGTGCGGGCCGGTCAGGTCCTGGTCCCGCGGCTCGCCCGCGCGACCACCGGCCTGTCGGTCCCGGCCGGCGACGGCCCGGCGACGGTCCCGGGCGCAGGCTGGCGGCTGGAGTGCACCGGCCGCGGCACGCTGGAGAACCTGGCCCTGGTCCCGGTCGAGGCCGGAACCCGAGTGCTGGGCTCCGGCGAGGTCCGCGTCGGCCTGCGGGCGGCCGGGGTGAACTTCCGCGACGTCCTGAACGTGCTGGGGATGTACCCGGGTGAGGCGGGTCTGCTGGGCCTGGAGGGCGCCGGTGTGGTTCTGGAGGTGGGCACCGGGGTGACCGGCCTGCAACCCGGCGACCGTGTGATGGGGCTGTTCTCCGGCGCCTTCGGCCCGGTGGCGGTCACCGACGCCCGGCTGCTGGCCCCGGTCCCGGCCGGCTGGTCGTTGGCCGAGGCGGCCGCGGCGCCGGTGGTCTACCTGACCGCCTGGTACGCGCTGGTGGTGCTGGCCGGACTGAGTGCGGGTGAGAAGGTGCTCATCCACGCCGCCGCCGGCGGGGTCGGGATCGCCGCCGTGCAGGTGGCCCGCCACCTGGGCGCGGATGTGTTCGGCACGGCGAGCCCGTCGAAATGGCCGGTGCTGCACGGGCTGGGGCTGCCCGAGTCCCGGGTGGCGTCGTCCCGGACGGTGGAGTTCGAGGAGGCGTTCCGGGCAGCGACCGGCGGCTCCGGTGTCGATGTGGTGCTGGACTCCCTGGCCGGGGAGTTCGTGGACGCCTCCCTGCGGCTGGCCGCCGGGGCGGGCGGCCGGTTCGTGGAGATGGGCAAGACGGACATCCGTGACCCGCAGCAGGTCGCCGCCGACCACGGTGGCCTGTCGTACCGGGCTTTCGATCTGCTCGACTGCGACCCGGTCCTGATCGCGGGCATGTTCGCGGCCCTGACGGACCTGTTCGCGCAGGGGACTCTGCGGCCGCTGCCGGTGGCGTCCTGGGACGTCCGGCGGGCGCCGGAGGCGTTCCGGTATCTGAGCCAGGCCCGCAACGTCGGCAAGGTCGTGCTCACGATCCCGGCGGCGCCCCGGGGCGGGACCGTGCTGGTGACGGGTGCGTCGGGCGCACTGGGCGGTCTGGTGGCCCGGCATCTGGCGGCCACCGGGACCACCGAGTCGCTGGTGCTGCTCTCCCGGCGGGGCCCGGTCGCGCCCGGCGCGGCCCGGCTGGTCGCCGATCTCGCCGAGTCGGGCGTCCGGGTTCGGGCCGTCGCCGGGGACGCCGCCGACCGGGCCGGGCTGGGCGCGGTGATCGCCGGCATTGCCGAGCCGACGCCGCTGCGGGGCGTGGTGCACGCCGCCGGGGTCCTGGACGACGCCGTCACCGGTTCGCTGACCCCGGACATGATCGAGTCGGTCCTGCGCCCGAAGGTGGACGGAGCCTGGAACCTGCACGAGCTGACGCTGGATCAGGACCTGGACCTGTTCGTGCTGTTCTCGTCCATCGCCGGGATCTGGGGCAACCCGGGGCAGGGCAACTACGCCGCGGCCAACACCGTGCTCGACGCCCTGGCCGCGCGGCGCCGGCGCGCCGGGCTGACGGCCACCTCACTGGCCTGGGGGCCGTGGCAACTCGACCCGATCGCCGCCGACCCGAACAGCACCGGCGCCGCCGGTGGGATGGCCGGAACCCTGTCGGACGCCGATCGCCGCCGCCTCGCCCGTCAGGGCTTCGCGCCGCTGACCGCCGCCGACGGTCTGGCCCTGCTGGACCTCGCGACCGGCTCGGCCGACAGCGGCGGCCACACCCCGGGCGCCGGGCGGGCTCTGCTGGTCCCGGCCCGCCTCGACCGGGCCGCCCTGCGCGACCACGGCGGCGCCGGACGACCGCCGGTGGTCGCCGGTCTGATGGCGAAGCCGGTACCCGGTCCGACGCGGCGAGCGGTGAGCGCAGGCGTCGGCGGCCAGAAGGACGTCGCCGCGCGGCTGATCGCCCTCGAACCGGAGGACCGCGAGCGTGCGATCCGGGATCTGGTCGTCGCTCAGGCGGCCCTCGTGCTCGGGCTGCCCGGAGCGGAAGCCGTGGAGATCGGCCGGTCGTTCCGCGAGCTCGGGTTCGACTCGCTGACGGCGGTCGAACTGCGCAACCGGCTGGGGACGGCGACCGGGCTGCGGCTCGGCGCAGCCGTCGTCTTCGACCACCCCACCCCCGATGCCCTGGCCGCCCACATCGGCCGACAGCTGGGCGGATCGCCCACCGCGGAGAACAGCGTCCTTCAGGCCTTCTCCGGGCTGGAGAAGGTCGAATCCGCCCTGGCCCGGATCCTCCAGGACGACGCCGCCCGGACCCGGGTGACGGCGCGGATCCAGGAACTGCTCTCTGCGCTGCGCATGGCCGAGACCGAAGAAACCACCGAGGACACCTCGGTCGCCGATCGGATCGAGGCGGCCGGTGACGACGACATCTTCGATTTCATCGACAAAGAGCTTGGAATCTAGAGCGCAGCGAAGCGCATGTCGGCTCAGGGAAAGGGGCGTCGAATGACGAACGAAGAAAAGCTGCGCGACTATCTCAAGCGGGTCACCACCGACCTCCACCAGACGCGCGAACGTCTGCGCAAGCTGGAGGACGAGCGGCTGGAGCCGATGGCCGTGGTCGGGATGGCCTGCCGTTTCCCGGGCGGCGTGGCGTCCCCGGACGACTTCTGGACCCTGCTGACCTCGGGAGCGGACGCGGTCTCGCCGTTCCCGGAGGATCGGGGCCCGGAATGGGGAAGCGTCTTCGATCGTGATCCGGCGGCTGTGGGAAAGAGTTACGCCGGTGTCGGTGGATTCCTGCACGACGCCGGGGATTTCGACGCCCCGTTCTTCGGGATCTCGCCGCGCGAGGCGCTGGCGATGGACCCGCAGCAGCGGTTGCTGCTGGAGACGTCGTGGGAGGCACTGGAGGACGCCGGAATTGACCCGACGTCACTGCACGGCACGGCCACCGGCGTGTTCGCCGGGCTCATCTACCACGACTACGCCGCCGATGGGGTCGGCGACCTCGAGGGCTACGTCAGCACCGGGATCTCGGGCGGCGTCGCCTCCGGCCGGGTGGCGTACACGCTGGGCCTGGAGGGCCCGGCCGTGACCGTGGACACCGCGTGCTCGTCGTCCCTGGTGGCGATGCACCTGGCCGCGGCCGCGCTGCGCTCGGGGGAGTGCACGCTCGCACTGGCCGGCGGGGTCACGGTCATGGCCCGCCCTGGCACCTTCGTGGAGTTCTCCCGACAGCGGGGCCTGGCCGCGGACGGCCGCTGCAAGGCCTATGCCGAGGCGGCCGACGGCACCGGCTGGGGCGAGGGAGTCGGGGTCCTGGTCCTGGAGAAGCTGTCCGACGCACGTCGCAACGGGCATCGGGTGCTGGCGGTGGTCCGGGGCAGCGCGGTGAACCAGGACGGTGCGTCCAACGGTCTGACGGCGCCGAATGGTCCGTCGCAGCAGCGGGTGATCCAGTCGGCCCTGGCCAGTGCCGGGTTGTCGGCCGGGGAGGTCGACGTGATCGAGGGCCACGGCACCGGTACCCGGCTGGGCGACCCGATCGAGGCCGAGGCCCTGCTCGCCACCTACGGGCAGGACCGGGAGGCCGAATCCCCGGTGCTGCTGGGATCGGTCAAGTCGAACATCGGCCACACCCAGGCCGCGGCCGGCGTGGCCGGTGTCATCAAGATGATCCAGGCGATGACGCACGGCGTCGTCCCGGCGACCCTGCATGTGGACGCACCGTCCTCGCACATCGACTGGACGTCGGGTGCGGTCGAGCTGGTGACGGAGGCGACCGCCTGGCCGCCGACCGATCGCCCCCGCCGGGCCGGGGTCTCGTCGTTCGGTTTCTCCGGCACCAACGCCCACGTCATCCTGGAGCAGGCCCCGGCCGAGGAGACCGAGCTCGCGGACGCCCCGGCGGCCGACGACGAGGCGGGCACCCGAAGGCTGCCGGTGGTGCCATGGCTGATCTCGGCCCGCAGCCCGGCGGGTCTGGCCGCGCAGGCCGAGCGGCTGGGGGAGTTCGTCCGAACCCGTCCGGCCGTGGATCCGGCCGACCTCGGCTGGTCGCTGGCGGCGTCCCGCGCGAGTCTGCCGCACCGGGCGGTCGTCGTCGGGGCCGATCGGGATGAACTCCTCGCCGGGGTGGCCGCTTTGGCGGCATCGGCGGAGTCGGCGGAGTCGGCCGGGAGTCTCGGCCGGATCGGGTTCGTCTTCACCGGCCAGGGCTCGCAGCGGCTCGGCATGGCGCAGGGCCTGTATGAGGCCTATCCGGTGTTCGCGCGGGCGTTCGATGCTGCCTGCGCGAGTCTGGACGAACACCTCGGACAGCCGGGCCGGTCTCTGGCCGCCGTCATCCGGGATGACGCCGAACTGCTCGATCGGACGATGTGGGCGCAGGCCGGGTTGTTCGCGGTCGAGGTCGCCCTGTTCCGGTTGCTGGAATCGTGGGGAGTGAGCACGGATGCGGTGGCCGGGCACTCCATCGGCGAGCTGGCCGCCGCGCATGTGGCCGGGGTCTGGTCGCTGGCGGACGCGTGTGCGGTGGTCGCCGCGCGGGGCCGCTTGATGCAGGCACTTCCGGCCGGTGGGGCGATGCTCGCGGTCGAGGCCCGGGAGGACGACGTCCGCCCGTTGCTGGCCGGTGACGACGGCGTCGGGATCGCGGCGGTGAACGGTCCGACCGCGGTGGTGATCTCGGGACCGGCCGAGGCGGTGTCGGCGCTCCGGGAGCAGTTCGAGGCCCGGAAGGTGAGGGTCCGGAACCTGCGGGTGTCGCACGCCTTCCACTCGTCGTTGATGGAGCCGATGCTGGCCGAGTTCGCGCAGGTCACGGCCTCGGTGTCGTACCAGCGTCCGACCGTCGCCCTGGTGTCCACGGTGACCGGCCTGCCGGTGACGGACGAGGTCATGGATCCCGGGTACTGGGTCCGCCAGGTGCGCGAACCGGTCCGGTTCGCCGACGCCGTCACCGCCCTGCGCGACCGGGGCGTGCGCACTTTCGTGGAGATCGGCCCGGACGGCGTGCTGTCCGCACTCGACGCGTCGGACGCGGCCGAGGTCTGGGTGCCTGCGCTGCGGCGCGGCCGGGACGACGCCGGCACCCTGGTGTCGGCGGTGGGACAGCTGTATGCCCGTGGCGGAGCGGTGGACTGGGCGCGGTTCTATGCCGGTAGTGGCGCCCGGCGGGTGGATCTGCCGACGTATGCCTTCACCCGGGAGCGGTTCTGGGTCAATCCCGGTGCCGGGAGCACCGATGTGATCGGCCTGGGCCAGTCGGTGGCCGGTCATTCGCTGCTGGGCGCCACCGTCAGCCTCGCGGCCAGCGGCGGCCTGATGCTCACCGGACGCCTCGGCCTGAGCTCGCAGCCCTGGCTGGCCGATCACATGGTGGCCGGGCGAGTGATCGTCCCTGGGACGGCGCTGGTCGAGATGGCGATCCGGGCCGGGGACGAGATCGGCTCGGCCCGCCTGGCCGAGCTGATCATGGAGGCCCCGCTGGTGCTGCCCTCCGCCGCGTCCGGCGTCCGGGTGCAGGTCGTCCTGGACTCGCTGGACGCCGGACGCAGCGAGGTCGCGATCTACTCCCAGGCCGAGGACCACGACGTCACCGGCAGCTGGACCCGACACGCCGTCGGCGTCCTCGAGCCGACAGGGCACGAACCGGCGGACATCACGGCCGATCCCGGTCCCTGGCCGCCCGCAGGAGCGGTGGAGACTGCGCTGGACGGCTTCTATTCCGCTCTGGCGGACACCGGGCTGGCCTACGGCCCGGTCTTCCAAGGCGTGCGTGCCCTGTGGCGACGGGGCGAGGAGATCTTCGCCGACGTCGCGCTGAGTCCCGGCGTGGACGTCGCCGGGTTCGGGCTGCACCCCGCCCTGCTGGACGCCTCCCTGCACGGCATCGCCGTCGGCCGTGCGGAGTCGGCACCGCTGCTGCCCTTCGCCTGGACCGACGTTGTCATCCACGCCACCGGCGCCTCGACCGCGCGGGTGCGGATCGCCCCCACCGCACAGGGCGACGGCGTCACGGTGACCCTGACCGACGAGTCCGGCCAACTGATCGCCTCGGTGGGATCGCTGGCCCTGCAAGCCCTCCCCGCAACAGATCTGGCCCAGGATGCGGCGCTGGTGCGCGAAGCCCTGTTCGGACTGGACTGGGTGCCGGCTGCTCCGGCCGCAGGCGAGCCGGAGACGCTGTGGGCCGTGATCGGCCGCGATGACCTCCTGGGCCTCCCCGGTGCCGTCCACTACGCCGACCTGGCCGAACTACGCACAGCCATCGAGGACGGCGCCCCGGTCCCCGACACCGCGGTCGTCTGCTGTCGCCCCGGTGGCAGTGCGAGTACGGTGCCGGTGACCGCCCGGACGCTCGCCGTCGACGTGCTGGGCACGATCCAGGACTGGCTGACCTCCGGGAGTCTGGCCGACGCGCGGCTGCTGGTGGTCACCGAACGCGCCGTCGATGCCGGTCCCGGCCTGGAGCTGCGATCGTCGTCGGTGACCGGCCTGGTGCGGGCGGCCGCGGCCGAGAACCCCGGCAGGCTGGCCCTGGCCGACGTCGAGGACCTGACCGCCGACCCCATCGGACTGGCCCCGCTGCTGAGGGCGGGCGTGAGCCTGGGCGAACCCGAGTTCGCAGTCCGGCAGGGGCAGCTGCTCGTGCCGCGACTGGCCCGGCCCGGCGGAGCGCTGGCCGTTCCTGACGGCCTGACCGATTCGGCGGGCTGGCGGCTGGACTTCACCGAACGGGGCACGCTGGAGAACCTGGTCCTGGCTCCCGTTGACAGCGATGGCGGTCAGAGCTTGGGCACCGGTGAGGTGCGGGTGGGGCTGCGGGCCGGCGGGGTGAATTTCCGCGATGTCCTGAACGTGCTGGGGATGTATCCCGGGGATGCGGGTCGGCTGGGTCTCGAGGGCGCGGGTGTGGTGCTGGAGGTGGGGCCGGGGGTGACCGGTGTCGGGCCCGGTGATCTGGTGATGGGGTTGTTCTCGGGTGCTTTCGGTCCGGAGGCGGTGACCGATCAGCGGTTGCTGGCGCGGGTGCCGTCGGGGTGGACGCTGGCTGAGGCGGCAGCAGCGCCGGTGGTGTTTCTGACGGCGTATTACGCGTTGGTGGAGTTGGCGGGTCTGCGGCGGGGTGAGTCGATCCTGGTCCATGCCGCTGCGGGTGGCGTCGGGATCGCCGCCGTTCAGCTGGCCCAGCATCTGGGTGCGGAGGTGTTCGGGACGGCGAGCCCGTCGAAGTGGCCGGTCCTGCAGGGACTCGGTCTGCCGCAGTCGCATGTGGCGTCGTCGCGGACCCTGGATTTCGAGGGCGCGTTCCGGGCGGTGAACGGCGGGGTCGACGTGGTCCTGGACTCGTTGGCGGGTGAGTTCGTGGATGCGTCGCTGCGGCTTGCCGCTGGGGCGGGCGGCCGGTTCGTGGAGATGGGCAAGGCCGATATTCGTGACCCTGAGGTGGTGGCTCGTGAGCACGGGGGTCTGGGGTACCAGGCGTTCGATCTGCTTGAGCTGGACCCGGATGAGATCGCCCGGATGCTGGCCGCGTTGACGGAGATGTTCGACGCAGGTGTCCTGACGCCGTTGCCGGTCGCCTGCTGGGATGTGCGGCGGGCTCCCGACGCCTTCCGGTACCTCAGCCAGGCCCGCAACATCGGCAAGGTCGTGCTGACGCTCCCGGCCCCCGAGCTCAGCGGCACGGTCCTGGTGACCGGAGCCTCCGGTGCCCTCGGCGGTCTCGTCGCCCGCCACCTGTCGGCCCGTCGCGGCCCGGCGAACCTGATGCTGCTCTCCCGGCGGGGGCCCGAAGCCCCCGGAATGGGCCGACTGGCCGCCGAACTCGCCGCCCAGGGAACGTCGGTGCAGCTGCGCGCCGCTGACGTCGCCGACGGCGACCAACTGGCCACGGTGATCGCCGGGATACCGGCCGCGGCACCGCTGCGAGGCGTCGTACACGCGTCCGGGGTGCTGGACGACGGGCTGATCGGTTCGCTGACGCCGACCCGGATGCAGGCGGTGATGCACGCGAAGGTCGACGGCGCCTGGAACCTCCATGAGCTGACCAGGCACCGTGATCTGAGCCTGTTCGCGGTCTTCTCCTCGATCGCCGGGATCTGGGGCAGCCCGGGCCAGGGCAATTACGCGGCCGCGAACACCTTCCTCGACGCACTGGCCGTCCACCGGCGGAGCGAGGGTCTGCCCTCGGTGTCCCTGGCGTGGGGGCCGTGGCAACTCGCCGAGTCCCGGACCGGAGAAGGGATGACCGGGCACCTCAGTCCTGCCGACTGGCAGCGGATGGCGGCCCAGGGCCTGCAGCCGCTCAGCGGTGCAGACGGTCTCGCCCTGCTGGGCGCGGTGACGGGTGCCGACCACCCGAACCCGGCGCCGGACGGATCCAGGGCCCTGCTGATCCCGGCCCGATTCGACCGGTCGAGCCTGCGCCGTCGCGGACCGGGAGCGCCCCCGCTGCTGTCCGGCCTGCTGTCCGGGCTGATGCCCGCCTCGAGCACGCAGAGCACGGCCAGGCGCACGGCCGGGGCGATCGGTGCCGGTGACCGCACCGGCCTCGCCGCCCGGCTCGCCGCGCTGTCCGCGACCGAACGCGAGGAGACCGTGCGGACCCTGGTCCTCCGTCAGGCCGCGCTGGTCCTCGGGATGGCCGGGCTGGACTCGGTGGACGCCGGGCGGTCCTTCCGCGAACTGGGTTTCGACTCGCTGACCGCCGTCGAGCTGCGCAACCGAATGGGGGAGGCGACCGGACTGCGACTGCCGGCCACCCTCGTCTTCGACCACCCGACGCCGTCGGCACTGGTCGCGTTCGTCCTCACCGAACTGCTGGGCGACGTCACGTCGGTGGCGAGTCCCAGGGCGCGGACAGCTGTCCAGGACGGCGACGATCCGGTCGTGATCGTCGGGATGGGATGCCGCTTCCCCGGCGGTGTCGGCTCGGCGGGCGAGTTCTGGGGTCTGCTGTCCTCGGAGACCGACGCAGTGACCGGGTTTCCGCTGAACCGGGGACCGGCCTGGGAAGGCGTCGTGGATCCGGATCCGGCCGCACCAGGGAAGAGCTACGCCGATGTCGGTGGATTCCTGCACGACGCCGGGGATTTCGACGCCCCGTTCTTCGGGATCTCGCCGCGCGAGGCGCTGGCGATGGACCCGCAGCAGCGGTTGCTGCTGGAGACGTCGTGGGAGGCCCTGGAGGACGCCGGAATCGACGCCGGCACCCTGAACGGCAGCGAGACCGGGGTGTTCACCGGGCTGATCTACCACGACTACAGCACCGGCGGTGCCGTGCCCGGTGACGTCGAGGGCTACGTCAGCACCGGGATGTCCGGCGGGGTCGCATCCGGCAGGGTCGCCTATGCGCTCGGCCTCGAAGGCCCGGCCGTGACGGTCGACACCGCGTGTTCGTCGTCGCTGGTGGCGCTGCACCTGGCCGCACAGGCACTGCGGTCCGGGGAGTGCACGCTGGCCCTGGCCGGGGGAGTGACGGTGATGGCCACTCCCGGCATCTTCGTCGACTTCTCCCGGCAGCGGGGGTTGGCCGCGGACGGCCGGTGCAAGCCGTATGCGGATGCGGCCGACGGCACGGGCTGGGGTGAGGGCGTTGGCGTCCTCGTCGTCGAGAGGCTGTCCGATGCGCGGCGCAACGGGCATCGGGTGCTGGCGGTGGTGCTCGGCAGCGCGGTGAATCAGGACGGTGCGTCGAATGGTCTGACGGCGCCGAACGGTCCGTCGCAGCAGCGGGTGATTCGGACGGCGTTGGCGAATGCCGGGCTGTCGGCCGGCGATGTGGATGTGATCGAGGGTCATGGGACGGGCACCCGGTTGGGGGATCCGATCGAGGCCCAGGCGGTGCTGGCCACCTACGGTCAGGGCCGGGAGGCCGGTCGTCCGGTGCTGCTGGGGTCGGTGAAGTCGAACATCGGTCACACCCAGGCGGCGGCCGGTGTGGCGGGGATCATCAAGATGGTCCAGGCGATGGCCCACGGCGTCGTCCCGGCGACGTTGCACGTGGATGCTCCCTCGTCACACGTCGACTGGGAGTCGGGCGCGGTCGAGCTGGTGACCGAGGCGACAGAATGGCCGCAGACCGGCCGCCCGCGCCGGGCCGGGGTCTCGTCGTTCGGCTTCTCCGGCACCAACGCCCACGTCATCCTTGAGCAGGCCCCCGAGGAGCCGATCCTCCACGACGCCGATCCGGCTCAGCGGCCGCCGGTCGTCCCCTGGGTGCTCTCGGCCCGCAGCGCGCCGGGGCTGGCCGCGCAGGCGCAGCGGCTGAGGGAGTTCGCCGGTTCGCGGTCGGACCTCGATCCGGGCGACGTCGGTTGGTCCCTCGCCACGACGCGGTCGGCGCTGCCCCAGCGGGCCGTGGTGGTCGGCGCCGACCGGCAGGAACTGCTGGCCGGGTTGGACCGGTTGGCGTCCGGTCAGCAGTCGCCGTCGGTGCCGGTGGTGACCGGCTCGGCCGGATCCTTGGGCAAGGTCGGATTCGTGTTCACCGGTCAGGGCGCGCAGCGGGTGGACATGGGGGAGAGCCTCTACGCGGCCCATCCCGTGTTCGCCCGGGCCTTCGACGCCGTCTGTGCAGGGCTGGAGGAGCACCTCGATCAGCCCGGTCGCCACCTGAGGGCGGTCATCCGGGGCGACGGTCACGAGGACGGCCTCCTGAACCGGACGGTCTGGGCCCAGGCCGGCTTGTTCGCGGTCGAGGTCGCCCTGTTCCGGCTGCTGGAGTCGTGGGGGGTGACCCCGGCGATGGTGGCCGGCCACTCGATCGGCGAGCTGGCGGCCGCGCACGTGGCCGGGGTCTGGTCCCTGTCGGACGCGTGCGCCGTGGTCGGCGCCCGGGGCCGGCTGATGGCGGAGCAGCCGAGCGGTGGGGCGATGCTTGCCGTCCAGGCCGGCGAGGCCGAGGTGCTGGAGGTGCTGTCGGGCCTGACCGGGGTCGGCGTCGCGGCCGTCAACGGTCCGACCGCGGTGGTGGTGTCGGGTGCGGACCGGGCCGTGGCCGCGGTGGCCGAGCAGTTCACCGCCCGTGGCGTCCGGGTGCACGGCCTCCGGGTGTCGCACGCGTTCCATTCGCCGCTGATGGAACCGATGCTGGCCGAGTTCGCGAAGGTGACGGCGTCGGTGTCGTACGGGCTGCCGCAGATTCCGCTGGTGTCCACGGTGACCGGGTTGCCGGTGACGGACGAGGTGACGGATCCGCAGTACTGGGTCCGTCAGGTCCGCGAGCCGGTCCGTTTCGCCGACGCCGTCACCAGTCTGCGGCGGGCCGGTGTCCGGACGTTCGTCGAGATCGGCCCGGATGCCGTCCTGTCCGTCCTCGGCCCGGACACCTCACCCGCGGCCGACAACACCGAGGCCTGGATTCCGACCCTGCGCCGGGACCGGGAGGAGCCCGCGACCCTGGTGGAGGCCGTCGGCCGGCTGTATGCCCGGGGCGGTGGCGTCGACTGGACCCGCTTCTACGCCGGGACGGGGGTGCAGCGCGTCGACCTGCCGACCTACGCCTTCACCCGGGAGCGATTCTGGCTGAGCAACAGCCCGGTTCGGGTGGACGCGGCCGGGCTGGGGCAGTCCGTGGCCGGGCATCCGCTCCTGGGCGCGGCCGTGAGCCTGCCCGACACCGGCGGCCTGGTCCTGGCCGGTCGGCTGTCCCTGGCCGCGCAGCCCTGGCTCGCGGACCACCGGACGGCGGGCCGGATCATCGTCCCGGAAGCGGCCCTGATCGAGATGGCGGTGCGCGCCGGTGACGAGACCGGGCACGCCCACCTGGGCGCACTCCAGGTCCACGTCCCGCTGGTCCTCCCCAGCCCTGGCGCCCTTCAGGTCCAGGTCGTGCTCACTCCGTCGGACGAGGGCGACAGCCGCGAGCTGGCCGTGTACTCCCGCCCCGAGAACGAGGCGCCGCACGGCTCCTGGACCCGCCACGCCACCGGTGTGCTCACGTCTGACGTCACCTCCACCGAACCGGACGAGGCGGCTGCCGACTGGCCACCGGTCGGCGCGCAGCCGCAGCCCGAATCGACGTTCCGGTACCTCGACGCCGTGTGGCGCAGAGGTGAGGAGGTCTTCGCCGAGATCACCCTCGACGAGACCCTGGACGTCACCGGCTTCGGCCTCCATCCCGCCCTCCTGGACGCCGTACTGCCGCTGATCGGCCCGGCCCGGGACGCGGCGGGCCTGCTGGCGTCCGCCTGGACCGACGTGGTCGTGCACGCCACCGGGGCCGCCGCTGTGCGGGCCCGACTGGCGCCCGTCCACGGCACCGAGGCGATGTCGGTGACCCTGTCCGACCGGACCGGCCGGCCGGTGGCCTCGGTGGGATCCGTGACCCGACGGCCCCTCTCACCCGAGGAACTGCCCGAACTGCCCGCCGAGGCCTCCGATTCGCTGTTCGAGCTGGAATGGACCCCGGTCGACTCCGGTTCCCTGCCCGTCCCCATCCCCGAGCGTTGGGCCCTGGTCGGGCCCGGTCTGGAGAACACCGGCCGGGGATGGCCGGAGGCCCGGCGCTACGCCCGGATGAGCGACCTGGCGGCGGCCGTCGCGCCGGGCACGCCCGTCCCGGACACGATCGTCATCAGCAGCCGACCGGCCGAGGCCCCGACCGGCGGCGTCGCCGGTGCGGCCCGGGCGGTGGTCCTGGGAACGCTGACGCTGCTTCAGGAGTGGCTGGCGGCCCCGAGTCTCGCCGGGACCCGGCTGATCGTGCTCACCCATCGGGCGGTTGACGCCGGGTCAGCGCCGGTCGACCTCGGCAGCGCGGCGGTCTGGGGTCTGATCCGGGTGGCTCAGTCCGAGTACCCCGGCCGGATCGTTCTGCTCGACCTGGACACACCGGAGGTCATCGACCAGGCGCTCCCGGCCGCCGTGATGTCGGGAGAGACCCAGATCGCCGCCCGGGCCGGTCGGCTCCGCGTCCCGAGGCTGGTCGTGGCGACGGTGGAGGCGGCTACCTCCCCCGGCGGGGCGAACGCCGACCGACGGGGGACGCTGCTGGTCACCGGCGCGTCCGGAGCCCTCGGTGGGCTCGTCGCCCGTGGTCTGGTCGGCACCGGGAGGGCTGAGCGAGTCGAGCTGCTCTCCCGGCGAGGAGCCCAGGCACCGGGACTGGGCACCCTGGCGGCCGAACTCGCCGGACTGGGGGCCACGGCACACGTGACCGCCTGCGACGCGGCCGACCGTGGCAGCGTGGCCGCGGTGATCGCGGCGATCCCGGCGGCAACGCCGCTGCGCGGGGTGATTCACGCCGCCGGGATCCTGGACGACGGCATCATCGAATCACTGACCCCGGCCCGGGTCGGGGCCGTGATGCGGCCGAAGGTGGACGGCGCCTGGAACCTGCACGAGCTGACGAAGGATCTGGAACTCGACGATTTCGTGCTGTTCTCGTCGATGGCCGGGATCTGGGGCAACCCCGGTCAGGGCAACTACGCCGCAGCCAACGCCTTCCTGGATGCCCTGGCCGCACACCGGCACCGGGCAGGGCTGCCGGCCACCTCCCTGGCCTGGGGCCCGTGGCAGGTCGACGAGTCCGACGCGTCCGGTGGGATGGCCGGGCGGATCGAGGACGCCGACTGGCAGCGCATGGCCCGGCACGGCCTCCAGCCCCTCAGCAGCGCCGACGGCCTGGCCCGGCTGGACGCGGTGATCCAGGGGAACCGGCGCGATCCGGGCAGGGCCCCGGCGCTGCTCGTCCCGGTCCACCTGGATCTCGGCGCGCTGCGTCGCCACAACGGGGTGGGGCTGCCGCCGTTGCTGTCCGGCCTGGTCGGCGGGACAGCCTCCGGCCCGGGCCGCCCGGCTCGGCGGGTCGTCGGCCCGGTCGGCGCGCCCGAGCAGAACGGGCTGGCCGCCCGCCTGGCCGCGCTCCCTGCGGCCGCCCGCGAACGCGCCGTCTACGATCTGGTGCTGGCCCAGTCCGCCCAGGTCCTGCGTATGTCCGGCCCCGGCGCGGTCGCCCCCGGCCGTTCCTTCCTGGAGCTGGGTCTGACATCGGTGACCGCGCTGGAGCTGCGCAACCAGTTGAGCAGCGTCGCGGGCCTGACCCTGCCGGCCAGCGTGATCTTCGACTACCCGACGCCGACCGCACTGGCCGGATACCTGTGCGCAAACGTCGTCCCCGCCGAAACCGCGCTGCCCGTCCTCGACGACCTCGACCGTCTCGCCTCCCTGCTGTCCGCAGTGGATCAGGACAGCGACCGACGGTCGGAGATCATCATCCGCCTGGAGGGCCTGATCGCCGACTTCCGAACCCGTACTGCGGACAACGCGACGGCCTATCGCGACCTGTCCGTGGCGAGCGACGACGAGATGTTCGACCTGATCAACCGCGAGTTGGGAATCTGACCGCCCCGCTCGGACCCCCGGCCGACAGCACGGACACCACCCCGGCCGCGCCCCGCATCCTCCCGGTGCGCGGCGCGGCCGGGGTGGGCTCACCGGCATTGCCGCCCCGGGACGAGGTCACCCATGGCCGTCTGCCTCCGCTCCTGATCGCGCGACTCGCGGTAAGCCGTGCGCAGCGCCTGCCCGTCGGCGCAGGCGACCTCGCCGCAGGCGTCGCAGGCGACAAGGTGGTCAAGCATCCGCACGTACGCCTTCGTCGTCGGGTGCGTCCTGAGACTGTCGCCATCGTCCGCTGCCTCGCGGTGGGGTGTGTCGATATCGTGTTCCACGGCGGTGCTCCTTCGAAGCGTCGTCCACCCCCGGGGCCGTTCACGCGCTCGCCGGGACTCCGTGTGTGCGTCTTGTCAGCAATGGTCCAGCTCGGTGGCGGGTGAATCGCTGACCGGCGGGCGGACAGCTGGGCTGCAGGGGCGGTACCGTCTAAGAACGCCCAAATGTCCGGGGGGAAACCTTGAACACGGCTCTGCGTAGCGCTATGAGCGACGTTCACCTCACACCCCGCCAACTGGCCGGCCGCGTCGGTGTCACCCCGAAGACGGTGGAAAGATGGCTCGCTGATGTGGCCCTGTTGCCGCACCCGCGCAACCGGGCCGACGTGTCGGACCTGCTGGGGGTGACCGAGGAAATGATCTGGCCGCGCATCGTCAGGTCGGCAGTGAAAACCGGGCCCGACCGGGAGATCGTCGCCGTCTACCCCTACCGGTCGGCCTGTCCGACCGGGGTATGGGGGCAGTTGATCACTGACGCCAAGACCGACCTTCTGTTCGCCGGATACACCAACTACTTCGTGTGGCTCGAACAGTCGAACATTCACGCCACGCTGCGGGCGAAGGCCGAGGCCGGGTGTCGAGTGCGCTTCCTGCTCGGGGACCCCGGCAGCGAGACGACCCGGGCGCGCGAGGCGATCGAGGACACCGCTCTGAGCGTCTCCACCCGCATCCGGATCACGCTGGAGAACCTGGCCCGGCTGTCGGACGTGCCGAGCGTAGAGGCCCGCTACAGCGCCCCCGAGGACGGTCCGAACCACGTCAGTCTGAGCGTATTCCGCTTCGACGGGCAGGCACTGGTGACGCCGCACCTTGCGCGGATGGTCGGCCACGACTCGCCGATGATGCACCTCCGCCGACGGGACGATGACGGGATGTTCGACCGGTTCGCCGCCCACGCCGAGGAGCTGTGGGAGCGCGGCCGGACGACGTCGAGCGCGTGAGATACCCGCGAGATGGAGATCATCACCTGCCCCTACGGCAGCCGTGAGGCGACACCCCGGCCGGAGGCCGCGTCCAACACCGGCTCCTTCCCAGGGCGTACACCGTCGGGCTACATCTACCCACCGAACATGCCGGACTGAGTGGTCGACTCCGGAAGCCCTTCGGGGGTTGACCGCGGTATGGGCGGGTTGTTGACCTTCACCCTTGGGGAAGCCGCAGAGTGGTCGTAACCGGGCACCCGCCTGGAACGAGGAGCCCTCCATGAGCATGGTCAGCATCGGCGAGTTCTCGCGGTTGTCACGTCTGTCGCCCAAGGCACTGCGGCTGTACGACGAACTCGGACTGCTGGTGCCGGCCCGTGTCGACGCGGGAACCGGCTACCGCTGGTACGCGGCCACGCAACTGGACCAGGCACGCCTGGTGGCCTCGCTGCGCCGGATCGGCGTCCCGCTCGCCAGGATCAGGGACACCCTGACCCTGGAACCGGAATCGGCCGCCGAAGGAATCCACGCCTACTGGGCCGAGGCCGAAGCCGAGCACGCCGCCCAACGCGTGCTGGTCGGCCACCTCGTTGATCGCCTCCACGGGAAGAAGCCCGCCATGAACGAGGTCACCGTCCGCGACATCCCCGCACGCAGCCTGCTCACCCTGCTCAGCAGGGTGCACCAGGACGAGCTGGAGACGAAGACCCGGGAGCTGTTCATCCACCGGTTGCACGGTGGCGGTGTCCCGCGCGCCGAGGGGATCGCCGGAGCACCGTTCACGATCTACCACGGGCAGGTGAGCGGGGACAGCGACGGCCCGGTTGAGTGGTGCTGGCCCGTCCCCGACGACCGGGCCGCCGAGCTCGCGGCCGACTTCCCCGACCTCACCCTGCGCACCGAGCCCGCGCACCAGGAAGCCTTCGTCCGCCAGGAGACGCCCGGACGGTGGGCCGGTGGGACCCAGGTCGAGGTCGCGGTCGGCGCCCTGTTCGCCTGGGCAGCCGAGCAGCAGCGCCAGCCGTCCGGCGGTGTGCGCGGCGTGTTGGTCCCCGATCCGGCGAACAGGGGTGCCGGGCCGTACGCCGAGTTCGCCGTGTCACTGGGCTGAACCGACACGCGAAGCACCAGGGCCCATGGCGATCCCCTCGGGGCCCGTCCGTGTGCGCGTGCGGCGGGCAGGCGCCCAGGCGCACGCCCGGCCGGGAACACCCCGCGCCGCTGTTGCCGCCGGTGCGACGCACATCGTCGTGGGCCGGACGATCACCAGTGCCGCCGACCCGGTGGCCGCGCTGCGGCTCGTCCGCACCGACATGGAGCCGTGAGCGGATGGTCGACCCGCTCCACCGCCTCGATCGAACGCCGAACGCCGACCGCCGGATCACCGTCGGACGACAGTGCTCCAGGTGGGGTCGCAGGTGACGACGGCGTTGCGGAGTTCGTAGCCCATCAGCTCGTCGGTCCAGCACAGGTCCGGTTCGCGCCGCAGTCGGATGCCCGGCACGCGGAGCAGGCGGTCGAGGAAGACCCGGGTCTCGTTGAGGGCCACCTGCGCGCCCGGGCACCGGTGGCTGCCGTCGCCGAAGCTCAGGTACGAGCCGGCCGTCTTCACCCGCTGGGCCCGGTCCGGGTCCAGGGCGTAGGGGCACTCGCCCACGCCGGCCTCGTCGACGTTGGCGGCGCGGATGTCGAGGACGAGCTTCTCGCCGTCGGTGACCGAACCGGAGGCCGTCACCGTGTCGGCGGTGGCCCGGCGGGCGACCATGTTGACCACCGGGTCCAGCCGCATGATCTCCTCCAGGATGGCGATCTGGTCGGTCTCCCCGGTGGTCAGGAAGCGTTCGCGCAGCGCGTCGTCCCCGAACAGGTGCCAGGCCGCCATGACGATGAACTCCCGAGTGGTGATCATCCCCGCGACGGCGTAGGTCATGCACTCGATGAGGATCGCCTTGTCCGGGTAGCCCTCGTCGAGCAGGTGCGAGATCACATCCTCCTGGCGTTGCGCGCGCCGGGCCTGGATCGCCGGGCGCACGTCGTGGAGGAGGAAGCGTGCGCCGTGGAAGGTCGCCTGCAACTGCCCGATGGGCCGCCGCCAGCGGCTCATCAGCGGCAGGCGCAGGCCGATCAGGGTGGCCTGGATCCGGCGGGCCATCGCGGACTGGTCGCTGTCGGTCAGCCCGACGATCTCGGCGGCCACGGTCACCGCGAGCTCGAAGCTCATCTGGTCCAGCCGCCCCTGCCCACGCTCCCGCAACCGGGCCAGCAGGGTGTCGGTGGTCTCCTCCATGACCGCGCGGTACCGCGTGTTGATCGCCTTGGGGGTGAAGAACCGGACGATCGCCTGCCGCTTGCGCTTGTGGGGCTCGCCGTCCAGGAAGAACACCGAGGTGAAGGCCGGGTCGCCGGTGACCTCGTCCTTGGCCCCGGCCCCGGACTGCCGGGTGGCGTTGCTGCGCAGCAGCTCACGGGCGAAGGCCAGGCTGCTGACGACACGTGTGTCGGGACCCACGGTGATCCGCTCGGCGGCCAGGGCCGCCGACTTGCGGTCGTCGCGCGTGGCGTCCATCGGACACGCAGCAGTCATTGTCTCTACCACCAATCTCGAAGGCTGAAGCGGGAGCAACGAGAGCAGTTGGGGTCACCGTGTTCCGGTGACCCCAACTGCCTACGGCGTGCGGGTCAGAAATTCAGAAGCTACAGACCGGCCGAACTGGCCGCGGCCGCCATGGTTCCGGCGGACACGGGGCTCGAGGTGCTCGCCGACGCACTGGTCGGATCCGGCAGGGCGTTCGCCGGGCACGCGAGATCCGCGGTGTTGCCCGCAACCCGGGTCGGCAGAATGCCGTAGCCCAGGTACTCGGCGATCGACAGGCCGGGGGAGCAGGAGGCCGCGGTGGCCGTGCTCGCCGGGGTGGCGCCGCTCTGGACCAGCACGGCCTTCGGGAACAGCTTGCGGACGGCCAGGCTGTCCGCGTAGCTCGAGCTCGGGTCGAGAGTGGTGTCGAGCACCATCAGCATCGACGGGGACTTCGACCCGTTGACGACGGCCTGCTTCTGGGCCGGTGCGCTCCAGGACTCGCACGGGGCGACGAACCAGGTGTCGGCCCAGCTCGCGAACGGCGACTTCGCGTAGCTGTGCTCGGTGTCGCGCAGCCAGGTGCCCCAACTCCTCGGCCAGGAGGCGTCGGTGCACTCGGTCGCGAGCGACATCGCGAAGGCGTTGTCGTTGGTCGTCGAGTAGTTGGCGTCGTACAGCGCCTTCATCGGCGCGTCGTCGGCCTTGTCGACGTAGGCCGAGAAGACCCCGGCCAGGTTCTCCCAGTTGCTCGTGTTGTACGAGAGCAGGAAGTCGTCGGTCCAGACGTCCGGGCCGAGGACGCCGCCGGCCGGCTTCTTCGTCAGCTTGGCCAGCGTGGCGTAGTACTGCTTCTTGACCGCGGCCTCGGTGGCGCCGAGGTGGTAGAGGCTGTTGTACGTGGCCGCCCAGGCGGAGAACGCCGAGAGGTTCTGGTCCAGCGGGGCGTTCTGGCCGAAGTTGAACCCGAACCAGGCCTGGCTCGGGTCGACGCTGGTGTCGAGGATCATCCGACGCACCCGGGTCGGGTACATCGTGCTGTAGACCTCGCCGAGGTAGGCGCCGTAGGAGTAGCCGTAGTAGTTGATCTGGCTCTGTCCGAGGGCCTTGCGCAGGCTGTCCAGGTCCTCGGCCGAGTCGGTGGTCGTGGCGTGGTCGAGCAGCTCGCTGTGGGTCCTCGCGCAGGCGGCGGAGTAGTCCTTCGCGATCTTCTCCCAGGTGGCCAGCTGCTTCCCCGTGGTCGGCGTGTAGGCCGGGCGGTCGTAGCCGTCGCTGGTGGGGTCGCAGCTCAGGGACGGCTCGCTGGAGCCGACGCCCCGGGGGTCGAAGCCGATCCAGTCGTAGTCGCCGCTGATGCTGCTGGGCAGGAGCTGGCCCATCGCGGACTGGCTCAGGGCGGAGCCGCCGGCCGAGGTGAGGTTCACCACGACGGCACCCTGGTAGGCGGCGGCGGGGGCGGTGTGGCTGATCCGGGAGACCGCGATCTTGATCTTCGTGCCGGTGGGGCGGGAGTAGTCCAGCGGCACCACCAGGAAACCGCACTCGCCGCCGTAGGCCTGCAGCCCGTTGGTGCACGGCGACCAGGTGATCGCCGGCGGCGTGTACGACGCCCCGGCGGCCTTGCCGACGGTGGTCGTCCCGCTCTTCGGCAGCGAGGTGGCCTGTGCCGCCGAGGGCAGGACGTATGCCCAACCGGCCGCGACGCTGCTGATCACAGCTGCGGCTTTCCAAAGTCTCTTCATGAAATCCCATTCGTTCTGCCGTGCATGGGGAAGGCGTCCCGGTCCGCCGGGCGCCGGGACGGATTGTTTCGTCCCGCAGATCCGGTAGCAACCCGCGTGTACCGAAAGGGAATTGTCGAAAAGAGTGACGCGGGGTTAAAGTCCGGTGGGGCAACGGCAAACAGACGGATACCGCCGTCGGTGCCGATCGGACGTCCGCGGGACGTCCGACCGCCGACGGCGGAACCCGAATCAGAAATGCGGTTCTCAGCCCTGGAAGTGCTGGTCCAGAACCTTGATGACGTCGTCTGTCTGGTCGCTGAGGAAGAAATGCCCGCCCGGGAACACCTTGACGTCGAATGAGTCGGATGTGGTGTGCCGGGCCCAGGCCTGAGCGTCGTCGAGGGAGGTCTTCGGGTCGCGGTCGCCGGTCAGAACCGTGATCGGGCAGTTCACGGTGGCGCCGGGCCGGCCCTGGTAGAGCTCCGCCGCCCGGTAGTCGGCCCGCAGCGCCGGGAGCGCGGCTCGCATCAGCTCGTCGTCGTTGAGCAGGACCGAGGAGGTCCCGTCCAGTTCGCGGATCGCGGCGAGGAGCCCGGCGTCGTCGAGGCGATGCACCGTCTCCTCGCGGAAGACGGACGGTGCTCGCCTTCCGGACGCGAACAGCCGCACCGGGCCGTGGTTGTCGGCCTCCATCCGGAGGGCCACCTCGAAGGCCAGTGAGGCGCCCATGCTGTGACCGAAGAAGGTCAGCGGCAACTCCCCCGGCTGGTTCCGGAGCACCGCGTGGACCTGGTCGGCCAGCAGTGACAGGTCGGTGACGGGCTTCTCGTTGCGGCGGTCCTGCCGGCCCGGGTACTGGACGGACACCACGTCGACCTCGGGGCTGAGCGCCTTGGACACCGGGAGGAAGAAGGACGCCGAACCGCCTGCGTGCGGTAGGCAGACGAGCCGGGCGGTCGCCGTGTCGGTGGGCCGGTAGCGGCGGCACCAGAGGTCGTTGTCAAGAGAGGGCTGAGACATGCCGCTCCGTAGGAGTCGTCGCTTCTGAATCGGACGGTAAAAAGGGGATCAAAAATACCGGGAGGGGTGGGGCAGTGGATCTGTTCAACTGCGGTGGTTCCGCAGTTGAACAACCGGACCCGAACTGACGGCGGGTCGGCTCAGTCGAATATTTCCTGCCGTCGACGGAGCTCCTCCGAGAATTCCATCCAATCCTGGCCTGCCTGTTCGGCGACGAGGCTCAGGTCCGCCAACCAGTGCACCGGAATCGCGTCGATGAATTCTCTCCACTCTCCCGAGCCGATGACGTGCATCACCATCCAGCCGAGGAAGGCACGTCCGCCGGCGGTGTATTTCAACGACGGGTCGTTGGCCAGTTTCGGCGACAGCATCGACCACGTCGGCGGCCGGGGGATGGAGCGGATCGTCGAGGAGGGGAGCTCCGGCTCGGTCGGTGCCCACGGCTGCACCGGCGACAGGGTGCCGGAGGAGCGTCCGGTGCCGTTGTCGTTGTTCTTCAGGGGCTCGTTCGGGCACGGCGCGTTGCCCCGGAGGGCGACCGGATCCGCTCCGCGCCGGATTCGTGCCCGCACGTCCTGGGCCGTGGCGGGCGCCACATCGGCCACGCGAGCGATCTCCCGCAGGGATGCCTCCGGGTGGACGGCTATGTAGTCGGCTGCCCGCCGCCGACCCTCGGCGGCCGTGAGCGGACGGCGTTTCCCGTCCCGGCCCAGGCGCTTGCCCAACTGCTGACCGTCATCGGTCGAATGCTTGCGGATGCCCGCGATCGTCTTCGCGCTCAGCCCGGTGGCCACTCCGATCGCCCGGTCCGACCAGTCCGGATGCCACTCGACGATCTGCCTGGCCCCGGCCATCCGGTCGCTCCGGCTCAGCGGCAGCCCGTGCCAGGTGTTGGCCTTGACCGCCAGGATGAACGCGTCCTCGTCCGTGCAGTTGATCAGCCGTACCTGGATGGTCTCCTCGCCGCGGAGTTTCGCCGCCTCGACGCGGTGCATTCCGTCGACGATGCGTGAATTGCTCTCCTGGACCAGGATGGCCGGCAGGGCGCACGAACTTGCGGCCTCCACCAGCATCTGCACATGCATGGGGTCCGTGCCGGTTCCGCGGACGAATAATCCAGGCTCCAGCCTGCTCAGAGGCATATGCTGGACAGGTAGCTGATCGATTGCGTCGGCCGAGTCGTAGACCCGCGTTCTGGCGGAAACGGGGTCTGGGGTTCGATAGGCCGGTGCAAAGTTCAGGGCCATCACGGTGCTCTTCCTCTGGAGATTTGGCGACAGGAATTCAGCCACGAAATGCTGTGAACTCAGCTGATGATGACCGAGTAGCGAAGACGTACTCCTC
>Ga0302314_10000215_pt1 | contig 101987 bp, 93 predicted proteins | sample III_Palsa_N2_3_FD_200533 | JGI IMG/M metagenome (GOLD analysis project Ga0302314, IMG submission 200533) | Peat permafrost microbial communities from Stordalen Mire near Abisko, Sweden - III_Palsa_N2_3 | ecosystem: Environmental > Terrestrial > Soil > Palsa > Peat permafrost | place: Sweden... | reverse complement strand
GCCAATTGCCGATCCGGGTCGGTCCGTCGGTGAAATGATCGTCCGGCCGCATGCCCTTTTCCAGCGCGGTCAGATAGACGAACGGCTTGAACGACGAGCCGGGCTGGCGCACCGCCTGGACCGCGCGGTTGAACTGGCTGGCCTGATAGTCCCGGCCGCCGACCATGGCGCGGATGGCACCGTCGGGCGACATGGCGATGAGCGAGGCCTGGGTCGCCGCCACCTTGGCGCCGTCCTTGGCCAGGATCGCCTCCAGCGCGCCCTCGGCCGCCAGCTGCATCTTGGGATCGAGCGTGGTCACGACCGTGATGTCGCCCGACAGGCCGAAGGTCGCGGCCTGGTCTTGCACCCAGTCGGCGAAATAGCGCATGCCCGGTCGCGTGATCGGCACCGAGCTCAGCACGAAGCTCTGCTTCTGGATCGTGGCCGCCTCGTCGGCGCTGAGATAGCCGGCCGCGACCATGTTGGTCAGCACCTGGGCCGTGCGCGTGGCGGCGCGGACCTGGTCGCGCGCCGGGCTGAAGCGGGTCGGCGCCTTCAGCAATCCTGCGAGGAGCGCGCATTCGTAGGGCGACAGTCGCCGCGCGGATTTACCGAAATAGCGCCGCGACGCGGCATCGACGCCCCAGGTGCCGGCGCCGAAATAGACGCGGTTCAGATAGATTTCGAGCAGCTGGTCCTTGGTGAAATGGCGTTCGAGCCAGACCGCCAGCACCGCCTCCTGCACCTTGCGCAGCAGGGTCTTATCGGGCGTCAGGAACAGGTTCTTGGCGACCTGCTGGGTGATGGTGCTGCCGCCCTGGACCATCTGGCCGGACTTGATATCGACGAAGATCGCGCGCGCCACGCCCAGCGGGTCGATGCCGAAATGATGGTAGAACCGCCGGTCCTCGGTCGCGATCACCGCCTCGGGCAGCGCCTTCGGCAGATCGGTCAGCTTCAGCTCCTCGCCATAGAGGTCGCCGTAGGTGGCGAGCAGCGACTCGTCCGACGCGCGCAGCGTGATGCTGGGATGCCGGTCGGGTTGCGCCAGTTGCGAGGTATCGGGCAAGGTCGCGGCCGCCCAGGCGACCAGCAGGCCCAGGCCTATGCCGCCCCAGACGACGCCCAGCAGCAGCAGCCGCACGGCCAGGCGGCCGACCGCGCCGCGCCAGCCGGGGGGCCGCGGCGGCTGCTTGGCTGCGGGCTTGGCCGCACGCCGCGGCTTCGGCGCCTCGCGCTTCGGCTCTCTGCCGGACAGCGGCGGCCGGTCGTTCGGCGTTACGCGCACGGGCTATGGGCTCCAATATTCACCGAAAAGTTCCTCGACCGGCATAGCACGAAGTCCCGAAACACCGCATGCTCTCCCGCGCGAATCCGCGTATTTTGGTAACAGAATTTGGCAGGATTGCGGTCGATGTTGCCGCGGCGTTGCGGGCCCTGTAGGGAGAACGCTGCCGAGGCGCGCGTATTCCCTCGTAATCTGACTTATGGACGTTGACGTGCCTGGGAGTGGGACCATCGAGCCGGACGAAATTGCGCCGACGGAATTGACCGGCCCCGATGCGCTCGGCCGGGTCGAACCGCATATCGAGCCGGAACCGCATTTCACGATCACGCCCGACGATCTGATCGAGACCCATGCCCCGGTTTCGCCCGGCGACCGGTATTGGGTTCGCCGCGCGCTGATTTTCGCCATCCTGTTCCATGCCGTGCTGCTGATCCTGCTGCTGTTTGCCGGCGGTCGCGGCGGCGGCAATGGCGGGTCGGGGCAGCCGATCCCGGTGCAGCTGGTACTGTTGCCGCCGCAGGACCAGCCGGCGGTATCGCCACCGCCGCCACCTCCGCCTCCGCCTCCGCCGCCTCCTCCGCCGCCACAGCCCAAATCGCCGCCGCCGCCCCCGCCGCATCAAGGCATCCTGGCCTCGTCTGATATGGGGACGGTCAAAGCCGACGAGCAGGCCAAGACCAAGTCCGACGATCAGGCCGCCGGCGAGAAGAAGGACAAGCAGGGCGCGTCGGGTCCGCAGGCGGGCGAGACCGAACCCGACAAGGAACAGAGCGAAGCCGGCCAGACCAAGCCGCAGGAAGCCGAGCAGAAAGACAGCGAAGCCCCCGAGCAGGAGGCACCGAAGGACGCCCGCGAGCGGATGGCCGCCGCCGGCGCCGTGCCGCCCCCACCGTCCAAGCCCGCGCCACCGACCGACAAGCTGAAAGGGCCGGAGACCAAGCCATCGACGCATCCCCAATTGAGGATCGGCGGCGATCTGGCGCCGACGCCGCGGCCGGACGCGCCATCCCACGTGGAATCAAAATCCGCCAAGGTGCCGGGCCCGGATGCGACGGAGGACGAATACGTCAAGTATATCGCCCAGGTCGCGAACCAGCACCTGCAGGCCGTTCCCGAATCTCTGCGGACCCAGGCTCGCAGTTGGATCGCGTTCGACATCCTCATTCGCCGGAACGGCGAGATTCTCTGGGTGACCGTTACGGATTCGTCCGGTGTCCCGGCGCTCGATGCGCAAGTCGCCAGAACCCTCGAAGCCATCGGTCGCTTCGCGCCGGTGCCGTCCTATATCGGCAACATGGATAAGATAACCGTGAACGGGCGCATGCCGTTGCATTGAACCGTCGACGGGTCGGCAACGATCCGCGCTTGGCAACCGTTCATTAGGGGCTTTAGGTCCATCATCGATCGCCCGCAGCGTTGAGGGACGAAACCATGACCAAGGACGCGTCCCTCGCCGGGGCAACCGGCAATGGGTTCAGCATTCCCGATCAGTTTGCCGCGGTCGCCCGCACGCCGGGCGCCACCGGCGGCCACGACTTCGCGGCGCTGCTGGCCCAGGTCGCCGGCGAAAGCGCGTTCCAACCGCACGCGGTCAACAAGCAGACCGGCGCGGCCGGCCCGTTCCAATTCGTCAAGAATACCTGGCTGTCGCTGCTGAAGGAGCACGGCCAGGCGTTGGGCGTGAAGCCGGACCTGCTGTCCCAGATCAAGACCGACGCCCATGGCCGCATGAACATCGCCGACCCGGCGGCCCTCAAGGAAGTGCTGGATCTGCGCCACGATATCGGCCTGTCGGCCAAGATGGCGGCCAAATATCTCGACGAGAACAAGACGCAGCTGACCCATATGCTGCATCGGGAACCGAGCGAGGCCGAGGTGCAGATTTCGTTCCTGTTGGGGGCGACCGGCGCCGCTCACCTGATCAGCACCGCGAAAAGCAGTCCGGAAACGCCGGTCGATGCGATCGTGCCCAAGGCGGTCGCGGCCAATCGCACCTTGTTCCACGATCATGCGGGCAAGACCTTGACCGCCGGCGAGGCGGTCGCCCATCTGGCCGCGCGCTATCGAGCCGACAAGGCCAAGTTCGCGGCCTATACGACACCGACAATTCCGCAGAAGGCGGGCAAGATCGAAGCGTGACGTCCAGATAAAATGCCGCGCGCATCGCCATCAGATTAGAAACAATTTTACGTAATTCCAAAATACCCGGCTGCAAGGCCGAGTTCCACGGGGACTTCGGGTCTATTCTGAATAGTCCAGAGTTTGGCGAGCCTTACGTCGCCCGCTGAGACGATATGCACTTGACTTCGCTTTCGCGGATCGTGAAAACGAGTTCTAAACAATTAGGCCGCTAAATTGTGGTCGAATCAGCTTTCCCTGAAACCGAAGTCAAAGGGGATCGCGGCGGGCCTCGCCCTGGCGAGGGCGTCTGGCCGCACTTTCCCATGGAACCGATACGCCATGCACATGAAGGCCAATGCGCTCCGCGCCTCGCTTCTGGCGCTCGCCCTCGCCACCGTCGCCGGCACCGCTCTCGCGCAGGAAGCCCCGCCGGACTACATCGCCAAGGTCAATGAGATGATCCACAAGGCGGTGGTTTATCCGCGCCTCGCCAAGATGCGCGAGCAGGAAGGCACTGTGGGCTTCACCGTCAAGATCGACGGCGCCGGCGCCGTAGCCGACGCGGCCGTCGAAGCCACCTCGGGCAACACCACGCTCGACAATGCGGCGATCGAGGCCGCCAAGAGTGCGGCCCCCTACCCGGCCCCGCCGGGCGGCGGCGCGCTGGTCCATCTCAAGGTCGCCTTCGCGCTCAAGTAGGCGCGCCGGACGCAAAAGAAACGGCGCGGAAGATTTCTCTTCCGCGCCGTTGTTCGTTTTAACGATCGCCAGGAATCAGGCGGCGCGGATCTGGTCCAGGAAGCGGGTGATTTCCTGACGCAGGATGTCCGACTGCCGGCCGAGCTCGCCCGCGGCATTCAGCACCTCGCCCGCGGCGGCGCCGGTCTCGCCCGCGCCGGCACTGACCCGGCTGATGTTGGCCGACACGTTGCTGGTGCCGCTCGCCGCCTCGACCGTGTTCTGCTTGATGCCCTGGGTCGTGGCGCCCTGCTGTTCGACGGCGGCCGAGATCATGGTCGAAATGTCGCTGATCTCGGTGATGGTGCCGCCGATATGGCTGATGGCGCCGACCGCTTCCTGGGTCGCCTTCTGGATCTGGCCGATCTGCTGGGCGATATCGTCGGTGGCGCTGGCGGTCTGCGCCGCGAGATTGCGCACTTCGGACGCCACCACGGCAAAGCCCTTGCCGGCTTCGCCCGCACGCGCGGCCTCGATCGTGGCATTGAGGGCCAGGAGCTTGGTCTGGGCCGCGATATGGCCGATCAACTGCATCACGTCGCCGATCTTCTGCGCCGCCCCGACCAGGCCCTGGATGGTGTGGTTGGTCCGGTTGGCCTCTTCGACCGCCTTGCGGGCGATCTGGCTCGACAGATCGACCTGGCGGCTGATCTCGCTGACGGACGAGGCGAGTTCGCCCGTGGCGCTCGCCACGCTTTCCACATTGGCCGAGGCCTGCTGGGCCGCCTGGTCGACGGCGTCGGCCTGGTGGCTGGTCTCGGTCGCGGTCTGCGACATGGTCTGCGACGCGACCCGCATGCGGCCGGCGGCGTCGGACAGGGCCGAGATTTCCCGTTCGATCGCCTTGGCGAACGCGCCGATATGGCCGTCCATCCGCACCTGGCGCTGTTCCTTGGCCGCCTTCTCCTCGCTCTGCTCGGTCGAGAGCGCGTCGGCCTTTTCCATATTGTCGCGGAACACGCCGATGGCGCGGACCATCATGCCGATTTCGTCGGCCCGGTCGGCGCCGTCGAGCGCCACGGTGAGATCATGCTGCGACAGGCGTCCCATGATGCCGACGATCTTCAGGATCGGCTTCAACACCGAAGCGTCGAAAAAATAAGTGCCGAAGGCACACAGCAGCAGGGCGGCACCGACCGCGGTCAGCAGCACCCATTCGGTCGAGGTCGCGGTCCGCTCGGCGTCGGTCGCCCCCTCGTCGCCGTAGCGCACGTTGAGGTCGACCAGGCCATTCAGGCCCTTGCGCACGGCATCGAACGCCCTGCCGCCATGATCGCGATAAGCGGCGACGGTCTTTTCGTCGTCATTCTTACGCGAGGCGGCGTTCAGCTCGGAACTGGCGGCGAGATAATCGTCCCAGGCGGTCGAAAATTGCTGATAGGAGGATTTTTCATCCGCGGTCGTGAGCAAGGTCTCGATCGAGCTGCGCAGCTGCTTCATCTCGGCGAGCGCGGCATTCTCGGCGGATTCGATCGTATCCATCGCCTTGGCATCGACCGCCAGCACATGCTCCGCCTCGAGAATGCGGTGGCGCTGAAAAATATCGGTCATCTTGCCCAGAAGCTGAGTCGTCGGAAGAACATTGACCCGGACATTGGATGTCGCGGCGGCGATATCGCCCAACCGAAGCACCGCGAGGATTGCCATGACCGTCAGGACGACGAACAAAGACCCGAACACCAACTTGACCTTGTACTTAATGGTCAGGCTGGAAATGACATTGCTCATGCCGCTTTCCTTGAAGTTGCTGCAATTTCAGGGATTTATGGTTTAAGGAAACCTACAGGACGCAGTGTAATATCGTGACATTACCCGTAATATACACAGCGCCTAAGGATTCGCCATACGTTTCGCTTGAAACTAGTCGTCTGACAAGGGTAGACCAGCGATAGAATCTTGCGATTCTGCCGTGTATTTGATCACGGCGTTAGGCAGATGCCGCATCATGCGGCTCACTTTCGTTCTTGAAAGATAGTTCTATCTACCTAACTATATGGCACCTTTAACCGTTCGATCGGCGAAACCGTTGCCTACCATGCCCGAAGCTCCGGAAGCCGCGACGGAACTGGCGGAAGCGCTGGCCCCGGCGCTGCTGCGGTTGGTGCGACAATTCCGCGCAGGAATCCACACCGCCGGCCTGTCCCCGGCCCAGGTCATGCTGCTGAAACGCCTGCAGGAACGGCCGGGTCAGGGCGTCAGCGAACTGGCCGAGGCCGAACGTATCCGCCGCCCGACCATCAGCGCCCATTTGAAACAGCTCGAATGGGACGGGCTGATCGAGCGGATGCCGCGCGACCCGGAGGACCGCCGACGGGTGGGATTCCACATCACGCCCCTGGGTCTGGCCCAGGTCGAGATCGTTCGAAGGCTCTGGACCGACTGGCTGGCGAGCCGGCTCGACGAATTGCCGCCCCAGGGCCGCGACCTGCTCGCCGCCGCCCTGCCCCATCTTCGCGCCATGAGCGCCAACCCGGACCCGACCCCATGACCGAACAAACCCCGGAGCGGCCGGACAAGGCCCAGCTCCGCACGATTCTCACCGGCCTGATGCTGGTGCTGACGCTGGCGGCGCTCGACCAGAATATCGTCGCGACCGCCTTGCCGCGCATCGTCGGCGATCTGGGCGGCGTCTCGCATCTCTCGTGGATCGTGACGTCCTATGTGCTGGCCTCGACCATCACCATGCCGCTCTACGGCAAGCTCAGCGATCAATATGGCCGCAAGCCGCTGATCTATGTCGCGGTCGGGATCTTTCTGGCCGGCTCGATCCTCGCGGCATTGGCGCAGACCATGACGCAGCTGATCGTCTTCCGGGCGATCCAGGGATTGGGCGCCGGCGGGCTGATGCCGCTGGCCCAGATCACGATCGGCGACGTGGTCAGCCCGCGCGAACGCGGCCGGTACCAGGGCCTGTTCGGCGCGGTCTTCACCGGCTGCAGCGTTGCCGGTCCCGTGCTGGGCGGCATCATCACCGACACGCTGTCCTGGCACTGGATCTTCTACGTCAACCTGCCGGTCGGCGCGGCCGCGATCGGCTTCATCGCCGCCGGATTGCGCCGGCCGGCGGCGGCGATCCATCACAGGATCGATTATGGCGGTGCCGCCCTCATCGCGCTGGGCACGACCGGCCTGCTGCTGGTGCTGAGCCTGGGCGGCACCAGCTACGACTGGAGCTCGCCCCTGATCGTCGGCTGCGCGCTTGCCGCCCTGCTGAGCATCCCGCTGTTCATCCGGCAGGAGCGGCGCTCGGCCGAGCCGGTCATGCCATTGCATCTATTCCGCAATCGGACCGTCGTGCTCTCCTGGACCGTGCTGGCTTTGGCCTTCACCGGGATGAGTGCGGCGACCGTGTTCTTTCCGCTGTTCTTTCAGCTGGTCCTGGGCGTGGCCCCCGCCAATTCCGGGCTGCTGACCGGTCCGCTGATGCTGGGCATCGTCACCTCGTCCGTGCTGGGCGGCCGGATGGTCACCCGGACCGGGCGCTACAAGATGCTGCCGGTCGTGGGCTTGGCGGCGGCAACCGTCGCTTTCCTCGGCCTCGGCTGGGGCGCCATGGCCGGTTACGGCATCGCACTGATCGAGCCGCTGATGGTTGTGCTCGGCCTGGGTCTGGGCATGGTCATGCCGACCATGACCGTGGCATTGCAGAACGCGGCCGACCCGCGCGACATGGGAGTCGCGACCGGCACCTCGGCCTTTTTCCGCTCGCTGGGCGCCGTCGTCGGCGTGGCGCTGTCCGGCGGGATCCTTGCGGTTCAGCTGAAATCTCTGCTGGCGGCCAGCCCAATCGCGGGCCAGCTCGATGCGCCGACGCTGCTGTCGTCGGGCGTGCAGCAGATCGCCCAGATGCCTGCGGCGCTGGCCGTCTCCGTTACCGGCTTCTATCGCTCGGCGATCGGCGCCACCTTCCTGGTCGGCGGCGCCATCATCGGCTTGGCCTTTGTGGTGGTGCTGTTCCTGCCCGAGCTGCCGCTCAAGACCGCGACCGTCAAGCCGGCGCCCCAGACCGCGTGATCAGACCTCGTCGCCCTCGCCCGGGCCCAGATTGACGCGCATCTGCTCCAGCACCCTGCGGAAGCAGGCGACATCCGCCGCACTGACGCCGGCGAGCGCCGTCTCGTTCACCGCCCTGGCATGGGGCAGCAGCACGTCGCGCAGCGCGCGGCCTTCGTCGGTCAGGTAGATATTGACCTTGCGCTTGTCGGTCACGTTGCGCACCCGGCGCACCAGATTGCGCTCTTCCATGTTGCGCAGCGCCGTGGCCGTGGTCGGCTCCATCATCTCGATGCGCTGGCTGAGCTCGCGCTGGGTCAGCCCATCCTCTTCCCACAGGATGCGCAGGAAGTACCACATGCCGATGGTGACGCCGCGCGGCGCGATCTCGGCCTGCACCGCGCGGGCAAACGACCGATGCGTCATGCGCAGCAGATAGCCGGCACTGTCTTTCAACGGAAACGAGATGCCGGGCGTTTTATCGGTCATGGCGATGCGATACCCGAATGTGCGCGGCGGTGCCAGCATCGATTCACCGGGCGGACGGGTTGCGGTCGGCCCGAGGAGGGTCCACATTCCTCTCCTCCTGGTCGCAACAAGAGTTCGATACCGCGATGGTCGCCCCTTTCGAAATCCGCCCGTTCACAGAAGTGCTTGGTGCCGAAGTCGTCGGCTTCGACATGCGCGCCCCCCTGGGCGACGCCGAGTTCGGCACGATCGCCAAGGCGTTCGACCGGCATTCGGTCCTGGTGTTCCGCGATCAGCAGAACCTCGATCCCGCCGCCCATATCGCGTTCAGCCGGCGCTTCGGCACGCTCGAGATCCATGTCCAGAAGAAATTCCTGCTGGAGGGTCATCCGGAGCTGCTGATCGTGTCGAACGAGTTTCGCGACGGCGAGCCGATCGGCCTGGTCGATGCCGGCAAATACTGGCATTCGGACCTCTCCTACAAACCGGAACCCAGCATGGGCTCGCTGCTGCATTCGCGCACGCTGCCGGCCGCCGGCGGCGATACTTTGTTTGCGACCCAGCACGCCGCCTATGACGCGCTGCCGGCGGCGATGCAGGCCAAGCTCGATCCGCTGACGGCCGAGCACAGCTATCTGGCCCGCAACGCCGCCCAGCGGGCCAAGAGCACGCTCCGGCCCGACCTGACCGACGCGGAAAAGCAGACCGTGCTGCCGACGATCCACCCGGTCGTCCGCGTCCATCCCGGCACCGGCCGCAAAGCGCTGTTCGTCAGCGAGGGCTTCACCACCCAGATCCAAGAATTGCCCGAGGACGAGAGCCGCGATCTGCTGGCCGAGATCTATGCGCACCAGACCCAGGATGCCTTCATCTACCGGCACCATTGGGTCGATGGCGATCTGGTCATGTGGGACAATCGCGCGGTGATGCATCTGGCGACCGGCTGTCCGCCCGACATGGCGCGCACGCTCTACCGCACCACGATCCGCGGGCCCGTCCCGGTCGGGCCGCAGCCCTGAGATGGCGACCGCGCTCGTCGTCATCGACGTGCAGGAAGCGATGTTCCGGCAGCCCGCGCCGCCCCATGACGGCGCGGCCGTGGTCGGCCGCATCGCCGGCCTGCTGGATCGCGCGCGCGCCGAGGACGTGCCGGTGTTCTACGTCCAGCACGACGGCGGGACCGGCGACGATTTCGAGCGCGGCACCCCCGGCTGGCAGATCCACGCGCCGATCGCGCCGTTGCCGGCCGAGCCGATCGTCGAGAAGCGCCACCCGAGCGCGTTCCAGGACACGGATTTCGAGGCGCGGCTGAAACGGGCCGGCGTCGACCGGCTGGTGATCTGCGGCATGCAGTCGGAATATTGCGTCGACAGCACGACCCGCGCCGCCTACAGCCTGGGCTACAAGCTTGTCCTGGTCTCGGACGCGCACACGACCTTCGACACCAGGGTCCTGTCCGGCGCCCAGATCCAGGCGCACCACAATCTCACGCTGGGCGGCGGCTTCGCCCGATGCGTGCCGGCGGCCGAGGTTGCGTTCTAGCAAACGAAAAAAGTGCCGAGGCTGGAAAGCCTCGGCACCAAGTGAACGACAGGGAATCACACCATTCGATCGGGACTGGGGCGGTCCGATCCCGCTGGATGTCGCGGTTTGCTGTGCCGGCTCAGAAGCGGATCGACGTCTCGAAGATCAGCGCGGTGGAATTCGCATCCTTGGCATAGACGTTGTTGTTGGCGGCGACGCCGGTCGCGGCCGACGAGAAGCTGCCGACCAGCGGGACGTATTTGCCGTTGGCGTCGTAGATCGCCTCCTGCAGCAGCCCGCTGACATTGACACCCGGTCCGACCGTGTAGGTCGCCCCGGCCTGGATCTCGTTCTGGATCGCCGCGCGCTTGACGTTCGCGTCGCCGGTAATGCCTTCGAACGCGCCGCGCGAATATTCGGCGCCGAGGCGGATCGCGCCCACGGTGTAGGACAGGTTCATATCGACCTGCTTGTTGATCATCTCGTTGGTGCGCGAGATCGTCGTGGCGACCAGATGGGCCGGCGTGAAGGTCAGCGCCTGGCCGGGGGCGTTGGTGTAGAGACCGCCCGGGATGGCCGCCGATTGCTCGTAATCGACCCCCAGCGTGAACGGCCCGTAATCGACCTGCATGCCGGCGTTATAGACCTGAGGGTCGGCATTGTTGGTCGAGGCAAGCGACGTATCGGGCTGTGGCACGTTCTGCCCCAGCGCGGTCTTGGCAAGCGCCCCCGAATAGCCGTTCTTGCGACTGGCCGAGGAATAGCCGAGCGTCGCCAGCAACTTGGCCGGGCCGACCGTGCCGCTCCATTGGCCCGAGAACGAGTAATAGTCATAGGCGGTATTGCCGTTCAGCAGGCTCGACGTCAGGCCATTGACGCTGTTGTCGACCGGGCCGCTGTTGTCGCCGTCGTTGCCCGGACCGTTCGAATGCCCGCCGCCCTTGTCCGGCGTGAAACTGGCGCCGAACTGAAAGCCGGCGACGGTCGGGCTGTAATAGATCGCCTTGGTCCCGCGGCCGTCGAGGTTGAGCGTCGTCAGGTTCCAGACCGGCGTATTGAGAAATTGGATCGCCGCCGAATTGGCGCCGAGATTCTGGTCGCCGGTGACGCCGCCGGCGGCGCCGGCCGCCACATTGCGGCGCACGTCGCTGTCGTCGCCCAGGCGGAACTCGCCCCAGACGGCGGCATCCTTCAGGTAGAGATAGGAATCCTTGATCGTCGTGTTGTTGGAGCTTTGGAAACCGGAGACGGTATTCGCGGCAGCGTTCGGCGCGCTGAACGCGTTGAGACGGGTGAACACGCCGGCGGTAATGCCGTTCGAGAAGGTGGTCGATCCGATGAATCGGATCAGGAAGTAATCCTGAAAGCTGATCGGATTACGCTTGTAGGCGACCTCTCCCGGACTGTCGTCCTGCTGCGCGAAGGCGGCGGCACCCGCGTAATATTGACCTCCCAGCTTCATGGTGACCGGCTGATCCGTGGTCGCCGTCTGCGCCAGAGCGCCGTTCGATAGCAGGCCCGCCGCGACGATGGCGGTCGTCCCCAACACTAAGTTCTTCATGCCCCCTCCAAAAGTTCAAAGCCGCTCGGGCGGAGTCCGGACATGCGGAGGCATGTGCGCGGATGTGACCGCGAGCACCAGGGATCGCCAAAGCCAGGCTTCGGCGGCGAATGATGGTCAATGCGTTACGACGAGGTTTTTAGGACAGGAACCAGGCCTCAGGTCCGCGGTCGTGCCCCTCCGCACGCCCCGACAAAGCTGCCTGGTCGATCCATCCACCGGTTGTTTTCAGCAGACCGGCAAGGACGATTTAGCCACGAACCCCGACGCGGCGTCGAATTGTCATATTCGATCTGATTCGATCAAAAAAGCTGATCAGTCGACGAACGAGAATCAGGCGCTATGTGGGAAGGGCGCATCGTCGGTCCAGCCCTTCAGGTGGGGATTGACCAGCATCACGATCGAATTGACCTGGCTCGGAATGCCGGGAACGTCATCGGCAATGAGCCGCTCCGCCCCCTGATAGAGATCCCGGCGCTGCTCGGGCGCCAGGGCCACGCCCGCCCGATCCAGCAGGGAATCGACCGCGGGGTTGGAGTATTGCGTGTAATTGACCGGCCAACCGGTCCTGAAGCGGATCAGAAAATCGAAGGGGTCGTTGAGCGACGAGAAATCGCCCAGCACGGTCATGGCATAGTCGCCGCGCTTGACCCGTTGCAGATAGACCTGGAATTCCTCGGCCTCGATCGTCGCTTCGACGCCGAGTGCCGCTTTCCACATCTGGATCGCGGCAAGCAGCTCTGTCCGGGTGTCCTCATAGCGGGAATATTGAACCGTGAATTTCAAGGGATGCCCAGACCCGAAACCCGCCTCGGCATAAAGCTGGCGCGCAAGGGCGATGCGCTTGTCCATCGGCATATCCGTGTAGAAAACCGGCTGCCTCGCATAGTTCGTCACCGTCGGCGGCACCCAGCTGTCGCCGACGCGCTGTCCCTGCGGCAGCAGTTTCTCGACGATGACCCGTGGATCGTAGGTGAGCGCCAGCGCCTGGCGCAAAGGCTTGTTGGCGGCGAAGGGACCGGTCGCCATGTTGAACGCAAACGTGTGGATCCAATTGGCAAGACCGATGTGCAGTTCGGCCGACTCGGTCCGCCGAACCGTGGGCAGATCCCGGTTCGGCACGCGGACATAATCCAGGTCCCGACCGCGAAAGCGCCGGAGCGCGCCTTCGTCGTCGCCATCGGTCACGATATGGTCGGCCTCGTCGATCGCGACCGAGTCCCGCGCCCAATAGGTGGCGCTCTTGGTCACCACGATCTGGCTTTGCGGGACCCAGGCGGCGAGCCTGAAGGGACCGTTCGAGACCATGTGTCCGGGCAGCGTCCAGTCCTTGCCCCATCGCTCGACCGTCGCCCGATGGACCGGAAAGGCCGGGAGATCGGCGCATTGCACCAGGAACAACGGGGACGGCGCGGCGGTTATCGCTTTCAGCGTATGGGTGTCGATCGCCTCGACCCCCAGCGCAGTGATATCCTTCATCGTCCCCGCGTTGATCTCATGCCCATTGATCAGCTCGTCGATCGGCTCGACCGAGGCAGCGCCGTTGGCAGGATCGATGATGCGCCGCCAAGCATAGACGAAGTCGCCGGCCGTGACGGGTTCACCGTTGGACCAGCGCGCGTCCGAACGCAGATGGAAGATGTAGGTCACACCATCGTCGGCCCGTTCCCAACGCTCGGCCACGCCCGGTACGACGTTGCCTTGCGGGTCGAGCGTCACCAGCCCCTCGAACAGATCATTCTCGACGGCCGAGGCGGGTCCGCTCGCGCCTTTGAGCGGATCGAGGCTCTCCGGTTCGACTTCGCTTTGGCGATGCAGGATATGCGCGGCGTGGGCCGGCAGCGACGAGAGGCAGAACAGCACGACGAACAAGCGGCAGCGTCGGCCCATGGTTATTCTTACCCCGAATGATCAACCTCGGGGAGCATGCCCGCTATTTGTAATGGACCGCAATCATCTGCCGCCGGGATCGCAATCATCAGGTCTGCTGGCCCGAATCGATGCTGCTCGATTTGCAGCGGCGTGCGCAGCCGCGATGCCAGGAGATCGACCGCGTTCTGCGCCCGGGCCGGCGTGGCAGCCATGCCGCCGGCGATCAGCAGGAGGACGAGCAAACTCCAGAAGAGCCTGATGATGAGCGCGGTTTTAGATCCTTCGAACTCGCGCAACCCGCCGGTTCGGGTCGATCGGCGGGAAGCACGTGCGAATGACCGTTCACAAATACGCCCCGTCGCACAGGCTGCCCCCTGGCCGAACGGCCTGTCTCGGCTCTACATTGAAAGCTGTTCAACTCTCCTGACGGGAACCGATTCGTTGAGTATTCCGGCGCTGGGCCGCTACCTGGCCGAGTTCAAGGATCCGGACACCGAGCGCGCCTATCGGCAGGCTTCGCTGGCGGATGCGCTGGGGTTGGGGCGGGCCGCCCTCTGGATCGGCGGCGGCGTGGCACTGCTGCTCAGCGTCAACGACGTCACCGTGCTTGGCTGGACCCCAGCAGCAGCACTGCTGATCATCCTCCGGCTCGGCGTAGCGTTGGTTTCGGGGCTGCTCCTGCTCCGCTTCCGTCGCCCGATCACGCCGGCGCAATTCGATCGCGCCATGCTGGCCTGGGCCTGGATGCTGCAGGTCTATTCCGGCATCGCCGAGGTGACCCGGCCGGCGAACTTCACCCCGGCCAAGCTGATCCTGCAGACCATCCTGCTCAACCTGCTGGTCTTCGTGCCGCTGCGCATGCGGGGGCGGCTGGTCTGCGCGCTGGGCGGCACCTTCGCCATCGTGTGCCTGATCCAATACGCCCAGCCGGACACCGCGATCCTGCAAGTCGGCGTGGCCCTGATCATCTCGGCCGCGATGGGTGTGGCGCTGATCATCCAGTCCGAGCGCCTCCGGCGGCTCGAGTATCTGCGTCTGGTCCAAGTGCGCGAGGCCAATGAGCGCCTCTCCGTCGAAATGGCGGAAAGCGCCCGCCTCGCCGAGATCGCCGAGCAAGCCGACCAGGCTAAGAGCCGGTTCCTCGCCACGGTCAGCCACGAAATCCGCACGCCGATGAACGGCGTGCTCGGCATGCTGCAGCTGGTCGAAGCCACCGAACTCGATCCGCTGCAGCGGCGCCATATCGGCATCGCCCGGGATTCGGCGGAGAGTCTGACCGGGCTGCTCGACACGATCATCGATTTCGCCCGGCTCGATACCGGTGTCGATGCGCCGGTGCCGCACGATTTCGATCCGGGCGACTTGCTGGAGGCCGTTATCGAGCTGATGCGGCCGCGGGCCCTCGCCAAGGGCATCGCACTGCGCCTCGACCTGCCCCATTCCCTGCCCGACGCGGTCAATGCCGATTCCGCACGGCTGCGCCAGATCCTGGTCAATCTGATCAGCAATGCTGTCAAATTCACCGAGGCCGGTGCCGTGACGGTGACGGCGCGCATCGAGGGCGGATGGCTCGAGATGGCGGTCAGCGATACCGGGATCGGCATCCCGGCCGCGGCGTTGGTCCGGATCTTCGACGAGTTCACCCAGGCCGATGCCGGCATTTCCCGGCGCTATGGCGGCACCGGGCTGGGCCTGGCCGTGTGCCGCCGGATCGTCGAGCTGATGGGCGGGTCGATCACGGTCGAGAGCGAGGAAGGCCAGGGCAGCCGCTTCCAGCTGCGCATCCCGGTCGGCCGTCCGGCCGCGCCCGAAACCCAGGCGCCGGCCGCGGCGCCGCGCCGGCGGCTCGCCGTCCTGGTGGTGGAGGACGATCCGATAAACCAGATCGTCGCCTCCGGCCTGCTCGCCCAACTCGGCCATGATGCGACGATCGCCGAGACCGGCATGGCGGCGCTGGCGGCGCTCGGCCGGTCGCCTTTCGACCTGGTCCTGATGGATCTGCACATGCCGGGGCTCGACGGGATCGAGACGATGAAACGGCTGCGCCAGCTGGCCGATCCACAGCGCGCGTCGGTGCCGGTCGTGGTGCTCACCGCCGATCTGGCCGCGACCGAGGATGGGCGGCTCGGCGCGCTGGGATTTGCCGGCGTCGTGACCAAGCCGGTCCGGCGCGCGGCGCTCGACGCGGCGCTGCGCGCGGCCACGGAGCGAGCCGGCGAGGGTAGCGCCGCCAAGCCCGAACCGCTTTCGGCCACAGAGCCGGTCGACCGTGCCTATGTGGCGGAACAGGCGGCGCTGCTCGGCGTGCCGGCAATGGCGCGGCTCTACCGGCTGTTCCGGACCTCGGGCCGGGCGTCGCTCGCCAAACTGGCGGCGGCGGCCGAAAGCGGCGATTTCCGCGCGGCCGAGTTGCTGGCCCACCGCCTGGCCAGCTCGGCCGCGACGCTGGGTCTGGGCGAGTTGAAACTGTGCGCCGAAGGGGCGGAACGCGCCGCCGTCGTGGGAGACGATGCGGTCGGGCCGCTGGCCGCGACCATGACCGTCCTGTTCGACCAGGCCAATGTCGCGCTCGCCGAGCTGGTGCGGTCGGCCCGCCCCTCAGGGCGCGCTGCCGATCACCGCGTCGAGCCCATAGCCGGTGCCGGTCACGGTGCGGATCGGGCAGGGTCGCCCGATCGCTAGCTCCAGCTTGCGCCTTAGCCGCGCGACCAGCGCGTCTACGGTGCGCGGCGTGACGTCGAGCGCCCGGTTGCTGACGACCTCGGCCAGGTAGTCGCGCGTCAGCACCTCGCCGCGGGCCAACGCCAGCGCCGCCAGGAGATCGAATTCGCCGCGCGTCAGCCGGACGACCCCGCCATTACGGACCGACAGCTCACGGCGCTTCAGGTCGATGATCCAGGCATCGAAGGTCAGCACCGTGTCGTCGGCCTGGAAGCGCCGGTCGAGCCCCCGGCGCCGGCACAAGGCGCGGACGCGGGCCAGCAACTCGCGCAGATTGATCGGCTTGGTGACGTAGTCGTCGCCCGCCGCCTCGAGCCCGCGGATCCGGTCGGCGTCGCGGTTGCGCTGGGTGACGAAGATGATGCCGATCGCACTGTCACGCCGGATCTCGCGCGCGAAATCGATGCCGTCGCCATCCGGCAGCATGATGTCGAGCAGCATGAGGTCCGTCGCCCGCTCGACCAGCGCCGCGCGCGCGGCGCCGAGATCGCCGACCGCCATGGTCTGATAGCCTTCGCGCGAAAAATAGCTCGCCAGCATGGCCCGGGTGATCGGGTCATCCTCGACGATCAGCGCCCGCTCCTGTGCCGCGCTCATGCCCTCGTTCCCGCTGTGACGCAACAGTATCGCCGCTTTCCCGGCCGCCGTCTGCGCTTTCCGTCAGGTTGTGAACAGCCATTCGCAACCAACAGGGGAAGCATTGCCCGAATCGTCGGTCGACTTATCGTGTGGCGCGAAATTACGACAACGACCCAGGAGACGGTGATGAGGACGCTGAAGCATGTGGGTGGCCCCGAGAAGCTCTATAGCATCGAGGGGCCTTGGAATATCGGCGACCCGGTGCATGAGAACCTGTGCCTGGCGGCGATCTATCAGCAGCGTATGGTGCTCAACGATGTCGCCAACGCGAATTTCAACGTTCTGTGGGCCAGCCCGGCGCTCAACGAATATCTGCGCGGCGTGTTCTGGAACGACGATCCCGAAGTGCTGATGTTCTACGAAGTGGTCAAGTCCGACTCGGTCTTCTCAAACGGCGCGGCATGGTACGCGCATTTCCAGGCGGGCAAGGAGGCGTCGAGCAACGATCTGAGCAATCTGACAGGCCGCTCGCATTTCTGGGACATGCAGTTCCTGCACGGCATGGCCTGCGTCACCGGCGAGCCGCCGGCGACGACGCGGCAGCGGGCGCTGATGTGGGCCGAATTCATGTACAAGGTCTCGGTCGGCCAGCCCGTGAGCGGCAGCAAGACGACTGACCGGTCGAATCCCAACGTCGTCGCCGAGACTCTGCTCAACGCGGTTCAGATCCCGCCCACGCCCAGCGCCGGCCAATCGACGATCGCCAGCTATTTCAGCAATGCCTCGGACCCGACCAGCAGCGCGACGATCGGCTATCTGCTGACGCGCAACGATCCCTATGACGCGCTCAAGATGGGACGGCGCGCGATCGGCTCGGTCATGCACCTGATCCAGGATTCCTTTGCGCGCGGTCATACGCGGCGGGTCCTGCTCAATCCCGACGACGTCGTCAGCGCCAGCGTCCACTCGATCACCTTCAAGCCCGGCACCTGGGGACAGTGGGGCAACGTCATCACCTTCCATGCCTATCACGGCCAGGACGAAGACGTGCATTCGAGTTTCGACTCGTATGGCGAGATGGATCCGACCAATCTCAACAGCTTCAACGGCCTGGTCGGCGGCCGCGACGCGATCAGCAATTGCGCGAAGCTGCTGGGCTATTACGCCAACAGAATGCTGTGGGAGAACGGACCGAAGGCGCTGCTGGAACAGATCTTCGCCTTGGCACCGAATGCCACCGTGTCGAATACCGAAGTCAACCGGATCCCGCTGACCGGCGTGTCGAATACCGGCGTTGGCGCGGTTGGCGGCGTGGATCCGCACTACGTCCTTCTCGAAGGTGGCGCGACCGTGCCGGCCTTTATTGTAGAGAAGAACTATGGTTGGGCCGCACCACCCGCAGGTGCTGGGTGGATCTCGCCCCAGACGGGCACGCAGGGCGGGACGGGGCAGACCTATACCTACCGGGTGACAATCGATCTGACGGGCTACAATCCGAAATCGGTGATCCTGAGCGGGTCGATCGCGGGCGACGACGCCGTCCAGGGCATCAGCGTCAACGGCAAGCCCTTCCCCGACGCCTTCGGCCTCGTCTTGGGGGCTGGCGGCTTTCCCGCGGCCGCCCCCAAACCGAGCTATGGCGCGCTCAGCCGGTTCCATCTGCAGGGTAAGAAGGTTTTCACGGCCGGCACGAACACGATCGATTTCACGGTGTATAACGTCAACGGCCCGACCGGGCTGATGGTCGCGTTCGAGGATGCCGTGGGCGTCGCGCTGCACCAGTAGCCGAGGCGCGAGGACCGGAGCTCCGAAACGACGAGAAACTTGCGGCGCTTAAACGCTTCGTCAACGACGGGCTGGCCGCCGGAGCCCTCCGCCCGACCATCGCGAAGACCTTCCGCTTCGACGAAATCGTCAAAGCCCATCAGCGGGCGAGCAGATCGGCAGGATCGTCGTAACGGTCTGAACCCGCGCTTTTGCCAAGCCGTCACTGGAAACCCGAGGAATCAAATGAATATCCGGCATTCGCTTCGTGTCATGGCGGCAATTCTGTTTGCCTGCACGATGCCGATCGCGACTGCGGCATTTGCAGTGACCTCTGATCAGGAAACCAGCCGGCCGGTCGAAACGCCGCATCCCCCGTCGATGCCGGCGCCGCTCGATATTGCTTATCCTGGCACGACACGGCTTCGAAACACCCCCGGATGCAGACAACCGAAAACGCGTTCCATCGGATTGTCGGCAACAGTCAGGCGGCCCGTCCAGTTGCAGTGAGCGTGGGCCGGACGTCCTCGGCCAGTTGCAATCATCGGAGCCCGGCTACGGCGATGATTGCGATCCCGGCGCCGGATAATTGCGGTCCGTTACAGCTATTGCCGCCTCAGGCCACCGCCGGCACCGTAAAGCGCTTTTCCGGATGCATGGTGAAGGCGAGTCCCGCTCCCGCCAGCATCAGCGCCATCGAGCACAGGAACGGCAGATCCCAATTGCCGGTCCGGTCGATCATCCAGCCGCCGATGACCGGCGAGACGATCGCGGCCAAGGCCGAGCCGGTGTTCATGATGCCGCTGGCCGTGCCGGAATATTCCGGCGCGATATCCATCGGGATCGCCCACATCGGGCCGATGGTGATCTCGGCGAAGAAGAAGCCCAAGGCCAGGCAGGTCACCGATAAAGCGAAATTATGGAAGAACAGCATCGGCAGCATGGACACCAGCGCGCCGACCATGCCCAGCACGACCATGTCGCGCCGTGCCCGGGTGACGCTGCCGGTCCGACGCAGCAGGCGGTCGCTGAGCCAGCCGCCCAGCCCGTCGCCGAACATGCCGGCGCCATAGACCACGGTCGAGATCAGCGCCGAATCCAGCAGCTTCATATTGTAGCTGTGCAGGAAGTAGGCCGGGATCCAGCTGAGAAACAGCCAGAGCACCCAGCCGTAGCAGAAATAAACGATCGTGACCGGCGCCATGCGCTTCACCAGGGCGCCCCACGGAACGGGGGCTGGTTTCTTGGCGCCGTCATAGGCCGGAAGCTGTTCCAGCTCCGCCGCGGTGATGTCCGGATGCGCGCGCGGATCGTCGCGAAAATAGAACACCCAGATGACGATCCATACGATGCTGAGGGCGCCCAGCACGAAGAAAGAGCCGCGCCAGCTGATCAGCAGGATCAGCCCGGTCACCAGCGGCGGCGTGATGGTGCTGCCCAATCGCGAACAGGCATGGGTGATGCCCTGCGCCCAGCCGCGGTTGCCGGGCGCGGTCCAATTGGCCATGGCGCGCGTCGCGGTCGGAAAGGTGGCGCCTTCGCCGAAGCCCAGGAAGAAGCGCGCGACCAGCATGCTGGCGAGGCCACCGGCGAAGCCGGTCGCGATGGTGGCGGCCGCCCAAATCAACGCGCAGACCGTGAGCGTTCGCCGCGCGCCGAACCGATCGCTGAGCCAACCGCCGGTGATCTGAAACAGCAGATAGGGATAGCCGAAGGCGGAAAAGACCAGACCGACCTGGGTATTGCTCAGGCCGAACTCGCCCTTGAACACGTTGGCCGCAGTGCTGACGTTCACCCGGTCGATATAGGTGATGAAATACATCAGGCACAGCAGGGCCAATACCCCGCGCGTGGCGCCGATCCGCGATCTGGCCATCGCCGTTCCTCCCTGTGGCAGCGTCGACTTGTTCGTGGCAGGCCTAGGCGTCGGCCAGCGTTTCCTTCATGTAGCCCAGCGCCGCGGCGATGCCGCCGGCCTGGTGCGGCACGCCGCCCAGGCTGAGCCCCATCTCGACGCCGGCGAGCGTGCCGGCCAGCATCAGGTCGTTGAAATGACCCAGATGGCCGATGCGGAAGATCTTGCCCTTGAGCCGGCCCAGCCCCTGGCCCAGCGACATGTCGAGCTTGGCGAGGATGACCTCGCGCAGTTTGTCGGCGTCATGGCCGTCGGGCATCAGCACGCCGGTCAGCACCGGCGACTGTTCGGCCTCGTTCACCGCCAGCACCTCGAGCCCCCAGGCCCTGACCGCGCGGCGCGTCGCCTCGCCATGGCGCCGATGCCGGGCGAAGACATTGTCGAGCCCTTCCTCGTTCAGCATCTTCAAGGCCTCGCGCAGGCCATACAGCAAGGTCGTCGCCGGCGTGTAGGGGAAGAAGCCTTGCGCGTTCGGCGCCATCATCTCGTCCCAGCGCCAATAGGACCGCGGCAGCTTGTTCTGTTTCGAGGCCGCCATCGCCTTGTCGGAGATCGCGTTGAAGCTGAGGCCCGGCGGCAGCATCAGGCCCTTCTGCGAGCCCGACACGGTGACGTCGACGCCCCATTCCTCATGCCGGTAATCGACCGAGCCCAGCGACGAGATCGTATCGACCATCAGCAGCGCCGGATGGGACACCCGGTCGATCGCGCGCCGCACCGCCGCGATGTCGCTGGTGACGCCGGTCGAGGTCTCGTTGTGCACGACCATGACCGCCTTGAAGCGATGGGCCTTGTCCTCGGCCAGCCGCGCCTCGACCGCCGCGGCATCGACGCCGCGGCGCCAATCGGTCGCGAAGAACTCGACCTCGATCCCCAGCTTCTCGGCCATCGACTTCCACAGCGAGGCGAAATGACCGGTCTCGACCATCAGCACCGTATCGCCCGGCGACAGGGTATTGACGATCGCCGCCTCCCAGGCGCCGGTGCCCGACGCCGGGTAGATGATGACCGGACCGGAGGTCTTGAACACGCTCTTGCAGCCGGCCAGCACTTCGCGTCCGAGCGCCTGGAATTCCGGACCGCGGTGATCCAGCACCGGCATATCCATGGCGCGCAGCACGCGGTCGGGCACGGTACTGGGACCGGGAATCTGGAGAAAATGGCGGCCGGTGTGCAGGGTCATGATACGGTCCCGATTGCATGCAATCCAAGCGGGCACTGTTTCATGGGCGCAAACAGGTCGCAAGCGACCTTTGTGTTTTGCATGCAATTTTGCGCCGCGGCAAAACGCATGCTAGCATGCGGCCATGAACGAGCGCGATCTGCCCCTGCCCGCCAACACCCAAACGGCAACGCTGCACGACGGGCTGCTGGGCCGCCTGCGCGACATGATCGTCGAGGGCGAGCTGGCGCCGGGCACGCGTCTGCGCGAGCGCGAATTGACCGAATGGCTGGGCGTGTCGCGCACGCCGCTGCGCGAGGCGCTGAAGGTGCTGGCGGCGGAGCGGCTGATCGAGCTCAGCCCCAATCGCGGCGCCCGGATCGCCAGCCTGTCCGAAGGCGAGATCCAGCACATGTTCGAGCTGATGGGCGCATTCGAAGGTCTGGCCGGCCGCCTGGCCGCCGCCCGCATCTCGGAGGCGGATCTGCTGGAGCTGCAGGCGATGCATCTGCAGATGCGGGCGCATTACGTGCGCAAGGACCTGCCGGCCTATTTCCGGCTCAACCAGGAAATCCATCGCCGCATCGTGCGCGCCGCCGGCAATCCGATGCTGGCCCAATCCTACGACCAGCTGGCCGGACGCATCCGTCGTCCGCGCTTTCTGGCCAGCCAATGGAGCGCTCAGCGCTGGGCCCAGGCGATCGAGGAGCATGAAGGCATCATGGCGGCGCTGGCCGCCCGCGACGGCCTGCGGCTGTCGCGCCTGCTCGAGGCCCACTTGGCCCACAAGGCCGAAGCGCTGCTGAAGCACCGGCCGGACCTGCCGGTCGAAGCCGTCGGCTAATCGGCGAACACGAACTTCCGCTAGACCACGAAATTTACGCCAAGCCCGCTGACCGAGCCGGCGGCTACGGCGAGCAGTGGCAACTGCTGGCCGCCAGCACGTCGGAAGTCGCCCGACCGCTGTAGAAATGCCCGGGTGCCAGACCGAGACAGGCCAGCAGGCTACCCGCATCGACCAGAAATCCCACCGTGCCGACCAGCGCGAAGCGGAGCAGTTGTACCGGCCAGGGGTGCTCGCCAACGGGCTTGGGCTAGCGGACGTCAGGCGTCATTCGCCGGACCGAGCGGCGCAGGAGGACAAGGGCTGCGGCGCCGTGACGGCGAGAGAGCGCCAGGTCTCGCCCCGGGCCTCGGGTCGCCCGAATAGGGTCACGGCGGGCACGATGGGACGCGCGGTCAAGGCCGCGCGGTCGAGCGGGGTCAGGTCCAGCACGGCATCGTACCCGTTGTCCCATGCCCAGCGTTCGGTCTCGGACAAGGGCGCCTCGGTTTTGCGGAACAGAACCAACCGGTCGGAATCGGGCCAGCGGAGATCGAAGGCGATGGCGAAGGCCATCCAATCGCCCATCGTCGGATGCACGATCACCACGCGCGGCACCGCGCCGTCGGACCGGATCGAGCCCAAGGCGGTCCGCAACGCGCCGGCGACATCCCGGGCGGCAACCACGTCGGGATAGCGGCAGTCGAGCCCATAATAGCGCCGTCCCACGACCGGCAGCAGCAGGGTCAGGATGCAGGCGCCGATACCGGCCGACGCCAGCACGCGCCGGCGCCAAGGAGCGGTCGGCCCCTGTGGCAGAAGGCTCAGCGCGGCGCTGCCGGCGGCGAGCAGGATCAAGGGCCCGAGTTCCGTCAGGTAGCGCCAGAGCGAGGCCGCGCGGGCCACTTCCTCGGCGCTGAACACGGCCATATAGGACCAGGCCAGGAACAGGATGAAGAGCAGGCCGACGATCGCCGTCAGCCCGAGCAGCAGGCGCGGCGACGGCCGATCTTCCGTGCCGGGATCGTCGAGCCGTTGCCATAGGATCACACCGCCGAGCAAGGTCACCGCAACGCATCCGAGCGCTCCCACGCCCAGCAGCGGCTGTCCCAGGAGCCGGTCGAGCAGGAAAGCCCGGGCGACCGTGACCGGCGCCGTCCAATCCCATGCGGTCAAATCCCGGGGCGCTATGTCGGGGCCGATACCGGCCACGCTCAGATAGGCGTGCCAGACGAGCAGCCCGACAAGACATGGTCCGATCAGCAGGGCTGCCCAGAGCGCCATCGCCCGGGACGGCCGGATCCGCGCGGCCGACAACAGAACGATGCAGGCAAGCCCGATCGCCGCGACCAGGACGAGGTTCGTCGTGCGCAGCATGACGAGCGTCAGCGAGAGCAAGCCGCCCCAGGCGAACCAGGAGGCCGCGACCGCACGGCGACCGCGACGCGCAGCGCCGATGCCGAGCGACGCCACCAGTCCCGCCACGGCCAGCACGACGCCGCTCGGCATATCGGTCAGCGCGGTCAAGCCGACCCGCGGATCGAAAAGCGGTTCGGTAAACGCAACGAGACAGCCGGCGCCCAGCAGCATCAAAGTCCGACGGTGGGACGCCCCGCCGGACCCGGCGACGAGATGGGCCAGCACAGCCCCGAATGCGCCGAGCAGAATGACGCCGAATATCTTGAAGGGCGCCTCGACCGACGGGCCGGCAAACTGGCTCGCCAGCAGCGCGATGGTCACGGACCCGTTCGGATAGCCGGGTTTGCTCGACAGGCCGACCCAATCCGGCCAGAGCCAATAGCGGGCATGCTCGACCAGATACCGCGTGTTCGGCAGCCACTGGGCGAATTCATCGAACGCCGTCGCCGGGGTCGCGGCAACGAGCAGGCCCATGGGCGCCACCAGAACCAGCAGGACCGCGAGGTCGCGCAGCAACAGCCATCCGGGGCGCAGCCCGGCACCCGGCAGCGGCACCAGCAGCAGCAGCCCGAGCCCCAGCATCCCACGGGACAATCCGGTCTGGTCGATGCCGACGACGGCGCCGAGCGCCCCCAGGAGTGCCGCGATGCCCCAACCGGAAACGGCATGCAGCGGCAGACGGAGCAGCCCGACCGACCGATGTCCGCGCTCGATGAAATGGCCCGGCACCCGACCCAGGCCGACCAGGGCGGCAAACACGAGCGCCGACGCACCATAGAGGGCACAAGCCCGCGCGGCGGCATCGGACATGAAGCCGGTCATCGGCGCCGGAACAGCGGCGCCGCCGCCAGCGCGACGGCCAGTCCGATCTCGGGCACGGCCGTCATCTGATAGCGCGAGATATTCAGGCTGAACGCGGCGTAGAACAGCAGATTGAACGCGCCCATCGACAGCAGCAACAGCACCAGCGGCTGCCGGCGCCGGATCGCCCGGACGCCCATCCAGAAGAACAGCGGCAGGCCCAGGACAATGAACTCGTCGATCCAGATGCCGCGGTAGAACAGCGGCAGGGTAGTCACGATGTGAGTCAGCGGCCGCGCCAGGATGGCCCGGATAATTTGATGATCGACAATCGCGCCGGCCTGCAGCGCGCTCAGTCCGCGGGCCTGCATGATCTCGTCGACCCGGGCGGGATAGCCGTTCTGGCCGCGATCGTAGAAGCCGCCGCGACGATCGAGATCGAACGGATCGACGACCTCGGCCGGAAACATCCGCCGCGCCATCCCGACGCCCGGACCGCGCAGCCAATAGACGAAGGCGGCCCGATATTGCTCCGGCGTCATGTGATTGAAGACTTCGCGCGTGCTGAGCGCGATCCCGCCACGGGCATCGGTCAGACGAAACTGCCCTTCGACCGACCAGTTCCGGGCCATCCAGCCACCGACGAGAATACCGTACACGATCAGCAGCAGGCCGACGGCCGCCCCGATTCGGCGCCGTGCCGCCGGTCGCCGCAAAGCGGCGAGCCCGCCGGCGACGCAGGCGAGCAGAACATAGGTCAGGAACACCGCCTTGGTCAGCGTGAGCGCGGCCAGCGCCAATCCGACCAGACCCCAGCGCCAGGGCCTTTCACCGCGCCAGGCCCAGGCCACGGCGAGCAGCGTCAGACTGACCAGAAACACCGCCAACCGATCGGAGACCGGATCGACCCAACCTTTGTTCATTTGGAAATTGAGCAGGAGATAGCCGCCGGCGATCACGGCCGCCCCGACATTCCGGCACACCAGCAGGCCGACGCCGAACATGATGATCCCGGTCAGCCCGATCAGAGCCAGATTGGCCGCACTGGCGACACGGAAGATCCGGGGATCACAGCCGTCGCTCGACCCGAGACAATCCGGACTATAACGGGCGAAATTCGCATCCAGCGCCATCAGGCCGGCCAGGAAGAGCGCATAGCCCGGCTCCCGGCCGATGGCCGGCGGCGAGAACGCGATCGAGTCGGCCTGGGTGAAGGTCTGATGATGGAACAGATGATAGGCGCCATCGAGATATTGCGGCGCGTCGCTGCCGGCGACGGTGAGCTTGCCCGGCTTCAGGCCGAGCGTCAGCATCGAGACCGCGAGCAACAGGAGCAGAATGGCGAAACCCACCCGGACCGAAGGCTCGGGCAGAGGACGACGCCAAGCGGCGGAAGCTCCCGAACCGGCCGGCGTCATTCCGCGGCGGGCGCCGGAATGGCGAGATAGCGTAGACGCTTCATTTCATGGCGTCCGCGCGAGACGCTATCGAGCACGATGCCGCAGCCGAGGCCGAGAAACGACAGCAGCGCCAGGCCCATGACCAGAACGGCGGTCGGCAGACGGGGCACCAGCCCGGTTTCCAGAAACGTGACGACCAGGGGATAGGCCAGCGCGATCGAAACCAGGGCACCGAGTGCCGCCCAGCAGGCGAAGAAGGCGAACGGCCGGACTTCCTTGGCGAGCAACAGCAATACCCACAGGATGCGCAAGCCATCATGCACGGTGCGCAGCTTGCTGCTCGATCCCTCCGGACGCTTGCCGAACGGGATCGGAATCTCCGCGACCGGCACGCGCAGGTCGATGGCATGCACGGTCAATTCGGTCTCGATCTCGAATCCGTCGGTGATGACCGGGAAGGATTTGACGAAGCGGCGCGAAAACGCCCGGTAGCCGGAGAAGATATCCTTGAACTCGCTGCCGAACAGCAGACCCGCGATCCGATTGAACAACGCGTTGCCGAAGGCATGTCCGGCACGATGGGTCGTCTCATCCTGCGGCACCCGGGCACCGACGACCATATCGAACTTCTGCTCGACCACCAGGGCGATCAACTCGCCGACCCGCGAGGCATCGTAGGTCGAATCGCCATCGGACATCACGTAAACATCGGCCTCGATATCGGCGAACATGCGCCGCACGACATTGCCTTTACCCTGCCGCGCCTCGCGCCGCACGATCGCGCCCGCCGCCGCCGCGCACTCGATCGTGCGGTCCGTCGAATTATTGTCATAGACATAGATCGCGGCGTCCGGCCGGGCGCGGGCGAAGGCCGCCACGGTCAGGGCGATGGTCGCCTCTTCCTGAAAGCATGGCAGCAGAACAGCCAGCTTCATGCGTCCGTCTCGTCAATCGCAGCAGACCGGTCCACACAGTTTCTTGCCATGAAGCCCAAGCAGTTTCAAATTTCGGAGACGGGAAAGCCATCGGTCGAGCCGATATAACACGGCCCTATTTCAGCGTACAGCCGTCGCCCGGGCTGATGGTCCGATCCCGACGCTTGGTTCCCAAGCGTCGGGATCGGACCATCAGATTTATCCACTAGCGCGGATTGTCGATCGTGGGCGTGGCCGCCGCCGATTGCGGCTTCGCTTCCGGCACGCCCAACCGCTCCGTGCCGTGCCGCACCTGGGCCAGGCGCGCGTGCATCAGGCCAAGCCGACCCTTGAAGACGATTTCGACCGGGACCGGGGGCGCGTCGGGCAGGACGTGAGCCAGCCAGAACTCGGCATCGTCGCCGGACAGATGCTTCGCCGGATCGGTCGAATAGCCGCCGATCCGGACCAGATCCAGGTGACAATGCAGCGCTGGGCCGGCATAGAAGCCATCGCCCTCGGGTGCAACGACCTCCTGGCCGCGCCCGCTGAACTTCAGATCGAAGCGACGGCGACCGTCGAAGATTTTCATGTCGCGCGTGCAGCTCTCGTCCTTGCCGAGCTCGGCCGCGAAATCATAGAGCGCCGCCAGGATATCGAGCGTGCCGGGGATCGAGTCCGGCGGGATCGGCGTCAGCGTGTCGCCATCGCTGCCGGGCTCGGGCGTATTGATCCAATGGACGGGGCCGTACTCGCCATATTGGATCTGCGTGCGCTTCTCGCCCTCATTGCCGTCGGAATGGCTGGCGAAGGCCGCGGGCTCGGGCGTCCCGTCCGGCCGCACGCGGCCCTGGCTGGACGAGACGACATAGCCGCTGCCGAGCAGGCTCAGCATCCCGCGGGTCCGACCGGAGAAATCCACCGCGTAACGGTCGCCGGCCGTCCGCACGTCGAATTCGAAACTCATGACCGTGAGACCGGCCAGACTGAGATCGTAGGACAGATCGAGCGGCGCATCGTCGGCACCGAAGGCCGGCCTGCCGGAGATGACGGTGAGACCCGCCGCCAGCAGCAAGCCCGCGCGCCATGCCGTTCCCGTCCGACCCAACCCCATCAGCCCTCCTCCCCCGTGCCGTTCAAGAATGCCCGCCCATGCCCGGTCTGCGGACCTGACCCGCACCCCGGCCGGCGCCATCGATGCTTGACAGAAGCAGCGCCCGCCGCCTAAAACCCGCGACCGTCGCGAGGATGGGCGCGTAGCTCAGCGGTAGTAGCACTTGCTTCACACGCAAGGGGTCACAGGTTCAAATCCTGTCGCGCCCACCATCCTCGCTTCTCCCCGATCCCGAGTCCATCCGATGCTGCCGGGCTAAGCCTCTGGTTTCGGCATGTTTTCGCCGTGCGATGCCGCGCGGGCGACCCGCGAAGACCGAACCCTGAATTTTAAACGCCCAATACCCCCGTGAGATCCAGGGCGGTCTGCACTGCTTGGTTGTGAAACCGGCTCGACTCACCTGTTTGTCCCGCGCGCACGATCCTCCAGGTTACTTTTCCACTGGGGAGGATCTTGCGATGCCACGCGATACTATTTCAGAACCCGTCCGCTTTACCGAAGAACTCCGCGTTCAATTCGGGCCGAAGCGTGAAATCGGCCGGTTCCTCTTGGAGGGAGATCGCGCTCTGGCGGAGATGGGGGTGCGGCTATACGTCTCGCAGGATTTGCGAAGACTCTACGACATCAATCGCCGGCATCTGGACAGCTGGGCACCATTGATGCCGGTCTTCGATCCGGACCAGGCCGGTGTTCGCGCCGGCCGTGCTTTCCTGTTCGAACTTCACGACGACCGGGGCGATGTCGTCGCGACCCAGGTCTCGCGGCTGCTCGATCTGACCGGATCGACGCTCAAGGCCGAATTGGAACAACTGACCCTCTTCTATCGCAATCCGGCCCATCAGGCGGGTCCGACCGAACGAATCGAAGTCACGGCCCCGATGGCGAGCGAGATCACCGGCCGGGTCGGCCTGTCGGGCGGCCTGTGGTATCGGCCGGATTGGCGCGGCAAGGGCATTTCGCAGGTCATGCCCCGCATGACCCGGACCTTCGCCTATACGACCTGGGACACCGATTACACGATCTCGTTCGTCGAACAGCCGCCGATCGACCATGGCATCCTGAAGCTCTATGGCCTGCCGGTCAGCCAGCCCTGGATCAAGGTCCGCGACAGCTATCGGCCGGAAGTCGATCTGCAACTGACCTGGCGGCCCAAGTCCGAAATCGCGAGCGACGTTGCGGCCTATCTGGCCGACCTCAGCAAACGGCGCGAGCGGGTCAGCGACGTGCCGGAGACCCAGAACTCGCCCGAACTGCTGCGCCAGGGCAGCAACAGGCGTTCGTAGCGCGAAATCATCGGCAGCCCGTTCGGGGGACGGATCACCGCTTCGACCAGGTCGAGCCGTGCCGCGGACTGGCTGACGACCTCGTAATAGGGCTTGGACGACCATTGGCCGAACCGGTTGTCGGGCTGGTCGCACAGATCGCGGCCCAGCAAGCCGGCAATATCGTTCTGTGAGTAGCACTGGATGTTACTGGGCCAGCTCTGAACGATCGCCTGGTCGCGTCCCTTGAGGCTGACCAGCAGATGGGCGCCCTGGAACCCGCCGACCGGCTTCATCGGTTCGAAATCGCGCGGCAGACGACCGTGGCTCCGAGCCCAGGAGGTGAAGGTGTCGGACATGTGCCGCCGCTTGACGTGGCGCAGCCGGCCGAGATCCAGCCGCTCGAGAATGAAACTGTCGCGCGGGCTCTCGCCCGGCGTCGTGCTGCGCAGAAAATCCAGGCGCGCGATGATGTCGTTGGTATTGTGCAGAACCTCGGCCGGTTCGCCTTCGATCTCGTGCTCGATCACCAGGCGCGCGATCCGATGTTCCAGGACCAGCCGCACGACCCGCTCGTAGCAGGCCTTGGTGAACAGATCCGCCCGCAGCTTCAGCCGCGCCCCGTTGGTTTCCGGCTTGAACCAGACGAAACCGAGATTTCGGATCGCATATTCCGACAGATCGAAATCTGCCAGCGGATAGTTCAACGCCCACCGCAGCTCACCCGGACGCGCGTCCAGAAGCTCCCCGGTGTCGGAGACGAAAATGCCCTGCGTGAACATTGGCTGACAACCCGCAGCATAAAGTGCGACTGGATTTATATCGCACGAATCGGGATCTGCGCGGAACAACAAACACGATGCGTAAAACCATCCGGCGGCTTGTCACTGGACAGCGGGGCGGGGACGGGCTGAAGATCGACCCAACGGCCGCGCGAAAAGGGCCCCGATGACCGACGATCGATACGCTTCCGTTCTGACTCTGGTCCGCTGCCTGGCCGGTGGCGTGCCGCTCGATGCCCATGACGCGGTCCTGCGCGAGGCCTTCCTGCAATTGCGCCAGACCGCCTCCGCCATCGAGGCGGAACGGCTCGATCGGATGATCTGGCAGCGCTGGGGCGACGCCGGCACGCGCCAGGCGCGGCAATTGCTGATCGAGGCCTCGAAGGCGCTGGCGCTCGGCGAGGCAGAGCCGGCAATCGACCGGCTGGACCGGGCCGTGACCCTGGATCCGGGCTTCGCCGAGGCCTGGAACCGACGGGCGACCGTTCTGTTCATGATCGGACACCACAACCGATCGATCGCCGATATTGAGCGCGTCCTGGTGTTGGAGCCCCGCCACTACGGCGCGTTGGCCGGCCTAGGCCAGATCCTGCTGCGGCTCGACGAACCGGGCGGCGCGTTGATCGCGTTCGAGGCGGCCCTGTCGATCAATCCCCACCTCGACCGCATCCGGCGCTTGGCGATCCAACTGCGGCACGCGGAGCGCCCGACGCCGCTGCTGGATTGAGATACGGCAATTGAAGAGAGCCCGCGTCATGCTGAACGAATTCAAGAAATTCGCCGTTCGGGGCAACGTGATCGACCTTGCCGTCGGCATCATCATCGGCACGGCCTTCACCGCGATCGTCAGTTCGCTGGTGAATGACCTGCTCATGCCGCCGCTGGGCATGGCCATCGGCGGCATCGATTTCTCGGATTTCTTCGTGACCCTCAAGGGCGGCGGCCATGGCACGCTCGCGGCCGCCAAGGCCGCCGGCGACGTCACGATCAACTACGGCCTGTTCCTGAATGCCATCATCAGGTTCGTCATCGTCGCCTTCGCCGTGTTCCTGCTGGTACGCTGGATCAACAAGCTCGCCGGCGCCAAGGAAGATGCCGGGCCGCCGATGCCGACCAAGAGCGAACTGCTGCTGACAGAGATCCGCGACCTGCTGAAGCAGAAGTCGGATCCGGCCTGATCACAGGTCAGCGGTCGCGACGAATTCGGAAAACCGCGTCACGGCGGTCGAGGCAAAGCCGTCGCGCCGGCGCACCAGGTGGGTCGCCACCATCGCCTCGCCCGGCGACAGCGCGTGCAGCCCGACGCGGCCGTCGCGCTGCCAGGGTTCGGCCACGCCGCGCGGCAGCAGCGTGATGCCGAGACCGGCCGAAACGCAGCCGAGGATGCCGTCGATCGTGCCGAACTCCATCAGCCGGGTCGTGCCGCCCTCGGCCGCGACCAGACGTTCCAGCCGCGCCCGGTAGGCGCAGCCAACGCGCAGCACCAGCGTCTTGATCCTGCTGCCGGCGAGCATGGCCAGCCCTGGCGCTCCAGGCGGCGTGATCAGCACCAGTTCCTCGATCACGACCACCCGGCTGTCCAGGTCCGCGCCCTCGATCGGCGCCGGTACGAAGGCGAGATCGACCCGCCCGGCCCGCAAGGCGACCAGCAGTTCGGCCGCCGTACCGGTCTCGACCGACAGATCGACCGCCGGATAGGCCTTGGAGAATCCAGCGAGCAAAGTCGGCAGGCGCAGGGCCGCGGTGGTTTCGAGCGAGCCCAGCCGCAACGGACCGTTGGCCGTGCCGTCGTCGCGCACGGCCGCGGCGGCCTCGCCCACCAGCAGATCGATCCGCTCGGCATAGGGCAGCAGACGTTCCCCGGCCGGCGTCAGCGTGATCCCGCCCCGCCCCCGATCGAACAAAGGGCCGCCCAGCCGCGCCTCCAGCCGTCGGATACGCTGGGTGACGTTCGATTGCACGGTGCCCAGCAACCGGGCCGCACGCGTCATGCTGCGGGTCAGAGCGACGGCCCGGAAGGTCGCGAGATCGGCCAGATCCATCATCATCTCGTTCCAAGATCGACTATATCACATCAAATCATTTTCCAAGATGGACTGCCAGGACTAGCCTGCTCGATACCGCATCAGGGAGTACCGACCATGTCCGCCGATTTCGCCCGCTGGCTCGGGATCGACCATGCGATCATCCAGGCGCCGATGGCCGGCAACGGCTCGACGCCGACCATGACCGCGGCCGTCTCCGCCGCCGGCGGCCTGGGCTCGATCGGCGCCGCCTACCTGACCCTGGACGCGCTCGCGGCCGAGATCGCCGAGGTGCGCGGCCGGACCGACCGGCCGTTCGCCATCAACCTGTTCGCCCAGAGCGAGACCCCGCCGGGCGCCGCCGATCCGGCCCCGATGCTGGCGCTGATCGCGCGCCACCACGAAGCACTCGGATTGGAGCCGCCCGCGCTGCCGAGCCTGCCGATCAACGCGCTCGCGGCACAGTTGGACGCGGTGCTGCAGCATCGCCCGGCCGTGCTCAGTTTCACCATGGGCCTGCTGCCGGCAGAGGAGATCGCCCGGCTGAAGCAGGCCGGCATCCGGACCATGGGCACCGCCACCACCGTCGCCGAGGCGAAGGCGTTGGCGGCGACCGGAGTCGATGCGATCATCGCCCAAGGCAGCGAGGCCGGCGGCCATCGCGGCACGTTCCTCGGACCCTATGAGGCTGCCATGATCGGCACGCTCGCGCTGGTGCCGCAGATCGTCGATGCGGTCGCCATCCCGGTCGTGGCTGCGGGCGGCATCATGGACGGGCGCGGCATCGTCGCGGCCGAGGCGCTGGGCGCCGGTGCCGTGCAGATGGGCACGGCGTTCCTCGCCACGACCGAAAGCGGCATCCACGAGAACTACAAGGCGGCGCTTCTGGGCGCCGCCGACAGCGCCACCGCGATCACCTATGCCTTTTCCGGCCGGCCCGCGCGAGGATTGCGCAACGCCTTCCTGAATGACGGCGAGGCGCATCCGGACCAGATCCTGTCGTTCCCGCTGCAGAATGCCGCGACCCGGCCGATGCGCCAAGCCGCGGCTCGTCTGGGCGACATAGACCGCCTGTCGCTGTGGAGCGGCCAGGCGCCGTCGCTGGCCCGCCGCCTGGGCTCGGCCGATCTGGTGCGGCAACTGGTGGCCGAGGCGGCCGCGGTGCGCGCCCGGCTCGGCTGAAACCTCAAAAGCGTCACACGACTGCGCTATGGATCGCGATATAACGCGACCACGCCGTCGGCGACGTGCTAGAGGCTCCGGCCTTTCCCCAATTCGCAAAATTCGTTCGGCCTCCGACTTGACAGGGCGGGGGCCGATCCGTATTTGCCTAGCACTCATCGGGGGAGAGTGCTAACACCTCGCCCGAGACCATTCTTATTAGCTTTCCCAAGGAGCCACCCCATGAAATTCCGTCCGCTGCACGACCGCGTCGTGGTTAAGCGTATCGAGCAGGAAGGCAAGTCCAAGGGCGGTATCATCATCCCCGACACGGCCAAGGAAAAGCCGCAAGAGGGTGAAGTGATCGCCGTAGGCCCGGGCGCCCGTGACGAAGCCGGCAAGATCCACGCGCTCGATGTCAAGGTCGGCGACCGGGTTCTGTTCGGCAAGTGGTCCGGCACCGAGATCAAGATCGACGACGTCGATTATCTCGTCATGAAAGAGTCGGACATCGTTGGCGTGATCGCGGCCTGAGGCTGACGAACCACTCTTTGTCCCGAAAAACTCATTCAAGGAATCGATAAATGGCTGCCAAAGAAGTTAAATTCGGAACCGAAGCCCGCGACAAGATGCTGCGCGGCGTAGACATCCTCGCCAACGCCGTCAAGGTGACGCTCGGCCCCAAGGGCCGCAACGTCGTCATCGACAAGTCGTTCGGTGCCCCGCGCATCACCAAGGACGGCGTCACCGTCGCCAAGGAAATCGAGCTTGCCGACAAGTTCGAGAACATGGGCGCACAGATGGTCCGTGAGGTCGCTTCCAAGACCAACGACCTGGCCGGCGACGGCACGACGACCGCGACCGTGCTGACCCAGGCGATCGTCAAGGAAGGCGCCAAGGCCGTGGCCGCCGGCCTCAACCCGATGGACCTGAAGCGCGGCATCGACATGGCCGTCGAGGCCGTCATCGCCGACGTCAAGAGCCGCACCAAGAAGGTCTCGACCAACGAAGAGATCGCCCAGGTCGGCACGATTTCGGCCAATGGCGAGCGCGAGATCGGCGAGATCATCGCCCGCGCCATGCAGAAGGTCGGCAACGAGGGCGTCATCACGGTCGAAGAGGCCAAGAGCCTCGAGACCGAGCTCGACGTCGTCGAGGGCATGCAGTTCGATCGCGGCTACCTGTCGCCGTACTTCGTGACCAACGCCGAGAAGATGGTCGCCGAGCTCGAGAACCCGTACATCCTCATCCACGAGAAGAAGCTGTCGGGCCTGCAGGCCCTGCTGCCGGTGCTCGAGGCGGTCGTGCAGTCGGGTCGCCCGCTGCTGATCATCGCCGAGGACGTCGAGGGCGAGGCCCTGGCCACGCTCGTCGTCAACAAGCTGCGCGGCGGCCTGAAGATCGCCGCCGTCAAGGCGCCGGGCTTCGGCGATCGCCGCAAGGCGATGCTCGAGGACATCGCGATCCTGACCAACGGTCAGCTGATCAGCGAAGACCTGGGCATCAAGCTCGAGAACGTCACGCTCGAGATGCTGGGCCGGGCCAAGAAGGTCACGATCACCAAGGAAGACACGACGATCGTCGACGGCGCCGGCGAAAAGGCCGACATCGAGGCCCGCACCGGTCAGATCCGCGCGCAGATCGAAGAGACCACGTCCGACTACGACCGTGAGAAGCTCCAGGAGCGTCTGGCCAAGCTCGCCGGCGGCGTCGCGGTCATCCGCGTCGGCGGCGCGACCGAGGTCGAGGTCAAGGAGCGCAAGGATCGCGTCGACGACGCGATGCATGCGACCCGCGCCGCGGTCGAAGAAGGCGTGGTTCCGGGCGGCGGCGTCACCCTGGTGTACGCGATCCGTTCGATCGAGAACCTGAAGCCTGCCAACAATGACCAGCAGGTCGGCATCAATCTGGTCAAGAAGGCGCTGCAGGCGCCGGCTCGCCAGATCGCCGAGAACTCGGGCGTCGATGGTTCGATCATCGTCGGCAAGCTGCTGGACTCGACCGACTTCAACTGGGGCTACGACGCCCAGAAGGGCGAGTTCACCGACATGATCAAGGCCGGCATCATCGATCCGACCAAGGTCGTGCGCATCGCCCTGCAGGATGCGGCTTCGGTCGCCGGTCTGCTGATCACCACCGAGTGCATGATCGCCGACAAGCCCGAGAAGAAGGCCCCCCCGATGGGTGGTGGCGACATGGGCGGCATGGGTGGCATGGGCGGTATGGACTTCTAATCGGAAGTTCTTTCCTCTCCGCTATTCTAGAGAATGCGAGCGCCGCGGACCGAAAGGTCCGCGGCGTTTTGCTTTTCTGCGCCCTCCCCTTGTACCGCGTGCGCGCCGGCACGATCTGCTGTAGCGAGGCCGCGACAGCCCCGTTACCCGTCAGGATCCCATGCCCTTTCTTCTGACTCTGCGCGATCTGCTGCTGCGTCTGCTGACCCCCTTCGCGATTATCGTCTTCCTGATCGAGGATCTGCTGATCCGGCGATTGGGTCAGCAATTGGGCCGCCTCGCCGGCTGGCCGCCGATCGCGCGCGCCGAGGCCTGGGCCGCCCGCCTGCCGCCCTATGGCGCGCTGGCGCTGTTCCTGCTGCCCTCGACCCTGATCGTGCCGGAAAAGCTGCTGGTGATCCTGCTGTGCCATAACCATCACTACTGGCTGGCGGTGGCGGTGCTGATCGGCGCCAAGCTGTTCGCGACCGCCGTGGTCGGCCGGATCCTGTCGATCTGCCACCCGACCCTGTCCCGGCTGGCCTGGTTCCGGCGCGCCGACGATTGGGTCCGCCTGACCCGCAACCGGATCCATGGCGCGATCAAGAGCACGGCGCTGTGGCGGTCCGGCGAGCGGTTGAAGAAACGCATCGCCGGCTGGGCGCCGTTCGCGCATCTGCGCGGCAAGGCCACGCGCACGCCCTGACTCTTCTCGCCGCTGCGGCCACGAAGAGGTGGCACCGGCCGTTCCCGCCGCCTATGTTGAGCATGCTAAGCATGTAAGGGAGCGGGGACGTCATGGGTCAGTTCGGCATGGGGCAGTCGGTGCGACGCTCCGAAGACCAGCGTTTCATCACCGGCCACGGCCGCTATACCGACGACATCAATCTGCCGCACCAGGCCTATGCCTATGTGCTGCGCTCGCCGCACGCCTCCGCGCGGATCGCCCGCATCGACGTGAGCGCCGCCATGGCGGCGCCCGGCGTGATCGGCGTGCTGACCGGCAAGGATCTGGCAGCCGACGGCATCGGCCCGATCCCCTGCACCGCGCCCATCACCAGCATCGACGGCACACCCGGCAAATACCCGCCGCATCCGGCGCTGGTGACCGATCGGGTCCGCCATGTCGGCGATCAGGTGGCGCTCATCGTGGCCAGTAGCGCGGCCGAGGCGCGCGATGCCGCCGAGCTGGTCGAGGTCGATTACGACATGCTGCCGGCGATCGCCGACACCGGCTCGGCGCTCGACGACGGCAAGCCGCTGGTCTGGGACGACATCCAGAACAATCTCTGCTTCGACTGGCAGATGGGCGACAAAGCCGCGACCGAGGCGGGCTTCGCCAAGGCGAAGCGCGTCGCCAAGATCGACCTGATCAACAACCGCATCATCGTGGCCTCGATGGAGCCGCGCAACGCGCTGGGCCATTACGATCCGGGCGAGGACCGCTACACGCTCTATACCTCCAGCCAAGGCTCGCACACGCTGCGCAAGCTGCTGTCGGGCAAGGTGCTGAACGTGCCGGAAGCGAAGATCCGTGTGGTCACGCCCGACGTCGGCGGCGGCTTCGGCATGAAGCTGTTCCTCTATCCGGAACAGGTCCTGGTGCTGTGGGCCTCAAAGAAGCTGGGCGTCGCGATCAAATGGTCGGGCGAGCGCGGCGAATCCTTCCTGAGCGACACCCATGGCCGCGATCACGTGACCCATGCCGAGGTCGCGATGGACGAGACCGGCAAGTTCCTGGCCTGGCGCTTCGAGACGACGGCGAACCTGGGCGCGTACCTGTCGAACTACGGCCCGTTCATCCCGACCGCGGCCGGCTCCGGCATGCTGGCCGGAGTCTATGCCAGCCCCGCGCTCCATGTCCGGGTCAAGGGCGTGTTCACCCATACCACGCCGGTCGACGCCTATCGCGGCGCCGGCCGTCCGGAAGCGGCCTATGTCGTCGAGCGCCTGGTCGACAAGGCCGCGCGCGAGCTGGGCATCGCACCCGAGGAATTGCGACGGCGCAATTTCATCACCCCGGAACAGATGCCGTTCCGCACCGCTGGCGGCCTGACCTACGACAGCGGCGATTTCGCGAAGAACATGGAAGACGCCTTGAAGAACATTGACCAGGCCGGCCTGCCCGCCCGCAGGGCCGAGTCGGCCCGGCGCGGCAAGCTGCGCGGGTTGGGCATCGCCTGCTATATCGAGCAATGCGGCGGCGGCTCCGACGAGATGGCGGAGCTGCGCTTCGACCCGTCGGGCGGCGTCACCCTGCTGATCGGCAGCCAATCCTCCGGCCAGGGCCATCAGACTGCCTATGCCCAGATCGTCGCCGATGGGCTGGGCATTCCGTTCGAACAGGTCCGCGTCGTGCAGGGCGATACCGATCAGGTCTCGTTCGGCCGCGGCACCGGCGGCTCGCGCTCGCTGCCGGTTGGCGGGGCCGCCACCAGCCTCGCGGTCGGCAAGGTGATCGAGCGCGGCCGCAAGATCGCGGCGCATCAGTTGGAAGCGGCCGAGGCCGATATCGAATTCAAGGACGGCAGCTTCACCATCGCCGGCACCGACCGGACGATCGACATCATCTCGATCGTGAAATCGGCCTTCATGGGCAAGGTACCCAAGGGCATGGAAGGCGGCTTCGACGAGACCGCCCGCTGGACTCCGCCGGCCGGCACCTTCCCGAACGGCACCCATGCGGTCGAAGTCGAGGTCGATCCGGAAACCGGCGTGACCGAGATCCTGCGCTATGTCGTGGTCGATGATTTCGGCAATGTCGTGAACCCGCTGCTGCTCGAAGGCCAGGTCCATGGCGGCGTCGGCCAGGGCATCGGCCAGGCGATGCTGGAGGGCGTGGTCTACGATGCGGCGTCGGGCCAGCTCGTCACCGGCTCGTTCATGGATTATGCCATGCCGCGCGCGATGCATCTGCCCGACATCGAGTTCTCCTACAATGTCGTGCCGTGCAAGACCAACCTGCTGGGCCTGAAGGGCGCCGGCGAGGCCGGGGCGATCGGCGCGCCGCCGGCCTTCATCAACGCGCTGGTGGACGCGCTGGCGCCGCTCGGCATCGACCATGTCGACATGCCGGCGACGCCGCTCAGCCTGTGGCAGGCGATCCAGTCGGCGCGCAGCGTCCAGGCCGCCGAATAGTGACCCCGCTCGATCTGAAGCCCCTGCTCGCGATCGCCATCGAAGCCGCCCTCGAAGCCGGCCGCGAAATCCTCGACATTTACGCCGGCGAGATCGCGGTCGATCAGAAGCGCGACCTGTCGCCGGTGACGCTCGCCGACGGCCGGGCCGAAGCGGTCATCCTGCGCCGCCTGGCCGCGGCCACGCCGGACATCCCGATCATCTCCGAGGAGCAGGCCGAGGCGGACGGCCTGCCCGCAACTGCCGCCACCCGGTTCTGGTTGGTCGATCCGCTGGACGGCACCAAGGAATTCATCAAGCGCAACGGCGAGTTCACCGTGAATATCGCGCTGATCGAAGACGGTCGCCCGATTCTGGGCGTGGTCGGCATCCCGGTCCAGGGGCTGATCTATGCCGCCGCCGGGCCCGGCACGGCCCACCGTCTGGATGCGGCCGGCACGCTGACACCGATCGAGGCGCGCGCCTGCCCGGCCGAGGGCGCCACCGTCACCTCCAGCCGGTCGCACGCCACGAACGACGAGCTCGACCGGCTGCTGCTCACCCGCAAGGTCGCCGATCGCAAGACCGCCGGCAGCGCGCTCAAGTTCTGCATGGTCGCCGAGGGCCTGGCCGATCTCTATCCACGGATGGGCCCGACCATGGAATGGGACACGGCGGCCGGCCATGCCGTGCTGGAAGCCGCCGGCGGCCGCATGACCCGGCTCGACGGCACGCCGTTCCTCTATGGCAAGCCGGGATTTCTGAACCCGGGTTTCCTGGCCGAGGGGCGCTAAGCGCACAATCGGTTGATTTAAAATTACGTCCGTGCCCAGGCTTGACTCGGGCATCCACGCCTCGCCGTCTGAGCCCTATCGGTTGCGGAATCGCTTTGCCTAACCACGTGGATGGCCGGGTCAAGCCCGGCCATGACGATAGAAAATGCTAATTCCATGCCCCCGTTCCCGGCAGGTATTCGCTATCGCACGCGGGCGTAGCCGAAGCAGTCGCGCGGCTCAGGCCCGAGGTTCGGATGGACCAGCCAGCGCCGTAGCACCCCTTCCCGGCTGAGCCCGGCCTTTTCCATCACCCGTGCCGACGCGATATTTTCCACGTCGCAGACCGCGCCGATGCGGAACACCGTCGGTTGGGTCAACGCCCAGCCGACGATTTCCGTCAGCGCCTCGCTCATCAGCCCCTGCCCCCAGGACGCGCGCGCCAGCACATAGCCGAACTCCAGACGATGCCGACCGGCTTGACGCAGATCGAGTGCGCCTAGAACCCGCTGGGTCGCGCGATCGACCAGGACATAGGTCTGCGCGACCTCGGGCGGCGTCGCCATGCAATGGGCGATAAAGGCATCGGTCTCGCTGCGATTGCGATGCGGCTCCCAGATCACAAACCGCGTGACCTCCGGGTCCTGCGCATAATTTTCGAAGATCGGGCCCGCATCGTCCGGCGCGATCGGGCGGAGTGTCAGGCGGACGGTGGAGAAATGTTCAGGAAACATCTGTCCGCCAATCACCCGCCGATCCAGCGCAGCACTTCGCGCGCGACCTTGCCGACCTCGCGCGCGGCGACGGTGCCCGGCGCGTGTTCGGCGATGCCGAGGCCGGCCGCCATGCTCATGGCGAGGCTGCCGCGATTGCCGATCCGGGCCGCCGCCAGCTCCGCCTTGACCTGGCCCAAAGCCGCGACCATGTCGTCGGTCAGCAGGCTGCGCGACGGCACGCGGTTCATCACCAGCAGGACCGGCACTTTTTCCGACGCGGCGAGTTCGACCGTGGGCCTGGTCGCCCAAACATCGAGCGGGCTCGGCTGGACCGGGATCACCACCAGATTGGCGGCGCGGACGGCGATCTTGGCGTCGGTCTGGGCATGGGGCGGGCTATCGACCACGATCAGCGAATAGTCACGCTTCAGCCGGTCGATCTCGGCGCTCGCCCGCCAGCCGGTGATCTGGGTCAGATCGACGCCGGTCCTGCCCTTGCCGAAATGCGCCTCGCGCAGCGCGAACCATTGGGTCAGGCTGCCCTGCGGGTCGATATCGACCAGCGCCACCTTCTCGCCGAGCGCGTGCCAGGCCAGCGCCAGATGGGCCGCGAGCGTGGTCTTGCCGGCGCCGCCCTTTTGCTGCGCGATCGTGATGACCCGTGCCGCCATGGTCGAACCGCTCCGAGATCCGTTTGCAACGCAACATAGTGGGCACGCGCGGCGAGCCCCCGCAAGGGCTACACGCCCATCCGGCGCAGGCGCCCGATGCTGCATTGTCCATCGTATAACCGGGTCAGGCATGGCATCCTGTAGCCGCAGACGCGAGCGCCCGGATAGACCTCGCGGGCGGAGTCACGGAAGTTTTGATGGACATGCAGAGTTCGGACGCCGACCGGTCTTGGGAGTTTTTCGAGACGGTGCGCGGCCATATGGTGCGTCAGGGTCACCCGGCGACGCCCCGTGTCTATGAAGTCTGGTACGCCTATGCAGCCCTCCAGGATGCCGAGCTGGTCGCTCGCCTGAACCAGGCCCTGGCCCTGCCCCACACCATCCCGCTGGCGTTGATCGAAGCGCTGCATGAGGAATTCTTCGCGCGCGAACGCCAGACCGAGACCGTGCGCCAGACCGGCGAGAAGCTGTCGAACGAGCTGACGCGCATCCTGCAGATGCTGGCCAATGCCGGCCGGGATACGTCGAGCTTCGCCGACGCGCTCGAAAAAATTGCCGCGCGCCTGCCGGCCGATGGCGAAATGCGCAAGATCGTCGATACGATCGTGCTGGCCACGCGGCATATGGAAGCCAAGACCCGGCGGCTCGAGGCCGAGATCGAGCGCTGCTCGATCGAGATCCGGACGCTGCGCCAGGGCCTGGAGGCGTCCAAGCGCGAGGCGATGACCGATCCGCTGACCGGCCTCTATAACCGGCGCGCCTTCGAAGAGCGCCTGCGTCTGGCCGCCGCCCATTCGATGGAAACCGATACCGAGATGGCCCTGCTGCTGTCCGACATCGACAATTTCAAGCTGCTCAACGACACTTGGGGCCATCAGATCGGCGACGCGGTCATCCAGCTGGTTGCCTCCAGCATGCAGGAAGGCCTGCCACCCGGATCGACCGTCGCGCGCTATGGCGGCGACGAATTCGCCGCCGTGCTGCCGGGCGTTTCGATCGCAGAAGCTGAAGTCATCGCCGACAGGGCGCGCGAGCTGGTCGCGGCCAAGCGCCTGCGGGACACCACGACCGGCAAGCCGATCGGCCATATGTCGGTCTCGATCGGCGTCGCCGGCTATGTGCTGGCCGAAAGGCTGGAGGATCTGGTCCGCCGCGCCGACCAGGCGCTCTACGATGCCAAGGACGCCGGGCGCAACCAGGTCAAGACCGGACGGGTGCCGGGTAATAAATAGGGCTCAATCCCGTCCCTGGCGCGACCGCAGCAGCGGCGCCTTCAAGGCGTGGCGGACCCAGTCCGGCGTCCGGTCGCCGCCCATGACCGCGTCGGCCAACGCGTCGTCGAAGCCGTTGCGGAACTGCGTGTCGAGCGTATCGCCCACGCCGGTCGGCACGTTCATATGCTTCAGCTGCATGCTGCGGAACGGTCGGGCGGTCTTGGAGATGCCGGCCTGAAACGCCTTGCGGCCGCGCATGTAGGCCAGACCCAGCAACGTCCACAACCCGTGGCCTTCGAAGCGCGAGGCCTCCCCGTCGGCGATCTCGGTCGGATCGAATACGTCGCTGCCGACCTTGGGCGCCACGCCGGTATCGTCGTCATCGTCGATCGCATCGACCGCCGCCTCCCAATCCTCGAAACTCCAGGCCGACGTGTTGCCGGCCGAGAAATTGAAGCCGCGGCGCAGGATGGCGACGAATTCTGTAAGATTCTCGCTCGGTCGTGCGACGGGGTGATGCATATGGTCTTTGGCGGAAATGCTCATCGGCGTCCTCCTCCCGGTGCCCTCGTCGGCGAGGGTCTCTCGGTACCAACGCCGTAACCCTACGCCGAACTCCCGCCTGCGACTATTCTTCCAGTTTGATCCAGGTCAGCTCGTGCTTGTTGTGGAACAGGTGCAGCACGCGCGACCCGGGAATGGCGGCAAAGGCGCGTGCCGTCGCATGATCGGTCTCGGACTGGAATTTGAGCGTGCAGATGAAATTGCGGACCAGGCCGCTGGCGATCCAGGTTTCGACCAGCCGCAGCAGGCGGGCCGGATAGCAGATCACGTCGCTGCACAGAAAATCGATCGGCCCGACCTCGTCCGGCTTCAGCGCGAAGGCGCTCTGCTGGCGCTGGCTCACCCGCGGCAAGGCCGCGATGGCGGGATCGAGCGGCGCCTTGTCGATGCTCAGCACCTCGGAGCCCAACTGCTGCAGCACCCAGGTCCAACCGCCCGGGCTGGCACCCAGATCCAGGCACCGATCGCCGGGCCCCGGATAGCGCCGGGCCACGGTCAGCGCCTCCCACAGCTTCAGATAGGCGCGATTGGGCGGCGCCTCGCGATCCTCGACGAAGCGGGCCTCGCCATGGCGGAACGGGCTGGTCGATGCCGCCGACGCCAGGATCAGATCCGGCTCCAGCAATGTCCAGGACCCGAACGGAGCGGCCGGAACCGGCGTCGGGAACACCAACGGTTTGATGCCGACATGGGGCAACAGATCCTGGATCAACTGGGCCCGACGGAAATGCGCGAGTGGCCACAACCCCCAGTTGCGCTGACGCGACTTGAGCGCGCGGGCGCCATCCTTGATCGACGCGATCGGGATGCGTTCGACGGCCGGCCAGATGTTCTGCGCCCAGGCCGCCGGTCTGACCGGGCCGGGCGCCAGCACCAAGCGGTCGTGAAGCTCGACGCCGGGGCCGAGTTCCTCCAGCAGCGGCTCGAGGAAGCCATCAGCGGCAAGATAGGCGGTCAGCGGCTCGGCATCTGGCAGGGTCATGCCGGTCATATACAGGGTTGGCGCCGCCGACAGAACCGCTTCTAGTGGGCAGGATCGCCGAGCAGCCGTTCGACCACGGCGACGAAAGCTTCCGGCTCGAACGGCTTTTTCAGGGTCGCCGAGGCGCCGAGAGCGGCGGCGGCCCTCAAATAGTCTCCCACCCCGCCGATGGTGGCACTCCCAGAAATCGCCAGGATCGGCACCGCGCGGTTGACCCGGCGGATGGCGGTAATCGTCTCGATCCCCTCCTGCTCGGGCATCACGATATCGGTAACGACGAGATCGAAGCCTCCATAGGCGAAGAGAGCGACCCCGGCGCGGCCGTCCACGGCCTGGACGACGCTATGGCCATTCGCTTCCAACAGGGCCACGACAAGCGATCGGACGGTCGGATCGTCATCGATGACCAAAACCTGCCCCATCGACATGCCTCCCTTTGGGAAAAATGTCGGCTTCCTAGCCGCAGACCGACAAAATTCCATTAGGGGTTGATATTACGCAACGAGTCAACAATACGGGTATTCGGTTGGTTCCATCTGCCCTAGCCGCGCGTTGCCACGAATCGATCGACGATCGCGGCCAATTGGTCGGTCGAGAACGGCTTCAGAATGTAGTCATTGGCGCCCAGCGCCTTGGCGCCCGACACCGCCGCCGCCGAGGCATCCGAGGTCAGCATCGTGATGTGGGTGTCGGGCGAGCGCTTGCGGATGCGGATCAGCGCTTCCATGCCGGTCTGGTTCGGCATGTGGATATCCAGGAACACCAGATCCGCCGGACGCGCCTCGATCATCGCCGCCGCCTGGGCGCCGTCCTCGGCTTCGCGGATGCGGAAGACATGCGGCAGGCTGCTCAGCGAACGGCGCACGATCGAGCGGATCGAGCGGGCATCGTCAGCCAGCAGCACATGGATCGGCTTCGGCTCCTGGGCCATGCGCTCGATCACCAGCTTGGTCAGACGCGCGGCCTCGAACGGCTTGGCGATGAAGCCGTCGGCCTTCAGTTCCTTGGCCTTGACCACGGTGTCGCGCGCGCTTTCCGCGGTCAACATGACGACATAGGCGTTCGGATCGAACATCTTGATCGCGGCCAGCGCCTCAATGCCGTTCAGGCCGGGCATGGTGATGTCCATGAACACGAGATCGGCCAGATGCTGCTTGTAGAGGCGCACGGCGCTGTCGCCGTCGCCGGCCTCGATGATCTGCAAACCGCCCGACAGGGTGCCCAGCGCGTTTTTCATGATCGTCCGCACGCTGCGCGAATCATCGACGATCAGAACGGTAAAGCCCGACACGATCTCACTCCTGCGGCCGCTTTGCGGCCCTTGAACCGATACGGCCGCTCGATCGCGGCCGTCAAAAATCGAGCCGATCAAACAGCCGATGAATTCGTCGTCAGTCTGCCACCTTGATGATCCGGATGCGCAGCGGCGCATCGTCGATCGCGAAATCCAGCGCCATGGCAACCCGTGCACCGGGAATCGACAGATGGAAATGGTCGCCGGTCGCGACCATCGGCAACGAGATCTGCGTATCCGGCGGCAGCTGATGCTTCAGGCGGCCCGCCATCATGTTGGCCAGTTCGCCGACCACGTCGCGCACATCGTCGGGCTCGGGAGCGTCGAGCTGCAGGGCCGATCGGGTCAACGAGATGCCCAGGCTGACCGGCATCGTCACGGTGATGCCGCCGTACCACGAGCCCTTGATCGTGACACAGCCCGACACCGTCGTCTCCGGCGCCAGTTCGGCCGGCTCGTCGAATCGCGGGATCAGCTCGACCCCCAGAAACCCGCGCCAGACCTCGATCGCGAGATCGATCGCCTCTTCGGTCGTAAACCCCAAATCCGACATGCTTGCCCGCCCTCTCCGCTCGAATGCCCAACCCTCATCCGGCGATGGTAAAGAATTCTTTGAGCCCGACGCCGGCTCGGGGCAAACTCCGGCTCCCACGTACCCGCCGGAGCGAAACCGACCGTCATGCCGTCCGACATCCAGGAAACGATCGCGCCGCCCGGCCTGCCCGAAGCGGTCGAGCATCTGCGGAACGGCCGGCTGGTGGCATTCCCGACCGAGACGGTCTATGGCCTGGGCGGCGATGCGACCAGCGATCTGTCGGTCACGCGCATCTTCGCGGCCAAGGAACGGCCGCGCTTCAACCCGCTGATCATCCACCTGCCCGATGTCGCGGCCGTACGCAATCATGTCGTGCTGGACGACCGGGCGAAGCGGCTGGCCGACCTGTTCTGGCCGGGCGCGCTTACCCTGGTGCTGCCGCGCCAGCCGGATTGCCGGATCAGCCTGCTGGCCAGCGCCGGGCTGGATAGCCTCGCCGTGCGCATCCCGGCCCATCCCTTGGCCCAGCAGCTGCTGCGCGCCGTCGGCCGGCCGATCGCCGCGCCCAGCGCCAACCGGTCCGGCCGGGTCAGCCCGACCACGGCAGCCCATGTCCGCGAAGAGCTGGGCGACCGGGTCAGCCAGATCCTGGATGGAGGCCCGTGCCGCGTCGGCGTCGAATCGACCGTGCTCGACCTGACCGGCGAAATGGCGTGCCTGCTGCGACCGGGCGGCATCGCCCAGGCCGCGATCGAGGCCGCGATCGGCCCGATCATGCGCGCGCAGCCGATCGCCGACGGCGCGGTCCGGCTGGGCCCCGGCATGATGACCAGCCATTATGCGCCAGGCCTGCCCGTGCGGCTCGACGCGACGGAACCACGCCCCGGCGAGGCGTTCCTCGCGTTCGGCCCGCCGCCCGCCGGCACTACGCCGGATCTGCAACTGTCGGCCGCCGGCGATGCGTCGGAGGCGGCGCAGCACCTGTTCGCCGCCCTGCGCGCGCTTGACCGGCCCGACTTCACCGGCATCGCGATCATGCCGATCCCCGAGGATGGGTTGGGTGCCGCGATCAACGACCGGCTGCGTCGTGCCGCAGCCCCCCGGTAGATCCGATCCATGCTAGATTCGAGAAAATGAAGTTGGGTGAGGAGACGTCCATGGCCGAGGTGCTCGACCGGATCAAGCAAGTGGTCGGACCGCAGGGCTGGCTGGAAGATCGAAGCGATATCGAGCCGTACGAGCTGGAATGGCGCGGCCTCTATCGTGGCAAGACGGCGCTCGTCGTGCGCCCCGCCAATACCGAACAGGTCGCCGACATCGTGCGGCTCTGCGCCGAGGCCGGCCTGCCGATCGTGCCCCAGGGCGGCAATACCGGCCTGTGCGGCGGCGGCGTGCCGAACGAAGACGGTCATAACATCGTGCTGGCACTGGGCCGCATGAACAAGATTCGTGCGGTCGACCCGGCCAATTTCACCATCACGGTCGAGGCCGGCGTCATCCTGGCCGACATCCAGCGCATCGCGGCCGAGCATGACCGGCTTTTCCCGCTGAGCCTGGGCGCCGAGGGCACCTGCCAGATCGGCGGCAATCTGTCGACCAACGCCGGCGGCGTCCAAGTGCTGCGCTATGGCAATACGCGCGAGCTGACGCTGGGCCTGGAGGTCGTGCTGCCGGACGGCCGCATCTGGAACGGGTTGCGCACGCTGCGCAAGGACAATACCGGCTACGACCTGAAGCAATTATTTGTCGGTGCCGAGGGCACGCTCGGCATCATCACGGCGGCGACCCTGCGCCTGTTTCCGAAGCCCCATGCGACCGCGACCGCTTTCGTGGCCCTGCCCGACGTCGATGCGGTCATGCGCCTGTTCGGCCAGGCCCGCGCCGCGACCGGCGACCAGCTGAGCGCGTTCGAGCTGATCCCGCGCATCGGGCTCGACATGGCCATGGCCCATGTCACCGGCGTGGTGGATCCGCTGGAGCAGCCTTACGAGAATTACGTGCTGATGGAGGTTTCGACCGCAAGCCCGCATGCCGATGTCGCGGCGACGCTGGAAGGATTGCTGGAAGAGGCGCTGGAATCCGGCACGGTCATCGACGGCACCATCGCGGCCAGTGCGGCCCAGCGCAACGCGTTCTGGCTGATCCGCGAAGGCATGGTCGAGGGCCAGCGCTTCGAAGGCGGCTCGATCAAGCATGACATCGCCGTGCCGGTCGCCTCGGTCGCCGAGTTCCTGAAGGCGGCCACTGCCGCCGTAGTCGAGCGGCTGCCCGCGATCCGGCCGGTCGCCTTCGGCCATTGCGGCGACGGCAATATCCATTTCAACCTCAGCCAGCCGCTGGGCGCCGACAAGGACGCCTTCATGGCGCGCTGGGAGGAATTCAACGACATCGTCCATGGCATCGTCGCCCGCCTGCACGGCTCGATCAGCGCCGAGCATGGCATCGGCCGCTTGAAGCGGGAGGAACTGACGCATTACAAGGCGCCGCTCGAGCTCGAACTGATGGCGCGCGTGAAGAACGCGCTCGATCCGCGGCACATCATGAACCCCGGCAAGGTCGTCGCAGAAGCGGCCTTCAATGCCCTGAAGCAAGGCTGACCCCCAATGATCCCGTACAATCCCCCGCTCGCCGACATGCAGTTCGCGCTGGAGCACGTCGTCGATCTGGCAGCGCTGTCGGCCCTGCCCGGTTGCGAAGGCGCCGATCCGGACACGGTCGCGGCCGTGCTGGAAGAGGCCGCCAAGCTCGCCCGCGACGTGCTGGCGCCGATCAACATGAGCGGCGATCACGAGGGCAGCGTGGTCGAAAACGGCGTCGTGCGCACGCCCAAGGGCTTCAAGGAAGCCTACAAGACCTATGTCGAAGGCGGCTGGAACAGCCTGCCGTTCGAAGAGGAATTCGGCGGCCAGGGCCTGCCTGTCGTAGTGGCGCTCGCCGTCGCCGAGATGTGGAACTCGGCCAACATGGCCTGGGCGCTCTGCCCGCTGCTGACCGTCGGCGCCATCGAGGCGCTGCTGCGCCATGGCACCCAGGATCTGCAGGAGACCTATCTGCCCAAGCTGGTGTCGGGCGAATGGACCGGCACCATGAACCTGACCGAGCCGCAGGCCGGCTCCGACGTCGGTGCACTGCGCACCAAGGCGGTCAAGCAGGACGACCATTATCTGATCACCGGCCAGAAGATCTTCATCACCTATGGTGAGCACGACATGGCTGAGAACCTGATCCATCTGGTTCTGGCCCGCCTGCCCGGCACGCCGGCCGGCACCCGCGGCATCTCGCTGTTCCTGGTACCGAAGTTCCTGGTCAAGGACGACGGCAGCCTGGGCGACCGCAACGACGTGCGCTGCGTCAGTCTGGAGCACAAGCTGGGCATCCATGGCAGCCCGACCGCGGTGCTGGCCTATGGCGACAATGGCGGCGCCGTCGGCTACCTCATCGGCGAAGAGAACAAGGGCATGGAGTGCATGTTCACCATGATGAACAACGCCCGCCTGAATGTCGGCTTGCAGGGCGTTGCGATCTCCGAACGCGCCTACCAGCAGGCGCGCGACTATGCCAAGACCCGTGTCCAAGGCCGCACCCTGACCGGCGGCAAGAGCGAGACACCGCTGCCGATCGTCTATCATCCGGACGTGAAGCGCATGCTGCTCGCGATCAAGTCGCGCACCGAGGCGGCGCGCGCGCTCGCCTATTTCACCGCCGGCCAGATCGACCGGTCGCGCCACCTCGAAGACGAGGCGGACCGGACCAAGGCGCAGCTGCTGGTCGATCTGCTGATCCCGCTGGTCAAGGCCTGGGCGACCGACCTCGGCGTCGAGAACAGCTCGCTCGCGGTCCAGGTCTATGGCGGCATGGGCTTCATCGAGGAAACCGGCGTCGCTCAGCATTTCCGCGACGCGCGCATCCTGCCGATCTACGAGGGCACCAACGGCATCCAGGCGATGGATCTGCTGGGCCGCAAACTGATGCGCGACCAGGGCGCCGCCGCCGGCGCCTTCATCGCGACCATGCGCGAACTCGACGCGCCGCTGGCCGAGCAGTCGGGCGACGATCTGGCCGTGCTGCGCCACAGCCTCGCCGCCGGGCTCGATGCGGTCGAACAGGCGACCAAACTGCTGGTCGAAAGTTTCGCGGCCGATCCCGCGCGGGCCGCCGCCGGCTCGGTGCCTTACCTCAACCTGTTCGCGACGGTTGCCGGCGGCTGGCTGCTGGGCCGCCAAGCGCTCGCCGCCCAATCACAATTGTCACGCGGTGCCGGCGATTCAGGCTTCAACGAAGCAAAACTGATGACGGCGCGCTTCTTTGCCGAGCACTATCTGACCCCGGCCGCGGCGCAGTTGAGCGCCATCGGCGGCGGTGCGACCATCGTCGCGTTCGATCCAGACCAGTTCTAACCAACACGGATTTTATGATGAAGCTGAACCTTGCAGTATCTTCGGTCATGCTCGCCCTGAGCTTGGCCGGCCCCGCCCTGGCGCAGGACGCCGGCGCCAAGTTCGAATATATCGACATCCGCTGGGATGGCACCGACCGGATGTGCGTCGTCTATCCCGACGGCCATGTCGATTTCGTCGGCAAGGCGCTGGAAGCGACGATGCCCCGGCCGGACGATGCCAATAAGCGCGCATTCTACATGACGATCGAAATGAACCGGATGGCCAAGCAGGGTTACGAGTTCACCGGCATGATCAGCGACGAGATCGTCATGCGGCGGGCTGCGCACTAAGACACGCAGACCGCCGCCGCGAACGGATCGATCCCCCGGATGCGGACCAGGTCGGCGGCCGAATGCTGCAGCAGCAGCACGGCCGCCGCGCGCGCCTGTTCCGGATCGCGGCGTTCGATTGCCTCGACCACGTCGCGATGCTCGACCAGGCTGCGCGGGCGATGGTCGCCGGTGGCGGCAATGGTCAGGCTCGGGCTGAGCGTGATTTCGAACATCTGCGCGATCGGCCAGAAGAACTCGTTGCGCGTCGCGAAATAGACGTTCTTGTGGAAGGCGATGTCGGCCGCGACGAAGGCGTCGTTCGTCCGGGCCTCAACCATGCCTTCATAGGCGGCGCGCAGGCGGCTCCGGTCTTCCGCGGTCGAGGCGGTCGCCGCCATCGCCGTCGCGGCCGGCTCCACGGCATTGCGCAGCTGAAACAGCTTGACCAGGTAGCTGTCGATGTCGGTTGTCTGCAACTGCCAGCGCAGCACGTCGGGGTCGAGGTGATTCCATTCCTCCGGCGGCCGGACCCGCGTGCCGCTTTTCGCGCGCGATTCGACCAGCCCCTTGCCGGTCAACATGCGGATCGCCTCGCGCACCACCGTGCGGCTGACCTCCAGCATTTCGCAGATCTTCATCTCCGACGGCAACGCGTCGCCCGGCACGATATCGCCGCGCAGGATGCTGAGGCCGATCCGCTCGGCAACCTGGCTATGGACGTTTCGCCGCAGCGATATGGAGGTCTTGAACATGAGTCTCTTCTGCTCGGAGGCTTGCTTGTCTGACAAATCTAGTCATACATTATGCCCAGATGCTTTGCATCAAACGAGAGAAGCGGGCGATAGACCTGCTCCGATGGAGGGAACAAATGGCGTCTCGGACGATCAGTCGTCGCACCGTGCTCAAGACCTCGGCCGCCCTGTCGGCGGGTGCGATTTTCGCGCCGGCCCTGATCGGCCGCGCCCAGGCGGCGACGGTGAAGCTCAAGCTGTCGTCGACCCAGGCCAACGATCCGAAATACGCCAACGGCCGGGTCTATTACGACAATCTGGTCAAGAGCCTGCAGGCCAACGGCCTGGGCGAGCAGATCGAAGTCGCGTTCTTTCCCGACAATCAGCTGGGCCAGGAAATCGACGTCATCAACTCGGTCAAGCTGGGCGTCATCGACCTGATGATCTCCGGCTCGTCGATCTCGGCCAATCTGGTGCCGCTCGTCGGCACGTTCGATCTGGGCTACCTGTTCGACAGCTTCGCGCAGCAGACCAAGGCGTTCGACGCCGGTGCCGCCAAGCCGATCGAGGCCGCCCTGCTAAAGGACGGCAACATCCACATCTTGGGCTGGGCCTATAATTTCGGCTCGCGCAGCATCCTGGCGCGCAAGGCGATCAACACGCCCGAAGATCTGGCCGGGCTGAAGATCCGCACCCTGCCCAACCCGATCATCACCGAATGCATCCGCATGATGGGCGCCGCCGCGACGCCGCTGGCGTTCGGCGAGGTCTATACCGCGCTCCAAGCGGGTGTGCTCGACGGGCTCGAGCATGACCCGCCGACCATGCTCGCCAGCAAGTTCTACGAGACGGCGAAATTCTACTCGCTGACCCAGCACAACTTCTCGCCGCTCGCGATCTATTTCAGCGAGACGACGTTCAAGCGGATGGAGCCGAAACTACGCGAGGGCTTCCTCGACGCCGCGACCAAGGCCGCCGCCGACACCCGCGTCCATGGCCTGGCGGTCGAGATCGAAGCGCTGCAGGTCTTGGCTGAAAAGGGCGTGACGATCATCAAGTGCGACAAGGAGCCGTTCCGCAAGCGCGTGCTGCCGCAGACCGACGCGTTCGTGAAGGCCCGGCCGGAAGCGAAGCCGATCGTCGACGCGATCCGCGCGACCCAGGCCTGATGTCGATCACCATGCCCAGGACGATCCACGGCAGCGCTGCGCTGGTCGCACCGCTGCTGTGGCTCACCGATACGGTCGCGGCCCTGATGCTGCTGGCCGATCTGATCGTGGTGTGCGGGTCGGTCGTGGCCCGCTCGCTGTTCGACGCACCGGTCGAATGGGCCGACGACGTCGCGCGCGGGCTGATGGTCGGGTCGAGCTTCTTCGGCGCGGCCAGCGCGCTGGCGCGCCTGGAGAACCCGGGCGTCGCCTTCTTCGTCGACAAGCTGCCACCGTATCCGCGCCGGCTGGCCGACGCGGTCGGCGCGCTGCTCGTGGTCGTGGTCTCGGCCGCGGTCGCCTATAACGCGGTCCAACTCGGCATCTTTACCACCGGCCAGACGACCGGATCCGGCCTGCCGCTGCAGCTGACCTTCTATCCAATGAGCGTCGGCGCGATTTTCATGACGCTGTTCGCGCTCGACCTGTTCAGACGTCGGTCGTTGGGCGACATGGCGATCGGCTTCGTCATCGTCGCCGCGATCGTGGCGCTCTACCTGGGCTGGGACGCGCTGGCGCCCGACAGTGTGCCTTCGTCGGGCACGCTGATGCTGCTGGGTTTCGTCGTCACGCTTGCCGGCGGCCTGCCGATCGGCTTCGCCATCGCGCTTGCCGCCTTGCTGTTCATCTGGGTCGAGGGCACCCTGCCCGGCGTGATCTTCGCCCAGCAGATGGCGCGCGGCATCGATAATTTCGTGCTGCTGGCGATCCCGTTCTTCATCCTGGTGGGCTATCTGATGGAGGCGAACGGCATGTCCGTTCGCCTGATCGAGCTGTTGCAGCGGCTGGTCGGCCGCATGCGCGGCGGTCTCAACGTCGTCATGGTCACTTCCATGGTGATGTTCTCCGGCATCTCCGGCTCCAAGATGGCGGACGTCGCCGCGGTCGGCTCGGTGCTGATCCCGGCGGCGCGCCGGTCGGGCCAAAAACCAGGCAGCGCCGTGGCGCTGCTGGCGGCCTCGGCCGTGATGGCCGAGACCATTCCACCCTGCATCAACCTGATCATTCTGGGCTTCGTCGCCAACCTGTCGATCGGCGGGCTGTTCATGGCCGGTCTGCTGCCGGCCGGGCTGATGGCGCTTGTGCTGATCGCCGTCTGCGTGATCTTCGGGCGGAACACGCCTGCCGCCGTGGTCGAGACCGGCCCGCGCCGTTCGCTGCTCAGCCTGTGGGGCGGCGGTGCGGCCTCGCTCGGCCTGATCCTGATGATCTTCATCGGGTTCAAGAGCGGCTTCGCTACAGCGACCGAGATCTCGGCCTTCGCGGCGCTCTATGCCATCGTCATCGGCGGCGTAGTGTTTCGCGAGTTGGGCCCGCGCTCGGCCGCGCGCAGCTTCGTCCAGGCCGCGACCCGCTCGGGTCTGGTGCTGTTCATTGTCGCGGCCGCGCAGGCCTTGGCCTTCGTGCTGACCCTGCAGCAGGTGCCGCACATGGTCGGCCAGATGATGATCGCCGTGTCTGAGGGCGGCGGTACTTGGCTGTTCATGCTGCTGTCGATCGCCATCCTGATGCTGATGGGCTCCGTGCTCGAGGGAGCGGCGGCGCTGATCATCTTCGGCCCGCTGCTGCTGCCGGTCGCAACCAAACTGGGAGTCGATCCGTTGCATTTCGGCGTGGTGCTGGTGATCTCCATGGGCATCGGCCTGTTCGCTCCGCCGCTCGGCCTCGGACTTTATGGCGCCTGCCTGATCGGCAACGTGCCGATCGAAAGCACGGTGAAGCCGATCCTGGGCTATCTGGGCCTGCTGTTCCTGTGCCTGCTGGTCATCGCCTTCGTGCCGGCGATCAGCACGGCCCTGCCGCATGCCTTTGGCTATTGAGAGAAGACAGATGCTGAAACTCCTGCTGACCCACACGCCGCACATGCGGCGGCATTATTACGGCGAACGCGCGCTCGCGGGCCTGCGCGATCTGGTCGAGGTCCGCCTGCACGAGAGCGACGCGGCGCTCGACCCGGCCGATCTGGTCGCTGCGGCCAAGGATGTCGACATCATTCTGGCCGACCGGCTGACCCCGGGACCGGGCGAGATCTTCGCGCAATTGCCGAACCTCAAGGCCATGCTGCGCTGCGCGGTCGATATCCGGAACATCGACGTCGATGCGGCCTCCGCTTCGGGCGTGCTGGTCACCCGCGCCACGCCGGGCTTCGTCGCCTCGGTCTGCGAACTTGCGATCGGCTATCTGGTCGACCTGTCGCGCGGCGTGTCGCGCGCCACCGCCGATTATCACGCCGGCCTGACGCCCGATGCCCGCATGGGCCGGCAGTTGGCCAGCAGCACGCTCGGCATCATCGGCTATGGCGCGATCGGGCGTCAACTGGCGCCGATCGCGCTGGCGCTCGGCATGAAGGTGCTGATCGCCGATCCCTATGCCAAGGTCGAGGATGCCCGGTTCACCCAGGTGGGTTTCGACGATCTGCTGGCCCAGTCCGACTATGTGCTGTGCCTGGCGGTTGCGACCGAGGAGACCGAAAATCTGATGGGCGCCAAGGCCTTCGCGCGCATGAAGCCCTCGGCCTATTTCCTCAACCTGTCGCGCGGCAATCTGGTCGATGAGGCGGCACTGGCAACGGCATTGACCGATGGGACGATCGCGGGTGCCGCGTTGGACGTCGGCCGCGCGCCGGATCAGATGCCGTCGCCATCGCTGGCCCGCCTGGCCAACGTCATCGCCACGCCCCATGTCGGCGGGCTGACCCCGCCGGCGATCGAACATCAGGCGCTGGATACGGTCGAACAGGTCCGGGCCCTGGTCCGGGGCGAAGTGCCGCCGGGCGCCGTCAATCACGATCGCTGGACCCGGCGCCTGGGCGCCTGAGGAATGACCATGCCCGCTGCCCCACGCCTGCTCGCCCCGGCGAACACCTGCGACTGCCATATCCATATCTATGACCCGTCGAAGCCGGTCGCGCCGACCGCGTCCGGGCCTGGCCCGGCCTGGGCCAATGTTGCGGCCTATCGCGCCGTGCAACGGCGCCTGGGCCTGACCCGCGCCATCGTGGTGCAATCGACCGCCTATGGCACCGACAACAGCTGTGCGGTCGACGCCATCGCCGCCCTGGGTCTCGCCACCACGCGCGGTGTCGCCGTGGTCGGCCCCGATATCACCGATATCGAATTGCAGCGCCTGACCGACGCCGGCATCCGCGGCGCGCGGTTCCAGATGCTGCCGGGCGGCGCACTGCCGTGGGACGCGCTGGAGCCGGTCGCGGCCCGGATTGCCGCCTTCGGCTGGCACATCCAGCTGCAGATGGACGGCCGGCTGATGGCGGAGCGCGAGGATCAGCTGAAGCGCCTGCCGGGCACGCTCGTGCTCGACCATGTCGGCAAGTTCCTGGAACCGGTCCCGGTCGGGCATCCGGGCTTCCGGACCCTGCTGCGCCTGCTCGACGGCGGCAGGACTTGGCTGAAGCTCGCGGCCGCCTATGAGACCTCCAAGGCCGGCGCGCCGCTCTATCCCGATGTCGGCGCGCTGGCGAAGGCGGCGGTCGCCGCGGTGCCGGACCGGATGATCTGGGCCAGCAACTGGCCCCATGTCTCAGTCACGGACCTGCCCGACGACGCGATGCTGCTCGACCTGCTGCTCGACTGGGCGCCCGACGCGGCGGTGCGGCAGCGCATCCTCGTCGAGAATCCCGAGAAACTCTACGGCTTCTAAAGCGCCGAGCTGTTCAGGCTTTCGACCACGGCGGGCCGGTCGAGCCCCCCGTGATGGACCGCCACCGGCAGCTTGACCAGCCGCAGTTCGGCCTGGTGGCGGGCCTGGGCACCGCCGAGCCGGGCGGCCAGCGCCCGGATCGTTCTGCTGCCCGTGGTGGTACAGAGGAACGGCATCAGGCCATGCACGAAGCAGGCGGCGCCGCCGATCAGCATGGTCGTCCCGGTCCGCGCAGCGAAGCGCAGGTGCTGGAAATAGCTTTCGCCGACCGAGGCCGGATGTTCGGTGAAAAGACGCAGCATGGCGACCGCCCCCCATCGACAGGATCTGCAAAAACGATCCCATGATCGTCTGTCCTTGTCCAGGCGGCGACCGGCCCGCGATCCCGCCTCAAGCGCGGTCGCAAAAATAGATAAAATTTCGCCTAAAAGTTAATTGCTTTGCCAAATGTTTGCTTGCCAACGTTTTCAGCCGCGCCCAAGGTACGCGAATCTGCAGAAAGCATCCCCCCATTCGGATTGAGATGAGCCTCCTTCCCGTCTCCATAACCGTGACAGAACTGAGCGTGGCGCCCCCGCCGGCTTGGTTTCAACCGTTGCTGAGCTATTGGGAACAGAAGCGGGCGGGCGGGCGGCTGCCGGCCCGCGCCGATCTCGATCCGGTCGACATGAAGTCCCTGCTCGGCTGGCTCAGCCTGGTCGATGTGCGGCCAACCGGCCCGCGCTTCGCCCTGCGGCTGCTCGGCAGCGCCCATCCGCCGCGCGCCTTCGGCCCCCGCCATGGCCAGGACCTCTCGACCATACAGCCGGAGGCCTATCGCGACGCCGTCACCCGGCAATATGAAACGACGCTCGACCGCTGCGCCCCGACTCTGCATGAAAATGTGCTGAGCTTCGGCAATTATCGCTTCGGCTATCAGCGCATCGCGCTGCCGCTGGCAAAGGACCATGTGACGCCCGACATGCTGATGGTTGCCTCGCTGGTCAACCCGATCGAGCATGGCCGTTTCTTCACGGCCTATGCCCAGGCGGTCGCCGGCCGGGCTAAGGCCCGCAGCGACCATTGATCGCGTAGAGCCGGAACTGCGGCAACTGATAGAGCGGCGTCAGGCACGCCAGCGTCAGTGCCGGAACCGGACGGCGATCGACGATCGCCAGCGCGCCATATTGCCCCAGCACCGAAAGCGCCGCCGCCCGCCTCGCCGGGTCGGTCCCGGTCAAACCGATCCAGAGCGCGTCCGGCTCCGACTCCGACGCCAAGGCTGCGAACGCCGGCGTCAGGGCCAAGGGCTGCTGACCCGCATAGGTGAATTCGGTCGGCACGAAGGCATCGACCGCAATGATCGCGTAGGTCGGCAGATGCAGCAACGGCAGGTCACCGGCACCGACCGCGCCCGGGCCGCTTGCGACCGCCAGCTTCGTGCCCCGCGGCAATTGCCCGAGCGCCGTCAGAATCGGCCGGTAGGTTCGGTCGGCCCTGAACCAGGCGTGCTCGACCACAGCCATGCGCGCGGCGAACAAGCCGAGCAGCGCCGCGCCGACCACCATGCTCGTGCGCCGCGACCAGGCGACCGGGCGGCTGGCGGCGATCAGCAGCAGGAACAGCATGACCGGCAGCCGGTGATCGACGCCGCTGCCGCCGAGCAGACGGGCCGGCATGAGCAGATAGGCCAGCACCAGCACGGCCAATGCCGCACCCAGCCGCCGATCGAGCGTCAGCCGGCCGCGCCAGAAGCCGAACCCGAGCGCCAGCACCAGCAGCGCGAAGCCCGCGACATCGAACGGCCGGCTGTAATTGTCGAACACGCTGAACAGCAGATCGAATTTCCGCAGCGGATTGGCCCAGGCGAGACCACCGCCATCGCCGGGCCCCGGCCGCCAGGCCGCGAGCCACAGCAGGACCGGCGGCGACAACGGCAGCACCAGCGCGCTGGCGGTTCGGGCGAACCGGCGGCCGCGTCGGGCCCTGAGCGCCGCCCATAGCGCCGGGATCTCGACGCCCCCGATCATCAGGGCCAACAGGCCGAATGCCACCAGATGGCAGAAATAGGCAACCAGCGCCGCCGCGCCGACGGCGCAGAAGCGGCGGATCGGCCGATCCGCCAGGCCCAGCCAGGCCGCCAGTCCGATCAGCGCCACGCCCAGCCCGGCCAGGTAATTGACGAAACCCCAGAGCAGGATGCGGTTATAGAGCAGCAGGAACGCCGCGAGCGGCCAGAACGACCAAGCACGCCAAGCCGCCCGATGCACCAGCATCGCGCCGCCCGCCATCAGCGCCAGCGCCAGGCCGACGAACAGCCGTCCGGCGAGATCGAGCGGCAGGATATGGGCCAGAACCGGCACGACCGCATCCATCGCCAGGTTCGGCAACAGGCTCCAGCGGATGTCGTAGGCCCGGGCGAGATCCGGCGACGCCCCGCCGTCGAGCAGGATATGCATGCGCGCCAGATGGTTCGGATAGTCGAGCAACGGCGGCACGCGCACGCTCGCGAGCGGAATCAGCGCCGCGAACAGCAGCAAAACAAACCCGGCTGCGACCTTGCGACCGGTTGTCATACGGCCCGCCGGCGCTATTTGCGCTTCCAGGTCACGACCGACGAGACGGCGTAATTCCAGACGCTGCCGATCGCGGCGCCGGCGATGCCGAACAGCCACCAGTAGGACGCGTTGTTGTTGTCGAACAGGTAGTTCGCGACACCGACATTGCCGGCGATGCCGACGCTGCAGACGAGCGAGAAGGTGATCAGGCCCCGGACGAAACCCCAGCCCCTGAGGCGGCGATCGCTATAGGTCAGGAAATTATTGAGCGTGAAATTGCCGACCATGGCGATGCCGGCCGCCGATCCCTGCGAAACCGCGAAATTCAAATGGCCGACATTGAGCGCCAGCCACAGGATGATCAGATGGGCGACCACGCCGATGCCGCCGACGATGCTGAACAGCACGAAGCGGACCGGGACATAGGGACCGATCAGCTTGTCGGCGAGCAGCACCAGATATTCCCAGGCGACGAAGGCGTCGAGCTTGCTTTCGCCCGAATGGCGCAGGCGGAATTCGTAAGGCAGTTCCTTCAGCCGCAGCGGTTTCGGCGACGAGGCCAGCAGATCGACCAGGATCTTGAATCCGACCGCCGACATGGTCCGGACCGCGCAGTCGAAACCGTCGCGCCGGATCATGAAGAAGCCGCTCATCGGATCGGCGATCCGGGTCTTCAGCACCAGTTGGCTGAGCCGGGTCGCGAGACCGCTGATATTGGCGCGCCGCTTGTTCCAATCCCCCAGCCCGCCGCCGTCGGTATAGCGCGAGCCGACCACCAGATCGAACGGCTCGTGCTGCAGACAGGCGAGCATGGCGGGCAACAGCCGCTCGTCATGCTGCAGGTCGGCGTCCATGACCGCGACATAGGGCGACTGGCTGGCCTGAATGCCCTCGATACAGGCTGACGACAGGCCGCGCCGGCCGATGCGATGCAGACAACGCAGACGCCCGTCGGTCAGGGACAGGCGGCGGATCTCGTCGCGCGTGCCGTCGATCGAATCGTCATCGACGAAGATCGCCTCCCAGGCAATTCCCGTCAGCACGCGGTCCAGGCGCGAGACCAGTTCGGCGATGTTGCCGCACTCGTTCATGGTGGGAATGACGACGGTCAATTCCGGACTGGGCGACAGCAGCCGGGCCGCCTCGACGGGACCACCCGATGTCCCAGAAGATCCAACGTCCAACGCCATTACCGCTCCGAACTCCGTCATGCGAACAACCCGTCCAGCCCCTAGGTATAGGCTGAAACCCATCGCCGTCGCCACCCCGGCGGCGTTCCCGCCGTGCTGATCGCGAAACCAGGCCAAGCTCATAAATTTCGCTCGGGTATTCACAGCCAGCGATGGCTTCACATTTGCCTGTGACTGTCGTCACACGTCTTTGTTATGATGAGATGCGAATTTTAGACGAATGGAGGATACGAGAGCGGAATTTGCTCTACTCCCGCGAAAGTAGTCTTAAAGACTGCTTGTTCATTCGGCTCACCGCTAAAGGTTTTTCAGCGTTCATGCCTCAACGCACTTTGTCTTCGGACCGGCCCGCCTCGCTCCCCTTGCGGGGAAGTCCCAATACGCGTCACTCCATCGAGCCGCAGGGGACGCCCCCACGGCGCGTGACGACCGCGAACGTGAAGCCCGAAGCGCGTTTCGCGTTCTGGAGCGACTACGTCAGTCCTCATTCCCACGCCTTGATCATGCCGAGCACGCCGCTGCACGACTATCGGACCAGGGCGACGCTCCGCGAACGCGACGACGTCAGCATTCAGCGGGCCGTGTCCGATCCGATCGGATTCCAGCGCACCCCCCAGCACGCCGCCCGGCAGCGTGGGGACCGCGTGCGGATTTCCTATTGCGCCAAGGTCGACGGCGGCTTCGAGTCGGGTGGTCGGTCGGCGCGCATCGCCAACGGCAGCGTTTTTTTTCGCGACTATCGCGGCACCGGCAACTTCTGGAGCCACGGCGTTTTCGAGGAAACCTGGCTATTCGTGCCGCGTGACTGGTTTGTCGAAAGCAGCAAGGTCGTGCAAGCGTTCGACGGCGCCATCTTTCAGTCCGACCATTTCCTGGCCAGGCTGATGGCGCAGAAGATCGAGGCGGTCGCGACCCACGCGAACGATAGCCATGGTTCCAGTTTCCACCAGGCGATCAAGGCGTTGCGCTTGGGCATCGAGGATATCTTCGCTGCCCGATCGAGCGACAGCCACCGCCGGAAGCTGCTGGTGAAGGCAGAGCGGCTGCAGCGGATCAAAGCCTACATGAACCGGCATGCCGACGATCTGGATCTGACGCCCGACCGGATCGCCGACGCGCTCGGGATGGCGCGCTCCAGCCTTTATCGCCTGCTCCAGGAAGAAGGGTTGCAGATCAATGCCCATGTCGCCGAATATCGCCTGACGATGATCGCCCGGACGCTGCGCGATCCGGCCTGGGCCGGCCGCGCGATCGGCGAGATCGCCGCGCTCTGGGGCCATATCGACCAGGCCTATTTCGCCCGAGCCTTCAAAAAGCAGTTCGGCATGACGCCGAGCGACTATCGGGCGCAAGGCCCGGTCGGCTCGGGCAGAGCCTACCTCTGAGGCCGGGCGGTCCGGGAACCAAGGGAGAACGAACCGCGTGACGGCCAATTATCTCGCGTTTCATGCCGCCGAACGGCCGCAGGCCGTCGCTTTGATCGTGCAGGACCGCGAGATCAGCTTTGCCCAGTTCCATCGGGATCTGGGCCGGGTCACCCATGCGCTCCAGGCGATGGGCCGGCCGCCGGGCAGTTCCGTCGCGATCCGGTGCGGCGATCTTTATTTCCATTGGCTGCTGCTGGGCTTCGAGCACCTTGCCGTGACCACGGTCTCCCTCGATGAGCGCGAGGGCGACGAGGCCGCGGCCTTCCTGTCGACGATTGATCTCACCTTGAGCGATGCGCCGATTTCGACAGGCAATGCGTTCCTGCTGATGACGCCGGACTGGCGCCGCCGGATTCTCGACGCGGATCTGCCGGTCGATGCGGCGGTGCCGGAGCGCGTTCTCGACGCGCCGCTGCGCATTCTGCGGACCTCGGGCACGACGGGCCTGCCGAAGCGGCTGCATTTCTCGCGGGCGACGCGAGACGCCTGGCTGGCCGCGATCCAGTGGTTCGCGCCCTATTCGATCGAGACGCGGTCGCTCATCGCCCTGCCCTTCACGGTCGAAGGCGCCTATTCGGCCATGACCCTGTGCCTGCGCTGCGGCGGCACGGTGGTCGCGGTGCCGTTCAATCAGACCGGCGCCATCCCGGCGCTGCTGGTGCGCCATGCCGTCACCTATATGACCCTGCTGCCGATCCAGCTGAAACAGCTGCTGGATGAGTTGCCGGCCGGTTTCGTGAAGGCTGCCGGCCTGGGCATGGCGACGATCGGCGGCGCGGTCGGCAACGACCTGCGGGCGGCGGCGCTCGAGCGCCTGGCGGGCACGCTCTACGACATCTACGGCACGAACGAGGCCGGCTTCATCTCGCTCCGCCGCACGGGCGGACCGGAAGGGGTCAGCGTCATAGCCCCGACCGTCCAGGTCGAGGTCGTCGACGAGGCCGACAGGCCGTTGCCCGAGGGGGCCGTGGGCCAGGTGCGGGTCAAAAGCGACGGCATGTTCGCGGGATATCTGGACGATCCCGCGACGAACCAGCGGATGATCCGCGGCGGCTGGTTCTACCCGGGCGACGTCGGCATGCTGCTGGGCGACCGGCGCCTGAAGATCCTCGGACGCGACGACGAGCTGCTCAATATCGGCGGCGTCAAATTCGGACCGGACAGTCTCGAGGATCGAGTCCGCGCGATGGTCGCGCTCGGGGATATCGGGGCCTGCAGCATTCGGAACCGCGCGGGCATCGGCGAGGTCTATCTGGGCGTGGTCAAGCGGCCGGACGACGACGATGGGGTCTATGGTCGCGTGATGAACGCCGTCGGCACGCTGGGTCTGGGCCTGTTCTACGTGGTGAAGCTCGACCTGATCCCGCGCAATCCGAACGGCAAGATCCGGCGCAAGCACCTGAAGCGCGACATCGTCGACGGATTCACCCGCCACGACCCGACCTGGCCAGAGCGCGTTACGCTGGATCCGACGGAACTCGCCGAACCGGATGCGAAGAAAGAGCCGCTATAGATCGAGACCGGGCCGGATCGGCGACTCGCGGCCTGAGCCGGGCATGGCATCCGACGCAACGGGTTTCGCTCCTCCATCGCGAGATAGCGCCCATGCGTCGCAATCCTCTCGACAGGGGCGCCGGTGTTTAGTAAAACCCCGGCCTCGGTTCGGGGGCGTTTAGCTCAGTTGGTAGAGCAGCTGACTCTTAATCAGCGGGTCGAAGGTTCGAGCCCTTCAACGCCCACCATCCGAACGAAGGCATGAAGGCCGCAGAATCTGATAGGTTCTGCGGCCTTCGCCGTTTTGGCCCCTCGCGTCGGACAGGTTCTCCATGGTATCGCCCGCCCCGCTTGCCTTGACCCGCCCGCCCGACCGCGAGGTCGCCGCCGCCGTGCTGGTCGGCCGGGACGGCCGCTATCTGCTGCAGCGGCGCGACGACAAGCCCTCCATCCATATGCCGGACCATTGGGCCCTGTTCGGCGGCAGCCTCGATCCGGGCGAGACGCCGGCCGTGGCGATGGTGCGCGAGCTGCAAGAGGAGCTGGGCTTCCGCGCGACCGACGTGACGCCGCTCGCCGGCCTGGCGCTCGATACCCGGCCGGTCGACCGGCTGTGGCGCATGCATTTCTTCGTCGTGCGCTTCACCGAGGCCGAATTGGCGGCCATGGTCCAGACCGAGGGCGCCGGCAAAGGCCTGTTCACCGCGGCCGAGGCCCAGGCGCTGCCGAAGGTCGCGCCCTGGGACCTGATGGCGGTGATGCTGCATGCCCATGGCGCGGCGCTGTTCCCGAACATCGAGACGCTGCAGTCCAGCTAGGCGCATGCCGCCCAGACATCCTGCTAAGCGGGCAGATCTCTCGTGTCCACGTAATTCGTTTGTCGGACGACACGTGCTTCAGGTCAAACCAGCGCTGCCCAGCTCGTCACTCCATCGATCGTCGTCTTACGTCTTAAATGCGCCAGCGGGATCATTTTCATTGTTCGCACTTCAGTACCAAACACTGTCTTGAATTCCATATTGAGCGCCGCAAGATCGTCCCATGCCACCCGTAACATTACGGACTTTCCGCCCATTGCCCCGGCGCCCTTTTCAGTTATCGACATACTCAGAATCCCGTCTTTCGACGCGTCCGCACCCTCGCCCCACGCCGCCTGTTTAGGCGCCAACCCTCCAGCGGCAATGATCAATGTAAGATTTGCCTCTTTCGTGCAGTGAAAGAGGAAACCGCCAAGCGGCTTGGCGGCATTCTTTCGATCAGCATGCTTTTTGGCCCATTTTCCCTTGCTCTCATTATACGCTTCCCAAGATGGGTATTTGCCACCGGGCGGCTTTGAGGCCGGTGCAGCGCGCTGAACAATGTTTGCCGTCACCGGGAAGCGTGCTGATCCCGGATGCTGAATGGCAGCCGCCGATGGCATAGATGAGCGCGGGCTATAACGGGTAGCCGGCGGAAGCGGCAATCTGGCACGATCGATCTCAGATTTGGCCTGAACGTTGGCAACGGGATAACGGGTCGGCGGCGGCGAATGTTTGACCATCACGGCACTCGCGATTGTTCACTCTTGTCCAGGTGCCGATTGTACATCAGGTGTGGCGATTCGATCGGTCGCGATTATTGAGCTGAAACCCGACACGGCAAACCAGGACGTTGCTGATGCCGCCGATAACGCGGCGATCTCAACGCGCGGCTTGCCAAGCGTATCAGTCGGGAGATGCGGAGAACGATTGCTTGCAGCTCGGGTCGGAACTGTCGTAAATCACCTCTCGATGGCTACACCCATATGAACGGACCGGCATTGAAAGTTGGAAATTTTCGCTCAATTCTCCGACTCGCTGGAAACAGAATAAAGTGTAGACCATTGAACCGCTGGTGGGCCGGATTAGCACAGGGGTAGTGCAGCGGTTTTGTAAACCGAAGGTCGCGGGTTCAAATCCTGCATCCGGCACCAGCTGCCCTTCGCGGAACCATTCCGCCGATGCCAACGGTTACCGGCTAGGCCACCATCGCCAAACCACCTGCCCGGGAGTTGAAGCCATGCGCAGAAGCGTCCTGATCCTAGCCCTCATCGTCGCAGCCTTGCCGCTCGCGGCGGCCCATGCCGACGACACGCCGGCCGTCGAGCAGGCGCGCCAGGACGGCCATGATATCGGCCAGGGCACGCACGACACCGCCGTCGCGGTCGGCACCGGCGTCGAGACGACGGCCACCAAGGTCGGCCACGGCATCCGCGACACCGCGATCCAGGTCGGCCATGGCGTCGACAATGCGGCCCATGCGGTCGGCGCCGGGTTCGAGTCGGGCTGGAATTCGCTGACCGGCAAGGACGACAGGCCCCACTGACGTCATGCGCGCACCTTGTCGGACCAGGAGAGTTCATGCGTTGCCGCCTTTGCGACCATGATTGCGCGCCGGCGTTCGAACGCACGGTGCTGCGCCGGCTGACGGTGCAATATTATTCCTGCCCCCAGTGCGGCGCGCTGCAGACCGAGACGCCGACCTGGCTCGACGAGGCCTATGGCAGCGCCATCGCGGCGCTCGATACCGGCATCGTGGCGCGCAACCTGGTCAATCAAGCGGTCGTCTTCCTGCTGGCGCGGATCCTCGGCCCGGCGGGCCGGCTGGTGGATTTCGGCGGCGGCACCGGCCTGCTGTGCCGCCTGCTGCGCGACTTGGGATTCGACGCCCATCTGATGGACCGCTATGCCGATCCGGTGTTCGCGCGCGGCTTCGGCCTGACGCCGGAGACGGCCGGCCAGGCCCCCATCGCCATCCTGTCCTGCTTCGAGCTGTTCGAGCATCTGTCGGCGCCCGACGCGGATCTGGCCGCCCTGTTCGCGCTCAAGCCGGCCCTGCTCGTCGCCTCAACCAAGCTATGCGACGGCCAGGGCGCCGACTGGCCCTATCTGGTGCCCGAGACCGGCCAGCACGTGTTTTTCTATGCCCGCCGGACCATGGCGACGATCGCGGCCAGGCATGGCTACGCCTACATCAACCGCGGCGACTACCACCTGTTCCTGCGCGATCCGCTGTCGCCCGCGCGGCGGGCGCTGATCCGCCTCGCGCTGTCGCGGCCCGGCCTGCTGCTCGCGCGGCTGCTGATCGCGGTGCGGCTCGATACGCGCTTCGCCGAGCGGGACCAGGCCCAGTTGAACAACGGGCTGTAACCACGTCGCATTGCCGGAACGGACCGGCTCGGCTAGGCTCCGCCCCGTTCCGTTCCGCTAACAAGCTCAGGTGCCCCATGCCGCAGATCGCCATTTTCGTCGAGTTCGAGCCCCTGCCCGGCCAGCAGGCGCAGTTCGAGGAGGTCATTCGCGAGCATGCCCGGCGCACCAAGGCGGAAGAGCCGGGTTGCCTGCGCTTCGACGTGCTGTATGTGCTGGACGAGGCCGGCCAGCGCGTGCCGAACAAGCTGATGGTCAGCGAGCTCTATGCCGATGCCGCCGCGGTCGCCGCCCATCGCGGCACCGATCGCATCAAGCAGGTCGGCGCCACGCTCGGCCCCCTGCTCGCCAACCGCCGCCTGATCGCGGCCGAGGTCGAAGCTTGAAACGGCTCGCCCTCTGCGCCGCCATAGCGCTCTGCGTGGTGGCGCTGCCGGCGCGCGCGACCGACCCGGCCGGCCCGGCGGCCAAGCGCTGGAAGCAGGCCGACGCGTGCATCGCCGACGCCAACAAGCAGGTGCCGGACCATAACGCGGCGGCGCTGCGCAAGCGCGACCAGCTGACCAACGATTGCATGGTGGCCCACAAGCTGCAGCCGCTGACCAAGGTCGCCCCGGCGGACGACACCCCGCCGGCACCGGCCACGCCGCCGTCGAACTGAACGGGGCCGGCATGCTCCCCGCCCGACACCGGCGCCTGGCGCTCGCCCTGCTCCTGCTCGGGCTGAGCGGCACCGCCCGCGCCGCCGACGAGACCGATCCGCACAAGCAGCCGGTCAGGGTCGTGGCCGACCAGCGCCTGACGGTGCAAGGCGCGGCCGGCACCGGCGTGCTGCCGCTCTATGTCTCCGGCGACTGGAGCCGGCCCGAACCGGAGGTGACCCGCGCGGTTCTGGTGTTCCACGGATTGCTGCGCGACGCCGACGTCTATCTGAAATCCGGCGAGGCGGCACGCGCCGAGGCCGGCGACGCCGGGCACGGCACGCTGCTGATCGTCCCGCAATTCCTGGCCGATATCGATATTCCCGCCCATGGCCTGCCGGCCGAGACGCTGCGCTGGGGCCGCGACAGCTGGATGGCGGGCGATCCCGCGCACGGGCCGGCCCCGGTCAGCTCGTTCGAGGCGATCGACGCGATCCTGGCCCGTCTGGCCGACCGCGCCCTGTTTCCCAACCTCGCGACGGTCGTGGTCGCCGGCCATTCCGGCGGCGGTCAGGTCGTCGAGCGCTATGCCGTGGTCGGCCGGGGCGAGGCGGCGCTGACGGCGACGGGCGTCCATGTCCGCTACGTCGTCGCCAACCCGTCGTCCTACGTCTATTTCAGCCCGGACCGGCCGTTGCCGACCGGCGGCACCGGCCCGTTCGCGGGCGCCGCCGCCTGCCCGGCGTTCGATGATTGGAAATACGGCTTCGAGGCGCCGCCGCCCTATGTCGCGGGCGCGAGCGCCGCGGCGCTGGAGGCCCGGTTCGTCACACGCGACGTGGTCTATCTGCTGGGCACGGCCGACACCAACCCGAACCACCCGGCGCTCGACAAGAGCTGCGCCGGCGAGGCCCAGGGCCCCTACCGCTTCGCCCGCGGCCACGCCTTCTTCGCCTATCTGCAGGCGCGCCACCCGGCCGGTCTGGCGCAGCGCCTGTGGGAGGTGCCGGGCGTCGGCCATGACGGGGCCAAGATGCTGGGCTCCGCCTGCGGGTTGGCGGCGCTGTTCGACAAGCCGGGTTGTGGGTCGGATTAGAGTGGGCCGGGTTTCGGAGCGCGAGAGGGTGCGATCCATAGTAGTATGATCCGAAGCTGGCCAACTCGCCCCGAAAACAGTTTTGACAGTTACTCCTCGGTCTACCTAGTTCCGGCCACAAATAAGTGGACTGGAACCGTAATTCCGCCCACGGCCTGCCGGCCGATACGCTGCGTTGGGGCCGCGACAGCTGGATGGCCGGCGATCCGGCCCATGGGCCGGCCCCGATCAGCTCGTTCGAGGCGATCGACGCCATCTTGGCCCGCCTGGCCGACCGCACGCTGTTTCCCAACCTGAAGACGGTCGTGGTCGCCGGCCATTCCGGCGGCGGCCAGGTCGTCGAGCGCTACGCCGTGGTCGGCCAGGGCGAGGCCGCGCTGACGGCCAAGGGCATCGCTGTCCGCTATGTCGTCGCCAACCCGTCGTCCTACGTCTATTTCAGCCCGGACCGGCCGCTGCCCGCGGGCGGCACCGGCCCGTTCGCGGGCGCCGCCGCCTGCCCCGCCTTCAACGATTGGAAATACGGCTTCGACGCGCCGCCGCCCTATGTCGCGGGCGCGACCGCCGCGGCGCTGGAGGCCCGGTTCGTCACGCGCGACGTGGTCTATCTGCTGGGCACGGCCGACACCAACCCGAACCACCCGGCACTCGACAAGAGCTGCGCCGGCGAGGCCCAAGGGCCGTATCGCTTCGCCCGCGGTCATAGCTTCTTCGCCTATCTGCAGGCGCGCCACCCGGCCGGCCTGGCGCAGCGCCTGTGGGACGTGCCGGGCGTCGGCCATGATGGAGCCAAGATGCTGGGCTCCGCCTGCGGGCTCGCGGCGCTGTTCGACAAGCCGGGCTGCGCGTCGGAGTAGGGGCGGGTCGCGGGCCGGGTGTTCGGAGCGCGCGCTTGACCGCCCGAACGGACACTTGGCCGCCCTCCGGCGGCTCACTCTTTTGATATGTTCTGTCTCCGGGTGTCCGGCCACGCCATGCGGTGGCCGGCGCTGGATTTAAGAGGTCGGAAGCGCCAAGGCGTCCGCTTCGACTTCCTCGACCTGTGCTAGGTGGTCCTTGACGCGCGCGATAGACGCGGCCGTCGTGTCTGTCGGCCCGGTTCCGTCGTTGCCGCCGGTCCGCATGCCCCGGTCGAATGCGTCGAGCTGACGCCAGAGATCGATGCGCCGTCGGCGACACCAGATCAGCATCGAATCGCGGTGCGACAGACCCAAAGCCAGAAGCTTACGGATCGCGTCCTCCATGCCGGGGCCGGGTTTGGCGCCGCCCTCGACCTTGGCGATTGCGGGCCTGCTGAATCCGATCTTTTCGGCGAACTCTGGCTGTGTCAAAGCAAGGAGTTCGCGCGCGAAATCGACATCGGCCGAGGTCCACTCACCATCTGGCAGAGCCAGAAGGTAGACGATGCCAAGCTTCCGACGATCCTCATCTTGCGACACGGCTTGATCCATCCTATTTTTTGACGGCACCCGCCGGGTGCGCTAACACCCGGCGGCCGCTCCTACCGGTGAATGGTCAAGGTTCCTGCGAATGTGAACCCGAGGGCCTTGATCGTCACCTTCAGGAGGATCCACAGCTTGCGCATTCGGTCCTCCTTCGATGTCAGCCGAGGCAATTCCCGTCTGACAAGACGATTGTGCGTATACTTAAGTATACGATCAAGCGAAATCATTGCGGTGACACTGCGCCTATCTTATCGAATCAGGTTGCGGTGATGCTGTGGACGGTCCACGCGATTGATCGCCTGGGCCGCGACGCGCTGGGCTCAAAGACTACCCGGGGTTGAGGGCACGCCGCTTCGGATTCCGAACGCGCGGGACGGCGTTATTCCCGCCTGACCGCCCCTCCCCCTACCCTCCCAACACTTCCCGATAAACCCGCAGCATGCCCGCCTGCACCCGCGCATCGGCGAATTCGGCCAGCGCCTTGGCCCGCGCCGCCTGGCCCATACGGGCGCGCAGCGCCGGGTCGCCGGCCAGCTGCTTCAGCCGGCGAGCGACGGCGGCATCGTCGTCGACCGGCACCAGGAAGCCGGTGACGCCATCGACCAGCGCCTCGCGGCAGCCCGGCATGTCGGTCGTGACCACCGGCCGGGCGCAGGACGCGGCCTCCAGCAGGGTCTTGGGCACGCCCTCGCCATAGCGCGACGGATAGACCGCCATATGGCTGGCCTGCCAGAAGGCGGCGACATCGGAAATATGGCCGACCCATTCGACCAGGCCTTCGGCGACCCAGCCGCGGACTTCTTCCTCGGTATGGCTGTCGGCGCTACCCTTGTCGGTGCCGCCGGCCAGCAGGAAGCGGATCGGCACGCCCTCGCCGCGCAGGCGCCGCATGGCGGCGACCGCGACCGCCGGACCCTTGTCGCGCACCAGCCGGCAGGCCATGGCAACGATCGGCACGCCGTCCGGCTCCGGCACCGGCGCGAACCGGTCGGTGTCGACGCCGCAGCAGCAGATGAGCGCGACCTGATCCGGCCGGATCGCGCCGCCGGCCGCGAGCCGGTCGCCATCGTCGGGATTTTCCAGCGTGACCAGCGCGCCCGTGCCACGCATGGCCAAGCCCAGGGCGGCCAGCACCGGCCGGCGCAGCAGGCGCGCCTTCAGCCGCTCTGAGGTGAAGACATAGCCGAGGCCCGCGACGGTCGCGACCCGCGCCCGGACGCCGGCGAGCCGCGCCATCAGCCCGCCATAGATGATCGCCTTGAGCGCGATCGAATGGACGATGTCCGGCCGCTCGCGCCGAAACAGGCGCCAGAGTATCCAGAGCGACTTCAGCTCGTTGGTGAGCTTGCCGCCGCCGCGCCGCCAGGGCAGCGCCACGACGGTAAAGCCGAGCTGGGTCAGGATCTCGGCATGGGCCTGGACGCGGGCGCAGACGATGACGCGATAGCCCGCGGCCAAGGCGGCCTGTCCGATCGCCAGGCGATGCAGCCAGAAATACCAGTCCTCGGTGACCACGTAGATGAGCGTCTTCTGGCGTTCCATGGAGCGAGGCCTGGGGCTTTGATGATCCGCGAGGGTGAGAAAGGGCGCGGAGTATCGTCCGAACCACCCGGCGAGAGCAAGCCATGCACCCGTCCCCTGCTCCCACGCGTTCGCGGGCTGTACCGGGCGCCGGCTTTTGCTATGGTCGCGGCCTCGTTCCCGTCGGCTATTCGGACATCCTGGGTGAAGCGGATCAATCGGACCCTCCTGGCCTTGCTGCATGACGCGATCATGACGGCACTGTCGGTCGTGCTGTCGCTGCTGCTGCGGCTCGGCGACGACATGGACAAGCTCAACCCGGCGACGGTCGCGCAGGACATGGCGCTGTTCACCCTCATCGTGCTGGTGTTCCTGCGGCTGACCGGGCTCTATCGCGGCATCTGGCGCTATGCCTCGCTCAATGACCTGTTCGCGATCGGCCGCGCCGTCACCGTCTCGATCCTGGTCTATACGCTGGTCCTGTTCCTGACGACGCGGCTGCAGGGCCAGCCGCGCTCGACGCTGGCCATCAACTGGTTCGTGCTGATCGGCCTGCTGTCGGGCCCGCGCATTCTCTATCGCCTGTTCAAGGACGGCCGGCTCGACCGGATCTTCGAGCGCGACGCCCATCGCCGCGTGCCGGTGCTGCTGGTCGGTGCCGGCGACGGCGCGGAACTGTTCGTCAACGAAATGCACCGCGACCGGCGGTCGAACTACGACCCGATCGGAATCCTGGGTCTGAACGAAAGCCGCGTCGGCCGCTCGATCCATCGCGTGCCGGTGCTGGGCACGATCGACCATCTGGTCGAGGCGGTCGAGAAACTGACCAAGGCCGACCGACGGCCGCAGCGCCTGATCCTGACCAACGACCTGATCGACGGCGCGGTGATCAGCCGGGTGGTCGAGCAGGCCTCGGCGCTCGGCATCGAGATCGCCCGCATGCCGCGCGTGACCGAGCTCAAATCCGGCGTCGGCGATGGCCTCGAAATCCAGCCGATCGCGATCGAGGACCTGCTGGGCCGGCCGCAGCGCGTGCTGGATCGCGAGGCCATGGCGCGGCTGATCCGTGGTCGGCGCGTGCTGGTGACCGGTGCCGGCGGCACGATCGGCTCGGAACTGGTGCGCCAGATCGCGGCGCTCGACCCGACCCACCTGACCCTGGTCGACAATGCCGAATACCAGCTCTATCTGATCGACCTGGACCTGGCCGAGCATTTCGCCCGGCTGCCGCGCACCGCTTGCCTGGGCGACGTGCGCGACCGGCGCCGGCTCGACGAGATCATGGCCGAAGCCCGGCCGGAGCTGGTGTTCCATGCCGCCGCCTACAAGCATGTGCCGATGGTCGAGGCCAACCCGACCGAGGGGGTTTTGACCAACGTCATCGGCACGCGCAACCTGGCCGAGGCCTGCCGCGCCGCCGGCGTCGGCGCCATGGTGATGATCTCGACCGACAAGGCCGTCCATCCGACCAACGTCATGGGCGCGACCAAGCGCCTGGCCGAATGCATCTGCCAGGCGCTCGATCTCGCCGGCCGCGCCAACGGCCAGAATCCTACGACCCGCTTCGTCACCGTACGCTTCGGCAATGTGCTGGGCTCGACCGGCTCGGTCGTGCCTTTGTTCCGGCGTCAGCTCCAGGCCGGCGGCCCGCTGACCGTGACCCACAAGGACGTCACCCGCTTCTTCATGACCGTGCGCGAGGCGGTCGAGCTGGTGCTGCAGGCCTCCGCCGTCGCCATGTCGGACCATCCGCCCGAGGGGCTGGAACGCGGCGGCATCTTCGTGCTGGAGATGGGCGAATCGGTCAAGATCGCCGACCTCGCCCGCCAGATGATCCGCCTCGCCGGCCTGGTGCCGGACAAGGACATCCAGATCGAGTTCGTCGGATTGCGTCCCGGCGAGAAACTCTATGAAGAGCTGTTCCACGAGGCCGAGCCGCCGGTCAAGACCGGCGCCGACGGCATCCTGTTGGCCGCCCCGCGCACCGCCGACTATGCCGTGCTCGCCCGCGCCATCGACGACATGGAAGAGGCCGCCCGCGCCCGGGACGGCTTGCGCACGCTGGCGATCCTCGGCCATCTGGTGCCGGAACTTCAGCGCGAGCCGGGACAGCAGGCCTTGCCGGCGGCGGATGTCGGGCGTTGAGGGACTTCACCCGCCGCCATTTATGGTTTAGTGTCGGGAACGTTTAGGGAACATACGAAAGTCGCTCCCATGGGCGTCGGCTACCAGGTCTCTGCGCTGCACGATATCCACTACCTCGAGCCGATCGAAGGGGCGCCGGCCGATGCGCAGCCGCCGCCGTGGCTTTCGATGATGCCGGACGCGCATTGGGATGGTAGGCCGACCCAATTCGTGTCGCCCCGGCAGGCCGACATCGTCGCGTGGCGCGACCGCATCGCCGCCAAATATCGCCACCAGCTCGGCGAGGACCTGACCTGGGACGAGGACAGCGATTTCTCCGCCGGCGAAGAAGCCGCGACGGGCTGGGATCTGATGCTCAAATACGTCGCAGCGGTGATCGATCAGGAAGGCGCCGCCGCGGCGGCGCCTCTGCTCATCGGCAGGAAGAATCTGACGCGCGATCAATATGGCCCGGTTTTCGACGCCATCGAGGGCCGCGGCTTCATGATCCGCTTTCCTCACCTGCTGCTCAATGTCACCTGTTGGCTGCCGTTCGACCGTCATATGATCATCGAGGAGCCGAATTGGCGCGGCACCGTCGAGCGCTTCGGATCGACCATTAATCTCATGCGGGAAATAACCGAGATCCTTCATTTCATCGGCACGACCGACGCAACGGCCGCGCAGGCACCGGAGGCCGAAGATCCTGACGTGCTCGCCGCCGCCTGGAAAGCCGCCGACATCATCCATCGTTACGGCACGATCGCCGTCGAGAAACACCTGCCGTTCTGGACGACCGGCTAACCTGCACGAGCCATTCGAGGAAACATGAGCGCCGATCAGCCAACCGATTTCGAGCCGGCCGCGGATTTGGGGCGATGATGAACGGCCGCGACCAGACCCGGGCGCTGCGGCGGGCCGGAAACCTGCGCGATGCCAGGAACCTGTGCGAGATGCTGATCGAGACCGGCCAGGACGCTTGGAATGTGCTGGCCGAGGTCGAGCAGGACGAGGGTCGCTTCGAACCGGCGCTCGCGGCCTGGGACCGCGCGATCGAACGCGGGTTCCAGCCGGGGCCGACCCTGACGGCCAAGGCCAATCTGCTGCTCGACCTGGGCCGGATCGACGAGGCCGCCCAGGTGTTCGACCGGGCGCTGGCCGTCGCCCCCGAGCATGGCCCCGCCCTGTTCGGCCGGGCATCGATTGCCGGTTTTCGGCGAGAGGCCGTCGATGTCGCGCCGTTCGAGGCGCTGCTCGCCGACGGCACCCCCCGGAGCGACAGCGATCGGATCCACCTGCATTTCGCGCTGGGCCGGACCTATCTGGAACGCGACGATCCGGCGCGCGCCTTCCCGCATTTCGCGGCGGGCAATGCCCTCCGGCGCGCGAGCTATGCCTACGATATCGCCGACGACGAACGCCTGCTGGCCGCCTTCGCCGAGGCCTTGCCCGCTGAGGCGATCGCCCGGTGCAGCGGGGCGGGCGATCCGAGTGAAACGCCGATCTTCATCGTCGGCATGCCCCGGTCGGGCTCGAGCCTGCTGGAGCAGATCCTGGCGGCGCATCCGCAGATCCATGGCGCCGGCGAGCTGCTCCAGCTGAAACAGCTGGTGGTGCGCGAGTTCGCCAACCAAGGCCCGTTCCCGGCCGCGATGGCGAACCGGACGCCCGACCAGCTCCAGGCGCTCGGGCGCCGCTATCTGGAGGCAATCACGGGACTGGCGCCCGGCGCCAAGCGGATCGTCGACAAGCTGCCGCTGAATTTCTACTTCGCCGGCCTGATCCACCTGATGCTGCCCAATGCGCGGATCATCCATATCCGGCGCGACCCGCTCGACACCTGCCTGTCCTGCCATACCACCTTGTTCCGCGAGCCGGTGCGCTACGCCCATGACCAGGCGGAACTCGGCCGGTTCTATCGCGCCTATCAGGCGCTGATGGCGCATTGGCGCCAAGTGCTGCCGGCGGCGCGCTTCACCGAGGTCGATTATCGCGATCTGGTCGCCGATCCGGAGGCCGAGGCCCGTCGGCTGCTGGAATTCTGCGGCATGCCCTGGGACGACGCCTGCCTGCGCCCCGAGATCTCAGACCGGCCGATCCGCACCGCCAGCCGGCTGCAGGCGCGCCAGCCGGTCTATCGCAGCAGCGTCGGCCGCGCCGAGCGCTACCCGGATTATCTGGGCCCGCTGGTGACGGCGCTGGGCGGCGACTAGGCCGCCTTCTTCCACACCGCCGCGAACAGCCCGGCGCCGATCAGCATCGAGCCGCCGACGCGGTTGACCCGGCGCTGGATTTCCGGCCGGCGCACCGCCCGGCGCGCGGCGGAGGCGAGCAGCGCGTAACTCGCGGCATTGGCCGTCGCCAGCACCAGGAACGTCGCCTCGAACAGCACCATCTGCGGCACGATGGGCGCGCTGGCGAGGAAGAACTGCGGCAGGAAGGCGACGAAGAACACGATGCTTTTCGGGTTGAGCGCGGTCACCGCATAGGCATGCAGGAACATGCGCCAGCCGCTGGTTTCGGCCGTGGCCTCCGTCGTCATATCACCGACCGGCGTGCGCCACAGCTTGACGCCCAGATAGATCAGATAGGCGGCGCCGACCCAGCGCAGCCCGGTGAACAGGGCCGACGAGGCGGCCAGCAGCACGCCCAGGCCCAGCATCGAGGCGGTCATGGCGGTGAAGTCGCCGAGCGCCACGCCGGCGACGGTCGCAAACGCCGAGCGCCGGCCCTGCCCCAGCGCATAGGACACGACCAAAAGCACCGTCGGTCCCGGGATGGCGAGCAGGATGGCGGCGGTGGCGGCGAAGGCGAGCCAATGGTCGAATGGCATCGAGGTTGGTCCTGGGCTTGGAATGCGACCCAACCATCAATCCACGCAAAAGCACGGAGCGCAAACGGGATCTCCCCGCAGGATTAGGCAGGAAATCCGGGCCTTCCGGTATTTCGCCCTTGCAAGTCCGGGCCTAGGGTCGGCGTCTCAGCGATAGGATGGCACAATGGCGCATTGGACGGTTTCCGACATTCCCCCGCAGCAGGGCCGCAGCGCCGTGGTCACCGGCACCGGCGGGTTGGGGTTCGAGGACGCCCTGGCCCTGGCACATGCCGGCGCGGACGTGATCATCGCCGGGCGCAATCAGGCCAAGGGCGCCGAGGCTGTCGCCCGGATCCAGGCCAGCGTCCCGGACGCCAAGATCCGGTTCGAACCGGTCGATCTGGCCAGCCAGCAGTCAATCGCCGCCTTCGGTGCCCGGATGCGGGCCGGGCACGGCCGTCTCGACCTGCTGATCAACAATGCCGGCGTGATGATGCCGCCAAAACGGCGCGTCACCGCCGACGGGTTCGAGCTGCAATTCGGCACCAACTACCTGGGGCATTTCGCGCTGACGGCCGCGTTGCTGCCCCTGCTGCGTCAGGGGAAAAACCCGCGGGTCGTTACCCTGTCCAGCATCGCCGCGCGCAATGGCACCATCGATTTCGACGATCCCCAGGCGGAGCGCGCCTACCGGCCGATGCGGGTCTATAACCAGTCGAAGCTTGCCTGCCTGATGTTCGCGCTCGAACTGCAGCGCCGCAGTGATGCGGCCGGCTGGGGCATTGCCAGCCTCGGGGCGCATCCGGGCATCGCGCGCACCGATCTGATCCCGAACGGCGCCGGCCGCGCCAGCCTGTTCGGCGTGATGAGCCGCCTGCTGTGGTTCCTGTTTCAGCCCGCCGCCCAGGGCGCCCAGTCCACGCTGTTTGCCGCGACCGCGCCGGACGCCCGGGGCGGCGCCTATTACGGTCCGGCCAGAATGGATGAAACCCGGGGACCGCCGACTCTCGCCCGCGTTCCGCGCCAGGCCGAGGATCTCCAGGCGGCGTCGCGCCTGTGGACATTGTCCGAGCAGCTGACCGGCGCGCGCTTCTAGACCACCAGCGCCTGCAGCGTCTCGACCCGGTCGGCCTCCGCCGCCGGCTTGTCCCAGCGGATGCGATGGACGCGCGGGAAGCGCATGGCCAGGCCCGACTTGTGCCGGGTCGAGGCCTGCACGCTGTCGAACGCCAGCTCCATCACCAGCTTCTGTTCGACCTCGCGCACGGGGCCGAACCGGTTGGTCGTGTGATGGCGGATCCAGCGGTCGATCTCGACCAGTTCCTGGTCGGTAAAGCCGGAATAGGCCTTGCCGACCGGCACCAGCTCCGGGCCGCGCCAGGCGCCGAAGGTATAGTCCGAATAGAAGGACGAGCGCTTGCCATGGCCGCGCTGGGCATACATCAGCACGCAATCGAGCGTCAGCGCGCCGCGCTTCCATTTGAACCAGGGGCCCTTGGGCCGGCCGGCCAGATAGGGCGTGTCGCGCCGCTTCAGCATCAGGCCCTCGATGCCGCGCGCCCGCGCCTCGTTGCGCAGCAGCGAGAGCTCGCCCCAAGTCTCGAACGGGATCAGCGGCGACAGGTCGAGCCGCGGCCGCACGGTACGGCGAAACCAGTCTTCCAGCAGCGCGCGGCGTTCGATCTGGGTCAGGCCACGGATATCCTCGCCCTCGATCCACAGCAGGTCGTAGAGCCGGACATAGGCCGGATACCGGGCAATCAGCTTCGCGTCCGGCTTCTTGCGGTTCAAGCGCTGCTGCAGCTCGTTGAACGAACCGATATCCTCGAAACTGCCGACCAGCAATTCGCCGTCGAGCACGACGCCCTCGGGCAGCGTCGCCGCCAGATCGGGAAAGGCCGCCGAGATCTCGTCGCCGGTGCGCGAATAGATCCGGGTCTCGCCGCCGCGCGCGGCGATCTGGACACGGATGCCGTCCCATTTCCATTCGGCCAGATAGTCGCCCGGCGGCATCTGGTCGAGCGCGCCATCGTCGAGCGGCGTCGCCAGCATCAGCGGCATGAAGGTCGGGCGCTCGCCCGGATCGGGCTTCGGCGTGCGGCCCTCGAGCCAGCCGAACAAGGGCTCGTAGGGCGCGTCGAGACCGTGCCAGACTTCCTCGACCATGTCCGGATCGACAGGACCCAATGCGGCGGCCGCGGTCTTGGCCAGCCGCGCGGAGACGCCGACGCGCAACCCGCCGGTCATCAGCTTCAGCAAGGCCCAGCGCCCGGTCGCATCGAGCGCGTCGAGCCAGCCTTCCAGCAGCCGTCCGACCTGTCCGCGCCCGACCGTCGACAGGCCTTCGACGATCTCGGTCAGGTCCGGCACCCGGTTGGCGCCGGGCCGCTCGGGCCAGATCAGCGCCGCCGTCTCGGCCAGGTCTCCGACGAAATCATAGGACCAGCCGAAAAGCTCGGCATCGACCCGTTCCAGCACCAGCGCGCGGATCTGCGCCGCCTTGGCCTCGCGGAACGAGAGCGCGCCGGTCAGCGCCGCCAGCGCCCAGCCGCGCTCCGGATCGGGCGTGGTGCGGAAATATTCCTCCATCAGGCGCAGCTTGCCGTTGCGCGCCGGCGTGAACAGCAGCGCGTCGAGCAGGCGGGCGAAGGCGATCAATGGGCGACCCTGGGCATCTCGGCTCCTAACCCCGGCATGTTAAAATGGTTTCGCCCGGTGCCGCAAATCCGGGGAACGAAGCGGGGCTCGATCTGTTCTGGGCTGAACCGAACAGGAGCAGCGCATGAGCACGAACAACGGATATTCCGCCTCGGCGGCGGCCCTGCAGGACCCGCGCGACCGCTATCCGAAGCCGCCCTACAAGAAGCAATCCCAGCCCTGGCCGGGCCTGGCCTGCGAGATGGATCCGCGCCCCGATCATGGCGAGACCAGCTATCGCGGCTCTGGCCGCCTCCAGGGCCGCAAGGCACTGATCACCGGCGGCGATTCCGGCATGGGCCGCGCCGCCGCCATCGCCTTCGCCCGCGAGGGCGCCGATGTCGCGATCAATTATCTGCCGGCCGAAGAGCCCGATGCGCGGGAGGTGATCCGGCTGATCCAGGCCGAGGGCCGCATCGGCCTCGCCATCCCGGGCGATCTGCGCAGCGAGGCTTTCTGCCAGCAGCTGGTTACCCGGGCGCTCGAGGGCCTGGGCGGGCTCGATATCCTGGTCAACAACGCCGGCCGCCAGCAGACCCACGCCTCGATCCTCGACATCACCAGCGAGGATTTCGACGCCACCATGAAGACGAACATCTACGCGCCGTTCTGGATCATCAAGGCCGCCCTGCCGCATCTGAAGCCAGGTTCCGCGATCATCGGCACCACGTCGGAGCAGGCCTACGACCCGACGCCGGATCTGTACGACTATGCCCAGACCAAAGCCGCGACGATGAACTATGTGAAGTCGCTGGCGAAGCAGCTGGCCCCCAAGGGCATCCGGGTCAATGGCGTGGCGCCGGGCCCGGTCTGGACGCCGCTGCAGGTCTCGGGCGGCGCCACCATGGAAAAGCTGGAAGGGTTCGGCGGCCAGTCGCCGATCGGCCGCGCCGGCCAGCCGGCCGAGCTGGGCTCGATCTATGTCCAGCTGGCGGCGACCGACGCCAGCTTCGCGACCGGCCAGGTCTATGGCGCGGCGGGTGGCGGCGGTCAGCCTTAGTCCTTCGCTGATATTCCGCAAGCAATATCTGTGCGCGGGCTGCTCTCGATTAAGCTGTCCGCGCACATGCGCCTAAATCCTGCAAGGCTCCACGCAAACTATTCTCAAAACTAATAAACGACTGTGATTTGCGCAACATATCGATGCGCTGCCTCTGAGCAATAGCAGGAAATATTTGCTCTATGTAAATCTGCTTCCGTTTACCTCTTACGTTGGTAACCGCCTCCAACAGCGTAACCTTTGGATCTGATAATCGTTCCGCTTGACCTGCGCCACTTGGAAGACCTATTTCTTGGAACTTACCATTATAGCCGAGGGCCCCCATCACCGCATCCGGATCGGCTAAAACCCAAGCTTCTGTCTCGTGCCGAGGCGCAATGACGACGCATCGTCGGCATGGCCAATCGCAACAAGCATGCATCGCTTCACAATAAGCTAGAGACCGCGAGGCTATGCCGGTTTCGAGTCCTCGACCGCCCGTATCGGCGTGAATGAACACGATATGAAAGGCATCTTTGGCGGCGCAAGCTTCTTTTGCCACATCGTCAATAGCCCTACCGTCGGCACCGAGATGAACTGCCGGTCCAGTTGGGATGTTCGAATGCCGCTCTCCCTCAGTTTCCACCAGATTTTGCATGACACGGGGAATCAGAACGTCGAAGTACGCTGCATCCGATGCTCCCTCGTACATAACGGCCCAGCTTAGGTAGATCATGCAGCGTCCACCTGCCCCTTAAGAAGCTTTTCAACTTCTGAGCGGGCGAGATTCGTTTCTGGATCAAATAAGTCCTGTATCAACCGCACCCCAGTTCTCATTCTTGTATGAGAAGATTTAATATGAGTTGTCGGATCGACACTGGTTACCATGTCAGCTGCCACGATTTCCGTATCGTGGAGCGCATGCATTACGGCAGGAGAATGGGTATTTATCAAAATCTGGAATAGCGGCACATCTTTAATGCCGAAGGCAAGCGACGTAGCCTCACGTAGAAATCGCACCAGGGCTGGAATACGGCCTTCGTGAACTCCATTTTCAGGCTCTTCAAAGCAAAGCGTGCCTCTACGATCAGGATCATTAAGAACTGTAAGCAACGCCAATAACCTTAGCGTGCCGTCGGATATGACGCGAGAACTAAAACTGAGATCACCCGTAAATCCAAGACTAAATGAAAATCTCTTTAATCTTTGGTCATTTTGGACTTGTAGCTCAGAAACGGACGGAATTAAAGATGACAGATCGGCCGCGATATCGGAAAGTATGCCCTCCGGCCGGTTGTCGGTGCTCGTTTCGTCCTTTAGTCGGGCAAGCACTGCCGATAAATTTGACGCATCTGGTTTCAAATTTCTATCTTCAAATCGATCGTTCGGATTGCGAGCAGCTAAAGGATTGATCTCAAGAAACCGCATATGGGCCAGGAGTTCTCTGAGAGCGTAAAGATGCGGAAACTCTGGCGTCGTAATTGTGGATAACGCAGTACGTGATGCCTCCCGAAGTGAGAGCGCCAGGGGGCGGCCATGCTTCTGACGCCCATCCTGTCTTACAAGAAGGGCGCTCCCAGCGTCGTCAAGCCGAATAAAAGGGTTAACTTGGGCGTTGTAACTAAGTTTAATTTTTCGCAAATACGAAGCGCGATCTTCTTTTTTTGAAATTGGTTTGCAGAGTTCATTTCGAACAATTACACCTTTCGGAAAACCTTCTGAATCTTTACTCAATTCGAGATCAAGCTCATACCTTAACCGTTGAGCACTAATTGAGTAAGTTGTGCCGAAGGCGTCCGTTCCAGTTCTATCCAATAGAACTTCAAGTGCAAATCGGATACGATTTGACGAGCCAGATGCAATTTGTCGGAAAAGCTCCTCCGGCTCGCCTCTCAAATCCTTCATAGCTGTTCGGATATCAGTTTGAGCAAGTAGAGATAAAAACCGAAGAGCATCAAAGAGGTTGGATTTACCGCTCGCATTCGGTCCGACAACCGCAGTCAGCGGACTGAGATCCAAGCCGAAATTTTCGAACGTTTTGAAGCCGTCGATTTCAATACGAGTAAGCATGATGACAAGTTACTGAGATAGCTCAAATGTGGCAATCCCAAGCATGAGGAGATTGGCTTCGATCGTGAATGATGGGGGTGATCGAATCACTCCTCTTTCTCACGTAAGCCAAGGATCCAGCGCGTAGTCAGCTCACCGTTGGGTGACGGACCAGCGCGTCTCTGTACCCCGAATGAAGTGGGAGCGCCGCTATGGTGATCTCGCCAGCAGCGCCCGCAGCGCCGGGCCGGCGCGCTCTGCCATGGTCTGCCCCAGCAGCATCAACGCGTTGCCGGGGCGGATCATCACTTCCAGCTCGACGATCAGGCCCGCGGCATCGAAGCGGAACATGTCGATGCCCTTCAGCGACTTGTCGCCGATATGGGCGGAGAATTCGAGCACGGCGCTCGAGCCGTCCGGGCTGAAGAAATCCCGGTGGTAGGTGAAATCCTCGAATACGGTGATGACGGTGCCCAGCACCAGGACCGTCGCTTCCTTGCCGGGATAGGGCTTGAAGAAGGCGGGCGAGCGGAACACCACGTCGTCGGCCAGGATAGACGGCAGCGCGCCGACATCGCCGGCGGCGATGATGTCATGCCAGACGGCCAGCGTCCGCGCGACCTGTGGCGGGATGGGCGACGACGAGGCCTCAGTCACGGCAGAATCTCCCAACTTTCATCGAGACGGCTATTCTGCCTCCTCCTCGCCCAGCCCGACAAGCCGCAGCGCACGGGCGCGCCGGCCGGTGAGGGTCGCCTGGCGGATCAGCGCGTCTTCAGTACCATGGGTCACCCAGATCTCGGGGGCGCCGACATCGTCGAAGGTCTGCATCAGCTCGTCCCAGTCGGCATGGTCGGAGATGACCAGCGGCAGTTCGACGCCGCGCTGCTTGGCACGCTGCTTCACCCGCATCCAGCCGGACGCCATGGCGACGATCGGATCCGGCAGCCGTCGCGCCCAGACGTCGGCGGTGACGCCGGGCGGCGCCAGGATGATATGACCCTTCAGCTCATCCTTCGGCAGTTTCAGCATCGGCCGGATGTCGCCGAAGCTTTGACCGAAGCTTTCGTAGATCGTGCAGATATTGGCGATGGCGCCGTGCAGATAGATCGGGGCGTCATATCCTGCGGCGCGGATCAGCGCCAGCACGCGCTGCGCCTTGCCCAGCGAATAGACCCCGACCAGTGCGCAGCGCTCGGGGAACAGGCGCAGGCTGTGGAGCAGCTTGCCGATCTCCTCGCTATCGGGCGGATGGCGGAACACCGGCAGGCCGAAGGTCGCCTCGGTCACGAACACGTCGCACGGCACCGGCTCGAACGGCGCGCAGGTCGGGTCGCTCCGGCGCTTGTAATCGCCGGAGACCACCGCGCGGCTGCCCTGCCAATCCATCACGACCTGGGCGCTGCCCAGCACATGGCCGGCCGGGACCAGGCGAACCGAGACCTCGCCCAGCCGGATCGTCTCGCCATAGGCCAGCGCCTGGTGGCTGGTGCCGGCGCGCTCGCCCAGGCGGTGGCGCATGATCGCGATCGTCTCGGCCGTCGCCAGCACGGCGCCATTGTCGGCGCGGGCATGGTCGGAATGGCCATGGGTGATCACCGCCCGCTCCGCGCGCCGGGTCGGGTCGATGAAGAAATCGCCGGGCACGCAATAGAGCCCGCCGGGGACCGGTTTCAGCCAGGTTTCGGGATGAGGTGTGCTGGTCATTGTCAAAAGGATGGCCTCGCGGGGCTGGCAAAACCAGGGGCATGCGCCAAACTAAGGGAGAGATGCCCGACGAAGTTCCCGCCGACACCATCCTGCCTGAGCACTTCCGCGCGTGGTTTCACGCCCGCGGCTGGCAGCCGCACGGCCATCAGCTGGCCATGCTGGCGGCAGCCCGCTCGGGGCAGTCGGCGCTGCTGATCGCGCCGACCGGCGGCGGCAAGACGCTCGCGGGCTTCCTGCCCAGCTTGGTCGATCTGGCGGTCTCGGCGCCGCCGGGGCTGCACACGCTCTATATCTCGCCCCTGAAGGCGCTGACCGCGGACATCCAGCGCAATCTGATGACGCCGGTGGGCGAGCTGGGGCTCGACCTGCGCATCGAGACGCGGACCGGCGATACCGGGACCAAGGAGCGTCAGCGCCAGAAGACCGATCCGCCGCATCTGCTGCTGACCACGCCCGAATCCCTGGCGCTGCTGATCTCGTACCCGGAATCCCGCAAGATGTTCGCCGGCCTGAAGGCGATCGTGATCGACGAGCTGCATGCGCTGGCCGGCACCAAGCGCGGCGACCTGCTGGCGTTGGGCCTCGCGCGCCTGGCGAAGCTGGCGCCCAGCGCACGGCGCATCGGCCTGTCGGCGACGGTCGCCTGGCCCGACGATCTGGCCGCCTTCCTGGCGCCCGACGGCGCGCCGGTCGCCCAGATCCGCGGCGGCGCCACGCCGGAGCCGGAGATCACGATCCTGGACCCGGCCGCCGAACTGCCCTGGGCCGGCCATATGGGCGTCCATGCCATCCCGGAGGTGCTGCTGGCGATCAAGGCGCACCGGACCACCCTGGTGTTCGTCAATACCCGCGCCCAAGCCGAGATCGTGTTCCAGGAACTGTGGAAGCAGAACGACGACAATCTGCCGATCGCGCTGCATCACGGCAGCCTGGCGACCGAGCAGCGCCACAAGGTCGAGGCGGCGATGGCGGCGGGCAGGCTCCGCGCGGTCGTCGCGACCTCCTCGCTCGACCTGGGCGTCGATTGGGCCGCGGTCGATCTGGTGATCCAAATCGGCGCGCCCAAGGGCGTCGCCCGCCTGGTCCAGCGCATCGGCCGCGCCAACCACCGCTTCGACGTACCGAGCCGCGCGATCCTGGCGCCGGCCAACCGGTTCGAGGTGCTGGAATGCCGCGCGGCCGTCGATGCGGTCGCGGCCCATGAGCTGGACGGCGAGCGGCCCAATCCCGGCGGGCTCGACGTGCTGGCCCAGCATATCCTGTGCCTGGCCTGCGCCGAACCGATCACGGCCGACGATCTCTACGACGAGATCACGGGCGCCGCGCCCTACCGGACGCTCGACCGCAAAACCTTCGACGACTGCCTGGATTATGTCGCGACCGGCGGCTACGCGCTGGCGAACTACGAGCGCTGGCACAAGCTGTTCCGGGATTCCCTGGGCCGCTACCAGGTCGCGGGCGAGCAGGTCGCCCGGCGCTACCGGATGAACATCGGCACGATCGTCGAGGCGACGACGCTCAAGGTCCGGCTCGGCGGCGGTCCGTCACTGGGCGAGGTCGAGGAATATTTCGCCCAGCAGCTGCGCCTGGGCGACACGTTTTTGTTCGCCGGCCAATTGCTGCGTTTCGTCGAGATCCGCGACATGGTCGTGATCGCCCAGCGCGCCGTGGGCGGCGGCGATCCGAAGATCCCGGCCTATGCCGGCGGCCGGCTGCCGCTGTCGACCTACCTGGCCGAGCGCGTGCGCGCGATCATCGCCGATCCCGACCAATGGGGCAGCCTGCCGCCCGACGTCCGGGACTGGCTGGGACTGCAGCGCTGGCGCAGCCAGATGCCGCCCCCGGGCGGGCTGCTGGTCGAGAGTTTCCCGCGTGGGCCCCGCTGGTTCCTGGTCGCCTATTGTTTCGAGGGGCGCAACGCGCACCAGACCCTGGGCATGCTGCTGACAAAACGTATGGAGCGCGCGGGGCTGCGCCCGCTGGGCTTCGTGGCATCCGACTATGTGCTGGCGGTCTGGAGCGTCGAGCCGGTCGGCCAGACCGAGCTGGACGAGCTGTTCGACCAGGACATGCTGGGCGACGATCTGGAGGCCTGGATGGCCGAATCCTCCATGCTGCGCCGGACCTTCCGCAACGTCGCGGTCATCGCCGGACTGATCGACCGCAACATCCCGGGCCTCAACAAGACCGGGCGGCAGGTGACGTTCAATACCGACCTGATCTATGACGTGCTGCGCAAGCACCAGCCCGACCATATCCTGCTGCGCGCGACCCGCGCCGATGCCGCGACCGGCCTCACGGACATCAAGCGTCTGGGCGAGATGCTGGGCCGGATCAAGGGCCATATCACCCACCGGCGGCTGGAACGGATCTCGCCGCTGGCCGTCCCCGTCCTGCTCGAAATCGGCAAGGAGACGGTCTATGGCAACGAGGATGCGCTGCTGGAGGATGCCGAGGCGCTGATCGCAGAGGCGATGGCGCGCGACGGGCCGCTCCCCTAGTCGGCGGCCAACCGACGGGGAAACCGCCGCCGGTCCAAGAGAACGCTGCAGCAGCCCATGATCAGCAGCGCCGTCGCGACGCACGAGATCGTCACGGCAACCTGCTGCGCCGACAAGCCGCTCCCCTCCACGATACGGGTCGGATCCGGCAAGATGATCAATGCCGTCATCGCCGTAAAATGCAGGCCGGTCACGGCAAAGGACAAGAGAGCGGCCGCGAGCACGAGATTGCCCCAGCGGCGCTTTCCCGATGCCGCCCGCAGAGCGGCGCTGGCCGCCCCGATGGAAATGACCAGTGAGGTCGCAACCAGGTCCGGCGCCCATCCGATGCGGCCCGGCAGCAGGATGGATTGGGCGCCGAGATAATGCATCGCCGGGATCGCCAAGCCGACGATGACGCCGCCGGCGAGCCAGGATCCCGGCATGCCCTGCGTCTCGGCAACGCTCAGTCCGGCGGAAATGAGCGTGATGGCAATCACCAGCGAGGTGAGCACCAGAGACAGGTCGTAAGTGACGGGAACGTCCGGCAGATATGCCAGCATTCCAACGAAATGCGTGGCCCAGACGCCGAAGCCTGAAGCACAACCCGCCAGCGCAATCCAGCGGTGGCGCGAACCGGCCGCGGCATCGGAGCCCAACCACCAGACCTTGATACTGGCCAGGGACGAGATGAAGCAGATCGCCGCGGCCAACATGACCAGCAGCGGATCATGGTGATCGCGCACGCAACCGATTACCCTAATCATGAGCCGATGCTCCCGCTTAACGGGCGACGAGACTGTGTCATGCCCTCCGGCACACCGTCACAAGCCCATGGTCTCGCTACGAAACCATTAGCGCTCGATCAGTCCGGCCCTCTTTTCATCGTCCGCCCCAGCATAAGCGTTTCGTAAACGCCTTGAGCGGTCTAATTTCGGCCGCAACCCATGCGAGAGCTAGAACCAAGATGGCTGCAAAGCGCCTTCTGCGCCGCCTGCTCAGGCCACAGATCCACAACCGGGTCGTGCTGTTCGTGGCCGTCGCTTGTCTGCTGGGCATGGCACTGGAAGGTTGGCCTCTTTGGCAAGCGCGCGACACGGCGATCCGCGAGGACAAGACCGAGACGAGCAATCTCGCCCGATCGCTGGCGCAGCATGCCCACGATGTCGTCAAGACTTCCGAAACGGTGCTGGAGGGGTTGCGTGAGCGGATCACGGCCGACGGGCTCGCTCCGGAAAGTCTCGGGCGCCTACATGATTCGATGACGGCAGCCGCCGATCGGCTGCCCATGCTGGATGGCCTGTTCGTCTATGACGCGGCCGGAAACTGGGTCGTCAACTCACGTCCGGGCACACCCGATCCGTCGCTCAATAACGCCGACCGTGCCTATTTTCAGTACCATCGCACGCATGACGACCTCGCCGTCCATGTCGATCGGACCATCCAGAGCCGATCGGGCGGCGGCTGGATCCTTCCGGTTTCAGTGCGATTCAATCGCTCGGACGGCAGCTTCGGCGGCGTCATCCTGGCCACGGTCTCCATCGACTTCCTGCAACGGTTCTATCAGGCCTTCGACCCCGGTGCCGGCGGCGCCATCACTTTGCTTTCCGCACAAGGGATCATCATCGCACGCAACCCCGCCGAAGCGAGAATGATCGGCGCCGACGTCTCGGGCACATCGTTTTTCCGACAGATAACCCCGGGGACCGTGGCGGGTACGTTTCGATACCTGTCGTCGATCGACAACGTGACGCGTCTCGGCAGCATGCACCGTATCGCCGATTATCCGCTGGTCGTGGCGGTATCGCATAGCGCCGTCGAAGCCCTGGCCGACTGGTGGTCGGACGCCATACGCTATCTGACGATCGGTTGCATCGCCGCCGCGTCGTTCATTTTCCTCGGCATCCGGATGGCCGAACAGATCAGGGTTCGTGAAGATGCCGAGCGGCGCTACCGTCTGCTCGCGGAATATTCGACGGACGCCATTCTCTGCGCGACGATGAGCGGGCATCGCCTCTACGTCTCGCCGTCCTTCGCCACCCTGACGGGCTGGAGCGAGGCGGAAAGCCTGCGCGTCCATTGGACCGCCATGGTCCACCCCGAGGACAGGGACAGCCTGGATGCCGCCTTGACCGCGCTGAAGGACGGCGCCGACCATGTCACGGCGACCTATCGCTATATCCGCAGCGACGGGAGCTCCCTATGGGTTGAATCCAACATGCAGATCGTCCCCGGTACCGATGCCGACGAGCGGCAATTCGTCGCCAACATGCGCGACATCACCAAGCGCAAGGCGGCGGAAGATGCCGTCATCGTGCTGAACGAGGTCTTGGCAGCCCAGGCGAAGACCGACGGCTTGACGGGCATCGCCAATCGGCGGCATTTCGACGAGGCGCTCGCGTTCGAATGGTCCCGCGCCATGCGGACAGGATCGCCCCTGTCCCTGCTCATGATCGATGTCGATCGGTTCAAGCTGTACAATGACCGCTATGGCCATCAGCAAGGCGATGTTTGCCTGAAAGCCGTTGCCGAGGTCGTTGCGCACGCGGCGCGCCGCCCCGGCGATCTCGTTGCCCGTTATGGCGGCGAGGAGATCATCGTGCTTTTGCCCGAGACCGAAGAACCCGGAACACTTGAAGTGGCGGAAAGAGTCAGGGCTGCGATCGAAACCAGCGCGCTTGAACACCATGACAATCCCCCGTGGAGCGTCGTCACGGCAAGCCTGGGAGCCGCGACGCTCAGGCCGAACGCGGCCAAGGAATCGAACGCCTCCAGCCTGGTCGCGCTGGCAGACCACGCTCTATATCAAGCGAAACATGCTGGCCGAAATCGGGCGATCGCTTTTTCGCCGACCGGCCCGAACCAAGACACCACGACGAATGACGCCGCGTAAGTCCAGCGTCGAGACGACGGGCCGCGACATAACGTAAGCCGCCCCTGATTTCGCTTTGCCGGGCCAGGCGATTGACGGACCATCGGTCTCATCCGCAACAGGCGGGAGTCCGTCATGCGCATCCTTGCCCTGCTCATGCTCTGCCTTCTGACGCTGCCCGCGCAGGCCGCGGACACTGTGGATGTGGCGCTGGTTCTGGTCGCCGACGTGTCGCGCAGCATCGACGATTCGGAATTTCAGCTGCAAAAGCAGGGCTATGCCACGGCCTTTACCGACCCGAAGGTGCTGGCCGCGATCACCAGCGGCATGGCCGGCGCCATTTCCGTCGCCTATGTCGAGTTCGCCGGCGACGGCGAAGTGCGCACGGTGATCGACTGGACCACGGTGCGCGATGCCGCCTCCGCCGCGCAGCTGGCCGCCCGTCTGCAGGCGGCCCCGCGGTCGTTCTGGGGCCATACGTCGATCTCGGCCGGCGTCGACCAGGCGATGCGGCTGCTGAACGACCCCGACGGCCAGGCGCCGCGCAAGGTCATCGACGTGTCGGGCGACGGCACGAACAATTCCGGCCGCGACGCCGGCGCCGCGCGCGACGACGCCGTGGCCGCCGGCGTCATCATCAACGGGCTCGCCATCATCAACGACCATCCCGTGTCCTATCTGTTCGCCCATGTGCAGCCGCCGGGCGGCCTCGGCAACTGGTACCGGCAGAACGTGACCGGTGGAACCGGAAGCTTCGTCGAAGAGGTCCATGACTTCCACGATTTCGGCGAAGCCTTGACCCGCAAGCTGGTCAACGAAATTTCGCAGGCTTCCCCTGGAAGGCGAGACGGCAGGGGCTGAGGTGTTCGCCCGCAGGATCCCAGCGGCAATGCCGGTGTCGGCTGGAAAGATTCCCTATTCCTAAAAGTTGAGTTTTATTATAATATACCACCTGAGATTATAGTCTCGAGAGGTAACGTCATGCTGCCCGCCGATGGTTGTGCTTGTCGGTCCTGTGCGGATTTACTGGCGAGCGGACACGGCCGCCGAAACTTTCTTCGATTGGCCGGTCTCGGCACCATCGGTGCCGTCCTGGCGCCCTATGGCGCATGGGGACAGGTCAAGCCGACCTACGATGCGATGGTGCTGTCCTGCATCGATCCGCGGATCATCGATCCGGTGAATCGCTATCTTGCCCAGAATAATTTGTTGGGAAAATACAGCCAATTCACCATCGCCGGGGCCGCCGTCGCCGTGGAAGCGCCGCTGTTCAGGTCTTGGCACCAAACTTTCTGGGACAATCTCGCGACATCGATCGACCTTCACAAAATCAACCGGCTGATCGCGATCGATCATCGGGACTGTGGTGCCGCCAAACTCGCATACGGACCCGACAGCATCGCCACGCGGGCGAAGGAGACGGAGACCCACCGCAAGGTCCTTGCGCTCTTCAAACATCAGATGCACCAACGCCATCCGACCATGGCCGTCGAGGGCTACCTGATGGATCTCGACGGCCAAGTCGAGCGACTGACCTCCTGACGGGCGCGCTACTCGACCTCGATTTCCGCCACATGGCGCACACTGCGCCCGCCTTTCTTGTCGCCCGGCACGACCAGCCGGACGCCCTCGTCCAGCGGTTGGCCATCCTTGCGCACCGCCAGGATCGCGCCGTCATTGGCGAAGTCCGGATCCACCTCGCCGATCGACAGCAGCGCGCCATAGCCGTCGGCGGCGGTGATCAGGATGCCGTGGCGCAGATGGCCGCCCTTGGCGGTGCCGTCGACCACGCCGGCCTGTTGCAGAACCGACCAGAGCGGCACGCCGGTGTAATCAGCCGTCTCGGCGCCATGGCTGGTGTTGAAAGAGACATGCAGCGTGACCTGCGGCTCGGCCGCGAGATCGGCCACCGTCAAGGTCAACGGCTTCGAAACCGCGCCGGTAATGACGACCTGGGCCAAGGCCGCCGACGCGCCGAACGACAGCCAGACGGCGGCGAGCGTCCCGAGAATCCGGCGTCGCATCTTATTTGCCGATCATGACGTCGGACGCCTTGATCACGGCGACGGCCTCGTCGCCGACCTGCATCGCCAGATCGTCGACCGCCTCGTTCGTGATCGACGAGGTGACGATCACGCCGCCGCCGATGTCGATGCGCACATGGGCGGTGGTCTGGCCCTTGGTCACCGCGACGACGGTGCCTTTGAGCTGATTGCGCGCGCTGAGCTTCATGTCGGTTTCCTTCGACGGATGGCGATCGGCGGATCTTACGGCTTCGCTCTATCCATAGCGCTATATTTATCGGAATATATCGATATGGATAGAGGAGACAGGACCGTGATTTCACTGCTCGGATCGCCATCGCTGCGCTCCTCGACACCCGGCCGCCTATCGATCGCCCCCGCGAACCCGGCGGTCAGCGACGCCGAACTGGCGGCGATGCTGGCCGCCCCCGCCAAGCGGCGCAGCCGGATCTGGGAGCTGTCGCCCAGCCTGCATTGCTCGATCGTCGGGACCTGCCTGACCACGCGCGAGCTGCGGCAAATCGTCGGCCGGACGACCGGCCGGGACGTGACCGAACTCGACGAGCATGACATCCATGGCGACGGCGTGCGCCTGGCCGGCCGCCACGACGACGGCGGCAAGCTGCTGCAGAAGGCGCTGGACAAGCGCCACCAGACCGCCCTCAACCGCTTCGCCCAGGCCAAGACCGCCGAGGCGGTCGCGGGTCTGTGGGACGAGGCCAAGCGGGCCGGCGAGATTCCCGGCGCCTATTGGGCCGCCCTCAGCCACCCGGCCGCGACCGACAAGCTGGTCAAGCAGGTCTTCGCCGACGTGCATATGCTGTCGCATCTGGTCGGCGCCGCCAACCGGGCCGACATCCGTCGGCTGACGGGGCTGGAAAAGGACAATGCCGAACTCGAGCGCAAGCTGGAGAAGAGCCAGGTCCATATCCAGGCCAGCGATGCGACGATCCGGCAGCTCGATGCGGCGCTCGCGGCCGCCGTCGCCCGGGCGAACGACCAGCCGGTCCCCGCGGCGCCCGATGACGAGGTCGCGGCCCTGCGTCGGCTGGTCGGCGAGATGGAGAACCGCCTGCGCAACGAGGCGGCCCGGCGGCTGCGCGCCGAACAGCGCGCCGAGAAGGCTGGCCGCGCGCTGGCCGACAGCGAAGCCTCGCATCATCAGGCCGACGCCCGTGCCGCGGCGCTCGCCGACGAACTGAGCGCGATCGAAGCCGAAATTTCGCCCGACGCCTCGGTCGAGCAAGTGCCGACTCGGGTGCCGTCCGGCGTCAAAAGCCTGCTGTATGTCGGGGGCCGGCCGGGCGAAGTACAACGGCTGCGTGCTTTCGCCGACCGCAGTGCAATAGAATTGTTGCATCACGATGGCGGCATCGAAAATCGCGCCGGATTATTAGCGGGATTGATCAGCCGCGCCGACGTCGCCTGTTTTCCAGTCGACTGCGTCAGCCACGATGCGGCGGCCTCGGTAAAACGCCTTTGCCGTCAAGCCGGTAAGCCCTATCTGCCGCTGCGCAGCGTCGGCATCGGTTCGCTGCTGGCCGGCCTCGGCCGGCTCGGTCCCGCCCTCGCCGGGCGTGGCAAGTGAACGCAGATGACCGCTATTGGTTCCCGCGTGAAGATCCTGTTTACTTCTGTGACCGACCATTGCCGCTCCAACTTTGCAAAAAGGTCAGGAGCCAGCCGTCACGATGTCTTGTTCGCGATCGCACCTGTGGGCAGTTCTTCTCGCAATCGGCAGCCTCGCCGGCTGCGCCGATTTAACGCCGCAAGTTGCCGCGCCCAAGCTCGACGGCCCGCAAGCGAGACTCGATGCCGCCTGGCGGCTGACCCTCGGCAATTATGTCGTCCCGGTCGATGCGACCCTGCTGGCTGCCGCCGCGCGCGAGGGCATGGACGCCGTCGCCGAGCAGCGCGCGCCCGAGGTGACGCCCGGGTCGGCGCCACGCCCCGACTGGTCGCAACGCCCGTCGTTCCAAACGACCCTGCCGGTCGAGACCGCCCTGCTGGGTCATCTCCACACGCTCGAAGCCCAGCCGGGCGTCGATGCCGACCGCCTGTCCGACGCGGCGATCGACGCCATGACCGCGGCGCTCGATCCGCATTCCAAGATGGAACCGCCGGGCGGCGAAGCGATGTGGGACAAGCTGGCCGACCCGTCCGAGCATTATAAGGGCCTGGGCTTCCAGGTCCGGCCCGTCCCGTCGGGCTATCTGGTCACCCGGCTGTATCAGGACGGCCCGGCCGCCCATGCCGGCCTGGCGATCGGCGACGTCATCACCGCGATCGACGGCGCCAAGACCGCCAACCTCAGCAACCACGCCTTCACCAAACTGTCGCGCGGCGACCAGACGGCGTCGGCCCGGCTGGACGTCGATCGCCAGGGCAAGCATCTGCGCCTGTCGGCGGCGCGCGGCTCGGTCGAGATTCCCCGGGTCGAGGCGCGCATCGTCGGCGATGTCGCCGTGCTGCGGCTCAACACCTTCACCCGCGACGCCGGTCAGGAACTGCGCCAGAAGGCCGCTCGCCTGTTCGCGGCCCGGCCGGCGCCGCGCGGACTGGTGCTCGACCTGCGCGGCAATCTGGGCGGCCTGATCTCGGAGGCGGAAGACGCCGGCGGCCTGCTGCTGCCCGACGGCGCCTGGCTCGCGACCTTCTGGAGCGTCGGCCATGCCGACGAGCATCATGTCGTCCGGCCGCCGTCCGCCCTGCCCGGCTCGATCCCCGCGGTCGTGCTGATCGACAGCGACACCGCATCGGCCTCGGAAGTGCTGGCCGCCGCGCTGCGCGACCACGGCCGCGCCACGCTGATCGGCACGCCCAGCTTCGGGAAGGGCATCTCGCAGGGCCATCAGTCGCTGCCCGATGGGCGCACCCTGGTCGCGACCGGCTGGTTCCTGCGCCGGCCGTCCGGCGCCTGGCTGCAGGATACCGGCCTGGTACCGGATCTGACCGTTGCCGGGCTGGAGGAAACCTATGCCGGCCACGAGGCGACCTTGCCGGGCGCGCTGAAGCCGCCGGCGCAGATCATGGCGATCGCCCAGAGCCCGCCGCCGGCCTCGGCCAACTGCCTTGCCGCTGGTCATATCGCCTCGACCAGGCCCGGCGATCCGCAATTGCTGGCGGCCGTGGCCGTGCTGGATTGCCAGCGCTCGATCGCGCCGGTGCTGGAGGCCAAGGCACCGATCCCGGCCCAGGACGAGCCGTCCCATCAGTCGGGCGCCGTGGTCAAACCGGCGAAGTAGCACCGAGCCAATCGTCGGACTGGCGCCGGTGCGCATGATGTCCTAACAAAGTCGAGTGACCTCTCAGAGCCCCAGCCCGTCCATGAAGCCGATCGCGCTCAGCCTCGCCGGCACCGTTTTGATCGCCGACCCAAGCGGGGCGATCTGGTGGCCGGACCGGCGCACGCTGATCGTCGCCGACCTGCATTTCGAGAAGGGCGCCGCCTATGCCCGGCGCGGCGCGCTGCTGCCGCCCTACGACACGCGCGCGACGCTGGCGGCCCTGCGCGCCCTGATCCAGCGGCTGGACCCGATCGCCGTCGTGGCGCTCGGTGATTCCTTCCACGACATCCAGGGCGCCGATCACCTGCGGGCCGACGATGCGGCCGATCTGGCGATTCTGGTTGCGCGCCAGGATTGGATCTGGGTCGCGGGCAATCACGATCCGGCTCCGGGCCCCGCCCTGGGCGGCCGAGTCGTGGCCGATGCCCTGCCGCTCGGCCCCCTGACCCTGCGCCATGAGGCGCGGCATGGTGCTGCACCCGGCGAATTGAGCGGACATTTCCATCCCAAGGCCGGCATTTCGATCCATGGCCGCCGGCTGACCTGCCGCTGCTTCGTCGCCGACGAAACCCGCGTGATCCTGCCGGCCTTCGGCGCCTATGCCGGCGGGCTCGACGTGCGCGACCCGGCCATTTCCGGCCTGTTCCCCCAGGGCTTCGACGCCTATCTCGCGGGCAAGACGCGCGTGACCATGGTACCCTTTCCCAAGAGTGCCGCCCGACAGGATCTGCTGGGCCAGCCTTCGGCCGCAGAGGAGCGTTCGATGTCCCCCGATGTCACGGGCTTCTTCGACGACACGACCAAGACCGTCTCTTATCTGGTCGCGGATCCGGCAACGGGGATGGCGGCGATCATCGATCCCGTGCTCGATTTCGACCCGGACAACGGCACGATCGCGACCGTCGCCGCCGACCGCATCGCGGATGCGGTTGAGCGCCGGCACCTTACCGTGCAGTGGTTGCTGGAAACCCATGTCCATGCCGACCATCTGTCGGCCGGCGCCTATCTGAAGCAGCGCCTGGGCGGGATCCGGGCCATGGGTGCCGGCGTGCGGCAGGTCCATGAGTCCTTCCGCGCGCAGTTCGCGCTTGAGCCCGGCGGGCCAGGCGGGTTCGATCATCTGTTCCGGGCCGAAGAGAGCTTCCAGATCGGCACCATGCGGGCTGGGACCCTCGCCACCCCCGGCCATACGCCGGCCTGTCTCAGCTATCTGATCGGCGATGCCTTGTTCCTGGGCGATACGCTGTTCATGCCCGACTGCGGCACGGCGCGCGCGGATTTCCCGGGCGGCGACGCAGCCCTGCTCTATCGCTCGATCCATCGCATCCTGAACCTGCCCGCGGCGACCCGGCTGTTCGTCGGGCACGACTATCCGCCAGCGACCCGGCAGCCGGGTTGGATGACCTCGATCACGGACGAGCGCGCCGCCAACACCCATGTGCGCGACGGGATCGACGAGGCCGCGTTCGTCGCCATGCGCCAGGCGCGCGACGCGACGCTGGATCTGCCCCGCCTGTTCCATTCCGCGGTCCGCTTCAATCTGGGCGGCGGCCTCTAGAAAGAACCATCATGCCCTTTGCCTATTGGACGCTGCTAGCGGCGGCCATGCTGCCGTATCTGACCATTCTGTTCGTCAAGCATGCCGGCGGGCGCCGCTTCGACAATCATCGGCCGCGCGCCTGGATGGAGGAATTGAGCGGCTGGCAGCAGCGGGGCGACTGGGCGCATCGCAATCATTTCGAGGCCTTCCCGATTTTCCTCGCCGCGATTTTCGTCGCCGAGACGACCGGTGCGGCGCAGGGGCGGATCGATCTGCTCGCCGGAATCTTCGTCGCGCTGCGTATCGTCTATACCGCGCTCTACCTGGCCAATCTGGCGGCGCTGCGCTCGATGGTCTGGAGCCTGGGCCTGGCGGTGACGATCTGGATTTTCCTGCTCGGCGCGTAGCCAAGCCCTTGCCGGACCGGCTTGGCCCGCTATGTCGCTGGAGCCATGATCAAATCCAACGACAAGCCCCCCGCCATCGTCTGGCTGCGCCAGGATCTGCGCCTCGCCGACCAGCCGGCGCTGGCCGCCGCGGTCGCGAGCGGGCATCCGGTCCTGCCAGTCTATGTGCTGGACGACGGCGCGCACCCGCTCGCCCCCGGCGGGGCCAGCCGCTGGTGGCTACATCATAGCCTGGCCGCCCTGGCCCGGGATCTGCAGCGCCGTGGCGGCACGCTGATCCTGCGCCGAGGCGCGGTGCCCGGCCGGGTGATCGAGGCGCTGGCGACGGAACTGGGCGCGGCGGCTGTCTATTGGGGCCGGCGCTACGATGCGGCGGAAATCGAGCAGGACACCGCGCTGAAGCAGCGCCTGGGCGCGGCCGGCATCGCCGCGAAGAGCTTCAACAGCAGCCTGCTGTTCGAACCCTGGACGATCCAGACCCCGAGCGGCCGGCCCTATCAGGTTTTCACGCACTATTGGCGCGCCTGCCGATCCGCGCCGGAGCCGAACGCGCCGCTGCCGGCGCCGGCTAAAATCCCCGCGCCGGCGCATCTGCCGGCGAGCGACGCGCTGGACGATTGGGCGCTGCTGCCGACCCGGCCCGATTGGGCGCGGGGCTTCGGCCCGCTGTGGCGCCCCGGCGAGGCCGGTGCGGCCGCCCGCCTCGAGGAATTCCTGGAAGCTCGGCTGCACGGCTATAAAACCGAGCGCGACCTGCCGGACCGCGACGGCACCTCGCGCCTGTCGCCCCACCTACGCTTCGGCGAGATCTCGCCGCGCCAGATCTGGCACGCCGTGCGGCATCATCTGGCGACCGCCAAGCACCCGCCCGATGGCGACGCCGACCGCTTCCTGGCCGAGATCGGCTGGCGCGAGTTCTCCTACAGCCTGCTGTATTACCACCCCCGGATCGCGCGGGAGCCGTTGAAACCGCAGTTCGCCGATTTCCCCTGGCAGCGCGACGGCCAGGCGCTCGAGGCCTGGCAGCGCGGCATGACCGGCTATCCGATCGTCGATGCCGGCATGCGCCAGCTCTGGGCGACCGGCTGGATGCACAACCGGGTCCGCATGATCACGGCCAGCTTCCTGATCAAGCATCTGCTTCAGCCGTGGCAGGATGGCGAGCGCTGGTTCTGGGACACGCTGGTCGATGCCGATCCGGCCAGCAACGCCGCGAGCTGGCAGTGGGTCGCGGGATCCGGCGCCGATGCCTCGCCGTTTTTCCGCGTGTTCAACCCGGTGCTCCAGGGCCAGAAATTCGATCCGAACGGCGACTACGTCCGCCGCTGGGTGCCCGAATTGGCCAAGCTCGATCGCTCCATTATTCACGAACCGTGGACAACCGAAGATTTACGCTCGCGCGGGACATCCAAAAGCACAACTGGCGCGTATCCCTCTCCGATGATCGATCTGATGGCCGGGCGCCATCGCGCGCTTGCCGTCTTCGCAAGCCTGAACGGAAGAGATCCATGACACCATATCGTTTCCTGTCGATCGGGGCCTCCGCATGAAGATCGCGATCGTCGGTGCCGGCATTTCCGGCCTGGGCTGCGCCTGGCTGCTGAACCAGCAGCACGACATCACGGTCTATGAGGCGGCGCCGCGCCTCGGCGGTCATTCCAATACGGTGGATGTGATGGGTGTGCCGGTCGATACCGGGTTCATCGTCTATAACGAGCTGAACTATCCGAACCTGACCCGGCTGTTCGATCATCTGGGCGTCGCGACCAAGCCCAGCATCATGAGCCTGGGTGTCTCGTTCGACGACGGCAAGCTGGAATATGCCGGCGACACGATCTGGGGCCTGTTCGCCCAGCGCCGCAACCTGATCAAGCCCGCCTTCTACGGCATGGTCGCCGAGATCCTGCGCTTCTACCGCGAGGCGCCGCTGGTACTGGCCTTGGCCGAAGCCGACAGCCCGACGCTGGGCGCCTATCTGCAGCAGAACCGCTATGGCCGGCGCTTCATCCATCAGCATCTGCTGCCCATGGCCGCCGCGATCTGGTCCTGCCCGGCCGAGCAGATGCTGGAATTTCCGGTCACCAGCTTCGTCCGCTTCTGCGACAATCACGGCCTGCTGAAAGTCGCCAATCGGCCGGAATGGCGCACAGTCGATGGCGGCAGCCGCGAGTATGTCCGGCGGCTGAGCGCGCCCTTCGCCGACCGGATCCGGCTTGCCACCCCGGTGCAGACGGTCCGCCGGACCGGCCAGGGCGTCGAGGTGACCGATGCCGCCGGCCGGACCGAGCGGTACGATCAGGTCGTGCTGGCCTGTCACGGCGACCAGGCCGCCCGCCTGCTGAGTGACGCCACGCCGGACGAGGCCGATCTCCTCGGCAGCTTCCGCTATCAGGCCAACCGGGCGATCCTGCATCGCGATCCCCAACTGATGCCGCGCCGCAAGCGGGTCTGGTCGAGCTGGAACTATCTGGCCCGGCAATCCGCCAACGCGTCGGGCGCCTCCGTCTCGGTGACCTATTGGATGAACCGGCTGCAGGGGCTCGAAGGCGCGCCGGACCTGTTCGTTTCGCTGAATCCGATCGATGAGCCCGACAAGGCGCTGGTCGAATGCGAATTTCTCTATGATCATCCGGTGTTCGATCAGCGCACCATGGCGGCACAGCGGCGGTTGCCGGGCCTGCAGGGCGATGGCGGCGTCTGGTTCTGCGGCAGCTATTGCGGCTGGGGCTTTCACGAGGACGGCTTTTCCGCCGGCCTGGCCGTCGCCCGGGCGCTGGGCGTAGAGCCGCCGTGGCAGACGGCGCCGGCCTTCGCCGCCGACGCGGTCTGGCCGCTGAGCGGCGAACCGATCGTGACGGCGCTCGAAGACGCCGCCTGACCGATGATGGGAGACATGACCGGCGGGGCCGTCTATTTCGGGGAGGTGATGCACCGGCGCCTGGGCGCCGTGCGGCATCGCTTTACCTACCGGGTGTTCTCGATCCTGGTCGATCTGGACCGGCTCGACGCGCTCGGCCGGCGCCTGAAGCTGTTTTCCTACAATCGCGGCAATATCTTCTCGTTCCAGGACCGGGATCATGGCGCCCGCGACGGCACGCCGCTCAGGCCCTGGGTCGAGCGGCATCTGTCCGCCGCCGGCCTCGACCAGGCGCTGGGCGGCCGCATCCGCCTGCTCTGCTTTCCGCGGCTGTGGGGCTATGTCTTCAATCCGCTCAGCGTCTTCTTCTGCGAGGCGCCCGACGGCAGGCTGGCGGCGATCCTCTACGAGGTGAGCAATACCTTCGGCGAGCGCCATTGCTATCTGGAGCCGGTCACGCCCAGCGCCGGCGGCGTGATCGAGCAGGCCTGCGCCAAGCGCTTCTATGTCTCGCCCTTCATCGAACTGGAAGGTGACTATCGCTTTCGGGTCCAGCCGCCGGACGCGACGCTGATGATCGCGATCCGGCAGCGGGCCCGCGATGGCCAGACCCTGCACGCCATCCTCAGCGGCACGGCCGCGCCGTTCGACGATCGCACCCTGCTGCGCGCGCTGCTGGCCTATCCGCTGATGACGTTCAAGATCATGGCGGCGATCCATTGGGAAGCGCTGAGGCTGTGGCGCAAGGGCGCGAAATTCCAGACCCGGCCGGCGCCGGCGCCGGTCGAAATCACCTACGGCCCGGGCCTGATCCCGGCCAGCGACGCGATCACCGGACGATGAGGCCCAAGATGAGCGCAGCGGATCCGACCAACCCCACCCGCGCCGGCCTGCCCTATGGCTTGCGTGCGCTCATCCGCATGGCCGACGGCCTGCCGCTGGGCAGCCTCGTGATCCAGGTGCCGGACGGCCGGCGCTATCGCTTCGAGGGGCCGGCCACGGGCCCCGCCGCCGATCTGATCTTCCATCGCGCCAGTGCTGCCCGCCGCTTCCTGTTCGGCGGCGGCGTCGGATTCGCCGAGGCCTTCATGGATGGCGATTGGGAGACGAGCGACCTGACGGCGCTGCTGGAGCTGGCGGCCCTGGCCGAGGATGTGCTGTCGCACAAGCAGCTGCAGGGCGGGTTGATCGCGCGCTTCGTCAATCGCGTACTGCATCGGATGAAGGCAAACACCAAGACCGGCTCGCGCCGCAACATCGTGCAGCATTACGACTTGGGCAATAATTTCTACCAGCGCTGGCTCGACCCGAGCATGACCTATTCCTCCGGCATCTATGCGACCGACGACACCGATCTGGCGGCGGCGCAGGACGCCAAATACGGCCGCATCACCTCCCTGCTCGGCCTGAAGCCGGAGCATCACGTGCTGGAGATCGGCTGCGGCTGGGGCGGTTTCGCCGAATATGCCGCGAGCCGCCACGGCTGCCGCGTCACCGGCATCACCATTTCGCCGGCGCAGTTGGAATTCGCGAAAGATCGGATCGAGCGCGCCGGCCTCAGCCATCTGGTCGAGCTCAAGCTGATCGATTATCGCGACGTCCAGGGTACCTATGATCGCATCACCTCGATCGAGATGATCGAGGCCGTTGGCGAGCAATATTGGCCGGCCTATTTCCAGACGCTGAGCGCGCGGCTGAAGCCCGGCGGCATCGCCGCGGTCCAGGCGATCACCATCGCCGACCGGTTCTTCGAGCAATATCGCAAGAGCGCCGATTTCATCCAGCGCCATGTCTTCCCGGGCGGCATGCTGCCGTCGCCCGCCAAGCTGAAGACGCTCGCCTCGACCACGGGGCTGACCTGGACCGGCGACGCCGGCTTCGCCCGCGACTATGCCCGCACGCTCGCGACCTGGCGCCAGCGCTTCGACGGCGCCTGGCCGGAGATCGCCCAGATGGGCTTCGACGAGCGCTTCCGCCGGCTGTGGCGCTACTATCTCAGCTATTGCGAGGCGGGATTCCGCTCCGGCGGCATCGACGTGTTGCAGATCGCCCTCGCCAAACCCTGATCGCGCTCTAGTTCCCTGGTCGGATGATCGGGGGACAGGAGACATGCTGAAGCAGCGCGCGCCGGTTGCGGCGATCGTGCCGACCGACCGCCGGCTGGTGATCGAGGAGTATTTCCTGGGCGAGACCAGTGCCTGGGGCATGTTCCACGACCGGTTCGGCCGGATCCGGCGCCAGTTCAAGGTGGCGCTCGACGGCCAATGGGACGGACGCGACCTGATCCTGACCGAGGATTTCACCTATGACGACGGCTCGACCGACCATCGCGTCTGGCGCATCCGCAAACAGGACGACGCGACCTATCAGGCGGTCGCGAACGACGTGATCGGGCTGGTGACCGGCCGGATCGAGGGCAACCAGTTCCGCTGGACCTATGATTTCCGCCTGGCGTTCGGCGCCCGCTCGCTGGTCATGCGCTTCGACGACCGCCTGTACCAGCAAGACGCGCGCACGGTGATCAACCGCACCAACGTCTCGAAATTCGGCATCAAGATCGGCGAGATCTCGATGTTCTTCCGCAAGGGCTGACGCGGCGAGGCTGCATGAGCATCCTTCGCCGAAATTTGCTAAGGTCCCGGCGGCGTCGGCGTTCAGGCCGATGGCCGTATAGCCGTGGAATCCATGACCTACACCGTCAAAGAACTGTTCCACACCCTGCAGGGTGAGGGCGGACAGGCCGGCCGCTCCGCGGTTTTCTGCCGTTTCGCCGGCTGCAATCTCTGGTCCGGCCGCGAGGCCGACCGCGCCACGGCGACCTGCCAATTCTGCGATACCGATTTCGTCGGCACCGACGGCGCCGGCGGCGGCAAGTTCGCCACGGCCGAGGGCTTGGCCGACCGCATCCTGGCGGCCTGGCCCGGCGGACCCGAGCATCGCTATGTCGTGCTGACCGGCGGCGAACCGCTGCTGCAGGTCGACGAGGCCTTGATCGTGGCCCTCCATGCTCAAGGGTTCGAGATCGCGGTCGAGACCAACGGCACGGTCGCACCGCCCGACGGGCTCGACTGGATCTGCGTAAGCCCCAAGCAGGGATCCGACCTGATCGCCCAGCGTGGCCATGAGCTGAAAGTGGTCTATCCCCAGCCCGGCCAGGATCTGGACGCGCTCGGCCGGCTCGATTTCCGGCATTTCTTTCTGCAGCCCATGGACGGGCCCGACCGCGCGGCCAATACCGCCGCCGCCGTCTCCTATTGCCTGACCCATCCGCGCTGGCGCCTGTCGCTGCAGACCCACAAGATCATCGGGATCGCCTGAATTGGCCTACGACATCGAGATTACCAAGGAATTCCGCTTCGACGCGGCCCATTGCCTGCCAAACATGCCGGACGGGCACCGCTATCGCCGCCTGCACGGCCATTCCTTCCGGGTCGAGGTCAGCCTCGACGGCACGCCCGATCCCCAACTCGGCTGGATCGCCGATTTCGAGGAGATCGACCGAGTCCTGGCCGGCATCGCCGACGAGATCGACCATAATACGCTGAACGAGATCCCCGGCCTGGAAAACCCAACACTGGAGATCATCGGCACCTGGATTTTCGAACGCGCGACCCAGCGCCTACCCGGCGTCACGCGCGTCACCATCCACCGCGATTCGATCGGCGAACACTGCACGATCCGGCGGCGGTAGCCGGCGACACCCCCACCCCGACCCTCCCCCGCAAAAGGCTATCGGATTCACAGATCTGATTGAGCTTTGAGGGTAGCGACGCCTCGCTTTGCGGCTTGGAAATCGATCCATCCGTTGAGCATGACGAGGGGACCGGGTTTTCCGTAGTACCCGGTCCATCCGC
>Ga0302314_10000211_pt1 | contig 102833 bp, 88 predicted proteins | sample III_Palsa_N2_3_FD_200533 | JGI IMG/M metagenome (GOLD analysis project Ga0302314, IMG submission 200533) | Peat permafrost microbial communities from Stordalen Mire near Abisko, Sweden - III_Palsa_N2_3 | ecosystem: Environmental > Terrestrial > Soil > Palsa > Peat permafrost | place: Sweden... | reverse complement strand
TGCCGGGCGATCCGCTGCGGGGCCCCTATCTTTCCTGGTTGGCGTACTACGGTGGGGAATTTGAGCCCTCGGTCATGTGCAAATTCATGAAGGCCGAGGTGCCGCGCGGTACGGCCGGCTGGGTCGCCATCGAGGAGATGATGCCGGTCATCATCGAGAGGCTGACGCGCATGCCGTATTTTCTCGGCGAGAAGTTCAGCGCCGTCGACGTCCTGTTCGGCACCACCTTCGCCCTCTTCGCCCAGAGCGATGTGATGCCGAAAGCACCGTCACTGGATGCCTACGTGCAGCGCATCGTGACCCGCCCGGCCTTCACGCGCGCTATGGCGCGCGACAACGGCTGACATGCCTGGAATCGGCGGCAGCATGTCCCCGAAAGACGCCGCAGCGACGACTTACTGGCACGAGGCCGACACGCCTATCGGCCCGCTGTTGCTCGCCGGCAGTTCCCTGGGGCTGTCGTGCGTCGGGTTTCAGGCCGGTCCGCGCGCCATGCGGCCGCAGCCGCACTGGGTTCGAAGCGCCGAGCCCTTCACCGCGGCTGCTGCACAGCTCGCGGAGTACTTCGCCGGCTCACTGCGGGTGTTTCACCTCGCCCTTGCGCCGCAAGGAACGGCGTTTCAGCTGGCGGTGTGGAATGCACTGCGGCTGATCCCTTACGGCGAGACGCTTTCTTACGGCGAACTCGCGCGGCGACTCGGGCATCCGCAGGGCGCCCGTGCCGTCGGACTGGCCAACGGCGCCAACCCGTTGCCGGTCATCGTCCCGTGCCACCGTGTGATTGGCGCAGACGGTTCGCTGACGGGCTTTGGCGGCGGCCTGCCCATCAAACGCGCGCTACTGGCGTTGGAGGGCGCAGCCTGCGTGGCGGACCTGTTCAGTGCCCGTACCGGCCAGCGCCCGGCGCCGTCCGTGGAGCGGGGGCGCGAATGAATTCCGGCAGTCTCGAGCCTGTAGTTCCGCGGACACGTGGGGTGCGGCCCGGATGATGTCGGACGCTGCTGAGCGTGCGCCGCGCCAGGGCCGTGCGACCATCGTGTTCGCCGCACTGCTGGCGGCGGCCTTCGACCTTACTTTCGCCTTTGTCTTTTACAGCTTCCAGGGTGCGACCCCGGCGCGCATTCTGCGCGGCATCGCCGCGGGCCTCATCGGACGCGAGGACGCGCTCGCGGCGGGCACCTGGGGACTCGTTCTCGGTGCCGCATTGCACTTCCTGATCGCCGGATGCGCGGCGTTCGTCTTTTACCTGGCGAGCCGCCGCTGGCCGATGCTGGCGCAGCGCTGGGCACTCAGCGGAGCCGCCTTCGGAGTGGCGATGTACCTCGTGATGCATTTCCTCGTCTTACCGCTGTCGCGGCTGACGTTCCACTTGCCATCGCTCCCCAATGTGATCGGCGAGCTGTTCTCGCACATCTTCCTCTTCGGGATGGTGATCGCTTATGGGGTGGCGCGCGCCAATCGCCCGCTCCCGCGCTAGCGCCTGCCGCCCGGATGCGGTGGCACGGACGGTGGCAGCGGCGGATATGCGTATGGACGATCTGGTACCGGTAGCGGTAATTTCCAGGCACGACACCAGCAACGGGGACTTCGATGCCGTTTACAGGACCTGCTTTCATACGCCTTACCCAGCGCCCGCCTTCCTCAGAGCGGGCGCGTGTGCGGGGCGCGCCCATTTTGAGCTGCCCGCGATGGCCATCAAGCCGCGCTGGCCGCGGCTTAGATCTGCGGCGGGTCGCATGAACCGCCGCGAGTTCTCCGGTTCCCTGCTGCTCGCCGGGGCGTGGTTCGCAGCGGGCGCGGCCCCGGCTGAGCCGGTGCCCACCAAGGTGAGCCCGCAGGCGCAGGCGCTCTACCGCCGCGCGCTGATCCTCGATTGCAATTCGGCGCCGCCGCTGCCGGATCGGCTGCCCATGGCGCAGGCCGATCTTGACCTGGTGCGCAACAGCGGCGTGAACGTGGTCAAGCTGTCCCTGGGCGGCATCAACTCGAATTTCGCCGACACCGTGACCGAGATCGCGCAGGTGCTGCGCCTTATCGAGGTGCACCCGCGGTACTTCACGCAGGTGCGCGTGCCGGCCGACCTCTTGCGCGCCAAGCACTCCGGTCAGCTTGGCATCATCCTCTCCTTCGAGAGCGCCGAGATGTTCGCGGGCAAGGTCGAGAACTTCGAGGTGTTCCGCAATCTGGGCGTTCGCGTCATGCAGCTGTCCTATAACCGCCGCTCCCCGTTCGCGGCCGGCGTCATGGAGCCGGACGGGGGCGGCCTGACCGCGCTCGGGCGCGACGCTGTCAAGGAGATGAACCGGCTCGGTATCGCCATCGACCTGAGTCACGCGAACGCGGCCACGACCTCAGACGTGCTGGAGCTGTCATCCCAGCCGCCCATCATGACCCACACGGGGGCGGCGGCCGTGCATGCGCACCCGCGCCTCAAGAGCGACGAGCAGCTGCGGGCCCTGGCCGCCAAGGGCGGCGTGATCGGGATCTTCGATCTGCCCTACCTCACCGCCTCACCCCGCCAGCCGAACGTGTCCGACTACCTCGCCCACCTCGAGCACGTCCTCAAAGTCGCCGGCGAGGATCACGTGGGTATTGGCAGTGACGTCGGTATCGAGCCCTTCGACACGAGTGCCGCAGGTATGGCGGAATTCCAGAAGCAGCTGGATGAGCGCAGGCAGGCAGGGCTTTCGGCACCCGAGGAGGACCGGCCCACCTACGTCGAGGGCATGAATTTTCCGCGCAAACTGGAACTGGTGGCCGATCAGCTGCTGAAGAAGGGCTATTCGGACCAGGCCACCGAGAAGATCCTCGGCGGTAACTTCGCCCGTGTCTTCGGCCAGATCTGGAGTGTCTAGCGCGGCGCTCGGGCCGCGACACCTCATATCGGGGCGACTGCGGAAGGCGCGAACTCCATGCGACGCTCCTGCGCCGTCTGCAGTGGCCGGCTACACGTTAGAGGCGCGCGGCCCGGGCGGTTCGCACGCAGGCGGCGCACTAGCCCCCGGTGCCCAGCGCCTCCAGCAGGATCTTCGCGAACTGCGGCCCGGTGCCGGATTCTTCATGCTTGAAATACACGAATACGTCGCTGCAGTGCGCGGCCCGTTCGCGGATGAGCTGCGCCCAGCGCACCAGGTCGTCCGGCTTGTAGCCCTCGTCGCGCAGGCGAAAGTAGGCGTAGCGGGCCGTGATCTCCAGCGGCGTCGAGAATTTCTCACTGTCGGCGACGCACAGGGCGAGGTCCCGGGCACGCAGCCGCGCGAACACCTCCGGGTCCATCCACGAGGCATGCCGGAACTCGAATGCGGCGCAGGTGCCTGCCGGTAGCAGCTGCAGGAATGCATCGAACACTTCCAGGTCCTTGCGGAAGTAGGGCGGCAGCTGGAAGAGGATCGCTCCGAGCTTGGGGCCGAGGGTGGCGGCGGTCTTGAGGAAATAAGAGAGGAGGTCTGCGCACTCGCGCAGCCGGGCGATATGGGTGAGTCGCTTGGGGGCCTTGAGAGTCAGCTTGAAGATCTCAGGCGTTTCGGTGCTCCAGCCCGCCAGGAGCTTCTCGTTCGGTGTGCGGTAGAAGGTGTAGTTGATCTCGACCGTCGCGAAGTGCTGCGCGTAGTAGGGCAGCATCTTCGCCGAGGGCATCTTTTGCGGATAGAAGGTGCCCTTCCATTCTGGGTAGTTGTAACCGGAAGTGCCGACCCACAGCTTCATCGGGCCGGCCCTCAGCGGTGCTCGTTACTGACCAGGCGCCGGTACTGTCCGAGGTGGCGGATGGCGTGCTGCGGCTTGCCGAGTGACTCGTACAGGCGCGCGAGATTGTAGTGGCAGTCGGCGAACTCCGGGTCCTCCTCGAGCGCGCCCTGGTAGGACTGCAGCGCCGCGCCCGCATCGCCCAGATCCTCAAGCAGAACTGCCTGATTGAAGAGCAGCAGCGAGTCGGGGCCGGCACGCTCGAGCGCCTGCCGGTAGACCTGCGCAGCCTCCTGCGTGCGGCCTTCCTCGTGCAGCAGCCGTCCCCAGTTGGTCCAGGCGGCGACGTTGTCCGGCTCCGCCACCACGGCGCGGGCGTAGGCGGCGAGTGCGCCCTCAAGATCCGAACCCTCGAGCGCCAGTCCCTTGGCAAACCAGTCCTCGGCGGCGCTCGCAGGGACGGCCATGGTGTCCTTGTGCTCGACCACGTGCAGCACGCCGTTCTCGAGGGTCACATCCAGCCCGAGCACGTACTGACCGCTTTCCGCCTGCCAGCGGGCATCGCCCTCGCGCACCACCACATGGTCACCGACGGCGCTGATGGCGAGTCCGGAGAGCGGTACGGCGTCGGGGAGTTCGCGCCGCAGGCTCTCGAGCGAGCGGCGGATGCGCTTGGCCGGTACTTTCGCCTGCATGAGTGCGCGCGCCGTGCGCAACACGATCAGGTCCTGGAAGGAGAAGCGATACTCGCGCCGCGGGCCGCGTTCGGGATTGACGAACCCGGCGCGGATCAGGCTGCGTGTGGTGGCGGGTGACAGTTCGAGCACCCGCTCGACGTCCCGCACGCTGTAGGAACGCACCTGACCTCGCGACAAGTCCCGTGTGGAGCTAGGCGTTGCGCTTGCTCGCCTTGCGCGCGACCTTTCCCTGTTCCTCGACGCGCTTGGGGGCCTTGCGCGGGCCCAGGCGGCTGACCTGCGCCTGCGCCTTCTCGCTCTTCTCGAGGCTGGCGCGCAGGGCGTCCATCAGGTCGATGACCTTGCCCTCGCCGGCCGGCGCCACTTCGGCGACGGAGATCTCGTGGCCTTCCACCTTCTTCTGCACCGCCGCCTCGATGCGTCCCCGCACTTCATCCTTGTAGGTCTGCGCGTCGTACTTTGGCTGCGTCTGCTGATCGATCAGCTGCTGCGCCAGTTTCAGCTCCGCCGGCTTAACCTCGGACTTCGGCACGTCGATTTCTGCGGCGCTCTTGACGTCGGCCGCGAAGTGCAGCTGCTGCATGGCGAGCACATCGCCGATCGGTCGCAGGATGACGATGTAACCCTTGCCACGCGCGGCCCAATGGCCCACGCCGCAGCGCTTGGACTGCTTGAGCGCCTCGACCAGCAGGCCATAGGGCTTGGCAGCGCCCTTGTCCGGCGCCAGGTAGTAAGTCTTATCGAAGTACACGGGATCGATCGACTCGATCGGCACGAACTCGGAGATGTCGACCGAGTGGCTGCCGACCTCCTCGAGTGCCTTGATCTCTTCCGGGTTGAAGCGCACGTACTGATCCTTGGCGAACTCGTAGCCCTTCACCATCTCGTCGCGCTCCACGACCACACCTTCCTTCTGGCAGATGTACTGCTGGCGCAGGCGCGAGCCGCAGGTCTTATGCAGCAGATTGAAGGAGATGGCATTTGCCGACTGCGTCGCCGTATACAGCTTCACCGGGATGGCTACCAGCCCGAAGGACACCGTCAGAGATCCGATCGAACGTGCGGCCATGAATGCACCTATCCTGGACTACTTCTCACGAGTGACGCCGAAAGCCTTCGTAAGGCTCTGTTTTATCTCAAGTACATCATGCCACCGGTCGCCGGTCTTTTCCAACCGCGACGGTACGTCCTTGATTGTAAAGTCCGTAGGCTCGGCCCCCTCGAGCTCCTCCCACGTCAGGGGCATCGATACCGGGGCCCCGGGAACCCCGCGCGGGGAGTAGGCGACGTTGAGCGTCTTACCCCGTACGTTCATGTTGTAGTCGATGAATATCTTGCCGGTGCGCTTCTCCACCGCCCACTCCATGGTGATCTCCCGGGGGTGCTCGCGCATGACGTGCCGGCCGACCGTCTCGCAGATGTGCCGTGCCTCATCGAAGGTCACGGTGCGCTCGATGGGCACGAACACGTGCAGGCCGGTCTTGCCGGAAGTCTTCACCACCGCCTGGAGCGACATCTGCTGCAGCAGATCGCGCAGCCAGAACGCGACGCGCCTGCCTACCGCAAAACCGCGCTTGTTCAGCTCCGGCTCCGCCCCCTTGGCCTCCTTGCCGGAGTAGATATAGGGGTCGATGTCGAATACCAGGTAGTCCGGATAGTTGAGGATCGAGGCTTCGAGGGCCGCCAGCGAACTCGCATAGTCGGTCTTGGCGCCGGCTGCCTCCGGCAGCAGCGACGCGCGCGAATGCCATACGTGAAACTCCAGCGTTCCCACCTGCCCGAGCCACAGGAGCGTGGGCAGGTTGTTGGCCAGGAGGTAGTGCTGCCGCTCGTCTTTGGTCTCCGAAAATACCGTAACCGATTCCACGAAGTCCGGCAGCGACTGCGCCCAGTGTTTCTGAAAGAAGCGCTCACCGTTGATGCCCTCGGGCATGCGGATCATGGTGAGTGGCCGGTCCGCGAGATGCGGCAGCATGAAGCGCGCTACGCGCGCCAGATAAACGAGCAGGTCGCGCTTGGTGATGGCCTCGCGCCGCAGCTTCGGCTGCGCCGGCCAGTAGATGCGCTCCAGGTTCGTCAGCTTGATGCGCGCCGCGCCCACCTGCAGCTCGAGGTTCTTGGCTGGGTTCTGCAGCTGCGCCACGATCTCGGCGCCGCCTTCCGCCGTCGGTGCCGCGCGTTCCTGTACCGCTGCGGCGGGGCGTCGCGCGCGCTGCGCCGGCGTTTTGGCCGCGACAGCCGGCTTGCTGCGCTTCTTCACCACGCTTTTGGCCGCCACGTCATCGCGCAGACGCAGGAACACGGGCGCCCGCAGTGCGCCTGCGGGAGTCCATTCGCTGTAGGTGACCTCGGCAACCAGTTGTGGCTTGAGCCAGGTCGTGGGCCGATGCAGGGGCGGCGGCTCGGCAAAGGGCGGCTCGTTGCGCTCAAGGCGCGCGGCGCGCTTGAGAAACTCGGCGATGCTCGCCTCTTCGAGTCCTGAACCGACGTGGCCTGCATAACGCAGGGCCTTGCCCTCGTAGTAGCCGAGCAAGAGCGCGCCGAGCGTCTCACGGGCCCCCTTGCCACGCGTATAGCCGCCGATGACGAACTCTGCGGACTGCGAGGACTTGATCTTGAGCCAGGCGCGTGAGCGCGCACCGGCCTGATAAGTGCTGTCCAGCCTCTTGGCCATGATGCCCTCGAATCCCAAAGCGAGTGCCGCATCGTAGAGCTCCTGAGCGTTCGACGAAGAGTGCATCAGCTGCAGATGTGCCGCGGGCAGCAGACACTGGGCGAGGTAGCGGTGTCTGTCAGCGTAGACCGCGTGCCGCAGGTTCAGACCGGCAAAGTGCAGCAGGTCAAAGCACACCAGAACTACCGCGGCGCTGCGCTGCGCTGCGGCGATTTCGGCGGCTGACTTCAGTTGGGCCCGGTTCTGCAACGCATTGAAGGAGGGTCGGCCGGAGGGATCCAGCGCCACGATCTCGCCATCGAGAATCAAGGTACCGGCGGGGTGGGCCGCCAGATCCGCGCTCAGCTCGGGAAAGAATCCGGTCAGGTCCAGGCCGCGACGCGAACTCAAGCGGACCGCACCGTGATCGACCGAGGCGATGACGCGGTAGCCATCGAGCTTGGGCTCGTAGCGCCAGGCGGGGTCCGACGCTGCGAATGTGCCGCTCTCGGCCAGCATCGGCAGCAGCTTCTTTGGCATCATTTCCGCAGGTCCTTGAGGGGCCAGGCGTGCGGCCGGCAGCCGCTGGCTCACGTGGCGCGGCGCCACCTCCTCGAGGCTCACTTCCGAAAGCACCGACCGGTGGCGGGCCAGCAGGTCGTTGGCGTGCGCGAAGCGGTCCTTGTGCTTGATCAGCAGCCACTGGTTCGTCTTCGCGGTGCGCACCAGGGTGTAGGAGCCCTTGAGCTTCTCGCCGCACAGGAAGAAGCTCAGCTTGCCCGCGGCGAGTTCGGCACGCACGCGAGTCTGCGCCGCGCCGCGGTCGTCGAAGGCGTAGCGGCCGCCCTCGTCCGGGGAGTAGAGGCCGCAGTCCCATACGATTACGTTGCCGGCACCGTACTGTTTCGCCGGGATGACTCCCTCGAAGGAGCCGTAGTCGAACGGGTGGTCCTCGACTTCGATCGCCATGCGCTTGTCACCCGGATCGCTCGAGGGTCCCTTGGGGACCGCCCAGGACTTGAGCACGCCGTCGAGTTCGAGCCGGAAGTCGTAGTGCAGCGCCCGTGCCGCATGCTTCTGCACGACGAAAAGCAGCGGGCCCGGGCGCTCCACTGGCCGGGATGCGGGCGGCTCGGGCGTGCGGGTGAAGGTGCGCTTGGATGCGTAGCGCTCAAGGGGCTGCTTACTCATGGCGGCGCATCCACGCGGCCGCCCCGGCCAAGAGTGCCTCCCGGACCGCAGCATCTCGCCTGCCCGTGCGTGCCGGCACATGGAAGGAGTGATCCGCATCGGCGATCCATTCGAGACTCGCGCGCGGCCCGAGCCGGTCGGCGACCTGCAGCAGCAGTGTGCGCTGCGCCAGCGCATCGTGCGTGCCCTGCACGAACAGCATCGGGATGTGCACGTCCTGCAGGTGTGCCGCACGCTCCACGCCGGGCTTGCCGGCCGGATGCAGTGGAAAGCCGAGGAACACGAGCCCGCGCACGCCCGGCAGCGGGGACAGCGCCTGGGCCTGCGAGCTCATGCGCCCGCCGAAGGAACGGCCGCCGGCGAACAGCGCCAGTGCCGGGGCGCGCTCGCGCGCCGCGATGATCGCGGCGCGTACGGTCGCGTGGCATACGGCCGGCGGATCCGGGCGGCGCGCGCCACCCTCCAGGTAGGGAAACTGAAAGCGCAGTGTGGCGATGCCGTGCCGGGCGAAAATGCCGGCCGCGTCCCGCATGAAGGCGTGATGCATGCCAGCGCCGGCGCCGTGCGCGAGTACATAGCAGGCGCTGGCCGCGGGCGGCAGGAGCCACAGCCCCGACACCCGCTGTTGCGGTCCGAGGAGCAGCGTCAGAGGCTCGGCGGGATCCGGGCTGGCCGCTGGGTGCGCCACGTCATCGGCCTATTCGACCGCCCCGATCCAGGCGCCATAGGGTGGCAGCGTGATGCGCGTGCCCGGCACGGCGACGCTGATCTCTCCGGGGCTCGAGAGCAGCGTGCGGAAATGACTGCCTGCAAAACCGGCGGCCGTGCCATTGAGCGTCACGGTCTGCGCCTGCGCCGACATGTTCAGGCACACGAGGATGCCGGAGGCCTCGGGTGTCATGCGTGCGTAGCTCAGTACCCGTGTATTGGTGGGATCGAGCAGCACCAGGCGTCCCGTGCGCAACGCCGGGTCCCCACGCCGCAGGGCGATGAGCTTCTTGTACCAGCTCAGCAGCGACTCGGCGTCCGCGAGCTGTGCTTTAACGTTGACCTCGCGGAAATTGGCGGCCACCGGCAGCCAGGGGTGTTCGCTGACCGTGAAGCCTGCCTGTGGCGTCGCGTCCCACTGCATCGGGGTGCGCTCGCCATCGCGGCCCTTCTCCTTCGGCCACCCGGTGATGCCGATCGGATCGCGCACATCCTCCACCCGCGCCGGCGCGGCGGTGGCCTGGCCGATTTCCTCACCCTGATATAGAAGTGCCGCGGCGCGCGAGGTCAACAGCAGCGTGGCGAGGATCTTCGCTATCTCAGTGTTGTGGACCCCATCACCGAAGCGGTCCCAGCTACGCACGTTGTCATGGTTATCGAACAACAGCAAAGGCTGCGAGCCCTGCAGGCCGGAGGATGCCTCGGTAATGCGGCGGCGGAACTCGCGGGCATCGAGGCGTGTCTCGAATGCGAAAGCGGTATCCATCGGCAGCTGCAGTTCATCGTGGCGGGCACCGCCGTACCAGCTGCTCAGCTGCGCAGTGCTCTTCACGTAGGTCTCGCCGATCAGCACGCGCTCACCCGGATAGTGATCGATCATGGCGCGCATGCGCCGCAGTAGCCCATGCACCTCCGGCAGGTTGTTGGTATGGGCGTCGCTCAGGACCGGGTCCCCCTGCGCGCTGCGCCCGCCGAGCGGCGGCGAGCTGCGCAACTGCGGATCCTTGTAGAGCGCGGTGATGGCGTCGAGCCGGAAGCCGGCGACGCCGCGATCCAGCCAGAAGCGCATGACCTCGAACAGCGCACGCTCTACGTGTGGGTTGCGCCAGTTCAGGTCCGGTTGCTGCCGATAGAAGCGGTGGTAGTAGAACTGATCGATGCCGGGAACGTATTCCCAGGCCGAACCGCCAAAGATGCTCACCCAGTTATTGGGCGGCCGATGTCTGCCGGCGGCGTCCGGCACGCCGTTGCTCCAGATGTAGAAATCGTGCACCACCGAGCGGCGTGAGCGCGTGGCATCGATGAACCACGGATGCTGATCGGAGGTATGGTTCAGCACCATGTCGATCACCACGCGGATGTTGTGCTTCTGTGCCTCGGCCAGCAGCCGGTCGAAGTCAGCCAGCGTCCCGTACTGTGGATCCACGTTTTCGTAATCGCTGACGTCGTAGCCGAAGTCGACGTGCGGCGAGGGAAAGAACGGCGCGAGCCAGATGGCGTCGACCCCGAGGGCCTCCAGGTAATCGAGCCGCTTGGCGATGCCGTTCAGGTCGCCGACGCCATCACCGTTGGAATCCTGGAAGCTGCGCGGATAGATCTCGTAGATCACCGCGTACTTCCACCAGGGGTCTTCCGTGGCGCGCGGCACCGGCGCCGCGCATGGCGCATTCATCCACAGTGAGGCGAGAAGCAAAGCCAGCGCCACTTGCCACGGCGGCACCGCTGTCCCTGGTTTCGCGACTGGAGGCATTACGCCATTGGGTTCCCGGCCTGCTCGAACCCCATAGTACCTGCAAACGTCGGCCAGGCGCGTGGTACAGGCTGCCGCGCCCGCGCGGACCATGTCAGGTCGGCGGCCGTCAATGCGCGCCGAGCATTGAGGCAAACGCATCGGCTACACGCTTGAGATGGCGCGCGGTGTGGCTCACCTGGCCCTCAAACACGCGCCCGATCGCGAGCCCCGTCAGGCAATAGTGCATGAAGTCCAGCGCCTCACGCAGCTGCGCGTCAGTGAGCTGCGTCTCGTGGAATAGCGCGCGCATCACCCGCAGGTGCGCGCGTCCCTGGCGCTGCTCCCACGCGCGCGCCCGGCGCTTTCTGCGACCGCGGGTGGCCCTGAGTATCTCGAGGGAGACGCGGTAGTAGTCGCCCTGGTAGTGGGCCCACATGCGGCGCACGAACAGCCTCGCCCGCGCGGCGCGCGAACCGCGCGGCAGCGGCGCCGCCCCCATCACGTCGATGAAACGCGCGTAGGCGAGTCCGAGGATGGTCTCCAGGATCTGCTCCTTGGAGCCGAAGTGGTGCTGGGCGGCCCCCCAGGTCACGCCGGCGCGGCGCGCGATTCGCTGGGAGGTGGCTGCGGCATAGCCGTGCTCGCGTATCAAAGAGAGGGTGGCCTCGAGGAGGCGCGCGCGCGTGCGCTGGGTCTTCAGCGCCTGGCGGCCGGGGTGATCGAGGTGTGGGGTATTCATGCGCCTCAGAAAAATATACACACCCGCGGCGAACGGGGCTACACTGAGCTCAGAAAAACATTTCACCGGAAATGTTTTCTCGGTGGGGAGTTTCATGACCATCGAAGAGCGCAACAAGAAGCTCGTCCAGGAATTCTTCGGACTCCTGAACCGCGGCGACGTGGCGAGGATCGTCGCCGCCTATGCTGTCGACGGGCAGCTGCAGACCATGGGCCGTACGCTGATATCCGGCCGTTTCACGCGCGCGCAGATCGAGGCCGCCGCCGGTCAGATCTATCAGGCCTTTCCACAGGGCCTCGCCTTCACCATCGATGCGATGACCGCTGAGGGGGAGCGCGTCGCCGTCGAGGCACATTCGCAGGGGCGACACGCCTCCGGGGTGATCTACAGCAACGAATACCACTTCCTGTTCGTATTTCGCGAGGGCAGGCTCGAGCTGCTCCGGGAGTACATGGATACCGAGCGGGTTACCGACATCCTGTGCGGCGGCCAGCGGCCCGCCGCGGCGGCCGCAACGTGAGCGGCGCGCCCGAAGGGGCGACTCCCCCCGTCACGCTCGATCCCTACGATCACCGTTTCCACTGGGACCCGTATCCGTTTTACCGCGCGGCGCGCGAGCGCGACCCGGTGTACTTCTACGAGCCGGGCGGTTTCTGGCTGCTGACAAAATGGGACGACGTGAACCGCGCCTTCCGCGACCACAAGACCTTCATCAACAGCGGTGCGGTGGCGCTTGAGAAGGATGCGAACGAGAAGCTGCCGTACCCACTCTTCATCGGCAGTGATCCGCCCGAGCACACCCGCCAGCGTGCGGTGCTGACGCCGCTCATGATGCCCGCGGCGCTTCAGAAACTGGAGGGATTCATCCGCGCGCGCACTATCGAGCTGCTGGCGCCCCACCTCGCGAGCGGGCGGCTCGATTTTGTCGCCGACCTCGGCTGCTACCTGCCGATGGACGTCGTCTCCATCCTCATCGACGTGCCGCCGGCCGATCGCGACAGGGTGCGCGGCTGGGCGGACGACCTCATCGCGCGCGAGGACCGCCAGACAGACCTCGCCGACCGTAACGTCGCCGGCTACATGAACCTCGCACAATACTTCGAGGCGCACACTGCGCAGCACGCGGGCGAGTCTCATAAGGAGGATCTCCTGGGCGCGATGCTGCGCGCGCAGTCCGCGGGCCTGATGTCGCACGCCGAAGTGGTTGGGAATCTGATCCTGCTGGCTATCGCGGGCAACGAGACCACCACCAAACTCATCGGCAACATGGCTTACCGGCTGTGGGAGCACTCCGAGCAGCGGCGCTGGCTTGTCGAGGATGCGGGACTGATCCCGCAGGCAATCGAGGAGACCCTGCGCTTCGACGGTTCCTCGCAGATTCTGGTGCGACGCGTGGGGGTTGACGTCACGCTGCGCGGCAAGTTGCTGCGCAAGGGCGATCGCGTCGGGCTGTGCGTCATTTCCGCCAATCGCGACGCCGACAAGTTCGCGAATCCGGAGGTTTTCGATATCCGCCGCGGCAGCAGGGACCACATGGCCTTCGGCTATGGCGTGCATGCCTGCCTGGGCGCTGCCCTCGCGCGCCTCGAGACCCGCGTCGTATTCGAGGAAGTACTGCGTCGGCTGCCGGACTACGAGATCGAGGTGGCGGGCCTGCGACGGGCTCACAACCCGAACGTGCGCGGCTTCACGCATGTGCCGGCGCGCTTCACGCCGGCGGCCGCATGAGCGTTCGCGCGGCAGAGGGCGTGCCGGGTGAGGGTCGGCTGCTCATCGACGGGCGCCTCACTGCGGCGCGCTCGGGCCGGCGCTACCCGAACATCAATCCTGCCAACGAGGAGATCCTCGGCAACGTGGCGGATGCCGGACCCGAGGACGCGGAGGAGGCGATCGCGGCTGCCCGCCTGGCCTTCGATGAGTCGGCGTGGGCGAGCGATCACAGTCTGCGCCAGCACTGCCTCACCCAGCTGCGCGACGCGCTGCGCGCGCACAGCATCGCGCTCTACTCTCAGATCGTGGCCGAGGTGGGGGCGACGATGGCGATTACCGCCAGCGGGCCCCAGGGCTCCGGCCCCATGGCGATACTCGACTATTACCTCCAACTGATGCAGCGCTACGACTGGGAGCAGGAGCTGCCGGTGACGCATCACATGGGCGTACCGAGCAGGCGCCTGATCTGGAAGGAAGCCGCAGGAGTGGTGGGGGCGATCACGCCGTGGAATTTCCCGTTCCAGATCAACATGGCGAAGCTCGCCCCGGCGCTCGCCGCCGGCTGCACCGTCGTCCTCAAGGCCGCGCCCGAGACACCCTGGACGGCGACTTTCATCGGACGCCTCGCCGCCGAGCACACCGACATGCCCTCCGGAGTACTGAACGTCCTGACCTCGAGCGACCGCGCCGCGCTCGGTGCCCAGCTGGTCCGCGATCCGCGCATCGACGTGATCTCCTTCACCGGCTCGACGGTGACCGGGCGGCAGGTGATGGCGAGCGCCAGCGCCAGCGTCAAGCGCGTGTTCCTTGAACTCGGGGGTAAGTCGGCCACCATCGTGTTGGACGATGCCGATTTCAGCTCAGCGCTCCTGGCAGGCTTTGCCGTCTGCTATCACGCCGGGCAGGGGTGTGCGATTGCGACGCGCCTGCTGCTGCCGCGCAGTCGCTACGCCGAGGGGATCGAATTCCTTGCGGCTGGATTCACTCAATTGCAGTACGGCGATCCGTTCGCGCCGGGCCAGATCATGGGACCCCTCATCAGCGCTCAGCAGCAGGCACGTGTGCTGGAGTACGTCGACATCGGGCGTCGGGAGGGCGCGCGCCTGGTCTGCGGCGGGCGTCGACCCGCGCACCTGCCACGCGGTTATTACGTGGAGCCCACCCTGTTCGCCGACGTCACCAATGACATGCGGATCGCGCAAGAGGAGATCTTCGGTCCGGTCCTCGTCGTCATTCCCTATGACAGTGACGAGGAGGCCGTGCGCATCGCCAATGACTCCATCTATGGCCTCTCCGGAGCCATCATCGGTTCCCCCGAGCGGGCGCTACGCATGGCGCGCCTGATCCGCAGCGGCACTCTTAACATCAATGGCGCAAACTTCTTTGCCCCTGATGCACCCTTCGGCGGCTACAAGCAAAGTGGTATAGGCCGTGAAATGGGTGAGGCCGGCTTTGAGGAGTATCTGCAGACCAAGACGGTCGCGGTACCCCCGCTCTGAGGCTGCTCAATGAACGACTCCTATCTCAAGGGTCAGGTAATCGTGGTCACCGGGGCCTCCAGGGGAATCGGGCTCGCGACCGCCACGAGCCTGGTGCGCCGTGGCGCGCAAGTGGCACTCATTGCGCGCAACCGCGCAGCGCTCGAGGCTGCCGTCGCGGCACTCGACCCGGAGCACGCGCTGGCGGTGAGTGCGGACGTCTGCGACCGCAGCGGCGTTGGCGCGGCCATGGCGCAGGTTGCCGCCAGGTTCGGGCGCATCGACGGTCTTGTGAACAATGTCGGCTTCCAGTTCGCGCGGCGACTGGAGATCATGGGCGAAGCCGAGATACGGCAGTTGATCGACCTCAACTTCGTGAGTGCCGTGTTCGCCTGCCAGGCTGCCATCCCCTATTTGCGGGCGGCCGGCGGCGGCCGCATCGTGAATATCTCCTCCTCCACCGTGCGCCACGAGAATGAGTTCTCGCACGTCGGGCTCTACTCCGCGAGCAAGGCGGCCCTGGAACACTTCTCGCGCGAGCTGCGGCACGAACTCAAGCGCGACCGGATCACGGTGACCGTATTCAGCCCCGGCGCTGCCGCGACCGGGAGCGTCGCCAACTTCGATCCGCAGGCGTTGCAGGAGGCGATGGCGGATTGGCTCACCAAGGGGCCCACCTTTGACGGCGCTCTGCAGCCGCAGACTCTCGGCGAGGCTATCGCCGCGTGCTTCGAGTTTCCGCCCGGCGCTGCGCCGGAGTTCGTGGAAGTGCGCCCGAGCATACCAACGCCGAAGATGCTCGAATCCGAGTGGAAGCAAGAACCGTGAGTATCGGCTTCATTGGTCTTGGTAACCTCGGCGCGCCCATGGCGCGGCAATTGCTGAAGCTCGGCGAGCAGCTGGTCGTTTTCGACGTGGCGCAAGACCGCATCGCAGAACTCACCGCTCTCGGCGCGCGCGCCGGCGGCAGCGTACCCGAACTGGCCCGCAGCTGCCGCGTGATCGGGCTGTGTGTCCGCGATGAGCCCGAGATCGCAGGCCTGCTGCACGGATCCGCAGGGCTGCTCGCACACATGGCGAACGACACTGTCATCGCCGTCCACAGCACGGTGACGCAGGCGGCCATTCTCGAGTGGGCGCGGGCGGCGCAGCAGCGCGCGGTTCACCTGATCGATGCGCCGGTCACCGGCGGGGCGGCAGGTGCGCAGGCCGGGACGCTCACCTGCATGGTGGGCGGCGCGGCCTCCGTGTTCGAACGCTGCCGCCCGGTCTTCATGACCTCGGCGGCGAAGCTGATCCACGCAGGTCCTGTGGGCTCGGGGATCCTGCTGAAGCTGTGCAACAACCTCATGAGCTATGCGGCGTTTACGGCCGTCCACGAGGCCGATCGCCTGGCGCGCGCAGGCGGGCTCGATCCGGCACTCGTGGTGGAGGTCGGTCGCAGCAATGGCGTCGTCACCGCACAGATGGAAGCCTTCCTCAGCAATCGCGCGAGAATGGCGGCAGGGGGGCCGCAGGCGCTGCAGGAGCTGTTCGCGCCGTTTGCGGCGCTGGCGCAGAAGGACCTCGCAGCCGCGCTCGCGAGCGCGCGGTCGCTCGGGCTTGAGCTGCCGGGCACCGAGTGCGTTGCCGAGCTGATCGAAAACGTGTTCCTCAACTACCACAACTGACGGGGCGGCCATGAACCAATACGACCGCGGCAAGGGCGAGGCAAAATTCAACGAGGTCTACGGGAGCGATCTTGGGGCCTTGCCCGGCGCCGGGGCCTCGCCCTTCATCGACTACATGCTGGAGACGCTCTTCGGAGTCCTGTGGCAGGACCCCGCGCTCTCGATCCGCGAGCGCCGCCTGCTGGTCATCGGTGTTCTGGCCGCGCAGGGGGAGGACGCGACGCTCGCGATCCAGCTGCGCTGCGCCCTGAATCGCGGTGAACTGACGGCGGCGCAGCTGCAGCCGCTCGCGACCTTCCTCACGCAGTACGTCGGCTACCCACGCGGTTCGCGAATGCTGCGCGTGTGCAACGAGCTGCTGGCGGCGGCGCGCTGAGGCGCCGGGCAGTGGCGCCTCAGGAGGGCGGCGGCCCCTCACTGATGCGCACCAGGTCCTTCGGCCGCAGCCATTTGCGGAACGCGTCCTGCACCGCCGTACCGTCGAGCGTCACGAAGTGCTGTGCCGCGCGCGTCGGCTCATCCAGCGGCAGCCCCAGGTCGGTGCGCCCGAGCATGCCCTCGGCGATTTCCGTGATGCCGGCTTCCGAGAGCGGCAACTGGCGTACCAGGCAGGCCTTGGCACGCGTCAGCTCATCGCTGCCGACCGCTGTGTCCTGCATGGCCGTGATCTCCTGCGCTACCAGGGTGCCTGCCTTGACCACGTTCTGCGGGTCGCTCGCGTATTCGACGAGGTAGACGCTGCGGGTGCGCCCGGCCTGCAGTACCGAGTTCACCGAGTACACCAGGCCGGCGTTCTTGCGCAGGTCGATGCTCAGGCGCGTGGCGTAGAAACTGCCCCCGAGCACCGCGTTGCCCAGCTGCAGCGAATAGTAATCGGCATCGGCGCGGGTGAGGCCGAGGGTCTGGGCGAGCACCACCCGATCCTGCACGCGGCTCGCATCCGGCACCGCGATGCTGCTCACCGGGTTGTCCGGAACCGTGGGCAGATCGATGTCAGGCAGAGGGCCGGCCGCCCGCCAGGCGCCAAAGTATTTCTCGATCGTGGCGCGCGCGGCTGCCGGTGTGACCTTGCCGATCACGACCACGGTGCTCAGATCGGGGCGGAATACGCTCGCGTAATAGTTGCGCACCGACTGCGGCGTCAGCGTGCGCACGCTCTCGGGTGTGGCCAGGCGCAGTCCCGGATCGCTCGCCGGGAAGAGCGCCTTGCGCAGCGATCGCTGCGTGAGGAACCCCGGACTGTCGTTGCGGGCCGCGACCCCCAGTGCCAGCTGGTTGCGTATCACCTGCAGCGCCGCATCCGGGAGCGCAGGATGCAGCTGGTTGTCGGCGAGCAGCTCGACCGCCCGATCAAAGTACTCGCTCAGAACCTGTGTCGAGAAGTCGGTGCCGGCCTTCTCCTTGGCGCCGATCGCATCGAGCGCCTGCTGAAATTCGACCCGGTCGAGGCGCTCGCTGCCGTAGGTCAGCAACCGATCGAGCAGCGGCGCCACTCCTTCGGCTCCCTTCGGTTCCTGCATCTCGGGGCGATTGCGGATATGCCCGTAGACGCTCACGGTGTCGCTGACGTCCTCCGGTTGCACGATCAGCGTGAGGCCGTTGGGAAGCTGGCTGACGATGGGGTGCAGGGTCGAGGGCGGCACCTCGAGGCGCGTGAGAGCCTTCTGCGCCCAGGGTGGCAGCAGCGTCGGATGCGCATCCCCCAGGGAGATGGTTTCCTGACCGCCGAAACCGCCACGCGCGGCGACCGGGGCGCCCGAGCCGCGCGGCTGCATGACACCGGTGATTGAGTGCCCGAGATCCAGGTACTTGCGCGCGACGCGGTTGACGTCCGCGACTGTGACACGCTCGATCCGCTGCAGGTCCTCATCGGGCGAGTTCAGCCCGTAGAGTGCGATGGCGTCCGACCAGACTGAGGCAAGCTCGGGAATCGAGTTGCGCTGCAGCTGGTCGGCAGCCCGCTCCTGCAGTTTCGCCGCCTCCACCAGTTCCTCGGGAACGCCCTCGCGTGCGACGCGGGCGAGGATTGCGCGCACGTCGGTCTCCAGCGCCTTCGGGTCATCACCGGTGGTGAAGGAAAGCACCGCATAGGCAAGGCCGGCCTGCGGCAGGGGGTCGAGGGCGAACTCCGCCGCCGTCGCTTTGCCCCTGGGCACGAGTCCATAGAGCTCGAAGCGCTTGCTGTCGAGCACGTCCGCCAGCACCTCGAGAGCGGCGAAGTCCGGGTCCTGCGGACCGGGAGTGCGGGTGGCGATCATGAGCGTGCCGGAGGGCTGGTCCGTGTCCACCTTGAAGGAGGCAGGCTGGACCGGCTGCAGGTGCACCACCGGCTTGGGCGGCAGCTTCTTGGCCGGGATGTCCTCGAAGAGCCGGCGGACCTCGGCGAGCGCCGCCTGCGGCTCGACATTGCCGGCGATCACGAGGATCGCGTTGTTGGGCGCGTACCAGGTGTCGTGGAAGCTCTTGAGCATCGCCGCCGTGGTCTTGTCGAAGGACGGTCGCGTACCCAGGGCGTCGTGCGCGTAAGGGGTGCCGGCGAACATGCGCGCGCGCAGCTTCTCGAACAGCGTGTAGCTGGGTTCGGACATGTCCTGCGCCACTTCCTGCTCGATCGCGCCGCGCTCGTTCTGCCACTCCTTGGGGGATGCAAGCACCGCGCGCATACGCAGTGCCTCGATGTGCAGCGCTATGTCGAGGTCCTCGGCCGGCACCGTGAAGAGGTACTGGGTCAGGTCCTCGCGGGTGTTGGCGTTGAAGTCGCCTCCGAGGATGCTGCCGATGTCGGCGAGCTGCTCAGCCGAGAGCCCGGGACTGCCGCGGAACATCATGTGCTCCTCGGCGTGCGCAGTACCGGGGAAGCCGGCCGGCGCCTCATCGGAGCCCGTCAGGTAGTTGACCGAGGTCGCGACCACCGGTGCCAGCGAGTTGTGCACGATCACCACGCGCAGGCCGTTGGCGAGCGTGGCGCGCAGGACACCGGGCTCTTCGTCAGCCCGGACGAGCGCGCTCAGCAGTACGAGGACAGCGAAAAGCGCCGCGGCGGTCAGCCGGCGCGCGGGTGGGGCATGCAGCATGGCGGGATCCTGATAGCGGGCAGGTGGGCAGTATATGCGATGCCGGTGCTGCCACTTTCTGCCACTAAGCATCGTTTGCCGGTCTTTTTTGCATCACCGCCGCGTCCCTCGGCGGGGTTGAACTGTGACTCGTAGGGGAAGCGCAAGTTCCGCTTCCGCCAATACACAGCAACCGCACAAGGAGACCGACGATGACCCCCCTCAAAGCAAGATTGCCGATTCGTGCGCTGGGCCTGGCAGTACTGACCTGCGGCCTGACACTGCCGGTCGTGGCCGCCGTTCCGGAAGCACCGGGCGAGCCCTCCAAGCAGTCCAACATCGGCGCCCTGACTGGGCTGGCCGTCGGCGCGGCCGCGGCAGGTCCGGTCGGTGCGGTGGTGGGCGTCGTGGCTGGCGCGTTCATCGGCGACCGCTATCACCGCCAGAAGAAGGCGGCCGCCGCGATCAGCGCCGACCTGGACAAGAGCGAGGACGAACGCGCGCGCCTGGTAATGAACGTATCCGCGCTCGATGCATCGCTTGCGAAGGTGCAGGCCCACGACAGCGAGCTCGGGCAGACGCTGGCGCGTACCGACCAGATCGGCCTGGACGTCAGCTTCAAGACCAACGACGACTCGATCCCGGAACAGACCCTGGCGCCTCTGCAGCGCATCGGTGCACTCGCGGCGGCGCTGCCGCAGACCGTCGTACGCATTGCCGGCTACGCTGATCCGCGTGGCTCGGATGCCTACAACGATGCGCTGTCACTGCGGCGCGCCCAGGGGGTCGCGGCGCTCCTGACGGCCAGCGGCGTCCCCGCGGGCCGCATCCTCATCGAGGCCCACGGCAGCAGCGAATCGCAGAGCGAACAGGGCGACCTCGACGCCTACGCCCTGGATCGCCGCGTCACGGTACGCCTGGAGCAGCCCGGCAGCGGCCAGGTTGCCAGCCGTGACTAGCCCGATCAGCCTCTGCCGCCACGGTGCGCCGCGGATGAGGTCCGCGGCGCACGTTCGCGCTAGAATTTCATGGCGTGACTACCTGTGTGGCACAGCCATGAGCAGTACTTGCGTCGTGAGACTCGACGGCGCGGTGGACGCGGAAGTATCCGCCCCCGCCGCGGACCGCCTGCTGGCGGGCAAACCGCGGCTCGAGCTACGCAATTTCTTTGCCGATCCCAGCCAGCAGTTCTTCTGCGGGCGCTGGTCGGCCACGCGCGGCAAGTGGCGGGTCCGCTATAGCGAGAACGAACTGTGCGTGATGACGGCTGGTCGGGTGGTGCTCGAGAGCGCGAGCGGCGAGCGCAGCGCCTTCGGCCCAGGGGACGCGTTTGTGGTGCCGGCCGGCTTCGAGGGGATATGGGAAGTCGTCGAGGATTGCTCGAAGATTTACGCGATTTTCGAGGTACGCAGCTGATGTCCTGCCGCCGTCCCGGCACCTGACATAACACCAGATTGTCATGACGGCGGTCGCAGATTTGCGCTCGCCTGCTTCTACGCGTGCGCGCGCGGTGTGAACGTAGCTTCCTTAGCTTGTGCTCGTTCGGACCGGGAGAGATGTCGTGGAAACCATAACCGTTACTGCCTCGCGCGGCAGCAGCATGATCAGCCTGTCGGAAATGGAGCTGCTCGTCGGCAGCGCCATGGTTGTCGTGGTGCTCGCCTGGATGGTGCTTTCGCACCTCCGCCGCGACCGCCAGGATCCTCACGCCTGAGTGGCCGCCGCGGCGCCCCTCCGGCGCCCGGTGCGCGAAGTCGCCGTGCCGCGCCTGCGCGCGCCACCGGCTGCCGTGGCCTATTGCTGCGCGCGCAGCACCTCAGTGAGCGTGGTGAATATCTGATCGATCTGCGCCGGCTCCACGATCAGGGGCGGTGAGAGCGCGATGATGTCCGCCGTCTGGCGGATGAGCATGCCGCGCTCGAAGCACTTGGTATACACCTCAAAGGCGCGTGCCCCGACCTTGCCGGGGATGGACTGCAGCTCCAGACCCAGTATCAGCCCGTAGTTGCGCACGTCGATGACGTGCGGCAGGCCCCGCAGCGAATGCGCCGCCTCTTCCCAGTGCTGGGCGAGCGTCTTGGCGCGCGTCAGCAGGCCCTCGCGCTGATAGATGTCCAGCGTCGCCAGGCCCGCGGCACAGGCGGCCGGGTGTGCGGAGTAGGTGTAGCCGTGGAACAGCTCGATGCCGTCCGGCCCCTGCATGAAGGCGTCGTAGATCGCCTTGCTTACCAGCACGGCGCCCATCGGGATGCAGCCGTTGGTGAGGCCCTTGGCGACCGTCATGATGTCGGGCTGCACCTCGAACTCCTGCGCGGCGAAGGGCGAGCCGGTGCGGCCGAAGCCGGTGATCACCTCGTCGAATATCAGGAGAATCCCGTGCCGGTCGCAGATCTCGCGGATGCGCTTGAGGTAGCCTTTTGGCGGGACGAGCACGCCGGTGGAACCGGCGAGGGGTTCGATGATGACCGCGGCTATGTTGGAGGCATCGTGCAACGCCACGATGCGCTCGAGTTCCTCCGCCTGCTGCGCACCGTGCTCCGGCATGCCGCGCGAGAAGGCGTTCTTGGCAAGGTCATGGGTGCTCGCGAGGTGGTCCACGCCCGGTATCAGGCTCGCCGACCAGGTCTTGCGGTTGGGGGCGATACCGCCGACTGAGATGCCCCCGAAGCCCACTCCATGGTAGCCACGCTCGCGCCCGATTAGCCGCGTGCGCGTGCCCTCGCCGCGCGCGCGCTGATAGGCGAGCGCGATCTTGAGCGCGGTATCCACCGATTCAGAGCCGGAGTTGGTGAAGAACACATGGTCGAGGCCCTTGGGGGCGATCTTCACCACGGCGTTGGCGAGTGCGAACGCCGGCGGATGACCCATCTGAAACGGCGGAGCGTAGTCCATCGTTTCCAGCTGGGCCGCGACCGCCTGTGTGATCTCGCTGCGCCCATGACCGGCGTTGACGCACCACAGCCCCGCGACCGCATCGAGGACCTGCCGCCCCTCGGGCGTCCAGTAGTACATGCCCTTCGCCCGGGAGAGCAGGCGCGGCTTCGCCTTGAACTGCCGGTTGGGAGTAAAGGGCAGCCAGAAGGCTTCCATGTCTGAGCGGCTCAGTGGGGTCGTAGCATTCATGGTCGCGGGCTCGGGCGCAGTGGTGGGGAGGCGGAATGATAAATAAAGTGGACAAATCAGGCCACCGGGGCGATATTTTCGCCCTTCACGTCTATTATATTAAACGCTATGAACATCGATGTGGGTGCAAGGCTACGCAGCGTACGCACCACTTTCGGGCTCTCGCAGCGCGAGCTCGCCCGGCGCGCTGGCCTCACGAACGGACTCATCTCCCTGATCGAGCAGAACCGCGTCAGTCCCTCGGTCAGCTCCCTTAAGAAGGTGCTGGATGGGGTGCCGATGTCGCTCGCGGAATTCTTCACCTTGGACTTGAGCGCCGCCCCGCAGGCGTTCTACGGCACCGAGGAACTCGTCGAGCTCGGGAACGAGGAGGTGTCGCTGCGCCTGGTGGCCGCGCAGCGACCCGGGCGTCAGCTGACACTCCTGCATGAGCGCTACGCGGCCGGTGCCGCCACCGGCGAGGAGATGCTCGCGCACCGCGGCGAGGAGGGTGGCGTCGTCATCAAGGGACGCGTCGAGCTCACCGTCGGGGGCGCGACGCGCGTACTCGGACCCGGTGAGGCCTATTACTTCGCCAGTCAGCTGCCGCACCGTTTCCGCAACGTCGGACGCGAGGCGTGTGAGATCATCAGCGCCTGCACCCCACCGACTTTCTGAAGGTCCGCTCCGGATATGAACGCCAAAGCCGAACCGATCAACTGGCACGAGCGTGCCCGCTCGCTGAACTTGCGTACCCAGGCCTTTATCGACGGACGCTACGTCGACGCCGCCTCGGGCGGCACGTTCGACTCCATCAACCCGGCGACCGGCAAGCTCCTGGCGCGCGTGGCCGCCGGCGACGCCGAGGACATCAACCGCGCCGTGGCCTCCGCGCGCGCCGTGTTCCGCAAGGGCAGCTGGTCGAACCTGGCGCCGGCGAAGCGCAAGCGGCTGCTGTTCCGTTTCGCCGAGCTCATTAGCAAGCACACCGATGAGCTGGCGCTGCTTGAGACCCTCGACATGGGCAAGCCCATCTCCGACAGTCTCAAGGTCGACATCCCCGGAGCTGCGCGCTGCATCAGCTGGTACGCCGAGGCCGTGGACAAGATCTACGACGAGGTCGCGCCCACGGGCCCCGCGGCACTGGCGACGATCACGCGCGAGCCCCTCGGTGTCGTCGGCGCGATCGTGCCCTGGAACTTCCCGCTGCTGATGGCGGCCTGGAAGATTGCCCCCATCCTGGCTGCCGGCAATTCGCTGGTTCTGAAGCCCTCCGAGAAGTCCCCGCTCACCGCGCTCAAGGTCGCGGAGCTTGCGGTCGAGGCGGGCATCCCCGCGGGGGTGCTGAACGTCGTGCCCGGCTTCGGGCAGACGGCAGGCAAGGCGCTCGCACTGCACATGGACGTTGATTGCATCGCCTTCACCGGCTCGACGGCTACCGGCAAAACCATCATGCAGTATGCCGGCCAGTCCAATCTCAAGCGCGTCTCGCTCGAGTGCGGCGGCAAGTCACCGAACATCGTAATGGCCGACTATCCGGATCTGGAAAAGGCGGCGACCGCTGCCGCCTATGCGATCTTCTACAACCAGGGCGAGGTATGCTCGGCCGGTTCACGACTGCTGCTGCAGGAAGGCATCAAGGACGCGGTCCTCGAGAAAGTGCAGGCAATCGGGCGCACGATGCAGCCCGGTGACCCGCTCGACCCGGCGACGCGCCTGGGCGCGATCGTCGACGAGACCCAGATGAAGCGCGTGCTCGGCTACATCGATTCGGGGCGCCGCGATGGCGCACACCTGCGCTTCGGCGGTCGGCGCGTGCGCGAGGACAGCGGTGGCTACTTCGTCGAGCCCACCGTGTTCGAGGACGTGCGACCGGCCATGGCGATCGCGCGCGAGGAGATCTTCGGACCGGTACTGTCGGCGATCACCTTCAAGACCGTCGAGGAGGCCATCGAAATCGCCAACGACGTCGTCTACGGGCTGGCCTCAGCGATCTGGACGCGCGACGTGACCACCGCGCACCGCGTGGCGCGCGCCATACGGGCGGGCACGGTGTACATCAACTGCTACGACGCTGACGACCTCACCGTGCCGTTCGGCGGTTTCAAGCAGTCAGGCATGGGGCGCGACAAGTCCCTGCACGCCCTCGAGAAGTACACCGAGCTTAAGACCACCTGGCTCGACCTGTCGTGAGGGAGCAGCCGCAGCTGCCCGCCGCGTGAGCGCGGCGCTTCGATTTCTTGCCAGCGCGCCACGGGGCTTCGCCGACCTCCTGACCCGCGAGCTGCAGGCCTGCGCGGCCGTGGACGTCCGCGAGCGCGCCGGCGGCGTTGCCTTTGGCACTGCTCTCGAGAGTGCCTACCGCGCCTGCCTGTGGTCGCGCATCGCCAACCGCGTCTACCTGGAGGTGGCGCAGTTCGAAGCGCGCGATACCGAGCAGTTCTATGCCGGCGTGGTGAGGATCGACTGGAGCGCACACCTGGCGCCGGGCGCGACCCTCGCGTGCGAGTTCAGCGGCAGGCATCCCACGATCGACAATACCCACTTTGGCGCCCTGAAGCTCAAGGACGGAATCGTCGATGCGCTGCGCGCCGCCACCGGCGCGCGTCCCGACATCGTGCTCGAACGGCCCGACGTGCGCGTGCACGCCCACGCGCACGGCACCCAGGTTACCGTTTCGCTCGACCTGTCCGGGGAGAGCCTGCACCGGCGCGGCTACCGGGGCGCGGCCGGCGAGGCACCGCTGAAGGAGAACGTCGCCGCCGGCGTGCTGATGCGCTCGCAATGGCCGGAGCTGGCCGCGCAGGGGGCCGAGTTCCTCGATCCGCTGTGTGGCTCGGGGACCTTCTGCATCGAGGCGGCCCTCATGGCCAGCAACCGCGCCCCGGGTCTGACGCGCGAATATTTCGGATTCCTCGGCTGGCGGGGTCACGACGCGGCGCTGTGGGAGGCATTGCGCGCGCAGGCCGCAGAAGCTGCCCGCGCCGCAGGTGATACGGAGGTCGTGGTGCGGGGTCAGGACCGCAGCGCGATGGCCATCCGCAGCGCACGGGAGAACTCGGTGCGCGCCGGCGTCGATGACTGGGTGCGCTTCGGGGTCGGCGAGCTCAGCGGCGCCGCGCCGCTGGCGCAGCGACCGCCAGCACGCCCGGGCCTCGTGTGCACCAATCCTCCCTACGGCATACGCATGGAGGACCGCGAAGGCGCGCGGCTCATCCATCGGGAGCTCGGAACGGTACTGCGGGAGCGCTTCCAGGGCTGGAGCGCGGCCATCCTCACCGGCGCCCCGGAGCTCGGCCGTGAACTCGGACTGCGCGCCTACCGCACCCACACCGTCTGGAACGGCGGCATCGAGTGCCGCCTGCTGCGTATCCAGGTCGAGCCCGAGAGTGCCCGCGAGGTGGGGAGCCTCGGCAAGGGTGGAGCACATCTGAAGGACAGTCCCGGCGCGCGCATGTTCGCGAACCGCCTCGCCAAGAACCTCAAGCGGCTGCGCAGCTGGGCGCAGCGCGAGGACATCACCTGCTATCGCCTCTACGACGCGGACATGCCCGAGTACGCGTTCGCGATCGACGTCTACGGTACGCTCGAGCCGCAGGAGCAGTGGCTGTACGTGCAGGAATACGCGGCGCCGGCGGAGATCGAGCTCGATGCCGTACGCCGCAGGCGCGGCGAGGTATTGATCTCGCTGCCGGAGGTCACCGGCGTGCCCGAGGAGCGTATCCAGGTGCGTACGCGCCGCCGCACCAAGCGCGGTGAGCAGTATGAGAAGCTCGACGCTCAGGAGAATTTCCATCGCATCGCCGAGGCGGGCCTCAGGTTCCGGGTCAACTTCGAGGACTATCTGGACACCGGGATATTCCTCGACCATCGGCTGACGCGGGCGCGGTTGCGCGAGGCGGCACGCGGCAAGCGCTTTCTGAACCTGTTCGCGTACACCGGTACTGCCAGCGTCTATGCCGCCGCTGGCGGTGCCCTCGTCACCACGAGCGTCGACATGTCACGCACCTACGTCGACTGGGCGCAGCGCAATCTGGCGCTGAATGGCTTTACCGGTGCGCAGCACCGCCTGGTACAGGATGACTGCCGCCAATGGCTGGCGCGGATGGTGCAGGGCGATGAGAGGTTCGATCTCATTTTTCTTGACCCTCCGACCTTCTCCAATTCCAAGCGCATGGAGGGGGTGCTCGACATCGAGCGCGACCACGGCGAGCTGATCGCAGCCGCCATGCAGCTGCTGGCGCCGGCGGGCCTGCTGGTGTTCTCTACCAACGCGCAGCGGTTCCGGCTCGACGAGCAGCTCGGCACACGCTTCGCCGTACAGGATATCTCCGCGGCCACGTTGCCGGTGGACTTCGAGCGCAACCCGAAGATCCACAAGTGCTACGAGATCCGCGGCCGCTGAAGTAATGGGGCGCCAGGGGTGGCGACCTGCGCTTTCAATAGGCGGTCAGTGGCGCGGCGGTTTCCGCTGTCACCGGCAGCCCGCCGATGCCGGCAAAGACCACCGGTACCGCGATCTCTCCCAGGGGCGAATTTCTCCACACGGCAAAGTGCAGGTGTGGCCCCGAGGTAAAACCGGTGTTGCCGGAGTCGGCGATATATTCCCCGAGCCCGACGTGCTGGCCGACGTGCACGCGGATGGAATCCCAGTGCAGGTGGGCGTAAACGGCGATCGTGCCGTCATCGTGCAGGATTTCGATTACGTTGGCGCGATCGAGGAGTGTCGGGTCGAGCGCGCCGATGAAGGCGTCGTGGCGCAGATTGATGATGGTGCCCTCGCGCGCGGCGTACACCGGCGTCCCATCCGGCAGCGCGAAGTCCACCGCGTAGCGGCTGTCGGGGGTGACGTGCGTGACATGGCTCGGGTAGGCCTGGGTCACCGTGAAGGTGGCGCCGAGGGGAAACGGCGCCCGGTACGGACGCGGCGGATGGTGCTGCGCTTCGGGTGAGCCGAGGCTCGCGCTCCAGCGATAGCGCAGAGCATCCGGGTCGGACGCCCCCACCGGCACCTCCAGCAGCGCCCGCGCCTCGCCAGGATCAAGCACTGCCACGTATCGGGAGCCGGCCTTGACGTCCGTGATCCTGGACTGCTCGATCTGCGCCTGCACGCGCGCCACGCACAGGCAGTGATTGGTGGCGAGCAGGCGCGTCTTGCCCGCGGCATCCTCGCGCCTCACGGAGATCTCGAGTGCCTCGGATTCGCGCGGCAGGCTCAGCGCCTGTGCGGCTGCGGGTTTGCCGCTGCCCTCATCGGTGAAGATCCACTGGCCATTGGCGTCGCGGTACTTGAAGGCGGACTGCCCCAGCGCCGCCGTGCCCGGCATCAGCAGCAGCAGGGTGCCGCACAGTAGTGCCGGGACGGCTCGCACGCTGGACCTTTTGGATGCGCAGGTCTCAGCTGCCGCAGGCGGAGAGCATGGCGCGCCGCGCCTGCTCGCGCAGCGCGTCGGCATCGGCGTCCGTGTAATAGATGCGGTTGCCGTCCGCGTCGCGCTGGTAGATGCGGCCGGAGTCCTTGTAGTGAAAGTACTTGTTGCGCGCGTTCTCGCAGCTGGCCTGCTGCTGGTGCTCGAGCGCTGCGCGATTCTTGGCCTCCGCCGCCGCCTGCTTCTGGCGCTCCCGGTCGCTGGCGCCGAGGAGCTGCTGCTGCTTGGCGAGCCGCGCGACCTCGGCCGGATCAGGCTCGGTGACATGCACCGCGGTGGTGGGGGCGTTCTTGGTCGGGGCGCGGTCGGAGTACACGACGTTTCCCTGGGCATCCACCGACTTGTAGATCTCTTGTGCCGGTAGCGCGGTGGCACAGGCCAGGAGCGCGACGCAAAGACCGCCACGCCAGAAACCGCTGCCCGTCATCGGAAAGTACCGCATGGGCCCTCCAGAGCTTTCCCAAGGATACGTAGGGGACCGGCGGCTACCGGTGACTCCCGTCACAGAAGACGGGTCGGCCGCGGTGATCCGCTCCTCGGGGGCGTGCGGCAGCCCCCGGTTTCAGCCCTCCACCAACGCCCGCAGCCTCCCGAGCACCTGGTCCCAGTGCGCGGCAACGCGCTCCAGGTACTCCCGCAGGTCCTTCATCGGTGCCGGATCGAGCTCGAACAGGCTCTGGCGCCCCCCGCGCGCGCTATGCACGATCCCGGCCTCCTCGAGCACCTTCAGATGCTTGGTGATCGCCTGACGTGTGAGGCGTGAACCACCGGTGAGCTGCGCGATCGAGCGTGCCTCACCGTCGGCGAGTGTGTTTACCAGGGCGAGGCGCGTCTCATCCCCGAGCGCGGCAAAGACCGCCGCATGCTGCCGCCTGTGCTGCGCGCTGCCCTCAACTGCCGCGCGCGACATGGTTCTCGATGTTCTTCATCTGCTGTGTCCAGCCACTGTCGTTCATGCGATAGGCTTCCGCCTGCCGTGCGGCCGGCACCTGATCGAAGCCCGTCTCGGTGACGATGAGCAGCGTGCCGCCCGGCATCGCCGAGAGACGGAACTCGACCAGCGTCGGGGTCTCCTTGGAGTAGTCCACCTTGGGATCGATTCCGTAGGGATGCCAGGTGAAGCTGAAGAGGCGCTCCGGTTCGATCTTCTGGACGATGACGTTCCACACCACGTGCTCGTAGCCTGGGTGAGTGATGCGGCCGCGCGCCGGCTGGCCAGCGACGAAGGGGGCCTCGATGTTCACCTTGAACCAGGCGCCGAACTCGCGATAGTCACTGATAGCCCGCCACACGCGCGCCAGCGGTGCCTTAAGCTCGATGCGCTTTTCGATGCGATTGTTCATGAGTGCAACCTCCTGGTTGCATATTAGCGGGCGCGTGCTGAAATGCAACCTTCTTGTTGCCATACGCCTGACTGGCGATACGGTGTGTTTCCGGCGGCCTGCGCAGCGCGAAGGTGACGGCCTGTGCCTTTACAGGCGGCACCCGGGTACGCTAGGTTCCAAACGCATGCACACCGTGAAGACGCACACGATTACCACCAAGAAGCCCGGCCGCGGGCCTTCTGAGGATCGTGCGCGCTGAGACGCCTGAGCAGCCGCCGAATTCCAAAGAGGCCCCGCCGGCAGCGACGGGGCCTTTCGCATTTCTAGACCGAGAGAGGGCATCAAGCATGACTGCGCGCACTTCCCGCTCCCGCCCGGTGCTGGCCATCGTCGGGGCCACCGGAGCGGTGGGGGTCGAACTGATCCGCTGTCTGGAGCAGCGGCGCTTCCCGCTCGCGCAGCTGCGGCTGTTTGCCTCGGCGCGTTCGGCCGGCAAGACCCTGCCTTTCGGCGGGGCGCAGCTGGTGGTGCAGGAGCTGACCGAGGCGAGCTTCGCTGGCGTCGATATTGCGCTGTTCTCCGCCGGCGGCAGCACCTCCAAGCGCTTTGCACCGATCGCGGTGCGGGCCGGCGCCACCGTGATCGATAACTCGTCCGCCTTCCGCATGGACCCCAAGGTGCCGCTCGTGGTGCCGGAGATCAATCCGCAGGCGGTGCGCGGACACGCCGGGATCATCGCCAATCCCAACTGCTGCGCCATCATCTCCATTACCCCGCTGTGGCCGATCCACAAGAGCAACCGCATCGAGCGGCTGCAGATGGCGACCTACCAGGCGGCCTCGGGAGCAGGGGCTGCGGCGATGGAGGAGCTGCGCGAGTCCACCCGCGCCTATCTCGAGGGTCGCAGCTACGAGAACAAGGTTCTGCCGCACCCCTATGCTTTCAACCTCTTCAGCCACAACACCCGCGTCGATCCCGCGAGTGGCTACAACGAGGAAGAGCTCAAGGTCATCCAGGAGACCCGCAAGATCTTTGGCGACACGCAGATCCGAGTCTCAGCAACCTGCGTGCGCGTGCCGGTGCTGCGCGCGCATGCGATGGCCATCACTATCGAGTGTGTGCGGCCGATCACCGCCGCCGGCGTGCGGCAGCTGCTCCAGGACGCACCGGGCGTCAAGCTCGTCGACGACCCGGAACGCAACTACTTCCCGATGCCGCGTGATGCCACCGGCAATGACCCGATCCTGGTCGGAAGGATCCGCCAGGATGTGAGCGATCCCAGCGGGCGCTCGGTGTCGCTGTTCGTGGTGGGCGATCAGCTGCTCAAGGGTGCCGCGCTCAACGCGGTGCAGATCGCCGAGCTTTTGTGAAGGGCACGAGCGCCGGTACCCCGGCGGCGTAGCTCGCGTACTGCTCGGGGAACAGCGCGCGCATGAAGCCCTCCTCGATCCGCAGCTTGTAGAGGAACGAGACCAGTACCAGCACCAGGCCGATGACCGCGGCCGGGTCCCCGCAGGCGATCGCCGTGCCCGTGAACGCGAGCAGCAGCCCCGTATAGATCGGGTGGCGCACGAGGGCGTAGGGACCTGAGCGGATCAGTTCATGGCCTTCCTTGAGGGTGACCGTACCGCTCCAGTTGCGCCCGATGTGCGCACGTGCCCACACGGTGAACGCCAGCCCTGCCGCCAGCAGGAGCAGCGCGAGCCGGAAGCGCAGCGCCGTAACCGGCAGCAGCGGTGTCGCAAGCCAGCCAAGGAGGTCGCGCGGTACGGCCATCAGCAACCCTCCGGTCAGCAGCAGCGCGGAGTAGAAGATCCGCGACGACGAGGATTCGCGGCGCCGGGTGGTCTTGGTGTTCTGCGACGAGATGATCCAGTACAGGCCCCAGGCGACCCACAGCCCGATCATGAGGCTGCGCAGGTTCAGCTGTAGCGTCATGGGGCTTTCTCCGGCTGGCCTCTAGAGAAGATCGCGCAGACGAAAATACAGCATCGCGAGCACCAGGGCCGGGCGGCGCAGCGCCATGCCGCCAGGGAAGTCGGCGTGCGGAATGCGCGCGAACACGTCAAAGCGCCCGGCGCTGCCGGCGACTGCCTCGGCGATCAGCTTGCCGGCGATGCCCGTGAGGGCGACGCCGTGGCCGGAGAAGCCCTGCAGGAAATAGACATTCGGTGCGAGGCGTCCGAAGTTCGGGGCGCGATTGAGGGTGATGTCCACTTCCCCACCCCAGGAGTACTCGATGCGCACGTCCTCGAGCTGCGGAAACACTTTGAGCATGCGCGCGCGCGTGGCGCGCGGCGCGTCGAAGGACTTGAGCCCGGAATAATTCACCCGGCCGCCGAACAGCAGTCGATGGTCGGCGGAGCGGCGGTAGTAGTCGAGCACCCAGTTCATATCGCTGACGGCGGCGTTGTTGGCGATCAGGCGCTGCGCGCGCTCCGCGCCGAGCGGCTCGGTGGCGACGATGTAGGTGGCTACCGCCATGATCTTGCGGGCCAGTGCCGGTGCGGTGTCACCGAGGTAGACGTTACCGCACAGGACTAGGTGGCGCGCGCGCACCTCCCCGTCCGCGGTCGGGATGCGCACACCCGAGCCGCCAGCATCCGCGAAGGGCATGGCACGCGTGCCCTCGTAGATCTGCGCGCCGAGGGATTCGGCAGCCGCGGCGAGGCCGAGGGTGTAGTTGAGCGGATGCAGGTGGCCGCTGTTGGAGTCGTAGAGCGCGCCGCGGTAGCGGTCGCTGTCGAGCGTGGCGCGCAGCTCCTCCCGCGGCAGGAAGCGCACGCTCGGGTACCCGCAGTGATCGCGCAGCTCGTGCAGTTCCGTCTTCAGTTCGGCGACGTGACGATCCTTGACGGCCGTCAGCATGTAGCCGTCGACCCAGTCGCAGTCGATGGAGAAGCGCCGGATGAGCTGGCGCATCAGCGCCAGTCCCTCGACGGATACGTCCCACACCGTGCGCGCGGCAGCCGGGCCGATCAGACGGTCAAGCTTGGCTTGTCCCGCGGCGACGCCATGGATGGCCTGCGCGCCGCTGCGCCCGGAGGCGCCCCAGCCAATCCGATTGTCCTCGAGAAGCACCACCTTCAGTCCGCGCTCGGCCAGATGCAGGGCGGCGGAGCAGCCGGCGATGCCGCCGCCGACTACGCAGACATCGGCGCTCACGGATCCCTGCAGCGCCGGGCGCTCCGGGGCGGCCCGCGCCGTTGCAGCGTAGTAGGAAGGCACGTAGCCAAGACGTCCCATGGGGTTCCTCGGTGATCGCGATCCCCGGAGTGTTTAAGATATTCTGACGGCCCCGGGGACGGGAGCGTCAGAATAACGAGGCAGGCCCGGACCCCGCAAATCGGCCGCCCGGGTGGCGCGCTTGGCCCTCAAGGCCTTTAGTTTGGCCCCTAGCGTACTTATGTCGTGTGACGCAAGCGCAGGCTTCTCCCACCGACCTGTGCTCTAATAGGGGTCTACTTCGGAGATTTCGTGGGGCGGTTTGTTTAGTATATTAAACACCGCTCGCAGTAAGCCGCCATGGCACCCGGCCGCCCGCTCATTGGTATTCCCGCCGACCGACGCATGGTCGGCGACCATCCCTTCCACATGGTGGGGGAGAAGTACGCCCGCGCAGTGATGGAGGCCGCAGGCGCGGTGCCGCTGCTGATCCCCTCCCTGGCCGAGGAGCTCGGCCTGGATGAGCTGCTGACCCGGCTGGATGGCCTCGTCTTTACCGGCAGCCCGTCCAACGTCGAGCCGCACCGCTACCAGGGCGCGCCGAGCGCGCCAGGCACGCTGCACGACCCGGCGCGCGACGCGACCACACTACCCCTGATCCGCAAGGCGGTCGGCGCCGGAGTGCCGGTGCTCGGGATCTGCCGCGGGTTCCAGGAGATGAACGTGGCCTTCGGCGGCACCCTGCACCAGAAGCTGCACGAGGTGCCCGGACACCTTGATCACCGCGATGACACCAGCCAGCCCCTGGAGGTGCAGTACGGTCCGGCACACGAGGTGACGCTGGAGCCGGGCGGGGTGCTGCGCAGCTTGAGCGGCACCGACCGCATCCAGGTGAATTCACTCCACAACCAGGGCATCGAGCGCCTGGGGAGCGAACTGGCCGTGGAGGCACGCGCGCCCGATGGCGTGATCGAGGCCTTCCGGGTGCGCGCGGCGCGCCGGTTTGCGCTCGCGGTGCAATGGCACCCCGAGTGGCAGGTGATGAGGAATCCGTTTTCGCGCGCGCTGTTCGCAGCCTTTGGCGAGGCGAGCCGCGAGCGTGCGCAGAGCAAAATGAAAGGCGAGTCCCATGGTGAGTGAGATCCGGCAATTCTTCCGTGATCACGGCATCTCCGAGGTGGAGGCCATCATTCCCGACATGGCTGGCATCGCGCGCGGCAAGATCATGCCGGCGCAGAAGTTCGCCGAGGATGGCGGCATGCGCCTGCCCGAGAGCGTATTCCTGCAGACCGTGACCGGCGACTATCCCACCCATACAGGCGACGCCATGAGCCCGGCCGAGATCGACATCGTCCTGAAGGCCGACAGCAAAACCGTGCGCCGTGTCCCGTGGGCGGCGGAACCCACCGCCCAGGTGATCCACGACTGCTTCTATGCGGACGGCCGGCGCGTCTCCATGGCGCCGCGGCACGTGCTGCGCAACATCCTTGAGCTCTACGCACAACGCGGCTGGGAGCCGGTGATCGCACCCGAGCTGGAGTTCTACCTCGTCGAGCAGAACCGCGACGCGGATTACCCGCTCAAGCCACCGGTGGGCCGTTCCGGCCGCGCCGAGCCGGGCCGGCAGTCCTACAGCATCGCGGCGGTCAACGAGTTCGACCCGCTGTTCGATGACATCTACCAGTTCTGCGAGGACCAGGACATCGAGATCGATACCCTGATCCACGAGGACGGCCCCGCGCAAATGGAGATCAACCTGCTGCACGGGCCGCCGCTGGATCTGGCGGACCAGGCGTTCCTCTTCAAGCGCACCGCGCGCGAAGCGGCGCTGCGCCACAAGATGTACGTCACTTTCATGGCAAAGCCGCACGCCAAGGAGCCCGGCAGCGCCATGCACATCCACCAGAGCGTGGTGGACATCAAGACGCGTGAGAACATCTTCAGCAACCCCGACGGCACGCCCTCGGCGCTGTTTTTTTCCCACATCGGCGGCCTGCAGAAGTACCTGCCGGCGGCGATGGCGCTGTTCTGCCCGAACGTCAATTCCTACCGCCGCCTGACGCGTTACCTGTCCTCGCCCATCAACGCGCACTGGGGCTATGACAATCGCACGGCGGGTCTGCGCGTGCCCATGTCGGACGCCCAGGCGCGCCGCGTGGAGAACCGTGTCGGCGGCGCCGACGCCAATCCCTATATAGCCATCGCCGCCTCGCTCGCCTGCGGTTACCTGGGGATGATCGAGGGCGCACAGCCGAGCGATCCGATCGTCGGCAGCGCCCACGATCTGCCCTTCGGTCTGCCGCGCTCGCTTGATGAGGCTCTGCGCACGCTGCGCGCCTGCGAGCCGCTCGTGAAGCTCCTCGGCGAGCCCTTCATAGAGGCCTTCACGATAGTCAAGGAAGCCGAGTACGAGGTGTTCCTGCAGGTGATCAGCTCCTGGGAGCGCGAGCACCTGTTGCTGAACGTCTAGCCCAAAGCGGGTAGGGCGGATGGGCCGGGGGCATGTGCCTTCTCAGGGCCCGGGCGTCTGTTATATAACGAGGGGACGTGACCAGCGCCCCCCGATTCTTCCGACTTTACGCCGCCCTCGTGATGTCCGTGACCCTGGTCACGGGCTGTTCGCGGCCGGATGCGCGCATCAGTGTCGATGCCGCCACGGCGAACGAAAAGATATTGAACGTCTATAACTGGTCGGACTACATCCAGCCCTCGGTTATCAAGGACTTCGAGAAGGAGACCGGCATCCACGTCAACTACGACGTGTTCGATTCCAATGAGATCCTGGAGACCAAGCTCCTCACCGGTCATACCAACTACGACATCGTCGTGCCCTCGGCCGCCTTCATGGAGCGGCAGCTGCAGGCGGACATCTACCGCAAGCTCGACAAGACCCTGTTGCCGAATTTGAAGAACGTCGATCCGGGCATTCAGAGCGCGCTGGCGATCTACGACCCGGGCAACCAGTACGCCGTCGATTACATGTGGATCACCTCCGGCGTCGGCTACAACGCCGCAGCCATCAAGCAGCGCATGCCGGACGCGCCCGTGGACAGCTGGCGCATGATCTTTGATCCGGCGGTGGTCTCGAAGTTCGCCGACTGCGGCGTGTCGGTCCTCGATGCCGCCTCCGAGGTCGTGGCGACCGCGCTGCTCTACATCGGCAGGAACCCGAACAGCAATTCCCCCGAGGACCTGAAGGCGGCCGAGCAGGTGCTCAAGGCGATCCGGCCCTACATCCGCTACGTTGACTCCTCGCGCTACATCGACAACCTGGCCAACGGTGATGTGTGCCTGGCGATGGGCTGGTCGGGAGACATCAAGCAGGCACACGACCGCGCTGCGGAGGCCAACAAGGGCGTGGACCTGGTGTACTCGATCCCGCGCGAGGGGGCCATCGTCAACCTCGATGTGCTGGTCATTCCCGCCGACGCCCCGCACGTGCGGAACGCGCATCTGTTCATCGACTATCTGCTGCGGCCCGCGGTGGCGGCACAGAACTCCAACCTCATCAAATACGCGAACGCGGTGACGCCGGACCTGCAGCCGCTCGACCCCCTGGTGCGCAATGATCAGGGAGTGTTTCCGCCGCAGGAGGTGCGCGCGCGCCTGACGCCCGAGCGACCGCGGCCGCCGGAATACCAGCGCATCCTGACGCGCGCCTGGACGCGCTTCAAAACAGGCAAGTGATGACGGATCCCAAACCATGCCGAACGCAGGTCCAATAAGGTGAGCACACCCGCCCCCCTGGTCGCCGCAGATCCTGCGGCCTACGTCCGCCTCAGCAGCGTCACCAAGAAGTTCGGTGACTTCGTCGCGGTCGACAACGTATCCCTGGACATCCAGCGCGGGGAGATCTTCTGTCTGCTCGGCGGTTCGGGCTCCGGCAAGACGACGCTGCTGCGCATGCTGGCGGGATTTGAGACTCCGACCTCCGGCAAGATCCTGATAGATGGCGCGGACATGAGCACCATTCCGCCCTACGAGCGCCCGGTCAACATGATGTTCCAGTCGTACGCGCTGTTCCCGCACATGAGCGTGGAGAAGAACGTCGCGTTCGGGCTCGAGCAGGAGGGCCTGAGCGGCAGCGAAGTGAGCCGCAAGGTCACCGAGATCCTCGAGATCGTGAAGATGGGGGGATTCGGCGGCCGCAAGCCCCACCAGCTCTCCGGCGGACAGCGCCAGCGCGTGGCGCTGGCGCGCGCTCTCGTGAAGCGGCCGAAGCTGCTGCTGCTCGATGAGCCGCTGGCGGCGCTCGACAAGAAGTTGCGCGAGCACACGCAGTTTGAACTCATCAACATCCAGCAGCGCCTCGGCGTCACTTTCGTCGTAGTTACGCACGACCAGGAGGAGGCCATGACGCTCGGTACGCGCCTTGGGGTCATGAACCAGGGGCGCATAGTGCAGGTGGGGACGCCTTCGGGGATCTACGAGTCGCCCGCGAACCGTTTCGTGGCGGACTTCATCGGCTCCGTCAATATGTTCGAGGGTACGGTGAGCGAGGAGGGCCCGGAAGGCATGCGGGTGGACTGCGCCGAGATCGGCGCCACGGTGCGTGCCGAGCGTTCGGTCACATGCTCGCGCGGCGCCACGGTGTGGACCGCGATTCGACCGGAGAAGATCACCATCCGCCGCAGCCAGCCGGCGGCCGCCGCCGGGGAGAACACGGTGCGCGGCACGGTGCGCGAGATCGCCTACATGGGGGACCTGTCGATTTACCTGGTGCAGATTGAATCGGGAAAAATGGTGCGTGTGACGCTTCCCAATACGCGGCGCGGCGGGGAGCGGCCGATCGGCCGCGAGGAGAAGGTGTGGCTCTCCTGGCACGGCTCAAGTCCCGTGGTACTGACGGAGTAGAGCGTCCATGCGTTTGTCCCAGGCAGGCGGAAGGCGGCTGGTGGCAGGGATTCCAACCCTGTGGCTGCTGGTGCTGTTCCTGATCCCGTTCCTGATCGTCTTCCGCATCTCCTTTTCCGAAGTGCGTCTGGCGATTCCGCCGTACACCCCGCTCATCAGCTGGCATCACGGCTCACCGTCGCTCGAGGTGCATTGGTCGGCGTACCGGTTCCTGTTCACCGATTCCCTCTACGTCAGCTCGTATTTGTATTCGCTCAAGGTGGCGGCGGTATCGACGCTATGCTGCCTGCTGATCGGTTATCCCATGGCGTATGCCATTGCGCGCTCGGCGCCGGCAACGCGCTCGGTGCTCCTGATGCTGATCATCCTGCCGTTCTGGACCTCGTTTCTGCTGCGCGTCTATGCCTGGATCGGCCTCCTGAAAAACAACGGCGTGATCAACAACGTGCTGCTGCAGCTGCACCTCATCAATCACCCCCTGGCACTCATGCAGACGGATTTCGCCGTCTACATCGGCATCGTCTACTCGTACCTGCCCTTCATGATCCTGCCGCTGTACGCCAATCTCGAGAAGCACGATCCGGCGCTGCTGGAAGCGGCGGCGGACCTGGGCGCGCGCCCGTTCCGGGCCTTCCTGCGCGTGACTCTGCCGCAGTCGCTGCCCGGCATTCTGGCCGGCTCGCTCCTGGTATTCATTCCGGCGGTGGGTGAGTACGTGATCCCGACCCTTTTGGGGCGCACCGATCAGATCATGATCGGCCGGGTGCTGTCGGATGAGTTCTTCGAGAACCGCGACTGGCCGGTGGCGAGCGCGGTCGCCATCCTGATCCTGCTGCTGCTAGTGATCCCGATAATGCTGTTCCAGCGCGCGCAGCGGCGGGAGCTGGAGGCCGGCCAGTGAGATCGCGCGGCCTGTTCGCCCGCACCGCGCTAGTGCTGGGACTGATCTTCCTGTACGCGCCGATCATTTCGATGATGGTGTTCTCCTTCAACAACTCGCGCCTGGTCACTGTGTGGGACGCGGCGAATTCCCCGACGCTCAAGTGGTACGGCGCGCTACTGCACAACGGGCAGATCCTCGCCGCCGCGTGGCTGTCGATCCGCATCGCACTGGTTTCGGCGACCGGTGCGGTGGTCCTGGGGACCCTGGCCGGGATGGCACTCGCCCGCTTTGGCAATTTTCGCGGCCGCACCGCGCTCGCCGGCATGACCACCGCGCCGATCGTCATGCCCGAGGTGATCACCGGTTTGTCGCTGCTGTTGCTGTTCGTGGCGCTGTCGCAGCTGATCGGCTGGCCCAAGGGGGTCGGTGCGGTCACGATCACGCTCGCGCACATCACTTTCTGCATGGCGTACGTAACCGTGGTCGTGCAGTCACGCCTCACCGGCTTCGATGAATCCCTCGAGGAGGCGGCAATGGACCTCGGTGCACGGCCACTGAAGGTGTTCTTGCGCATCACCCTGCCGCTCATACTGCCGGCCATCGCTTCGGGATGGCTGCTGGCGTTCACGCTGTCCTGGGACGACCTCGTCATTACCCAGTTCGTGGCCGGCCCCGGATCGAGTACGCTGCCGATGGTGATCTTCTCTAAAGTCCGCTTTGGCGTGACGCCGGATGTGAACGCGCTCGCGACCATCATGGTGCTAATCGTGGCGACCGGCATCGCGGTCTCGACGGCATGGATGCGCTATCGCGAGAAGCGCCGGGCGCGCGACCTGCAGCTGGCCGCCGCGGCCAATCTGTGACCCGCCCATGGCCTCCGAAACCCTCGGCATAGACGTCGGCGGCTCGTCGGTCAAGGCGGCGCGGGTTGACGTGCTCGCCGGCCGGGTGAACGGCCAGATGCACTCGGTCGCCACGCCGCGGCCCTCCACTCCGGCGGCGCTGGTGGCGGTGCTGAGGGACCTCGCGCGGGCGCAGCCCTTGCCCGAAGGACGCGTCGGCGTCGCCTTCCCGAGCGTCATCAAGAACGGGGTGGCGCTCACGGCCGCGAACATCGACCATGGGTGGATCGGCACCGACGCGGCGACGCTCGCGGCGCGGGAGATCGGTCGTCCGGTGCTGTTCCTCAACGACGCCGATGCCGCCGGGCTCGCCGAGATGCGCTGGGGAGCGGGGCGCAAGTGCCCCGGGGTCGTCATCATGCTCACCTTCGGCACGGGCATCGGCACGGCGCTCTTCAGCGGCGGGCGGCTGCTACCGAACACCGAACTCGGGCATATGGAGGTGCGTGGCGTCGATGCCGAGAAGCGCGCCTCCGCGCACGTGAGGACGCTTGAGAACCTCGGCTTCGAGGCCTGGAGCGAGCGCGTCAACGAGTACCTAGCGGCAATGGAGGCACTGTTCTGGCCGGACCTGTTCATCATGGGTGGGGCCGTGAGTGAGCGTTTTGCCGAGTTCGCGCCGCTCTTGCGGGCGCAGGCGCAACTGCGCCCGGCACAGTTCGGTAACCAGGCGGGCGTCATCGGCGCGGCTCTGGCGGCGGCCGATGAACACTTTTAGAAGCAAGCTGCCCGATGTCGGCACCACGATCTTCACGGTGGTATCGCGCCGGGCGCGCGAGCTGGACGCTCTGAACCTCGGGCAGGGTTATCCGGACTACGAGATCGACCCGCGCCTGACGCAACTCGTTACCGACGCCATGCGCACCGGCCACACCCAGTACGCCCCGATGGAGGGGCTGCTGTCGCTGCGCGAGCAGATCGCCGGCATGCTCGGGCGCCACCACGGCATCAGCGCCGACCCGGACGCTGAGATCACGGTGACGCTCGGGGCCACCGAGGCCATCTTCTCCGCCATCCTCGCCACGGTAGGCGCCGGCGATGAGGTGATCGCGTTCGATCCGGCGTATGACTCCTACGAGCCGGCGGTGCGCCTGGCGGGCGGGCGCTGCATCCGCGTACCGCTGGCGCAGCCGGGATTCACCTACGACTGGGAGCGCGTGCGTGCGCTCATGAACCGGCGCACGCGGCTCGTGCTCTTCAATAGTCCCCACAACCCTGCCTGTACGGTTGCCGGCGCCGCAGATCTGGAGGCGCTCGCCGCGCTGGTGCGCGATCAGGAGACGCTGGTGCTGTCGGATGAGGTATACGCGCCCATGGTGTTCGACGGCGCCCGGCACCATTCGGTACTCACACATCCGGAACTCGCGTGCCGCAGTTTCGCGGTGTTCTCCTTCGGCAAGACACTGCACGCGACCGGGCTGCGCATCGGCTACTGCGTGGCGGCACCCGCGCTCACCCGCGAACTGCGCAAGGTGCACCAATTCAATACCTTCAGCATCTCGCACCCCGCGCAGCACGCCATCGCGGCTTATCTCGCTGAACGGCCGCAGGGAGTGCTCGAGCTGGCGGCTTTCTTCCAGGGCAAGCGCGATCGGCTGCGCGCGGCGCTCGAAGGCAGCGGCTTTGGATTGCCGCCGGCGCAGGGTACGTACTTCCAGCTGCTCGATTTTGGCGCGTTTGCCGCGCCGGATGACCGGGCGTTCGCAGAGCGCCTGCTTACCGAGGCGCGGGTCGCAGGCATCCCGCTGTCGCCCTTTTATGAGAAGCCCGAGCCGCTCACGTTCGTGCGCCTGTGCATCGCCAAGAAGGACAGCACCCTCGATGAGGCGGGCGCGCGCCTGAATGCGTTCGCGCGCAGGCTGGAGCAGCGCTCATGAGTCAGCTGCGCGTGTCGCTCGTGCAGCAGCCCCTGCTGTGGCACGACCCCAAGGGCAACCGCGCCCACTTTGGCAGCATCCTGGCGCCGCTGGCCGGACGCACCGACCTTGTGATCTTGCCCGAGACCTTCAGCACCGGCTTCAGCATGGAGGTCGAGGCGCTCGGGGAGGTCGCCGCGGGCCCAAGCGTTGACTGGCTCAGGGCGCAGGCCGCCACCCTGGATGCCGCGGTCACCGGCAGCGTCATCACGCGCGAGGGCACGCGCTACTACAACCGCCTGCTGTGGGCCTTACCCTCCGGGGAGGTGCGTCACTACGACAAGCGGCACCTGTTCCGCATGGGGCGTGAGCACGAGCATTTCACGGCCGGCGACGCCGCCTGGAGCCTCAACTGGCGTGGCATGCGCATCTGCCCGCTGGTGTGTTACGACCTGCGCTTCCCGGTGTTCAGTCGCCGCCGCGCCGACCTCGACTACGACCTCCTCATCTACATCGCCAATTGGCCGACGGCGCGCGTGGAGGCCTGGAAGCTGCTGCTGCGGGCACGTGCGATCGAGAACCAGGCCTTCGTCGTGGGGGTCAACCGCATCGGGCTCGATGGCAACGGCGTGGCCTATCCTGGTGAGAGTGCCGCCATCGATTACCTCGGGCGCACTCAGGTCTGCCTGGATGACGCGGCGGGCGTGGCGACGACCGCTCTGGATGCCGCCGCGCTCACGGCCTTCCGCGAGAAGTTCCCGGCGCACCTCGACGCTGACCGGTTTACGCTCGAGCTCTGATCTGCCGACTGCGCTGTCAGCCATGAAAAAGCCTACCCGCGTCAATCATCCGCCCGAGGTGCAGCCCCCGCCCGGCAACCGGCCGTTGGTGGCTCCCATCTACCAGTCCGTCAAGTTCGAGTTCGAGACTGCGGAGGAAACCGAGCGCTTTCTGCGCGGCGAACGGCCGGGATTTTTTTACTCGCGCAATTCGAACCCCACCACGCGTCAGCTCGAACTGCTGCTGGCGGAGCTGCAGGAGCGTGCCGACTGCCTGGTGACCGCGAGCGGCGTGGGCGCCATTGCGCAGACGCTGTTGGCACTGACCAAACAGGGCGACCACGTCCTGTGCTTCGTGGAGACTTACAACCCGACGCGCTATCTGGTGCGCCGCGTGCTGGGACGCTTCGGCGTGACCCATACAATGCTGTCCGTCGAGGACCTGGAGGGTGTCGAGCGGGCGCTTACAGCTCAGCCCACGCGGCTGGTGTTCTTCGAGAGCCCGACGAACCCGGTGACCAAGATCGCCGATGTAGCCGCGCTCACGCGCCTGGCGCACGCGGCCGGGGCGCTGGCGGTGATGGACAATACCTTCGCCGGCTTCCACCAGCACGGCGAGTACGAGGTGGACTTATTCGTGCACAGCCTAACCAAATACGCCTCCGGCACCGGCGACGTCATGGGCGGCGCGGTGATCGGAGGCACCGAAATCATACGGGCGCTGCGCAACGACTTCGGCGCGTTCGGTGGCGTGCTCGACCCCCACGCCGGCTACCTCATCCTGCGCGGACTGAAGACCTACTTCGCACGCTACCGCGCGCAGTGTGCGAGTGCCGAGCGCATAGCCGCCTATCTGGCGCAGCATCCGGGGGTTGCTCGTGTGCACTATCCCGGGCTCGAAAGCCACCCACAGCACGCGCTGGCGGCGCGGCAGATGCAGGACTTCGGCACGATCGTCACTTTTGAACTGAAGGGGGACGCGGCGGCAGTGCGCCGCTTCGCTGACCGGCTGCAGTTCTTTGCGCTCGCGGCAAGTCTCGGTTCTACCGAGTCACTGCTCGTCACGGCGCAGATGATGGCAGGACGCGAACTGAGCGCCGAGCAACAGCGGATTTCCGCGATTACCGAAGGCACGGTGCGGCTGTCGGTAGGACTGGAGGACATCGAGGACCTGCTGGAGGATCTCGCGCACGCGCTCGAAGCCGCGCGGGGCTGAGCGGCGCCCCCTGCCCGCTGCGGGCGTCACCGCGCCACGACCCGGCGCAGCAGATGTCATAAAACCGCAGCAATACACGAGCTGTGCACCGTCTGGCGCATGAGACGGCAAGATCTGTGAAGAAACCTGCGACGTGGGAACTGCGCGGCTGAGTGCGGGTCGGAATCCTCACTGGATTCGAAACTGCTGGAAGGATGCCGCATGATGATCGAGACGCCAGTGCTGCCCTACAATTTTGCAGATCTTGAGCCGGTCCTTTCGCGGGATACGCTCATGTTCCATTTTCTGCGCCATCAGCGCCTGTGCTACGACCGGCTGCAGGCACTGATCCGTGGCACGGAGCTCGCGGAGCTTGCGCTGGAGCAGATGATCCGCCGCACGGAGCGCAACCCCGCCGAGCATGACGTGTTTCGCCTCGCCGCCGAGGTGTGGAATCACAATCTCTACTGGCAGTCGATGCGCCCGCGCGGCGGAGGCAGCGCCCACGGTGCGGTTGCCGACCACATCCGGCGCCGCTTCGGTTCCTTCGAGGGCTTCACGCGCGAGTTTCGCGAGGCCGCCAACAATCACTTCGGCAGCGGCTGGATCTGGCTAGTGTTGCGCAAGGACACGGTGCAGATCGTCGCGACCGGGAACGCCGGGACGCCGCTGGTGCGCGGCGACGTCGCCCTGCTGGGGCTGGATCTGTGGGAACACGCCTTCTACCTGGACTTTCAGAACCGGCGCGCGGCGTATGTGAATGGCTTCCTCGAGGAACTGGTGAACTGGGACTGCGCCAACCGCATCCTCGAGGGGCTGTCAGCGCCGCAGCGCGTGGCGCGGCCGCCCGAGCTGGTGCAGCGCGGCGCACTTTGAGAGCCGCTCACAGGCTGCCGGCCACCCGCACCCGATGCGGGTGGTAGGGCAGCACCTCGACGACCTCGCCCTCGCGCAGCCGCTGCTGGACGCCGCGCCAGAAGGCGGCGGTCAGGATCTCGCCGTGCATGCGCAGCAGGGCGGCGCGCTGGGAGTCATCAAAGGCCAGGAAGCGGATGAAGGTTTCCGGGAACACGTCGCTCTCACCGACGTAGAACCAGGCCTCGCCGCGCAACTCGTCCTCCTCATTGGTCGCCTGGGGCACATCGCGGAACACGCAGTCGGTGACCTGGCACAGTTCATCGTAGTCGTAGAAGATCACACGCCCGTGACGCGTGACGCCGAAGTTCTTCAGCAAGAGATCGCCCGGGAAGATGTTGGTGTAGGCGAGGTCGCGGATACACTGGCCGTAGTCGAGCACCGCCTGTTCGGCGGCCTCGGGCGGCGCGCTGCGCAGGTAAAGATTCAGCGGTGTCATGCGCCGCTCGATGTACATGTGATCGAACACCAGGTCCTCGCCGTCCTCGTGCACCGTCTGTGAGGTCTCACGCTGCAGCTCTTCGAGGAGTTCCGGCGCGAAGCGCGAGCGCGGGAAGCGCAGCCGGCGGAACTCCTGCGCGTCGACGAGGCGCCCGGCGCGGTCATGGATGAACACCAGGCGGTACTTCGCCAGCACCTCATCGCGCAGCACGGTCTTCGGGTAGGCGAAGCGGTCGCGGATGATCTTGAAGACCACATCGAAAGAGGGCAGGGTAAAGCACACCATCACCAGGCCACGCTCTCCGGCGGCGTGCGCGAAGCGGTCGGTGGTGTGCTCCATGTGGCTTATGAGCTCGCGGTAGCGCTCCGTCTTGCCCTGTTTGGCCCGCCCGAGCACGGTGAACAGCTCGCTGACCGGCTTCCTCGGCATGATGGCCTTGAGAAATACCACCGCCTCGGCGACGCGCTCCAGATCCACGTGAAAATAAGAGCGCGTGAAACTGAAGACGATGCTTATGTCGTCCTCCGAGAGCATCACGGCGTCGACCAGCACGCCACCATCGGTATTCTTGAGCGCGATGACGAGCGGCAGCGTGAGGCGGCGTCCGACGATGCGACCGATGATGTAGGCGCGCGAGATCTGGTAGAAGACCGGGCGGATGACTTCCACCTTCTCCACCTCGCGGCGCTCGCCTTCCGCGGCCAAGGTCGCGCGCACTTCGGCCGCGACGTAGGCGACACTCTTGTCCAGGTCGCGCCACGGTGACCTGAAACGCACATCGCCCAGCAGGTCTTCGAACAGCAGCGACAGCGAGCCGTGGTTGACGTAAGTATTCGTGCCGACCGCGCTGTGGTTGGCGAGTGGGTCGAGAGCGGTGGCCACGAACTCGATGTCCGGGGCCACGCCGACCGTGCCGAACAGGCGCCGGCTGATGGAGCTGAAGAAGGTCTTGGTGAACTCAGGATCCGGCAGGTCGCCGATGCGGGCCGCGAACTCATCATGTATGCGCTTCCACAGCTGACGCTCGAGCGCGTGCTCCGCGAGCGCAGAGCGCAGCTCGGAGACGGTCTGGTTGACGAAGCGATCGTAGAGCTCGATGCGCTCGACCGCATCGTGCTGGCCGCCGTGCGAATCGCGATTGTCAAAGCGCAGCGGCGCTCGGCGCGTGATGGCGCGGAACTCGGCGTTGTAGCGCGCGAAGGCCTCGACGATCTGCCGCGCGCACTCGCCGGCCTCGGGGGTACTGGCAACGGTGGGCGCGGCCATGGGAACTCCTAATCGAAATCCGTCGGCAGTTCGCGCTGCAGCTGGTGCTGGTAAAGCCGCGCGATCTGTGACTCGAGGATACGGCCGCGCGAGAGTTGCGGCAGCGCATCCAGGGCAAAGAAGTCCACCGCGTCGGTCTCCTGGCTCACCATGGCGCTGCCGCCGAGCAGCTCGCACAGGAACAGCAGCTTATAGATGTGGTGCACGCTGGGCGGGTGCGCGTGGCGGTTCTTGTCCAGGAGCGCGGCGAGCTTCACGGCGCGCGCGCGGTAGCCGGATTCCTCCAGGATCTCCCGCTCCACCGCATGGGCGGGGGAGTCATTCACGTCCACCCAGCCTCCGGGAAGCGTCCAGCGCCCATCGCTGCGCTCGCGCACCAGCAGCACGCGGTCGTCGGCGAACACCGCGCCGCGCACTTCGACCTTCGGCGTCGCATAGCCGTAGTCGCCCTTCCAGAACTCCGCGGCGCTCTGGCGGGGAATGCCGAGCTCCGTATGCAGCACGCTCTCGGCCAGCTCGTTGAGTTCGCGGTAGCGTTCGAGGTCGTGCGGGTCCTTGCTGAAGGTGAGCCCGTTCTGCGCAACGGCGCGCACCTTGCGGGCCCAGGCGAGGAGCGTTGCGGTGTGGGAGGGCACGTTCACGCCGGCCTGGCGCCGCGGCCTGCAGGTGCCCGTCGCCGTGGTGCTGCCAGCGGACGCGCGGATTTGCGGATCACGAACTTCAGGCCCGACCAGACTTCATCCACCGCGCATACCTTGATGTCGACCAGGGTGAGCGGCAGCGCTACCGCTCGGATGACGTCCTCGGTGATGTCCGTAGCCATGCCGGAGGCCTTCTTAGGCCAGCTGATCCAGACCGCCGCGTCCGGGCGCAGATGCTTGAGCACCCGGAGCAGCGTGCCGCGCAGCGCGGCGCGGCGCACCGCGAAGATGTGGACGATGTCGCTCTGCGCGTCCAGCCGCGCCATCATCTGCACGCCGGGCGGCAACGGCGCCACCAGGCGCGCGTAGTGCTCGGGCGGCTGATGCAGGTACACGCGGCTGCCGGCGCGGATGCCGAGCTTCTGCGCGAGCGGCGTGCCGGAGTAGCCACTCATCGGGCCGGCTCTGTTCAGACGGCGTAGCCGGGACTGCGGCGCTGCACGGGCTGCTACAGGTTCCGGATCAGCGCATCCGCAAAGGCGCTCGTAGAAACCTCGGTAGCGCCCTCCATCAGGCGGGCGAAGTCGTAGGTCACGATCTTCTGACCGATGGTGCGGTCCATCGCGGTGATGATGGCGTCGGCGGCCTCGGTCCATCCCATGTAGCGGAACATCATCTCCCCGGACAGGATCAGCGAGCCCGGGTTGACCTTGTCGAGATTCGCATACTTGGGCGCTGTGCCATGCGTCGCCTCGAACACCGCGTGCCCGGTGAGATAGTTGATGTTGCCACCCGGGGCGATGCCGATGCCCCCTACCTGCGCTGCGAGCGCGTCCGAGAGATAGTCGCCGTTCAGGTTCAGGGTGGCGATGATGTCGAACTCGTCGGGGCGGGTCAGCACCTGCTGCAGCGTGATGTCGGCGATGGCGTCCTTGACGATCACCTTGCCGCTCTTCTTCGCCGCGTCCATCTCCGCGTTCGCTTCCTTTTCGCCCTTGGCAGTCTTGGTGCGCTCCCACTGTTCCCAGGTGTAGGTCTGCGCTGCGAACTCGCGTTCCGCCAGTGCATAACCCCAGTTGCGGAAGGCTCCTTCCGTGAACTTCTGGATGTTGCCCTTGTGCACCAGCGTCAGGCTCTTGCGCTTGTTGGTGACGGCGTAGTCGATGGCCGCGCGGATCAGGCGCTCCGAGCCGTCCTTTGATACCGGCTTGATGCCGATGCCCGAACTCTCCGGGAAGCGGATTTTGGCGTATGCCTTCGGGAAGGCCTGCTTGAACAGGTCCAGGAATTTATGATTGTCGGGGGTACCGGCCTCGAACTCGATGCCGGCATAGATGTCCTCCGTGTTCTCGCGGAAGATCACCATGTCGACCTTCTCGGGATGCTTGACGGGGGAGGGCACGCCCTTGAACCAACGTACCGGACGCAGGCACACGTACAGATCGAGCATCTGCCGCAGCGCCACGTTGAGGGAGCGGATACCGCCGCCTACGGGTGTGGTGAGCGGGCCCTTGATGGACACCAGGTACTCGCGGCAGGCCGCGACCGTCTCCTCCGGCAACCAGGTGTTGAAGAGCTTGTTGGCCTTCTCGCCGGCGTAGACCTCCATCCAGCGGATGCGGCGTTTGCCGCCGTAGGCCCTGGCTACGGCGGCGTCCATGACGCGCACCGAGGCGCGCCAGATGTCCGGTCCGGTGCCGTCGCCCTCGATGAAGGGCAGGATCGGATTATCGGGTACGACCAGCTTGCCGCCAGTGATCGTGATCTTCGCGCCGTCGGCGGGGGGCGTAGCCTTCGGACTGAGCGCCGTGGACATGGAAATTCTCCTCAAGGGTCACCGGCAAACGAGCGTCACCGGGCGCGCAATGCTAGCACAGGGGACCATAGCACCCGCGCTGCGCAACAAAGCGGTGCGCGGCTGTGCGAAACTCAGCTCCGGCGCACGCCTTTTAAGGGGCGGCAGAGAAACGAAAGCGCATATGTGGAACGCTGTGAACGCGGGTGGTCCGGCGCCGGGGAAGCCCTCGCTGCTGCGACAGATGTGTGCCGTGCGGCCGGTGAACCTGACCAAGGACGCCGACGGCGGGCGTCTGCGGCAGGTGCTCGGCCCGTGGGCGCTGACGGCCATAGGGCTCGGGGCCACCATCGGTACCGGCATCTTCGTGCTCACCGGCACGGTCGCTGCGAACAACTCCGGGCCGGCAATCACGCTGTCGCTGCTGATCTCGGCCCTCGGGGCGGGGCTCGCGGCCCTGTGCTACTCGGAATTCGCGGCCTTCCTGCCGGTGCCGGGCAGCGCCTACAGCTACACCTATGCGACCCTCGGCGAGGCGCTCGCCTGGTTCATCGGCTGGAACCTCCTGCTCGAGTACGCCATTTCCGCCTCCGCGGTCGCGGTCAGCTGGTCCGCGTACGTGGTGAACCTGCTGGAAGAGCAGGCGCATATCCATCTGCCGGCGCTGCTCGTTAACGCGCCCCTGGGACTTGATACCCATGAGCACGTGGTCCTCACCCACGCCATCATGAACGTGCCGGCGATGCTGATCGTGGCGGCGATGACGGCGGTGCTGTACTTCGGCGTGCGCGAGTCCGCCAGTGCCAACACCTTCATGGTGACCCTGAAGGTGGCCGTCATCCTCACCGTGATCGTCGCCGGTCTGAAGTTCGTCGACACCTCGAACTGGCACCCGTACGTGCCCGCGAACACCGGCACCTTCGGGCACTACGGCTGGACCGGCGTCATGAAGGGCGCGGCGATCATGTTCTTTGCGTACGTGGGGTTCGATACCGCATCGACCACTGCGCTCGAGGCGCGCAACCCGCAGCGCGACCTGCCGATCGGCATCTTAGGCACGCTCGTGATCGCGACCATCCTATACGTGGCGATGGCGGCGGTGCTGACCGGGATGCTGCCGCTGCCGAAGCTGGACACCGCCGCCCCGGTGGCGGTGGCACTCGATGCCTATCCGCAGCTCGGGTGGCTGTCCTGGCCGGTCAAGGTCGCCGTCATCGCCGGCATGACCTCAGTCATTCTCACCTCGCTCCTCGGCCAGCCGCGCATCCTGCTTTCCATGGCAGACGATGGCCTGCTGCCGAAGTTCATGAGCCGCTGCCATCCACGCTACAAGACCCCGCACGTCTCAACCCTGATCACCGGCGTATTCGCGGCCATCATCGCCGGTGTCTTCCCGCTCGACCTGCTCGCCGATCTCATTTCCATCGGCATCCTGCTGGCGTTCGCCGTGGTATGCATCGGGGTGCTGGTGCTGCGGCGCACGCGCCCGAACGAGCACCGTCCGTTCCGCGTGCCGTGGGCGCCCTTCACCTGCGTGGTCGGCGCGCTGGTGTGCGCGGGCATGACACCGTTCCTGTCCCCGGAAACCTGGCTGCGACTGCTGATCTGGACGATCCTGGGCATGTCGATCTATGCCCTGTACGGGTTCCGTAACAGTCGCCTGCGCCAGCATGACCCGCACCCTTGAGAGCACCCCGGCCGCGGACGGCTTCCACATGCCCGCGGAGTTTGCCCCCCACGCTGGCTGCTGGCTGCTGTGGCCGGAGCGGCCCGACAACTGGCGCGAGGCGGCCCGTCCGGCGCAGGCCGCCTTCGCGCACGTGGCGCGCGCGATCGCGCAGTTCGAGCCAGTCACCGTGGGCGTCTCCCAGGCTCACTTCACGGCGGCGCGGGCCGCGCTCGCTGCTGAGGTGCGCGTCGTCGAGATGGCGCACGATGACGCCTGGATGCGCGACGTCGGACCGACGTGTGTCGTCAACCCCCGCGGTGCGGTCCGCGGGGTCGACTGGCATTTCAATGCCTGGGGCGGCCTCGACGGGGGCCTGTACTTTCCCTGGGACCAGGACGACCTCGTGGCGCGCAAGGTACTCGAGATCGAGCGCCTGGAGCGCTACCGAGCGCCGCTGATCAACGAAGGTGGCGCTATCCACGTCGACGGGGAGGGTACCGCGCTCGTGACGGAGGAGTGCCTGCTCAATCCGAACCGCAACCCGAAACTCGCGCGCGAGGACATCGAGCGTGCCCTCGAGGCATTCCTCGGCGTCAGCCGCATGATCTGGCTCGGGCGGGGCGTCTTCAAGGACGAGACCGGCGGCCACATCGATAACCTGGCCTGCTTCGCGCGGCCGGGCGAGGTGTGCCTGACCTGGACCGACCGGCGGCGCGACCCGCAATATGCGATTTCCCAGGATGCCTGGCAGCGGCTGCACGATGCGCGCGACGCCCGCGGCCGGCGCCTGAAAGTCACGCGGCTGCCCATGCCGGGACCTTTGAAGCTCAGCCGCCGCGAGGCAGCCGATCTCGTGCCGCGTGAGGGCACCAAGCCGCGCTGCGCCGGTGAGCGCCTGGCCGGCAGCTATGTGAATTTCTACATCGCCAATGGCGGCATCGTGATGCCGCTGCTGGACCCGCGCACCGATCGGCTCGCCGCGCAGCGCCTGAAGCGGCTGTTTCCCGCGCGCCGCGTCGTGGGGGTGCCGGCACGCGAGATCCTCCTGGGCGGGGGCAATATCCACTGCATCACGCAGCAGATCCCGCGCGGAACGCGAACCCCATCACCGTCTGCGCGTTAGGGAACGATTCGCCGGTGTTCTTGCGGTATCGTCGCCGGCTATGCGTATGTTTTTCATACGATATCTGAGCTTAGGGCTGCTGGTGCTGCTGGCGCCGGCACTCGCCATGCCGCAGCAGAGCGGCGCCGAGCCGCAGCGCTTCATCATCAAGCTGCGCTCCGGGGCGAGCGCCGTGGTCGCGCCAGATGCGGGCGGCGAACTCGCGATACTCGCGAGTCGCGCTGGCGGAGAACTGATCGAGGGGCGGCACATCGTCGCTGGCATCCATCTGCTGCGCATGCGCGGCGCGGGTTCGACTTCTCAGACACTGGCCAGGCTGCGTGGCGAACCTGAGGTGCAGTACGCGGAGGTCGACCAGCGCCGCTTCCCCCAGAGCACTCCCGACGATCCTCTTTTCGTCAATCAGTGGTACCTGCAGGATGAGCAACCATCCGCAGTCGATGCGATCGATGCCTGGAGCCTGAGCACCGGCAGCCCGGGCGTCGTGATCGCCGAACTCGACACCGGCGTGCGCTTCGATCATCCGGACCTGCGCAGCACTACCGCCAATCGCCTGCTGCCCGGCTACGACATGATCAGTTCGGTGCAGACCGGCAACACGGGGCTCGGGCGTAATCCGGATGCTTCCGATCCGGGCGACTGGGTCAGCGCCGCGGACACCAAGACCGCGCTGTTCTCCAACTGCACGGTGGCCAACAGCTCCTGGCACGGCACGCGGGTCGCCGGAATCCTCGGCGCAATCACGAACAACGCCACCGGCATCGCTGGCCTCACCTGGAGCGGCTGGGTGCTGCCGGTGCGGGTACTAGGCAAGTGCGGCGGCTATGACTCTGACATCCTCGCCGGCATGGCCTGGGCAGCCGGCTTTCCAATCGACGGGGTACCTGCCAACCCGTATCCGGCCCGCATCCTCAACATGAGCCTCGGCGCGACTGGCAGCTGTCCGCAAAGCTACCAGGAACTCGTTGATCAGCTCGTCAGCGCCGGCGTCCTGGTGGTGGTGGCGGCCGGCAACGAAGGCGGTCCGGTGGACGCACCCGCCAACTGCATCGGGGTCGCGGCGGTCGCCGGCCTGCGCCAGGTCGGCACCAAGGTGGGGTTCAGCAGTCTCGGCCCCGAAATCGCCCTCAGCGCTCCGGCCGGCAATTGCGTCAACACCGGCGCCGGCGAGCCCTGTCTGTTTTCGATTGAAACCACCACCAACAGTGGCACGACAACACCACAGACCAACACTTATACGGACGAATACAACTACAACGTCGGCACGAGTTTCTCAGCCCCGCTGGTGTCCGGGATTGCCGGCCTCATGCTGGCCGTCAACGGCAACCTTACATCCGGGCAGCTGATCGCGCGTCTGCAGCTGGGAGTGTCGACACCCTTCCCAGCGCCCGCCGGCCTGCAGGCGTGTCACGTGCCCGCGAGCCAGGCCGACCTGCAGACCAGCGAGTGCGCCTGCACGCCGGAGGTGTGCGGTTCGGGCATGGCCGACGCGCAAGGCGCGGTGTTGCAGGCACTGCGTCCCATCGCTGCTGTGGCGCTGCCAGCCAAGGTCAGCGCGGGCGCCACGTTGAGCCTCGATGGCGGCGGTAGTGCGGCCGCCTGCGGTGCCAAGATCGTCAGCTACCAGTGGACGGTCACTGAGCCTGCGGGCAGTACCGGGCTCATCAAGAACGCCGGCACGGCGGCTGCAAGCCTCATCGCGCCGAGCGGTTCGACGGTCTACCAGCTGATGCTGACCGTGACGGACGATGCGGGGCGCATCGACAGTGCACCCGTCATCGTGACTTCCGCCATGGCTAATTCCACTGCGCCCGCGAGCGCCGGCGAAAGCGCCTGCCTGACGGCGGCGAGCTACAGTGTCGCAGTGCCGCCGAGCTCCGGAGCCTCCGGCACCGCGAGTTCCGCAGGCGGCGGCGGGGGCGGCGCCATGGATCCGGCCCTGCTGCTGGGGGTCATGATGCTCGCCGCGGCCGGCGCGCAGCGGCGCTACGCCAGGCGCTCGGCGGCCTCCAGCCACTCGCGCTGCGCGCGCCGATAGTGACCGGGCGCGATGCGCGCCTGCTGCAGCAACTCGCGCGCGACCTTCTGTGCTTCCTCGCGCTGTCCCTGCGCCTTGAGGAGCTGCGCATAGCGCACGGCGGCCTCGGCTCCGGGAAATGACCCGACCACCGCGCGGTATTCTTCGAGCGCCTTGTCAACGTTGCCTTCACCCTCGAGTGCGCGTGCGTACAGCAGGTGCCCCGCCGGAGAGCGGAACTGCGGGTTCAGGCGGATCAGGTCATCGAGCGTGGCGCGCGCACCTGCCGCGTCACCCTTGCCGAACTGCGCCTGCGCCAGTCCCAGCATCAGGTTCGGATCATGCTCGTAGAGTCCGCTGAGCGCCTGGCGGTACTGGGCGATCGCCTCGTCGTAGCGCGCATGCCGCGCCAGCTCTTCCGCATAGCGCTGGCGGCTGGCGACGTTGCCGCCGATGCTTGCCTCACTCTCGAAGCGGCGCAGGTCGCGCTGCGGGTCCATTGCCTTGCGGAAACCGCGCGCCGTGCGCCGTGCGGTGCGGCTGCGGAACAGCTCCGGCAGTATCTCGACGAAGAGGTAGGCCAGCATCCCGACGAAGGCGAGGCCCGGGATGATCAGCACCCAGATCCACAGCGTGTTGCGGCCGGTCTTCATGACATGAATGATGAAGCCGGCCTGGATCAGCAGGGTAACGATGAAAATCGCCATCTCGTCTCTCTTGTGCGAAGGCTAGTGTGCCGCGGCCGGCTTTGTTGGCAGTGCGAATGCCAGGACGTAGTCGCCGCGCGGGGTGCCAAGCGGTCCATGGCCGCCGGCGCTGATGACCACGTATTGTCGCTGATCGGGGCCGGCGCGGTAGGTCATCGGCGTGGCCTGACCCCCGGCGGGGAGTTTGTACTTCCATAGTTCTCGCCCGGTCTCGATGTCGAAGGCGCGCAGGTAACTGTCGATCGCCGCCCCCACGAACACCAGGTCCCCGGCAGTGGCGATCGGGCCGCCCATGTTCGGCATGCCGAACTCGCGGCTGGGCACGAACCACGGGGTCAGCCCTTCCGTGGAGCCAAGCGGCACCTGCCAGGCGATGCGGTTGCGGCGCAGGTCGACGCTCACCAGCGTCCCCCAGGGGGGCGGCGTGCAGGGCAGTCCGAGGGGCGACAGCAGCGGCTCGCGGCGCACGCCGTAAGGAGCGCCGGCCTGGCGTGCAAATTCCGAGTGCGTGTAATCACCCGACTGGGACTGCAGCGCCAGCTGCTCGGCGCTCAACAGGGTCACGACCATGGGCAGCTGGTTGACGGCGGCGATGACGCGCTGGCGCTGCTCATCGAAGACGATGCCGCCCCAGTCGACGCCACCGATGTAGCCGGGGCTCAGGAGCGTGCCGCGCAGGTCCGGGGGCGTGAAGATGCCCTCGTTGCGCAGCGACTTGATGAGATCACGGCACCTGCCGCGGTCCCAGAAAGTCAGTCCCCAGGCGTCCTCGGGCCGAATCGCCGCCTGCGGTACCAGTGCAGGGAGCGAGGAAAAGGGCTGCGTGCGCGCGGCCTGCTCGCCACGCACGTGGCTCGCCGGCACTGGCCTCTCCGTGATCGGGAACAGGGGCCGTCCGTGAGCGCGGTCGAACACGTACAGCATGCCGGTCTTGGTAGCCTGGATGACCGCCGGCACCGGCGCCCCGCCGAGCTCGATGTCGCCCAGCACCGGCTGCGCGGCCAGGTCGTAGTCCCAGAGATTGTGATGCACCAGCTGCTGCTGCCAGGCGAGCTTGCCGGTGGCGGCATCCAGCACCAGCAGCGAGTCGGCGAAGCGGTTGGAGCCCAGGCGCAGGCCGCCATAAAAGTCCGGGCTCGCGGAGCTGGTTGGTATCAGCACCAGGCCGTGCTCCTCATCGATCGTCATGACTCCCCAGGCGTTGGCGGCGCCAGCCGCCTGCGCCTGCGCCGGATCCCACTCGCCTGCGGCCGGATGAGTGGGCGAGTCGGGAATCGGGTCGAATGCCCACACGAGTTCGCCGCTACGCGCATCGAAGGCACGGATGACTCCCCGCTCGAGGCTGACGGCACGGTTGTCGCCAATGGCGGAGCCGACGATCACGAGGTTGCCGTAGATCGCCGGCGGTGAGGTGACGACGTATGCGCCGACATCGCGCACCTTGATGCCCTGGGTGAGATCGACAAAGCCGCCGCGCCCGAAGCCCGGGCACGGCCGGCCGCTCTCGGCATCCAGGGACAGCAGGCGCGCGTCCAGCGTCCCCGTGAACAGCCGGCGACGGCACGGGACCGCGCTTTGTCTAAGATCGCTGTCCTCCCACAGGCTTACGCCACGCGCGGCGACGTCGGAGTAGCGGCGCGCGCGGTCGATGTGCGGATCGAAGCGCCAGTGCTCCTGACCGGTCTGAGGATCGAGGGCGATGACAATGTTGGTCGCGGTCTCCAGGTAGAGCGCGCCGTAGGCGAGCAGCGGCGTCGCCTCGAAGGTCAGCTTGCCGGCGCGCGCGAAGCCTGCACCCAGTTCACCGCTGCGGTAAGTCCAGGCGAGCTTCAGCTGCCCGACATTGCCGCGGTTGATCTGGTCGAGGTTCGAGAAGCGACGACCGAAGCCGTCCCCGCCGTAGAAACCCCAGTCGCTCGCGCCGCGTGACTGGGCTGACACACGCCACGGACACGCGGCGGCGAGGAGGGCGAGCAGCGACAGGAGCGTCAGGTGTGCGTCGGCGCGGCTTTGAGTCATGCGATGCATTATCAGTGATCGTCGAGGCCGCCCGCGAGTCCGGCGGCTTCCGCCGCCGCATGCTGCTATTCTTCGCCCGTGAGATCTAAACGGGCGGTCACGCCCCGGCCCGGGGTACTGCAGTTTCTCCTCTCCCTGCTGTGGCTCGCCGCCTCACCGCCGGGTCACTCTCAGACCATCCCAGATGCGCAGCTCGCCGGTCGCGAGCCCGCGCATCGGCCGCGCATCGGCCTCGTGCTCTCCGGTGGCGGGGCACGCGGCGCGGCCCATATCGGGGTACTCAAAGTGCTCGAGGACATGCGCGTCCCGATCGACGCGGTGGCGGGCACCAGCATGGGCGCAGTGGTGGGAGGGCTGTACGCGAGCGGCCTGAGCGCGCGCCAGATCGAGAAGCTCATGACCTCGATCGACTGGCAGGCCGCCTTCAGGGATCTGCCGCCGCGCGAGGACCTGACTCTCAGGCGCAAACAGGAGGACGAGTCATTCCTCGTCAAGTTCCCCCTCGGTTTTCACGACGGCCGCGTGGTTCTGCCGCGCGGCCTTATTCAGGGGCAGCGCCTGACCGAAACCCTGCGCCGCCTCACCCTGCCGGTGGCGCGTTTCAGCAACTTCGATGACCTGCCGACCCCGTTTCGCGCCGTCGCCACGGACCTTGAGACCGGCGATGCGGTGGTGATGGGATCCGGGGACCTGACCACCGCCATGCGTGCCAGCCTTTCAGCTCCAGGGGTGTTCGCACCCGTGGAGCGCGAGGGGCGACTCCTGGTGGATGGCGGCATTGCCGACAATGTGCCGGTCGACATCGCGCGCGCCATGGGCGTGGATCTGGTCATCGTGGTCGATGTCGGCTTCCCGCTGCTGCCGCGCAAGCAGCTGACCAGCATCCCCGCCATCTCCAACCAGATGCTGGCGATCCTCATACGCCGCAATGCCCAGACACAGCTGGCGACGCTGACGGCCAAGGACGTCCTCATCCAGCCGCAGCTGGGCAATGCATCCTCCTTCGACTTCGCTCTGGTGGCGCGCGCCATCGGCGCCGGCGAAGTGGCCGCGCGCGGCCTCAGCCCGCAGCTGGCTGCGCTCAGCGTAAGCGAGCATGAGATGCAGAACTACCTGGCGCATCGCGATGTGCCGCGCGCTGCGCCGCCGGTGATTGAGTTCGTCACCGTGGATACCGGTTCCGAGCACTACGTACCCTCTCCCAACAGCCTGTTCAAGGGACTGCTCGGTGAGCCGCTCGATCCGGATGCGGTGGCGCAGCGCATTACAGCGCTCTACGGGCGTGGCGGGCTCGATAGCCTCGATTACCACGTGATCGGCAGCGCCGACCGCTATGGTCTCGCGATCGACGCCCGGCCCAACTCCACCGGCCCCGACTACCTGCGCTTCGGGCTGAGCCTGCAGGATGACTTCCAGGGTAATTCCGCCTACAACGCGGCGGTGCGCTTCGTGGTCTCGGACGTGACGCGCAACGCCGGGGAGTGGGCCACGGACCTGCAGGTCGGCAGCGTCACGCAGATCTCCACCGAGCTGTTCCTGCCGCTGGCACATTTCTCCGGCTGGTTCGTGATGCCGCACGTCCAGGACCTGGCGCGCGACATCGACCTCATCTGCAACCCGCCTTCCGTCGGGCGCGCGGACTACTGCAGCTCCCAGTCAAGCAGCGGCCAGGAGTTGCTCGCTGAGTACCGCGTACACACCTTCGACTATGGCGTGGACTTCGGGCGCCAGTTCGGCAACTGGGGTGAGATTCGCACCGGAGTCGCGCGCGAGCAGGGGCATCTGCGTCTCAAGATCGGCGATCCGGATGATCCGAACCTGCCCGATCTCACCGATTCGCCCTGGGAGACCACCAACTACTTCGTGCGCTTCACCTACGATCGCCTGGACGACATTAATTTCCCCCATCACGGGCAACAGGCGATGCTGCAATGGAGCGGTGTGCGCAACGTATCGGGGATCGATCCGGCCTCCGACCAGGTGACGCTCAACTACATCGGCGCGTACTCGTTCGGGCGCGATACGCTGCAATTCTCGGCCTCCGGCGGTATGACGCTGCAGTCGCGCGTGACGGATATCAATCTGCTGTTCCCGCTCGGGGGCTTCCTGAACCTCTCGGGGCTGCGCGCCGATTCGCTGCTTGGCCCGAACTTCGGCATCATGCGCGCGCTTTACTACCGGCAGATCGGCCGCGGCGGTCCCGGGTATCTCGACCTGCCGACTTACCTGGGCGTGTCGCTGGAGATGGGCAACGTGTGGCAGACGCGCAGTGCTGCGAGCTTCAGCAACACCCAGAAGGATGCGAGCCTGTTCCTCGGCCTCGACACTTTCCTCGGCCCGCTCTATCTGGCGACCGGTTTTGACGAGCACGGCAACCAGGCGTTCTACCTGTTCCTGGGCCGGGTGTTCTGAGGCTAACCGGCCGCCGCTGCGCGTCAGGCGTCGCCGGTCGGAACGATGGCGCGCGTTTCCGCCATGAGGATGACGGCGCGCTGCGGCGCGCGGGTGCGGTGCACGACCCCCTTGGGTACCACGAAGCCCTCCAGCGGCCTCAGTTCGACCGAGCGCGTTTCCAGGTCTACGAAGAACCGCCCCTCGAGCACGAAGAAGAATTCATCGTCGTGGTCGTGCTTGTGCCAGTGGTACTCCCCCTGCAGCACGCCGAGGCGGATGACGGAGTCATTGACCTCGCACAACGTCTGGTTGTACCAACTATCCTGGCAGCGCGCGATCAGGCCCGGAACGTCCACGATGCTCAGCGGCGCGAACTTCACGTCCAGATGAGTGGCGTACGGAAACTGCTGCGGCGTGTTCACGTGCTGGCTCCTTACCTAGTACGCCGCGCACCCGCGGCGCGGCTCATCCCTGCCGCCTTAGAGTCCGCGGCTTTCGGCGAGCTTCTCGATCTTCTGAAAGACCAGCGCCGGCGTGTCGCCCGAACGGGAGTACTCGTGGCGCCGGCTCATCTCGGCCATGGCGATATCGCGCTCATCGGGTGTCGAATACCAGTGCTGGCGCTGCCACTCGGGCCCGAGGAGTTTACGGAAGGGGTCGCCGGGCGGCAGGCTCACGCGGATCCCATACGGGCAGAGCTTCTCGAGCGGCGGCCGGCGCAGATTCTGTGGCTGACTGATACCCATGCGGGGTGAAGCTTACGGTGCGCCCGGGCGCCGCGGCAAGCTGCGTGCGCGCTCCTCAGCCCTTGGGCAGCACGATGGGCCGGTCCCGCAGCATCAGCACCCAGTCGCCGTTCTCGATCAGCGCCTCGCGCCCGAGCTCCCCGATCAGGGCGCGCTCGCTCTCCCCGCGCGCGGCGGTGTCGGGCGTGGTCTCCAGGCGTTCGATCGCGGCCTCGGCGCGCCCGAAGATCTGGGCGAAGCGGCTGTACTGATGCGCCTGGGTGCGCATCCCGAATCTCTCACCGTAAGCCTCCCACAGCGCGGCGGCGATCGGCGCGAAGCCCATGATCAGCACCAGCCAGTGCCGCTCGTGGTCGAGCTTTTCCAGGCGGTTCCAGAAGATGACCAGCACGCTGGTGGCAACGAGGCCTGCGCCGACGCACAGTGCAGACATGCGCTCCACGCGGTGAATGCGCGCCATGAGCGTAGTGGTGCGCGCACGGTAGTAGCTCGCTTGTCCCGCCACCCACTGGCGCTGCACCAGGTCGGCGCGCGCATCACGCGGCGGCGGCAGGGCGTTGGCGCCGCGCAGCGCGTCCCGGATCCAGCGCAGCTCGTCCAGCTGCTTGCGCAGGTAGCTGGCGGCGGCGCTCTCCTTGAGTCCCGCGAGCCGCCAGTAGAACTGCACGCGCAGCGCCTCGGCGAGCGCCCGATAGTCGAGGTAACGGCCCTGCGCATCCATGCGCTGCTGCCACAGGTAGAGCACGGCGATGGTGCTGAAGATCAGAAGATAGATCACCGGCAGCTTCCGCTCCGGCATGATCTCGGCGTAGATCTCAAAGGTGAGAGCGAGCGCCACGGCCAGTCCGATGACGACCCGCAGCACCGAGTGGGTGAGGCGCTGGTAACCGCGCGCAAGCGTGTCGGCACTCGCGAAGGTCTCGGCCAGGCGCTGATCGGCGGGGGGGCGATCCTTGATCTCAGGCAGCAGACCCGAGGCATCGGCGGCTTGCGCCGCGGACACCGGAATCCTCAGAGCGTCGCGATTGAAGCGGTCGATACGACTGCAGACCGTGTGCAGGATCTCCTCGCTTGAGTCGCGCGGGTACATCCAGGCCGGCGCCACGTCGGCGCTGTCGCCGCTACCGGCGCGTGGCGCGTGGATGCAGTAAACCGGCCCGCAGTCGTCGGCATCCAGCGCGCGGTCGTCGGAGTGGGTCTGGCCCTCGAGCTTGAAGCGCACGACCTCGGCGGTGCCGGCCACGGCCTTGTTGCGCACCCCGTCCCACAGCGCGAGCAGGATGTGGCTCTGGGCGGAAACGTAAACGCCGACTTCCAGATACTGCAGATCGCGCAGCCGGTGCGCGGCCGTGCCCGGAGCGGCGTGAGGCGATGGCAGCACAAAGGCGTTGTCCGGCGGAACGCGCGCCAGGAGTCCCCGGAACTGCTCTACCGACGCGGGGAAGTCCTTCTCGTATTCCTCGGGGCCCATGGGCAGCGGTACCAGCAGTTCGCAGCCGCGGCCGAGTGCAACCTCGGCGACCAGCCGGTCGGAGCCTTCCGCCAGCGCCGACAGCACGCGCAGGGGAGTGGAGGGATACCGGGCGCGCAGCTCATCAAGGAAGGCGCCGATCCGGCCGCGGTACAGCGGCAGGTCGTGCGGCTCCAGGTGGCGGTGGCCGACGACGCCGATCACGAGCGGCAGCGGCCCCGTGGCCGTCACTGGCGAGTCGGGCGCGTTGTGGTCGTTCAAGAGGCAGGCCGCGACAGAGTGCGGCAGGCCGCGAGGAACTGCTGGCGCGCCGGCTCCGCGTCGATCTCGGCCGCCAGCCGGGTGATGAGCTGGTCCCAGTCCTGGGCGCGGGCAGCGGCGTGGCGCACCAGGTGTGCCGCGAGCGGGCCGATGTGCAGGGCGAGCTGCCGTTCCACGAGCTGTAGCTGCTGCAGCCCGAACAGCGTCACGGTGGTCGCTGCGCCGGGGCCGGCCTGCGCCGCGGATGAGGGCGCATGGGACGCTACGTGCTCGGCGGCGGCATTCAGGCGCGCCACAACGTGAGTACACAACCGCTCGTACTGCGCCTCCCGCGGTTCTGCGAAACCGTCGAGCCAGTGCTGTGAGCTCAGGAAGTATTCCAGGCTCTTGGACGGCACGACGTCCTCGAGTCGAAAGGGCAGCACCGGCACCTGCTTGTGGACCGCACGTTCCACCTCGCGACGCACCTGTGGCGAGGCGTTGCTGTGGGAGGAGAACACCAGCACCATCAGGCGTGCCGCGGCGATCGCATCGATGATCTCCTCGGCCCACTCGGCCGCCGGGGAGATGTCGCGCGGCGCTATCCAGACGCTGAGGCCACGAGCTTCCAGGCGAGCGACCACCTCGAAGGCGCAGTCGCGGTCGGGCACGGAGTAGCTGACAAAAACGTCGCGCGTCATGACGACGTCAGCTGTCCAGAAGCTTCATGGCCTTGGCGAGGCTCGTACGCATGCGGTTGAAAGACCGTGCCAGGTCCTTAAGCTCGCTGCTGCCGCGCGCCGGGAACTCGCCCGCAGCGGTGTTGCCGAGACTGACCTCCTCGGCCAGCCGCGCGATGTGACGCACGGGGCGCACGACCGCAAAGTACAGCACGATATTGACGATGACGAGAGCGGTCGCCAGGATCGCCACGATCGCCGTCATGACGCTGCGGAAGATACGATCGGCGTTCGCGGTCGCCGCGGCGAGCGGCACCGACACCAGCTGCGCACCGACGATCTCATGAGGCTCCCAGCCAAAGCCGTTGTTGCCGCCGTAGCGCGCGATGAGGCTGGCGGGCGCGGCCGCCGGCACGCTGTGGCAGACCAGACACTTCGGCTCCGCCTGGATCGGCCGTGCCAGGTACAGCGAGCGGCCCATGGGCGTATCACGCTCGCCGACGAGCTCCTGCGTGTGCGGATCATTCCTGAACTTCTGCACGATGTCCGCTTCCCAGTCGACGGCATGGTCGCGCAGGTTGGTCGGGTTCAGGGTCGCCTCGCGGTAGGCGTAGTCCGGGTGGTGGTCGCGCAACTTGAGGAAATTCTGAGTGGCGGCGTAGGAGGGGATGCTCTGCGGCAGAAAATCTTTGGCCATCTGCGCGTTCAGCAGCGGCACGATCTCCTCTGAAGTATAGGCGCGCATGGAGCCGGCGCTGTCGATCATAAGCGCCGCTTCGTGGAGGGCTTCTTGTTTGGCGTGCGCCCGCAGCATCGTTGAACAAGCCCAGCCCACCGCCAGCGTCGCCAGCGTGAAGGCCAGAGCGAGCGCCAGATTGATCCGGACCAGCAGATTCATTGATGTTTAAGCAGGTCCGATACCTCAGCTTGGCAGTGTGCCAGAGAATCCGCGGGCCTCGCAATTCGCGCACCCGTGGGTCCGCAGGAGCCTCGATGCCATGTGAAAGGCTACCTGCAGCCGGGGAAGGACGCCCCCGGGGCGTCTCGCGGGTGCAGGGGTAGCAGGGGTGATGCGCCCCAAACGGACCCCGGCCGAAGCGGCCGGGGTCCGACGCATCAGCGCACCCGCAGGGGTGAGGCGGTGCGCCAGTTGCGCGGTCGGATATGGGCGGCGGTGGACGGGTCGTCCCTGTCCCACACACCGCAACTCCCTTTTATCAGGGTAATGTTGCAGTTCCATCAAGGCTGCGGCAGAAGCCGGCGCCGGTGCGTGCGGGCGGCCAACGACGGCTACGGCGTCTTTTCGGTGTGCCCGTTCACGGGCTGTTCGAGGCTCTGCAGGAGGCGCGCTGCCGCGGAGCGCTGCAGGTCGGCACGTCGCAGGTACTCGAACGTGTCCGCGACCCGTCGTCCGTTGTGCAGGTCGTCCGCGTAACTGCGCAGCGCCAGCTGCCAGTTGTTGATGGTGGCCAGGATGTGTTCGTCGGCACTTTCCTGTACGGAGCCCGGAGGCGCACGGGTACGCCGGATCTCGAGTTCCAGCAGACCCCACTGGGGCAGCTGCCACTGCTGCAGCTGCTCGATAAAGGCGGCCTGCGTAACCTTACCCTCCATGAGCGACTCGAAGGCCATGTCGAACTCAACGCGCAGCGCCTGTACGCGCTCGTCGTACTTGACCAAGTCCATGCGGGCCCGCAGCCCGTCCTCGGGCGCCACCCTCGGTGCCGGAGGCACGATGACGGCGGGAGGCGCGGAGCGCGCGACGAGCGCCGGGACGCTGCGCCGCTCGGCCTTGAGGAAGCCACTGAGCCACGCCAGAGCCGCCATCAGGCTGAGCGCCAGCAGCAGCGCCACGAGCCATGCCAGGGGCTTGAGCCACGAGGTGCGCGCGGGCGCCTCCTCGAGCGAGGTCTCGAACTCGATCGTGTGCGGCGTCGGCAGCAGCGCGACGATTCGCGCAGCCTCAGCGGCGTCCTGCGCCCAGAAGCGGAAGTAGGGGTGGCGTGGGCCGCGCAGGTGCACCTGCACCGCGTTTGCTTCCCGGTACACGTCATGAATCTGAGCAGCCCGAATGAAGCGCTCTGTCGGGCGCGGCCCGAGCAGCGTCGCGCTCCTGGCCGTTACCAGGATGCCTTGCGGGCTGATGTGCAAGCGACCGGACCCGACCCAGCGAAAACTGTTAAGGGGCCTGTGGGGTCGTGCGCCCAGCGCGGCGGTTGGCGTGAACCGCACTTCGACCTCCTGCGAGGCCTGTGAGGCGGGACTGTCGGTCACCAGCCTCAGATGTCGCCGGGTCTGGGTCACGTGGGCTTACCTGTGAGGATAGGTTCAGAGTGAACCGAAGACCTTCTTGATGAGGGAGCTCGCCTGTCCCATCGGGTCCTTGCGGATCTGGTGTTCTTCTTCCGCGACCCTGCTGAACAGACCGTCCAGGGCCTTGGCTGTGACGTAGTCATTGAGGTTGGCGTCCTGGGAGGAGATCAGGCCCAGCTGCGATGCCTTGCCCGCGTACTCATCGTATTTCGCGGCCAGTCCCAGTTTCGCCGTTTCCGCAGTGACGACGGGCTTGAATTTCGTCGTGAGTTCGGTGCTGGTCGTGCGGCGGAAATAGGCCGTGCCCGCACCATCACCGCCGGTGAGGATGCCCTTGGCATCCGTGAGCGTCATCTGCTTGAGCGCACGCTGGAATATCGGCTTGGCCTGCGCCACGGCCTGCTCGGCGGCATGGTTCATGGTTGCCTTCAGCTCATCGGCCTGGCCGCCCATCCCGAGCATGCGCAGCCCGCTCTCGGCCTTGTCGAGCGGATGGGGCAACGGGATGGCGACCTTCGGGTCGTTGAGGAAGCCGCCGCTCTTGCCGAGCTGTGCGACCGCCACGTCGACGCCCTGTGACAGCGCCGCACGCAGCCCCGCGGCGGCATCCTGGGAGCTGAGCGCGTCCACTCCGTTTGCCAGGGCGCCCGCACACAGCCCGAGCAGCGATAACGGGACGAACTGCCGCAGGATATTGCGCATCATGGGCGAACTCGGCGTGCGGTAACCAACACACTGCGAGTGTAGACTCATGTGGCCGCAAAACACACTCGGGTGTTCCAGGCTGAGAATTCCAGGATGCAGCGAGGCGGGCAGGGTTTCGAGGCCATCACCGAACGCGAGAGCGGGCTGCAGCGCCGCCTGAGCAGCGCCCGACTGACGATGATCGCCATCGGCGGGGCGATCGGTACGGGGCTCTTCCTCGGCAGTGCTTTCGCGATCGGGCTGGCCGGGCCTGCGGTGCTCGTGAGTTACGCCATCGGCGCGCTCATTGCGCTGCTTTTGATGGGGTGCCTCGCGGAGATGACCGTCGCGCACCCGACGACCGGTTCCTTCGGTGCCTACGCGGAGTACTACCTCGGACCCCTGGCCGGCTTCCTGGTGCGCTATGCCTACTGGACCTGCATCGTGCTGGCCGTGGGCACGGAAGTGACTGCGGTCGCCCTTTATATGCGCTTCTGGTTTCCGGGCGTGCCAGGCGGATGGTGGATCATGGCCTTCTCCGCAGCGCTGCTGGGTATTAACGCGCGCAGCGTCGAGGTCTTCGGTGCACTCGAGTACTGGCTCTCGACGATCAAGGTGACCGCGCTGCTGATCTTCGTGGCACTCGCGGCGTATCTGCTGTGGCGCTCGCCTGCCGGCAGCCCGATGGGGCTGCGCAACTTCACGGCCTATGGGGGCTTCTTCCCGCACGGTTTCTGGGGAGCGTGGGTGGCGGTGATCGTCGCCGTGTTCAGCTACCTCAGCATCGAGATGGTCGCGGTCGCCGCGGGAGAAGCCGCGGACCCTGAGGTTGCGGTGCGGCGCGCTTTCCGCTCCACGGTGCTGCGCCTCATCCTCTTCTATCTCCTGAGCCTGGCGCTGATCCTGGCGGTGGTGCCATGGCCGGCGGACGGCACCGAGCAAAGTCCCTTTGTGCGGGTGATGCGCCTGCTCGCGATTCCCGGGGCAGCAGCGATCTTCAACGGCGTCATTCTGGTGGCCGCATTGTCGGCCATGAACAGCCAGCTCTACATCACGACGCGGATGATGTTCAGTCTCGCACGCGCGGGCTATGCGCCGCGGCGCTTTGGCGTCCTGTCGCGTCGTGGCGTGCCGCTGCAGGCGCTGCTGCTGTCGAGCAGCGGCATCGCGCTCGCCACCGTGGTGGGCCTGGTAGCCCCAAAATCGGCCTACCTCCTGATGGTCTCGATCTCCGCCTTCGGGGCGATGTTCACGTGGCTGATGATCTTCGTGACCCACTACTATTTCCGCCGCGCGCAAGGGGGGCAGCCGCGCAGCGCCTTTCGCATGATCGGTTTTCCGCTGACGACGCTGCTCGGCGCGGCGCTGATGATCGCGGTGCTCGTGACCACGGCATTCACGCAGCAATTCCGCCCCACGCTCGCCTTCGGCATGCCGTTTCTCGCCGGCCTGTGTGCGGCCTTCGGGTACCTCAGGAGCCGCCGGCGTCCGCTGCTGGGCAGCCCTGGTCACTGACGGCGCGAAATGCAGCGGCGCCCGGTGCGCCACGCGCATCGACGTACCCCGGACCTGGTGTTTGATTGAGCCGGCTTAGTCGTTGCGTTAGTAAACCCTCCGGGACATGATGGCCGCAGCCCGCACTAGACGGGTGGCTAACATGGGCAAGGGGGCGCGGGCCTGCGACCGCGGGAACCGTGAGACATGGTCTTCAATTCGCTGACCTTCATTGTCTTCTTCGCGTGCGTGCTGGCGCTGCATTCGCTGCCGCTGCCCTGGACGGTGAAGAAGGTCAACCTGCTCATCGCAAGTTACCTGTTCTACTCGGCGTGGAACCCGCCGTTCGTCATCCTGTTGTGGGTGTCGACGGTTGTTGACTGGTATGCCGCGCAGGGCCTGGTCAGGGCGCGTCGCGCCAGCACGCGCCACGCGTGGATGCTGCTGTCGGTGATCGCCAACCTTGGCATGCTCGGCTACTTCAAGTACGGCCAGTTCCTGCTCGACAGCTTCAGCGCGCTGATGAATTCGATCGGCGTTGCCTACCATCCAGCGCACTACGACATCGTGCTGCCGGTGGGCATCTCGTTTTATACCTTCGCCACGATGTCGTACACGCTCGACGTGTACCTGCGCCGTGCCGCGCCGGCCAGGAACCTGCTGGACTACGCGCTGTTCGTGACCTTCTTCCCGCACCTCGTGGCCGGCCCCATCATGCGCCCGACTGAGCTCGTGCCGCAGTTTGCCGAGCCCCGCCGTGCCAGTGCGCAGCAGCTGCGCTTCGGGCTTGCGCTGATGACCCTCGGCCTGTTCAACAAGGTGGTGCTGGCGGACAGCTTTCTGTCAGGCGCCGCGGAGCGGGTCTACGACGGCGCGCGCGTGCCGGGGGCGCTGGATGCCTGGGCGGCGACGCTCGCCTTCAGCGCGCAGATATTCTGTGACTTCGCCGGCTACTCGACCACCGCGATCGGTGCGGCGCTGTGTCTGGGTTTTGCGATGCCCGACAACTTCCGTTTTCCGTATGCGGCCGTGGGCTTCTCGGACTTCTGGCGCCGCTGGCACATCACGCTCTCATCCTGGCTGCGTGACTACCTCTACATCCCGCTCGGGGGCAACCGGCACGGACCACACCGCACCTATGCCGCCCTCATGACCACGATGCTGCTCGGCGGGCTGTGGCACGGGGCCAACTGGACCTTCGTGGCATGGGGTGGGCTGCACGGCATCTATCTGTCTGTGGAGCGCCTTCTCAGGGGACGCTTCCCGAGCTACCGCCCGGGCGCCTGGGCTTTTTTCGGGCTCGGGCTCCTGACCTACACCCTGGTGAACGTGACCTGGGTGTTCTTCCGCGCCAAGACCTTCGCCACGGCGTGGGTGGTGCTCAAGGGGATGGCGGGTCAGAACGGCGTCACGCGTCCCATCCTGCCGACCTTCACGCTGCTGTCGGTGGCCGCCATCGTCGGCGGCATCCTGATCACGCACTGGTTCATGCGCTCGCGCACGCTCGAATCCGTCGTGGCCCGCACGCCGCCGCTCGCCGTCGGCGTGCTCTGGGCGCTGATGGCTTTTGCCATCGTCATTGCGCAGGGAGACGGAAGTGCCTTCATCTACTTCCAGTTCTGAACCGGTGCCCGATCAGTACGCGCGCGCCACGGCCTCGGACCGACCCGGGGTCGCGCAGCCAGTGCCGCAGCGACCCGTGCCTGCGCTCCCCTGGCAAAAAATGCTTCTCGGGGCGCTGGTGCTGTTCGTGCTGCTGCTGGCTGGCTGGGAGGGCTACTGGCGCGCCTACGGCGTGGTTCCCGGCATTCGCAACACCTTCGGGCTGTGGGCCATCCAGCGGCGGCGCATCGATGAGGGGGAGGGCGACGCGACCGTGCTCCTCGGCTCTTCGCGCACCTACTTCGATCTGCAGCTGCCGGTGTGGCAGGACCTGGCAGGCCGCGCCCCGATCCAGCTCTCCTACGAGGGCACCTCGCCGATGACGGCGGTCGAGGACCTGGCGGCCGACCCGAAGTTCACCGGGCGGCTGCTCATCGGCGTGGCGCCGGAGCTGTTCTTCAGCGGCGATGGCTTTGCGCTCGGGGTGGCGAAGTATGCGCACAAGCAGTCACCGGCGCAGCGCGTGGGTCAGTGGCTCTCGATGCAGCTGATCGAGCCGTACTTCGCCTTCTTTGATGCCGACTATGCGCTGCGCGCCGTGCTGGCGCGGCAGCCCTGGCCGCAGCGTCCCGGCCGGCACTGGTTCACGGACGTGCGCAAGCTTGCCATCTACGAAGCCGGCCGCAACGCTCACCTATGGAGCAAGGTTGAGACTGACCCCGCCTACCGGGAGCTCGCACGCAGCATCTGGGCGGAGGGGTTCGTGCTCTATCCCGGCGATCCCACGGCCGAGGAGATGCTCAAGGGCGAAAAGGAACAGATCGAGCGCGCGAAGAAGGCGGTGGCGCAGCTGCGCGCGCGCGGAGTGGAGGTGATTTTCATGCGCCTGCCGAGCGCGGGCCCGTACCTCCAGTACGAGGAGCGCTTCTATCCGCGCCAGCGCTCCTGGGACGGCCTGCTGACGGCCACCGGCGCCCCGGGCATCTATTTTGCGGATTATCCCGAGCTGCGCGGCTTCTACCTGCCGGAGTGGTCACACATGACCCAGGCCGAGGCGCAGCGCTTCACCGTCGCCTTCTACGGGGTCCTGCAGCGTGACTTCCTTACGCCGCGGATGGGCAAGAGCGGCAAGGATGTGCAGCACTGAGGTGCCGGCTCAGGAGGGGTTCTTGCTCCAGCCGCGCGGCTTGCGATTGAAGCCGAGCTGCACCTCGACGCTCTTCTTGCCGCAGCGGCAGCGGAAGCGCGCCACGACGTTCGCGATCGGCTCGTCCCAGCCGGCGCGGCAATGGCGCGCCAGGAACGCTGGCGCCACCTCGCGCGAATGCCGGCAGGCGCGGCAGGTCACGACGACCACGTAGTCGCCGAAGTGATCGCGCAGCTTCTGGATCGAGTTCCACGGCAGCATGGCGCGCAGTGTGGCGAGGGGATCTTTGACCCGTCCACACAGTAACGACGGCTGCGCCATACTGGTTGCGCATCCAAGTGCATGGACGGCCACTTATTTCGCGAGGCCGCAGCTGGCCGCTCGGCTATGCTTTCGCGGCGCGGATCGCGCGCACGGCGGGTGCAGTTTCGAATGTGCGGAAGATACATCCTGGCGCAGGCCGCCAAGGCCGAGCGTGCCATGGGAATCCAGCGCGGCCACTGGGAATACCCGCTCAGCTACCGCGTGCTGCCGACCGAGGAGGTGCCGGTCGTCGTAACCGAATCGGCCGAGCGCGCCGCGGCCATGATGCGCTGGGGCCTGATCCCCTACTGGGCTGGCGGGGTGGCACTCAAGGCCGCGACCATCAATGCAACGGTCGAGCGCATCGAGACCGCACCCAGCTACCGCGATCCCTGGAGGCGCGGCCAGCGCTGCCTATTCGTCATGGCCGGCTTCTACGAGCCGCACGTCAATCCAGACGGTTCGCGCGACCCGTTCTTCGTGCACCTGAGCGATCGTGAGGTGTTCGGCGTGGCGGGCCTCTGGGAGCGCTCAACTCGCAGCGACGGCTCGTACGTGCAGTCCTGCACGCTGATCACGCTGCCGGCGAACCGGCTGCTCGCCGAGATTCACAACGAGAAGCAGCGCATGCCGGCGGTGCTCGCAGCTGCCGACGAGGAGGCGTGGCTGCATGGCAGCACCGCCGCGGCGCGCGCCACGCTGGTGCCGTACCCTGATGACTTGATGGTTGCCTACCGGGTGAGCCGCCGTGTCAACAGCGCGAAGTTTGCGGACGAGGCGAGTCTGATCGACCCGGTTTGAGGCGTGCGCTCCCCGGGCGGGGGCGCAAAAATCCCCGTGCCAACAGTCCGATGGTCGCGGCGACGGTGATGCACTAGGATAGCCGGGCCACGCAGAAGAAGAGCGGAAGCGGAAAATGGGCCGTTACCGACGCTACATCATCGCGCTCATCGTCGTCCTTGTGCTGGTCGGCGCGTACGCTGCGGCCGGCTTCTGGGCGGTGCCGCATTTTGCGCGCTCCTACGCGCAGGATTTCGTCAGCACCCATTACGCTCGCGCGCTGCGCATCGGGGATATCCGCTTCAACCCGTTCACGCTCAAGCTCGACATCAGCGACGTGCTGCTCCCCGATGCCGACGCCAAGCCGCTGCTGAGCTTCGCCCACCTGCATATTGATCTGCAGCTCGCCTCACTCTGGCGCCTGGGGCCGAGCTTCCGCGAGATTCTCCTCGACAAGCCCTACGTGCGGGCGGTGATACGCCATGGCGGGGAGCTCAACCTCGCGGACCTCGGTAAAGGCTTCCCCGAGGAGCCGAAGAAGCCGCAGCCGGAGCCATCCAAGCCCTTGCGCCTGTACATCGGGCGCCTCGCCGTGACCGGCGGCAGCAGCACCTTCGAGGACCTGACCCGCGCCGACCCCTTCAAGGCGGACTTCAACCCCATCACCTTTGAGCTGCACGACTTCAGCACCGTCGGCGAGCGGGGCAACGCCTATTCACTGACGGCGGCCTCCGAGGACGGGGAGCGGTTCAACTGGAGCGGGACGCTCAGGCTCACGCCGCTGTCCTCGCAGGGACGGTTCGAAGTTATCGATCTTCGCGCCCGCACGATCTGGGACTACATACGCGACCTGGTACCGCTCGAGCTCGACTCCGGGCTCATCGGCGTCAAGGGTGACTACGATCTCAGTACCGGCGGCGGCCCGCTCGCCGTCAAGGTCCTCATCCACAACACCACGGTCACCGACCTCGGCGTGAAGCCCAAGGGTGGCCCGCAGGATTACGTGAAGCTCGCCAAGATCGAGGTCGACGACACGCGCGTCGATGTCTCGAAACATACTGTCGATGTTGCCAAAGTCACCCTCAGCGGCGGCAATCTCGATGTCTGGATGGATGAGCAGGGACGACTGAACCTGCTCGATCTCGCGCCGGCACCCACGACGCCGGTTGCAACTCCGCCCCCGAGCGAGCCGCCCCCGGTACACGCGCAGAGCAGCGGCGGCAATTCCGCCCCCTGGGTGGTGTCGGCCCCGGACATCGGTCTTGAGGGTTTCAAGGTTGCCGCGGAGGATCGCGAGGTCAAGCCGGCGCTGGTACTGGCAATCGCTCCTCTGAATGTCCACGTTGCCGGCTTCAACACTCGACCCGACGATGTGCTGGACGTGACGGTCGATGCGGGCATCAACGGCACCGGCAAGCTCGCCGCCAAGGCCAAAGTGACCCCGAAGAGCGCCGACGTGAGCGCACACGTCGAGGCGAGCGCACTGGCGCTGCCGTTCCTGCAGCCCTACCTGTCGCGCTACACGTCGATGACGCTGCTCAAAGGGGCACTCGGCGCGCGCCTTGACCTGCTGTACCGCGGCGGCGATGGTTACGCGGAGGTGAAGGGCGACACGCAGATTTCAGGCCTGCGCACTATCGATGATCAGCAGAAGCGCGACTTCGTCAGCTGGAAGGATCTGAAAGTCTCCGAGATCCAGTATCGCTCCAAGCCCGAGAGCCTGCGCATCAAGACCGTGACGCTGGAAGAGCCGTTCGCGCGCATGGTGATCTTCCCGAATCGCACCACCAACATCAAAGAGGTTCTCAGGCCTGCCGGCACGGTCGCCAAGCCGGTCTCGGGAGACGACGCCGATGCGCCGGAGGACCTCGCCGCGCCCGCCGATGCGGCTGCCGCAGTCGCCCCGGCGCCTGCGCCGCCGCCACCAAAGGCCGCCGGCGGGCGCGCGAAGAAAAACTCGCGCTCGGCGGCCGCGCAGGCGACGGTTGCCCAGCAGTCCCCGCCCACCCCGTTTCCGGTCGCGATCGGCACCGTGCGCCTGGTAAATGCCACGCTCGACTACACCGACCTGTGGATCAAGCCGAGCTTCTCGGTCGGTATCCAGAAACTCAATGGCACGATCACGGGCCTGTCTTCGGACCCGAAATCGCGCGCCAAGGTCGAATTGAATGGCAAGGTCGACCGCTATTCACCGGCGCACATCGGGGGCGAGCTCAACGTGCTCTCCACCGCGCTCTACACCGATGTCACCATGGGCTTCAAGGATATCGATCTTACGATCGTCAACCCCTATTCCGGGCATTTCATCGGCTACAAGATCGACAAGGGCAAGCTCTCGGTGGACGTGTCCTACAAGATCGAGCAGCGCAAGCTCGACGCCAAACAACATTTCGTGGTCGACCAGCTGGAGCTCGGCGACCGTGTAGAGAGTCCCGACGCCATCCACGCACCCATCAAGATCGCCGTGGCGCTCCTCAAGGACCGCAACGGTGTCATCGACATCGACCTGCCGATGCAGGGCTCGATCGACGATCCGACGTTCCGGCTGAGGCCCCTCATCTGGAAGGCCTTCGTCAACCTCCTCGTCAAGGTGGCCACCGCGCCGTTCGCGCTTCTCGGGCATCTGTTCGGCGGCGGCGAGCACGTGAACGTGGTGGAGTTCGCCCCCGGAAGTGCGGAGCTGGACAAGGCCTCCCAGGATCAGCTGGCGGCGCTGGTGAAGTCACTCAAGGAGCGCCCGCAGCTGAAGCTTGATGTGCCAATCACCTATTCGACGGAACTCGATCGCCCGCAGCTGGCGGCGAGCAAGCTGCACGAGGAACTCGCGGCGCGCGTCGCCGGCACCCGCGCCGGCAAGAAGCACCCGCAGAGCGCCGGCGAGGAGGTGTTCGCCGATCCGGAGAAACACTACAAGCTGCTCCTCGAGCAGTACAGGGAGTCGCTCGGCAAGGACGCGCAGCTGCCCGAATCCGTGCAGGCCGTGCAGTCCGCGAAGCGCAAGGAGGCGCCGCCCTACGAGCAGGCGATCAACGATCTCGATGCGGCGCTCATCAGCCACATCCAGGTGAGCGACGATGAGCTCGTCACCCTCGGCAAGGACCGCGCCAAGGCCATTCAGGATGCGTTGCTGTCGGGCGGGGAGGTGGACCCCTCCCGGGTGTTCATCGTTGACGCACCGCCCAGGCCTGAGAGCGGCAGCAAGGTGAAGGTCGAGATGTCCGTGAAGTGACCGGCGCGCAGGCGCGCGCTCACACTCCCCAGCCCGGCAGCAGGTACGCATACACCAGCACGATCAGCCCGACGATGCCGGCGAGGAAGATGCTGTGCTTGAGGGTAAAGCGGAACAGCCGTGCCTCCTCGGACGCGGGCATGCCGGTGGCGGCGGCCGCCACGGAAATGCTCTGCAGGCTGATCATCTTGCCCATGACGCCGCCGCTGGAATTTGAGGCCGCCATGAGCGCAGGCGACAGGTCCAGCTTGTTGGCGGTGACGACCTGCAGGTTGCCGAACAGGGCGTTGGTGGAGGTGTCACTGCCGGTCAGGAAGGTGCCAAGCCACCCCAGGTAGGCGCTGAAGAAGGGGAAGGCCACGCCGGTGGCGGCGAATGCCAGGCCCAGGGTGGCCGTGGCCCCCGAATAGTTCATGAGGTAGGCGAGCGCCAGCACCAGGGCGATCGTGAATATGGAGAACGACAGGTCGCGCGCCGTGCGGCCAATGACGGTGAGCACCTTGCCGGCCGGCACTCTGAGCGCAATTGCGGCGAACACCAGAGCAAAAAACACCGCGGTGCCCGAAGCGGACAGCAGATTGAGGTTGAACTTCGCAGGATAGGGGCCTGCCTTGGCGACCGCCGGCGGCAGGCGCTGAATCTCACCGTCCAGTCCGTGCCACAGGAACGACACGCTCGCCTTGTCGAGCAGGGCCTTGAAGGGCGCGTAGCCCCACAGGAGCACGAAGATCACCAGGAAGATGTAAGGCATCCAGGCGCGCAATATGGTGCCGGCGGGGATGCCGGAGTCCTTAGGCGCGACATCCGCAGCCGTGTCGTCCTTCGGGTGCCATACCCGCAGCAAGAGCACGAGGCCAACGATGGCGACGATCGAGGAGAGGATGTCAGTCAGGTAGGGGCCGATGAAGTTCGAGACCAGGAACTGCGTGACCGCAAAGCACAGCCCGGCCACCAGCGCGGCCGGCCACACGGCCTTCAGTGTCTTGCGGCCGCCGAGGACCAGCATGAGATACGCCGGCAGGAAGAGTGCGATGGGGGCGCAAATGCGGCCGACGCCTGCGCTCAGCACCCCGAGTGGCAGGTTAGTCACCGAAGCGAGCGTAATGATCGGTGTGGCGATGGCGCCGAAGGCGACCGGGGCGGTGTTTGCGATCAGGCAGATCGCCGCGGCGTAGAAGGGCGAGAACCCCAGGCCCGCGAGCATGGCGCTCGCGACCGCCACCGGGGTCCCAAATCCCGAGGCGCCCTCGATGAAGGCGCCGAAGGCAAACGCGATCAGCAGCGCCTGCAGCCGGCGGTCCTGGGTGAGGCCGCCGATCGATTGGCGGATAATGTCGAACTGCCCGGTCTCAACGGTGAGGCGGTACAGGGCGATCGCCCAGAACACCACCCAGGCGATCGGGAAGAGCCCGAAAGCCGCGCCGTAGATGGTGGAACTGAAGACCAGCCGCCAGGGCATTCCGTACACGAAGCCCGCAACGATGATGGCGGTGACCACGCCTGCCAGCGCTGCCTTCCAGGCGGCGGTGCGCAGCACGCCGAGCATGAGCAGCATGATGAAAATCGGCAGCGCGGCGCACACGGCCGACAGCCCGAGACTTCCGGAGACGGGTGCGTAGATCTGGTTCCACATGGTGTTGCCCCAGTTGTTCGTTTTTAGTTTCGGCTGCGCGGATCTTGCGCCAGCAGCGCCAACTGGTCCACCGCAGGCTTGGGCCGGCGCGCGCTGTCATAAAGTCCCCAGTAGGCTTCCTCGGGGTGCGGGCCAGCGATACCGGTGGCGTCCTGCAGGCGCCAGGGGGCGTCGAAGGCCGAGAAATAGGCGAATGCAATGAGGGGACGCGGCGGCAGACGCGTGCGCAGCTCCTTATAAAAGGTCGCCTGCCGCAGGTTCGAATAGCCCGCCTCGGCCGGGGCCGTGGGCATCCCGGTCTCCTTGATGAGGATGGGCCCGCAATAACTCTCGGCCAGCTGATCGGCCACGTTGACCACGAACTGCGCGGCCGTACCCGCATCGGTTGAGCCACGGAACCAGCTCTGGAACACCGGGTGCACATTGGCCAGCATGAAATCCATGTGCGGCAGCAGGGCGCTGCCGGGGGCGGCTTCGAAGATGTGGAACGGCTCGGTGGTCGTCAGCGGCAGCCACGGCGCGTGGGTGCGCACGGCGGCGAAGGCGGCCGCGAGCTGCGCCACGTCGGCGCGGTGAAAGAACAGGGTCTCGTTGCCGAGCGATACCCCCGCGACCAGCTGCGGGTAGCTGTGTGCGGTCGCGAGCGCAGCCGCGATCTCGGAAGGCTCGAGCGGATTCCACACCCCGATGATGAGCGCGCGGAATTTGAGCTGGGCAGCGATGGGAGCGATCTGCTGCGCGCCGTGCACCGCGTCATAAGTGATCAGGCCATCGAAGCGCGAACGCAGCACTGTCAGGTCCGCGCGGATGCTGTCGGCCTCGGCGTCGTGGACGCGACCATCCCGCACCTGCAGCGATGTCGGTTCGTAGGCGACGAAGCGCCCCTGCGCCAGGGCGCTGCGCAGCCGCTCGAGCGCCGGTGCGGCAGCCTCGCTGCGCGCGCAGGCCGGCGGCGCAGCCTTCGCCGCGGCCGGGAGGCTCGCGAGGCAGGCGAGGAGGACGAAGCTGGGCAAGCGCTGCACGGGCGTCTCTGGCCTCAAAGGATGCGGTTGTGACAGAGTCGCGCACTCCGCCCGAGCGGGCAACTGCGCGAGGAACATCGATGCCCACGCAACACGAGAAAGCCCAGCGCTTCAGCGCGCTGCACGCCGCGGCCGCGGCGTTCGTCATTCCCAACGTCTGGGACGGCGGCTCGGCCGCCCTCATGGCGCAACTCGGCTACCCGGCACTGGCTACTTCCAGCTCCGCAGCCGCTGCGACCTTGGGGAAGCTCGACGGCGGCATCACCCGCGAGGAAGCGCTCGCGCACGCCGGCGCCCTGGCCGCGCTCACCGCCCTGCCGGTCGCTGCGGATCTCGAGAACGGCTTCGGCGATGCGCCCGATGATGCCGCGCTCACCATTCGGCTGGCGGCCGCAGCCGGACTGGTCGGGGCCTCGATCGAGGATGCCAGCAACGATGCCGATCAGCCGATCTACGAGTTCGAGCACGCCGTGGCGCGCATCGCGGCCGCCGTGCGGGCCGCACGCGCAGCCCCGTTTCCGTTCGTGCTCACGGCACGCGCGGAGAACTTCCTCCATGGACGCGCAGACCTGGCCGACACCGTGCGCCGCCTGCAGGCCTTCGAGCGCGCGGGGGCCGACGTGCTGTTCGCCCCCGGGCTCCCGGATCTTGAGGCCGTGCGCACGGTGTGCGCATCGCTGACGCGGCCGCTGAACTTCATGGTGGGCATGCCCGGCAGGTCCTTCTCGCTGGCGGAGCTCGCGGCGGCGGGCGTCAAACGCATCAGTCTCTCGACGACCCTGTACCGGGCCGCCATGACCGGCCTGGCCGCGGCGGCGCGCGCGGCGCGCACGGGTAACTTCAGCTACGTGGACAGCCTCATGGGCGGCGGCGAGCTGGCCGGCGCGCTCAAAGCGCAGAGCGCCGCCGTCAGGGCGCCTTAAGGGGGAGTATCGCCGGGCTGCGCCATGCGCAGCCATTGCAGGAACGAGGCCGCTGCCGCATCCCCTTCCGCGGGTGCCCAGGCGGCGAACTCGGCCGCCGTGGCCGGATCGTAGGGGCCTTCCTTGACCTCGAGGAACGCGCCGCCGGCGGTTCCCGGGACCAGCGTATGCCAGGTGCCCTGGGGCGTCTCGTAAGCCATGCTCGCGGTGCCGTCGCCGACCGCATAACGCGCAAGTACGCGCCCCTCGGGCTCGAAGGTCAGGACGTCGAACCCCCCGCGCATCACCACGGCGAGTTCCGAGCGCGTCGCGTGGCGATGCGGACGAAAGTACGAGTCGTGCAGTGCCACCACGATGAAGCGCTGTACTGCATCCGCAGGGGTGGCGTGGATCGTGTGGTGTGCGCGCGCGCGCGGGCTGGCGGCCGCCTTGGCGGCGAGTTCATCGAGCAGCACCCGCGGCAGGATCTTCATGCCGGCGAGCATATCAACCGGCAGCGGCGCTCTGATACTTGTGCACGTCGGGCAGGAATGCGGCCAAGAGACCGATGAGCGGCAGGAAGGCGCAGATCTGGTAGACGAGCGTGATGCCGACGCGATCGGCCAGTGCCCCGAGGACGGCGGCACCAACGCTGCCCATGCCGAAGGCGAGCCCGAAGAAGAGCCCCGCGACGGTGCCGGTACGGCCCGGCAGCAGGTCCTGGGCGTACACCACGATGGCCGGGAAGGCCGAGGAGAGGATGAGGCCGATCGGCACCGTCAGCAGCGCTGTCCAGAAGAGGTTCGCGTGCGGCAGCATCAGGGTGAAGGGCAGCACCCCGAGGATCGAGGCCCAGATGATGCACTTCGCCCCGAGCTTATCTCCCAGCGGGCCGCCGATGAACCCGCCGAGTGCCGCGGAGCCCAGGAACACGAACAGCAGCAGCTGCGAGCTGCGCACCGACACGTGGAAATGATCGATGAGATAGAAGGTGTAGTAGCTCGTGATGCTCGCCAGGTAGAAGTACTTGGAGAATATGAGGGCGAGCAGCACCGAGATGGCGATCACCACATGGCGGCGGGGAGCGGCAGGACGCGCGGCGGCCGCGCGTTGGCGGATGATGCCGTGGCTCTTGTACCAGTGACCGACGTTGAAGAGCACGAACATGCCCAAGAGCGCCACCAGCGAGAACCAGGCGACGCTCGGCTGCCCGTGGGGCAGCACGATGAACGCGGCCAGCAGCGGGCCGGAGGCCGATCCGAAGTTGCCGCCCACCTGGAATACCGACTGCGCCATCCCGTGCCTGCCGCCGGAGGCCATGCGGGCGACGCGTGAGGACTCGGGATGAAAGACCGAGGAACCGGTGCCGATCAGCGCCGCGCCACACAGAAGCAGGGCGTAGCTGCCGGCATAGGCGAGCAGCAGCAAACCACACAGCGAGAAACCCATGCCGGCGGCCAGCGAATAGGGTCGTGCGCGGCGATCCGCGTAGGCGCCGATCAGCGGCTGCAGGAGCGACGCTGTGAACTGGAAGGTGAAGGTCAGAAGGCCGATCTGGCCGAAGCTGAGTGCGTAGGCGCTCTTGAGCATCGGGTACATCGCTGGCAGCAGCGACTGCATCATGTCGTTCAACATGTGGCAGAAACTGATGGCCGCGAGGACTCCCACGGCGGTACGGCCGGCGGCAGCGGTTGCGGCGCCGGCCGCGGTGGCGGGCTGGTTCAAGCGGACTCCCGGATTCGGCCGCGAGGCCGGGCGCGGCACGCCTGTGAATGTGCCGCATTCGGGTGCGGAAGCCTATCCCTCTTCCTGGGGGGCGCCGCGCGGCGCCCCCCAGGCTGCAGTGTGCTTCCTAAGACTGGTTCAGCCTCAGAATCTCATCGAGAGCTTCAGACCATAGGTACGCGGCTGGTTCGGCAGGACGTACACCTGGTTGTCATTCAGCGGGTTGGTTTCGGTGAAGCGCGACAGCTGCGCCCGCTTGTCGGTGGCGTTGAAGATGAACGCCTCGACCTGCATGGCGTTGTGCGTGATACCTGCGGTCAGATCCAGTATGCCGTAAGCGGGCTGCATGCCATAGATCTGCGCTTCATTCTGCAGCAGCACCGGTGAGGTCTGAGTCTGATAGACGAAGGCTGCCTGGCCGTACGGCGTCCAGTCCGGCATTTCGTTGTAGGTGTAGCGGGCAACGACGTTGCCCTTGAACTTCGGGGCCACCGGCAGGTTGGTGCCGGCCGGTGCGAGCGGACCGACCCAGGTGCCATTGAACGCCGACGGGGTCTGCTGGTCGGGGCAGTAGGTCACCCCGATGGTGCCGCAATAATTCTGGGTGAGAACCGGATCGAGGAGCGTGAAGTTGGCGCTCAGCATGAGGTTGTTGGTGGCCGCCCACTGCAGCTCGTTCTCCAAGCCCTTGATGCGCGCGTTGCCGCCGTTCGCGATCGCCGTAATGCTCGGCGGTACCAGGAAGGAGAACTGGAAGTTGGTCCAGTCTTCCCAGAACAAGGCACCGTTCCAGCGCAGGCGGTGATTGAGCCACTGCGTCTTCCAGCCGACCTCGTAGTTTTTCAGGTAGTCGGGGGCGTAGGGAGTCGGAGCTGCGCCCGGCGATGCGGCTACGCGATTGACGCCTCCGGGACGGAAACCCTTCGAATAGGTGGCGTACACCATGACGTCGGGCGTGAACTTGTAGGTCAGATTGATGCGCGGCACCCAGCCGTTGTCGCTGGTGTATGCATTCAGGTTGGTGCAGGGCGCGTAAGCGGTCGTCGCCGGCGCAAAGCACTGGGACTGGCCGGTGCCGCTCGAGTAGGCGGCGGAATAACCGAAGAAGCCCTGTATCGAGTTCTCGTAGGTGTAGCGCCTTATGCCGCCGGTCAGGGCCAGCTGCGAGGTGATGTCCCAGGTCACCTGGGCGAAAGCCGCCTTGTCGCGGTCGACGCGCTGCTCGTCGGTGAGCCAGATCGCATTCTCGAAGCCCGGAATGGACAGCGCGTTGGCGAAGCCATCCGGATTCGGGGTGGGCTGGTTGTACTGACCGCCCACCACGCTCGTATAGCCGTAGCCGGGCATGGTGTAGAGCTGCGAGATGTTATGCAGCTGGCGCTGGATGAAGAGACCCACGGTCGCCCTGACCGGGTACTGGGATGGCGTGCTCAGGCGCAGCTCGTGACTCCACTTCTCGAAGTAGCCGCCGCCGATGACGAACTCCTGCGGCATGACCGGCTTGCCGTCGTTGCCCACCCAGGCTGCACCGGAGCCGTAGACGCGATCGTAGAAGAGCGAGTAGTCGCTGTACTCCGCCACCGTGTGCGAAGTGCGCTTCATGTAACCGCCGCTGTACACCAGATCGAAGTCGCTGAACTTGCCTTCGATGGTCATCGCGGTCTGGTACCAGGAGTCCGAGGAACTCTCCGGACCGAAGTGCACGAGCTTAAGGTCCCCGACCGTCGGATCAAACCCGAAGAAGCCCTCGGTGGTCAGATCCTGGCCCATGATGCTGGGCGTTATGGTCCAGTCGCCCAGGTTGAATCCCAGGGCGGCGCGGCCTCCCTTGGTGTCCACGGGGTTGTAGTCGTTCCTCACCGAGCTGGCATTGCTGATCGCGCCGGCGCCGACCACGCCCGGCGCCGGGCAGGGCGTCACCGGATTGGACGGCTGGCCGTCCCAGGTCGGAAAGGTGCGAATGCCGTTCACGATGCACGCCCCGGCGTTGGTGCCGGCGACGTTGCTGATGTAGCCGCCGTCATGTTCGTCCCAGCCGACCAGGCGAACGGCGGCGAATGAGGTGAGCGGCAGGTTGACGAAGCCCTCGGCCTCCCAACCGGCACTGCCGTGGTCGATGTCGTTGCCCTGCAGGTCAAAGCCCGCCGCGAATTTCGACGGGTCTGGCTTGTTCGAGATGATGCGGATCGTGCCTGATTCTGAGCTCGCGCCGTACAGCGTGCCCTGCGGGCCTTCGAGAACTTCGATGCGCGCGACGTCATAAATGTGCACATCGACCGTGCCGTCGATCGTGGTGACGGGTTGCTCATCCAGATACGTGCCGACGCTCGGCTGCGAGCCCGAATGGTTGCCATCGCCGCCGCTGACGACGCCGCGGATATAGACGTGGGAGCTGCCCGGCTCGCCGTTGCCGCCCTCGCCCTGACCGCGCACATAGGAAACACTCGGGGAGTACTTCACGTAGTCATCGAGATTGGTGACGTTCAGCTGCTCGATGGTCTTGGTGTCGAACACCTGCACGCTGATCGGTACGTCCTGCAGGTTCTCAGTCCGCTTCTGCGCCGTCACGACGACTTCCTGCAGCCCGCTGTCTGCTGCCGGGGCAGCCTCCTGGGCGTGCGCGAAGGGCATCGAAGCAAGTAGCGTGGACGCAACAGGGATTCCGTGCCGTACGATCGAGCAGCGCTTTAGACCCTGATTTCGGCTGAGTTTGCGGCGTCGGCTGCGTGTCATGAAGAGACCCCTTTTGTTGCTTATGCGCCCAGGAGCGGCGCTTTATGCTAAGTGACTTATGGATAAAAGAGAACCGGGAACCTGCGGGTAAGCCGGCAGCACGTCGCCGAGGGCTGCCTTGAGCGGGTCGAGCCATGGCTCGTAATGGCGCCAGTGCTCCAGTCCTTCGCGGAAGATCGGACGCCGCACCTGCTCGGAGCTGGCGGTGCGCACGGCGCGCTCATTCTCGTAGAAGCGCAGGCACCCCTCCTCGAAGGGCAGTCCGCAGTAAGCGAGGAGCCTGCGCACCTCGGCCTCGGTGTCATCGATCATGGACTCGTAGAAGACGCGGTGAACGCGCCCCGGCAGCACGGTATCGAAGTGCGCCATGAGTTCCACGTAGTCGCGGTAGTAGCTGCCCAGGTTCTCCAGGCCGTAGGTGAAGTTCTGGCCGCGCGCGAAGTGCTGCTTGAAGCAGGAGAAACAGCAGCCCAGCGGATGGCGACGGGCATCAATGAGCCGCGCGTTCGGCAGGATCAGGTGGATCAGCCCGACGTAGACGCAGTTGTTGGGCATCTTGTCGATAAAGTAGGGAGCGGCGCTCTTGCGCAGGACGCGCGTTGTCTCAAGGTAGCGCTCGCCCAGCTCCCGGAGCCGCGCGGCCGGCAGGTCCGCGACCGCTTGCGCAAAATCCTCGTTACGCACGTGCCGCCCGGCAATATCGCGTGCAATCTGGGGCAGCTGCGGCAGTTCCATGGTGCCCTCTACCAGCGAGTGACTGGCGAGCATCTGTTCGAGGAGGGTCGAGCCTGCCCGTGGCAGGCCGACGATGAAGATCGGATCAGCTGCGGGCGCACCGGCCCCGGCGCGCTCGGCGAAAAACTGTGCCGTGCACACGGCCTTGGTACTGCGTACGTAGGCCACGTTTTCGGCGGCGCTGTAGGGGTGAGCTTTCAGACGCAGCTCACCGCCGCTCGCGTAGTGCGCGAAAGCCTCCCCATAGTGCGCCTGATCCTCGAGTGCCTTGCCGAGGGCGAATTCGAAATGCAGTCGATCCTCGTCCGCCAGATCGCTGCGCTCGAGCGCGCCGCGCAGCGCGCCCAGTTCGGCCTCCGTGAAATGAAAGGTCTTCAGATTGGCGAGGCTCCAGTAGGCCTCGCCGAGTGTGGGCTCCATGGCGATGGCATGCCGGTAAGCGGCGATGGCCTCCTCCGTGCGACCGGCGGTGCGCAGCGAGTGCCCATAGCTCATCCAGATCTTCGGCTGGCGCGGATAGTCCTGCAGCACTCTTTCGTAGACGCCGATCGACAGCGCGTAGTCGCCGAGATTGGCGAGGACCGCGGCCTGCAGGTTGCGGTAGCCCGGATTGCGCGGGTCACGCGCGAGCAGATGCTCGACCTGTGCCAGCGCGCTTGCCGGCTGGCCTTGCCGGTTCAGCACCACAGCGTAGTTGTAGCGTGCCGCATCGAAGCTGGGTGACAGTTCAAGGCAGCGGGCCAGGAGCTGCTGCGCATCCGCGTAGCGTCTCAGGCGCGCCGCCACCTCGGCCAGCATGCGCAGCGCGGCGACGTCACTCGGATAGGTCTGCAGATGAGCGCGCAGCCGAGCCTCGGCCACTGGCAGCTGGTTCTCGATGAGCGCCGCGGCCGCCTCCATCAGTCGCGGATCGCGGGTGGCAGCTTTGAGGTAGCGGGCCCGCGCCTCATCGGCGCCGCCCGAGTCGCCGATGGCGTCGAGCTCATCGGCGAGCAGCCGCCAGGTGTCCGGCGACTGCGGCTGCAGCTGCAGCGCGCGACGCAGCGCGCTGACTGCCTCGCGAGCGCGCCCGGCTTCGGCCAGCGCCGCCCCGTACTCCATGTGCACCGGTGCCGCGCGCGGCTGGCTGCGAGCCAGCACCTCCAGCAGTTCCAGCGCCGCCTGTAGCCGGCCGGTGAGACGATAGGCTGCGCCCAGGATCAGCCCCGCGCGTGGATCTGCCGGCGCGATTCGTAGAATCTCGCTCGCCTGTCGGGCGGCCAGACGCGGGTCCTTCTGCAGCAGGCGTCGGGCGTGCGCCAGCGCAACGTCTAGCGATCCGACGGGCGTGGCTGCAGCGCTTCCACTCATGTCACAAATCTACCACGATCGCTTTGGGCGCTGTCACGTACGGCCGGTGATTGCGCTCGTATCACCGCGCTGCATAGAGTGCGGCGCAGGTGTTCAAGTCGATGTCGGGTTTGTCAGGCACATGCAACAGACGGAATGGAACGTGCGCCGCGCGTGCCGTGCGCTGTGGGTGTGCATCGGCACGCTCCTGCTGTGCCAATGCAGTGCAGCCGGGCCCGCCGTGCACCCGGATGTGATCGCCCATGGTGCGTTTGGGCACCTGCGCATCTATCGCCCACAGGGCCCGATCCGGCATCTCGCCGTGCTGCTCTCAGGAGATGGGGGTTGGGGGACACCAGCGGAGGCGATCGCATCAGGGCTCGCCGCGCGCGGTTCGCTGGTCGCCGGGGTAGACGCACGCGAGTGGCTCGCCGCGCTCAACCAGGCGGATTCGCCCTGCATCGATGCGGGCGCCGCGCTTGCCGATCTTGGCCTGTACCTCAAGGCGCGCTACCTGGTTCCGGGGCAGCAGCCGGTGCTCATCGGGCACTCGGCTGGCGCGAGCCTCGTCTACGTGGCCCTGGCCCAAAGCCGGCCGGCAGAGTTCGCCGGCGCTCTGACGCTTTCCTTCTGTGCCGATCTCGACCTTGCCCGGCCCCTGTGTCCGGCGGCGGCGCTTCGCGACGCACCTCGCGCCGGCGGCCTGCGGCTGCAACCCGCCCTCGTCCAGCCCGGTCCCTGGATTGCCCTTCATGGCCTCGAGGACCGTGAGTGCCCGGCGCCGGAGGCCCGCGCATTCGCACAAGGGGTGCCGGGCAGCCGTTTCATAGCGCTCCCCGGGGTCGGGCACTCCTACCGTGATGCCGGGCGCTGGTGGACAGCCTTCATGGCCTCTTATGGCACCCTGGCGGCAACCGCGGTGGCGCTCCCCTAGGGCAGCCGGTGGCAAGCGGGGGGCGGCTAATCTAATGTGCGCCCCGTGGACATCAGGGAGGCCACCAGCAGCTACGAACGCTGGCTCATGCATCGTGTACCGGTGCTCCGGGGAGACCTGGACCTCAAGCATCGGCTCATGGCGGGCAACCTGTTCTCATTCCTGCGTGCGACGTTCTATCGCTGGTCGCAGCAGTGGCCGGAGGTGTGCGCGGACATCAGTGCAGCCCCGCGGGTGCTCGCCGTCGGTGACCTGCACGTGGAGAATTTCGGCACCTGGCGCGACGCGGAAGGGCGGCTCATCTGGGGTGTGAACGATTTCGACGAGGTCGCGACACTGCCGTATACCCAGGACCTGGTGCGGCTGGCGGCGAGCGCGATTCTCGCGGTCGAGGAGTCGCGACTGACGCTCTCGGCGCGCCGTGCCTGCGAATCGATCACCGCGGGCTATACGCAGTCACTGCGCGAGGGCGGCGGGCCGGCCGTGCTCGCCGAGCGCTACCGCTGGCTGCGCGACCTCGCCGTCGTGCGCCTCAAGGACCAGCGGCCGTACTGGGAGAACATGCGCGCGCTGCGCACTGTTTCAGGGAGGCCCGAACCGAAGGTGCGCCGCCTGCTCGAGGCCGCCCTGCCGGCGCGCGGCCTGGCGCCGCGCTTCGTGCATCGGCAGGCGGGGCTCGGGAGCCTCGGCCGGGTGCGCACCGTGGCGCTCGCGGACTGGCGGGGCGGAATGGTGGCCCGCGAGGCGAAGCCGCTCGCCCCTTCCGCCTGGCTGTGGGCCAGGAATCCGCGCGTGCAGCGCGGACTGCACTACATGACCCTCATCCGCCGCGCGGTGCGGGTGCCCGACCCGTGCCTCGAGGTCCACGGGCAGTGGCTCATCCGCCGCCTGGCCCCTGACTGCAGTCGCATCACGCTGGCAAGCCTGCCGCGCGGGCACGACGAGGGCCGGCTCCTGTGGATGATGGGCTGGGAAACCGCCAACATGCACCTGGGGACGCCTGGTGAGCGGCGCGCGATTCTGGCCGATCTTGGCCGGCGCAAGAACGCCTGGCTCGTGAAGGCGGCGCAGCGCATGTGCGAGGGCGTGACGCGCGACTTCCGCAAGTGGGCGAAGAGCACGCGCGAGGACTAGGGAGGCGAGGGAAAAGAACGATGAAGGACCTGACGCAGGGACCGATCGCCCGGCATCTCATCGCGCTCAGCGTGCCGATCGCCATCGGCATGCTGTTTCAGACGCTGTACTTCCTGATCGATCTGTACTTCGTGTCACGCATCAGCGATGCCGCGATCGCAGGCGTCAGCAGTGCCGGCACGGCGACCTTCATCATCCTAGGGCTTACGCAGATGCTCGGCGTCGGCACCGTGGCCCTGGTGGCGCAGGCGGTGGGCCGCAAGGACCAGCCGGGCGCCAACCTCGTCTTCAACCAGGCGGTGGTGCTGTCGGCCTTCTGTGGTGTCGCCACGCTTCTGGCGGGGATCTTCCTGACGGCCCCGTACCTGCATGCGGTCGCCGCGGATGCGCCGAGTGCCGCGGCCGGAATCGCCTACCTTTATGCCTACACCCCAGGCCTGGCGCTCCAGTTTGCGTTAGTTGCCCTCGGTTCGGCGCTGCGCGGCACCGGCATCGTGAAGCCTACGATGATGGTGCAGCTGGTTACGGTAGTCGTGAATACGATCCTGGCGCCGGTCCTGATCGCCGGCTGGGTGACGCACCATCCGCTGGGCACCGCCGGCGCCGGTCTTGCGAGCAGCATCGCAGTGGGGCTCGGCGTCCTGATGCTGTGGATCTACTTTGCGCGGCTCGAGCACTACGTGGGCGTGAGCACGCGTCTGTGGCGTCCGCAGTGGCCGACCATCCGGCGCATCCTCAACATCGGGCTGCCCGCGGGCGGTGAATTCCTGATGATGTTCGTCATTCTGGGTGTCATCTACCTTGCGATCCGCAGCTTCGGCCCCGAGGCGCAGGCCGGCTTCGGCGTGGGCGGGCGCGTGATGCAGGCGCTGTTTCTGCCGGTCATGGCGCTGGCCTTCGGTGCGACTCCGCTCGCCGGGCAGAACTTCGGCGCCCGTCAGTATCCGCGGGTGCGCGAGACCTTCAAGCAGGCGGCACTCTTGAGCGGCTCGCTGATGCTCCTGCTCACCCTCGTATGCCAGGTGCTGCCGGAGTCCTTCATCCGCATCTTCAGCCAGCAGCCCGAGGTGGTCGCCGTGGGGGCGGGCTACCTGCGCATCATCTCGTGGAATTTCGTGGCCACGGCGCTCATCTTCACCTGCTCAGGCCTGTTCCAGGCCCTCGGCAACACCTGGCCCTCGCTCCTGAGCTCGGGCTCGCGGCTCTTGACGTTCGTGATACCGGCGTTGTGGCTGTCGACGCGCCCGGGGTTCACCCTGACTCAGGTGTGGCACCTGTCCGTGGCGACGGTCGCGCTGCAGGCGCTGACGAGCCTGTGGCTGCTGCGACGCGAGTTCCGGCGGCGCCTGGGGGGTGGGGCTGCGGCGCAGCCGCTGCCGATACCTCCGGATCCGGAGGCGCCGACGAGCACCGGCGCCTAGCGCTGCGCCTTACTTGGGTTCCTGTCCCGGCTGCGGATCCGCGAGCGGGAAAGTCTGGGCAGCCGCCGGGGCGGCTGCGGGCGCCGGCCGCGGGGCGGCCGCAGGCGCCGGGGCAGCGGCTGCCGGCGCGGCGCCCGCGGCGGAGGCGGAGCGCGAAGTGCCGGTGCTCGCCGTGACCGCCGCCATGAAGCGCCGGGCGGTGTCGTCATCGGAGGTCACGCTGCCGTTGAAGATGTCGGCGGCCGCGACGTCAGGCTTTTTGTAGAAGTTCTCGTTGGCATCGTCGTCTATGGAGATGACGGTGCCATCGAGCGCAAGACCTGCGAACACCCCACGGCTGCGGGAGTAGGAGTAGACCTCGGCCTTGAAGTTTGCATCGGTCGCAGCCGAGGCATTGCGGCCCACCGGCCCTGCGGCCACGGAGGCATCGGCACCCAGGGTCACCTTGCCACCGCTGATGCCCTGCACGCCCTTGGGGGTCGTAAATACCAGCACGATGTCGGTCGACTGCACGCCCCACTGCCAGCCGAAGCTGCCGCCGGTCATGCTGATGAACACCGGGTCGGTGAAGCGTCCCTTGTTGTCGCGCACCACCAGCACCCCGCGCCCATGGCGGCCGCCGGCGAAGAAGGCCACCTTGGTGAGATTCGGAATGACCGCGATGCCATAGGCGCGCTCGAGCAGGCGGTCGGGGATCCCCTGATCCGGGGCGGTGCGCAGTTCCTCGAGTACCTCACTGGCGATCAGAAGCTCGCCCTGCTGGCGTGCGGCCTGCGCGGAGATGGCGGCGGTGGAGGAGGCGAGGGCGAGGGCTCCGAGCAGGCCCGGGAGCAAGTGGCGGATGCGCATGGTCAGGATTCCCCTTCGTGACTGTCGCCGCTCACCGACAGTTGCCGCAATGAGCGGTGACCGAATGACGGCGAAGCTTAACTGAAAGCGCGGCACGCCGTCGGATGCGCGGGCCGGGGTGGCACCGAGGGCGGCGTCAGTACCAGATCGAGAGGAACATCGTGAAGACGTTCGCGTTCAGCTGATAGAGCGGTTCGTTGCCGGCGCCGTACTCGGGGGCGAGCAGCGCGTCGCGGAAGTCGCTGTACTTGGCGAGGAAGTGCTCGAAGTGAAAATTGAAGCTGCTGCGGTTGACCCACGGCGCCCAGCCGTAGTGCGGGAACTGGTAGGCGACGCCTGCGCCCACGGTATAGGTCTGGAAGGCGGCCAGTTCCCGGTCGCGCGCCATGAAGTTCTGGTAGTCCGCGCGCGGGAAGAGATCACTATAGAAATCGGCGGCGTTTTGCTTGTAGTAGCGCAGCGTGCCGTCGAAGATCCAGCTGTGCCAGGGCTGCGTGTAGTCGACCTCGAAGGTATTGGCGACGATGCCCCAGGTGTCGCGGAAGAAGCGGTACTGGCCGGTGACCGAAGCGTGCCAGGGCAGGTAATGCTTCAGCGACAGGGAGGCGGCATTACTGGTGCGGGTGTCCGGGTAGACCTGGTCGGCGAGCGTGAACCCCTCGCCCTGTCCGGGGGACAGGTAGCGGATCTTGCGGTATGGGTTGGCGAGATATCCCTGGTCGGTCAAGAGCTCGTAGCTGAAGTTCGCGATGGTATTGCGCGAGAGGATCTGACTCAGGCTCATCGAGTAGCCGCGGTGATCGGCGCGCTCGTGGAAGGTCGGGTCGTTGATGATGTCGCCATTCACCTTGATATCGCGGTAGATCTGGTCCCAGCCGCGCCGGTAGCCGAGGCTGAGGGTGGTCAGGTCGCCGAACATGTCCTGGCTCAGGCCGAAATAGATGGTGTTGGCCTTGTAGTCCGGCTCCTTGCTGGTGATGGCGCCGGCGCTGTACATGGACTTGCCGTGCAGGTAATCGACCCCGCCGCTCCACTGCGTGCGCTTCTCGTGATACGGGCTCGCGGAGAGCTTCACGTCGATCGAGGCGCTGGAGATCATGTCCTCGTAGTAGTTGACCGTGAAGGACAGGTTGTCGCCCACCTTCTTGCGGATGAGGACCGACGGGCCTTCGACGGTGATGTCCCCACCATTGTAATAGTGGTACATCACGTCGGCCCGGTCCTCGGGCAGCACACCGCCAATGACCGGTGCGGTGCACACGCACAGTGTCAGCAGCGTGCGCGTGAAGGGATTCAGGCGCAGGGCGGAGTCCGGGCGCGCGACACGCGCCTCTCCGGTCAATTGCATCCGCAGCCGCCGCCGACAGTGCCAGTGGCGCCGCGCGCCCCCTCACGACTCTCGTACACGTGCTCGAGGTAGATGCTGGAGACCGGATCACGGTTCGCCGACATGATCGGATCGGCGAAATGCTCGCGCTCGTAGGGCTTCACCCAGGGCTGCGGGGCAGCGCAGGCGGCGAGCGCTGCCAGCAGCAGCGTCGTGGCGACCGCTCGCGCCACCTGCGCCGCAATGCCGCGGCCGGATCCCTGTGGTGACTCGCCCATCGCCTTACTCCCTGACCAGTGTGCGGATGCTATCCAGATACTCGTTCTCGTCGCCAGGCTTGTAACCGCGGTGCAGGACGCGCACCTTGCCGGCGCGGTCGATGATAACCGTACTCGGCATGCCCGCAACGTCGTAGAGCTTACTCACCTTGCTGTCCTTGTCGAACAGGATCGGGAAGCTGACCGGGGTTTCCTTCAGCCAGTCGATGGCGGCCTTCGAGTCCGGTTCGACATTGACGCCGAGGAGCGTGAAGCCGAGCTTGTTGTACTTCTTATATATGCTCTCGAGCAGCGGCATTTCCTGGCGGCACGGGCCACACCAGCTCGCCCAGAAATTGATCATGACCACCTGGCCCTGATACTGGGTCAGGCTCACGTCCTTGCCGTCGCGCGAGCCGAGGCTGAACTGCGGGGCCGGAGCGCCGGTGGTACCTGCCAGCACAGGCATGGCCACGGCCAGCGCGGCGGCAAGGGCAACGATGCGGTTCCTCATGATGCGTCCCTCTGTCAGAAGAAGACGGTCGTTCCGATCCGCGCCTCGATGTTATTGGTGAGCTTGGAGGTGCCGAACAGGTCAGTCTGGAAGACCCGATCCTGCACCGTAATGTGGACTGCCAACCAGTCTGTCGGCACCACACGGTAGCCCGCGCCAAAGTTCACCGTGAACTTCGTGTCCCCGGCGAAATCGGTACCCCCGATACCGCCGATGAGATAGAAAGCGCTCGTCAGGGCGTGGCCGCGACCGATAAAGGCCTCGCCCGGCAGGAAGTTGTAGCCCAGTGACAAATCGTAATACGTGAAACGCCTCTCAGAGTCGGTAAGCAGGCTGATGCCGCTTAAGGTTTCGAAGCTGGTATTACCGGCCCGCGCCCGGCCCACCTCGGCCTGAAAGAAGAAGTCCTCGGTGATGTGGTAGGCGGCGGTGAGCCCGTAGGAGGGGTGGGTGCCGAAGTCCTCGATCGAGAGCACCCCGTAGTCGAGGCCCACCTCGATATTGCGGCTGCGGATCTTGGGCACGACGATCTTGCGGCGCGAGACCTCCGGGTCGACGACGCGCGGCGGCGCGGCGTTCTCGTCCTCGGCCTGCGTGGTGTCGGGCGTGGCCGGGTGATCGCGGTGGAACCAGTGGCGCACGGTGGCGCAACCGGGCAGCGCGGCCAGCACCACGCTCAGAAGAAGAATGCGAAGCCGAGTTTCCATTCGTCTGCGTCCTCGTTCTCGTTGCGCTTCGTGAATATATAGTGGGCCTTGTATTCAGCGCGCAGGAAGAAACGTCGTGTGAGGTAGAAGCGCACGCCGCCGCCGACGTACGCGCTCTGCTCGGTGCGGTCCGGAGCCGCTACCAGGGTTGCCTTGGGCTCGGTGTGCACCAGGCCGAGCCCGAGGGTGACGAAGGGCGACCAGCGCGATTCCGGGGCGAACACATGGGCGAAGCCGATGTCGCCGATCTCGCCGTTGGAGAACTTGCCGAGGAACTGCCCCACCGAGCCCTCGAGCGCCAGCTGCGAGTTAAAGGAGAACGACATATAGCCCGAGACCAGGGTGGCGCCACCGTACTGGCCGGCGAAGATGCCCATCTCGTAGCGGTGATCGGTGAAGCCGGCACGGTCGCCCAGATCGAACTTGAACGGAGTGCCGTCGGCGAGCACGGCTTTCTGCATGTCGTTTTGCGAGGCCCAGCCTTCTACGCCCTGCTCGGTGCGCACCTTGAACCAGTCGGTACGACGAAACAGCACATCGACGCTGCCGTCGCGCGGCACCACGTGGAACACCGGGTAGCCGCGTCCCGGGCCGGTGTGCAGCTCAAGATAGGGTTCGGTGACGAAGAGCTGCAGGTACTCGCGTGCAGCACTCACCGCGGGGGTGAGCAGTGCAGCCAGCAACAGGAGTCCCGCGAGCGCAAATTGGTGCGCGCGCCTTAACAAGTCCGTCCCTTGCTCAATTGACCGGTACCGCCGGGTCGAAGGGGTTATTGAAGTACTGCGCCCCGATGTCGAGCCACTCGGAGACCAGGCGCAGCTCGTCCGGGCTGAGCCAGCCCGCGTGCGTGCTGGCGGAGCCTGCCGCAAAGCGACTCATGAACTGGCTCGACAGGGCACCATTCGCACTTCCTGCATTCAGATACGGCCCGACCGACTCGGTGATCGTGTTCGTCGGGTCAGTGGGCGTCGGGTCCATGATACTTATGTTATGCGCGAAGAGCAGCTGCTGGTAGGAGGTGAGCTGCTGCGGCTGTGCGGCCGAGGGGGAATTGGTGAGGTCGAGGTTACCGGCCGGCATCTGCTGGGCGCCGGCTGCGTTCAGCGGCGCATGGCAGCCGCCCTGCGTGCAGGTATGGTCGGAGATCACCGCGCCGCTGGTCGGATCGGTCACCTGGCGCGTGAGGTCCCACAGCGGCTGCACGTGCTCGGGGTAATTGATGATGATGCGGCAGTTCGACGACCATGCCGTCACGCACAGCGCGGTCGTCGGGAATGCGGTCATGAACTGCGTGGCGTCGTCGTAGCGCAGGTTGATCGGCGCGCCCGGGGTGGCCTGCGCCGGGTCGGTCCAGACGTCCGTGTACAGCACGTCCACACTCGGCACCATCTGCGCACACGGGGGAGTATCGCTGGCGCAACTGACGCGCATCCGCGCCTGGGCCATGGTCTCGCCCTGGTTCGGGATGAAAGCCCCCGGGCCCGAGGCGATTGTGAACGGGAACGGCGCGCCGCTGGTCGCGGCCCCGGGCCACGCCGAGTTGAACAGATCCTGGCGCCCGTGTGAGATCGGATGCTGCGCGCTCGCTGGCTGATGGCAGCCGTTACAGGTCACTACCTCCCCTGGAATGACCTGCAGCCACACGCCCTGGGTCGGGCTGATGCGCCGGGCATTGGCGTCCAGTACCTCCATACGGAAAGCGACGTTGGCTGGAACCTCGATGCGCAGCGAGCCGTCCGGCTCGATCGGCGCATAGCCGAGGATCTCCATCATGTAGTTGCTGGCACCGAAGGCCGCACCGGACAAATCGACGAGCGTGCGGTCCGGAATCGACACGGCCTTCTCCAGGCGGATGAAGCGCGCCGGGCGGCTGCTGGCCGGCGTGTCGACCGGATTTGCGACCGTGGCGATGTTCGGGTTGGCGGTATCGACACCGTCGATATCGTAGACGCTGCGGATATCGATGACGCCGACCCCGGCGCTGGCCAGGTCCTGGTCGAGGTTCACGCCCGGCACCTTGTCGAGGATGATATTCGGCAGCGGCCGCGGCTGTGCCACGGCGACGTCGGTGATCATCGTGCCCTCGACCGGTGTCATGATCGGCTGCAGGGTGTTCTGCGAGGGATCGAACATCCACACGCTGTAGAGGGGCGGCGCGACCGTGGGGTTGGCCACGTTCAAGTTGGTGGACGTGCACGGCTCGACCATCGCAGGCGTCTGCGTCGTATCAAGGAGCCGGCATTGTGTCCAGCTGACGAGGACACGTCCCGTGCCATCCTGCAAGGGATAGGCAGAAGTGAAGCGTCCGCCCGGTGAGGGGCCGGGAATGGTGACCACGTCGTTCTGGGTCGCCGGCACCTGCGCCGGACCGGCGAGCCCGGGGTTACCGAGCAGCGCCTGCGTGTTCTCCACGTAATGCGTACCGTCGATGATCACCAGATCGCCGCCATCGTCGACGTCGGTGTACTGGCGCGTGATCGCGAGTATCCGGCCGTCCTGCATCTGGCGCGGGTGGCTGAACTCGACGACCGTGTTATTGGTTCCGGTCAGGTGGCTGTTGGCACCGTAAAAGAGCTCGAGGTCCGTGCCGTCCGGGTTAGAGGAGTACAGCGACATCTGGTCGCGGCCGGCTGGCGAGTTGTCCCAGCGCGTCCACAGCACGCGGCCATTCGCCATCACGGTGGCATCGCGATCGTGACTCTGATTAAAAGATATCTGGTGGACCTGCGTGCCGTCATCGTTCATGACTTCCAGCACTTCGGCGTCTTCCTGCCGCGCCTCGTCCTGATAGGAGAACTGCGGGAAGCCCTCATCGAGGAGAATTCCCTGCGACTGCGTCTGCCGCGTACTGGAGAACACGACCCGCCCGTCGGGCAGGTAGTGCGGCGAGGTGTCCTGCACGGTCGGCGGATCAGGGTCGGAGGTGGGATCGATTACCGCATGCAGATCATCGGTGGCGATGACGTATTCGTAGATGCGCCAGGAGGGCGGCTTGGTCACCTGCTGCTTCTTCGCCAGCGGCCCGCGCATGGCGAATATCACCTTGGTGCCATCGGCGGAGGTATCCACGTCCTTGACGTCCCACATGGCGCCCGCCGTGATGCGCGCGGTGACGTTAGTTTCGACCGCGGCCGGCGAGGCGCTGGCGCGCATATAAAGGTCGGCTGACACCGGTACGATGTCGTTCATCAGGCGCAGGTCATCCTGCATGAAGGTGCCGTTCGTGTTCAGCGGCACCGGACGCTTCACGTAGAAGATGGGGTAGTCGACGGTCGCGGGGTCGGCGACCTGGCTCTTACCGAGGTTGATGTTGCCGCCGCTGCTGCAGGCGCTCAGGGCCGCCGCGCAGGCAAGCAGCGCCACCGCGCACCGCGCGCGGACACGCATTGTCGAATGCCTCAGACTTTCCGAACCCTGCTGCGCGTGCATTTGCATCTCCGTCATCACGCCGCCGTCCCGTCGCGTGTGAATGTAACGTAATTCAGGATCATTTCGATGACTTATCACCAGACCGCCGATTCCGTCACGGCGTCTGGCGGCCCGTGACGGGTTTCATACGCCCGAGGGTGCGGGGCGCATCCGTCGCTACTAGGTAGACGCAAGAGCAGCCCCACGCCGTGATCGAAATCGCAGTTTGCCGCGCATTGAGCAGCGCGGAACAACAACTACACAAACTGTCGGTCGCAGGCGACGTCACTCGATTGAGACATTCGGGGCGGGGTTGCGCGGACCGTATAGTCGGTCTGCGCATCGGCATTTTGGGAGTAGACGCGCGCCATGAATGTCATGAATACACGAGCACAGGTCGGTTCTAACCACGCGGGTCGCGCGACGGTGGCAGCTTCTGTGCTGCTGCTGTTGCAGCTGGCGGTCAGCGCGCAGGCTGGGCCCAACGAGCAGGCCAAGCGTATCTATGAGCGCTTGGTTGGCGAAGAGCCGTCGGCGGCTGTACTGGCGCAGATGGTCAGCGCCATCAATGGCAGCTCCGGCCAGCAGGGGCTGCTCAACGCGGCGGCCATCGCTACTCAGCAGCCGGACTTCTACAACGTGGTCGTGAAGAATATGGTCACGCCCTGGTCAAATCGTGACCAGACGGTGTTCGCACCGCTGAACGACTACACCGCCACCGTGATCGGTATGGTGCGGGATGACGTGGCGTTCAACACCGCGCTGTCGGCTGACATTCTCTATACGGTGAATGCGCCCGGCCTGCCGGCACCCTCGAACGCCAGCAACGCGCATTACGCCACCGCCGAGGCCAATGGCGTCGACCTCAGCTCTACTCTGAAGCAGACCACCCAGTCCTCCGTCTACGGCACGCCGACGGCGGCGACCGCAGGGCTACTGACCACCTATGGTGCCGAAGCGGCCTTCTTCATCAACGGCACCAACCGCGCGATGTTCCGCTTCACGATGATAAATCACTTCTGCGCCGACATGCCGCTGCTCACCGATATCACCCGCCCGTCGGACCGCATCCGGCAGGACGTGGCGCGTTCCCCTGGTGGTGACAGCCGCGTGTTCCTGAACACCTGTGTGGGCTGTCACAGCGGCATGGATCCCATGGCGCAGGCGTTCGCGTACTACAACTTCAACGGCACGCTGGGCAACGTCGTCAACACCGGCACGATGCAGTACACGGCAGGTCAGGTACAGCCGAAGTACCTGATCAACGCGACCAACTTCACCTACGGCTTCGTGACCCCGGACGACAGCTGGTCGAACCGCTGGCGTTCCGGTGTCAATGCCTCCCTCGGCTGGAGTCCCTCGCTGCCCGGCAGCGGCACGGGCGCCAAGTCACTCGGCCAGGAGCTCGAAGCGGCACAGGCGTTCGCGCAGTGCCAGGTCACCAAGGTCTTCCAGGCGGTTTGTTTCCGGGCACCGCAGAGCTCCACGGATATGGCGACCGTCGCCTCCATCACGCAGAGCTTCCAGTCCGGCGGTTACAAACTCAAGCAGGTGTTCCAGCAATCGGCTGCCGCCTGCCCGGGTAGTTAAGGGAGCTCGCCGCAATGAACCCCACTGTCAGAAAAAGCTTTGCCCTGAGCGCTGCGACGCGCACGGCGCGCGCGCTCGCGTTCACCATGACGCTGGCAGCGCTGGCGCTGCTCACCGCGTGCGCTGGCGGCAGCGGACCGGCCACCTCGGTGAACCAGGTTTCCACCGCGCCGACCACTTCGGCCTCCGACTACACCGGGCCACCGCCGGCGAACGCCGACGTGCAGGCGTTCAAACTTAGTTTCTGGCAAAACGTAATCCCGTCCGATCGCTGCGGCGGTTGTCACCACGCGGGCGGCCAGTCACCGCAGTTCGCGCGCGCAGATGACGTGAACCTCGCCTACCAGGCGGCGCTGCCGCTCGTGAACCTCACCAATCCGTCGCAGTCGACCTTCGTACTCAAAGTTGGCGGCGGCCACAACTGCTGGGTTGCAGACCCGTCTGCCTGCGCGGCCACTTTGCTGGTGTGGATTCAGGGCTGGATCGGTAGCGGCTCGTCCTCGACGACCAGCGTGACGCTCGTCGCGCCGCCGGTGCAGGCGGCCGGTGGCGGCAAGCAGTTCCCGGCAAGTGCCATCGCACCCCAGCCGAGCTTCTCCACCACGATCTTTCCGATCGTGACGCAGTTCTGCTCCGGCTGTCACACCCCGAGCTCGGCCACCGCGCAGCAGCCATACTTTGCCGATGCCTCGGATGTTGCCGACTCCTATGTAGCGGCGCAGCCGAAGATCGACCTGTCGCAGACGACGCTGTCGCGCTTCTACCAGCGCCTGTCGCAGGACTTCCATCACTGTTGGCCGACGCCAAGCTCCAACGGGGCGCCGGACTGCCCGGGCAGCGCCGCGCAGATGCTCGCGGCCCTCAACGCCTTTGCCAACGGCATCGCGGTCACGCCGATCGACCCGACGCTGGTGGTCTCGAATGCGGTCGCCCTGACCCAGGGCACCATTGCCTCGGGCGGCAGCCGCTACGAGGCGAACCTGGTGGCGAAGTACATGTTCGAGACCGGTCAGGGCAGCATCGCGTACGACACCAGCGGTGTCACTCCGGCGGCGGACCTGACGATCTCGGGCAATGTCACCTGGGCCGGCGGCTGGGGCCTCACCTTCGGCGCCGGCGGCAAGGCTCAGGCTTCGACCAGCTCGAGCCAGAAGCTCGCTAACATGATCCAGAGCGCAGGCGAGTACACCATCGAGGCCTGGGTCGAGCCGGCTAACGTAACCCAGGCGAATGCCTACATCGTCAGCTACTCCGGCAGCAACACGACGCGCAACGCCACGCTCGGCCAGGACGTGATGCAGTACGAGGGTTTTGCGCGCAGCAGCACCACCAGTACGGCCGGTACCCCGCCGCTCATCACGACCACGAACGGCGGCGCGGCTCAGGCGGCGCTCCAGCACGTCGTGATCACCTACGACCCGGTCAACGGCCAGAAGCTCTACATCAACGGTGTGTACACCGGCGATGCGGATCCTTCCAAGGGCGGCTCGCTCGCCAACTGGGATAGCACCTTCGCGCTGGTACTCGGCAACGAGGTGACGAGCCAGCGGCAGTGGCAGGGCACCATCAAGTTCGTCGCCATCCAGAACCGCGCGCTCACCCCGGCGCAGATCCAGCAGAACTTCGCCGCCGGTGTCGGCCAGAAGTACTACCTGCTGTTCGGTGTGAGCTCGCTCACCGGCGTACCGCAGTCGTACATCCTGTTCCAGGCGGCCCAGTACGACAGCTACAGCTACCTGTTTGCCCAGCCCAAGTTCATCAGCCTCGATCCGACGGCTACCATCCCGCCGAGCCTCAAGCTCAGTGGCATCCGGCTGGGAGTGAACGGTCAGCTGGCACCGACGGGACAGTCTTTCACCACCGTCAGCACCACCCTGGGCGGCTCTTCATATACGGCGGCCAACGGGCAGCTGCTCTCGAACCTCGGCACCGTCGTGCCGCTCACGCTCGGACCGAGCAACGACCTGTTCTTCCTGTCCTTCGACCAGCTCGGCTCAGCCGTACACGCCTACGTCGATCCGCCGGTGACCGTGCCGCCGCCGACGCCCAACAACACCCCGCAGCCGGACTACGGTGTCGCGACCTTCGAGCGCGTGACACACACGATGGCGAAGATCACCGGGGTGCCGTTCACCAACAGCGCAGTGATGGCTCAGTACATGACCTCGCAGCAGTCGCTGCCTCCGAGCCCGCTGATTCCGGCCTTCGTGGCCTCCCAGCAGACGGCCATCGGGCAGCTGGCGGGTGTGTACTGCGCGCAGCTGGTGGGCACGCAGTCCTACCGGGACACCTTCTTCGGCACCGGGCTCGACGCCGGCCTGAACAGTAGCGCCGGCTCGTTCTTCGCCTCGCTCGCTAATCGCCAGATTGTCGAGACGGCTCTCGCCAACAATGCGGTGGGTGTCGGTGTGTCGCCGGTTACGGCCGCGGCCGTGACCAGCGAGGTCGACGCGCTGCTGCAGCGGATCCCGACCCTGAACAGTTCCGCGACTGTCTCCACAGCGACCCAGGCGGCTTGCCAGGCGGTGCTCGGCAGCGCCGCGGTCACGCTGCAGTGATCCGGACTAGGAGTAAATTGCAATGATCATCGGTAAAAAACCTCCTCGCCCGCACGCTCCCGGCGAGCCGTTGCTGTACGACGACCACCCGCGGCCGCGCACGCGCCGCGAATTCCTGGCCGCGGGGATGATCTCCGGCGGCGGTATCGTGATCGGGCCCGCCTGGCTCGGCGCGCTGCTCAAGGCGAACCGCGCGAACGCCGCGCTGTCACCGGACATCGCCGCGCTGCTGCCGAACGGGCAGTGCAACGTGCCCACGGCCGCGGCCGGTATCCCGTTCATCTGCTTCGATCTCGCCGGCGGAGCCAACCTCGTCGGATCCGAGGTGCTGGTCGGCCAGCAGGGCGGCCAGGCGAACTTCCTGAGCACCGCCGGCTACGAGCTGCTCGGCGTGCCGGGCAGCATGGTGCCGAGCTCGACTGCCAACGTCGATGCGTCCCTCGGACTGCTGTGGCAGGCCGACGGTGCCATCAAGCGCGGCATCTTGAGCAAGGCGACGACCCCGGCGACGGCTTCCGGCACCAACGGCGCGGTGTTCTGCGCCACGTCGAACAACGACACCCAGACTAATCCGCACAACCCGATGTACGCGATTGCCCTGACCGGAGCCAAGGGGCTGCTGCTGCCGCTCATCGGCACCGACTCCAGCGTGTCGGGCGGCAACTCGATGGCGCCGATGCAGTACATCAATCCGGCTCTGCAGCCGACCACGATCACCGAACCCACGGATGCGACGGCCCTGGTGAGCACCGGCGGCGCCAGCGCGGACCCGGTATCGGTGGCGGTCATGGAGTCGCAGGTGCGCATCAGCGGCGGCACCGGCCTGTACACGTCCGGCTCGAATGGCGCCTTCACCGGCGCCCTGAGTGCGCCTAACGGCGGCACGCCGGGGGTATCACTCTACCCGAGCTCCGACCCGACCCAGGCAGCCGATGATGGTGCCCTCAAGAACCAGATGCGCTGCAACTACGTGGTCTCGGCCAATACGGCCTCGACCTTCGGCAATCCGGCGGCCCTGGATCCGACCCAGGACCCGCTGATCACCGGCGGTTCGACCCCCATCTTCACGCCTGCTGATTTCCAGGACAGCGAGAGCGCCGCGACCGCCACCGTCATGAAACTCGTGATCGACGGCTATGCCGCTGCGGGCACCATCGCCATGGGTGGCTTTGACTACCACGACGGCACGCGTGCCACCGGTGAGACGCGTAATTTCAAAGCCGGGCAGATGATCGGTGCGGTGCTCGAATACGCGCAGCGCAAACAGCAGGCGGTCATGATTTACGTCTTCAGTGACGGCTCGCTCGGCTCAACCGGCATGCCGGACAACAGCGTCGCCGGGCGCGGCAAGCTCGGCTGGCAGGGTGACAACATGTCCGTGTCATCGACCTTCTTCCTGGCCTACAGTCCCAAGGGCCGCCCGCAGCTGCGCAACGGCGTCGCCGGACAGCAGATCGGCTACTACAGCTCCTCGGGCAACGTGGTGACTACCTCAAGCCCGGTCGCCAATAACGTGACGGCGCTGGTACAGGCAGTGGTTCTGAACTACATGGGGCTCATGGGCACCGACGGGAACTTTACGAACGTGTTCGCCCCGTACGGCGGCCAGAGCCTCGGTTCCGGCAGCGCACTGGCAGCCCTGACCGCGTTCGCGCCGATCGTGTGACGCAGTGCGCGTGCCGCCGCCCGGCGGCACGCGCCCCCTCCACCCTCTTGTCGCGTTACGCCGACGCGCGCCGCCCCCCGAAGTAGGGGAGGCAGGCCTCATTTCGCAGCTCACTTCGTTGACAGTGTTAAGTGCGCTGTGCAATTTTCCGTGCTGGCGCGGGCCCTTAAGGTCGCATCCCGCGGCGAGGATCACTTATTGAGCTGGCAACGGCCTGACGGCCCGATGTGGCGTGACGTCTCACGCGCAGGTCTCTTACCGCGACTGTGCGCTGGCATGCTCGCGTTCGCGGTCGCCACGCTGGCGTCCGCACAGGCGACCTATGCACTCCTGGGTTCGGTGGCCCCTGACTTCGCACTGCGTGCGAGCGCCGGCGACAACGTGCGCCTGTCGGAGCATCGCGGCGAGGTGGTGGTGCTGAGTTTCTGGAGCAGCCGCTGTACGCCGTGCCGCACGCAGCTCGCGGCGCTCAACCGCAGCTTCCTCACCTATCGGTCAGCGGGGCTGGCGGTGTACGGAGTAGGTGTGGATGACGTCCCGGCACAGGCGCTGGATTTCGCGCACTCGACAGGCGTGGGCTTTGCGATGCTGCTCGACCCGGAGAAGTCCGTCAGCCGCGCCTACCAGGTCGATAACCTGCCAATGACCGTGCTGATCGATCGCAACGGCATCATCCGGCACGTGCTGCGTGACTACAGCCCGGCCAGCGAGACTCTTTATCTGCAAGAGCTGCGTGCTCTGCTGAACGAATGATCGGAACCATCATGTCACAGACGATCTCAGTCACCTGCCGGGAACGGGCACCGCGGCGCGCGGCAGCAGCGATGCTGGCGGCGCTCGCTGCCTCGGCGATGTTCGGCACGGGCGTTGCGGGCGCGCCACCGCCGGCTGCCAGCGCTGCGGCTCCGGTCGCCGCCGCGGCACCTGCAGCCGCCGCAACCACGGCGGCACCAGCTGCGGCGCCCGCGCCGGCTGCGGACGCCGCCACCGATACCAAGGGCCTGGATACCGAGATCCAAGGCCTGAAGAAGGACGTCGTCGATCTCAACAAGGATCTGTTCGTACTCGAGGAGGAGCTGCTGTTCCCCGCCAACACACAGGTGGCGGTATTCCTGTCGATGGACGTCGGGGATTTCTTCTCCCTGGATTCGGTGCAGCTGAAGATCGACCAAAAGGAAGTCATCAACTACCTCTACACCCCACGCGAGGTCGATGCGCTCCTGAAGGGTGGAGTGCAGCGGCTGTACGTCGGCAACCTCAAGGTCGGGTCGCACGAACTGGTCGCGTTCTTCAATGGCAAGGGTCCCAACGATCGCGCCTACAAGCGCGGGGCGTCGCTGCGCTTCGAGAAGGGCGTGGGTGCGAAGTACCTGGAACTGAAGATCGACGACCGGCAGAAGAAGCTGCAGCCAGAGTTCGAAATCAAGGACTGGGAATAGTCTTTTGAGTCCGCGCTGCCTCAGTCGTGCGCTGCTCCTGGCCGGCGCCCTCGCGCTGCTCACCGGGGGGGCGGCGGCTGCGCGCCGCCATGATCCGGAGAAGCTGCCGCTCACCCACGTGCGCGATCTGCACTACGGGGACGTGCTCTTTTACTTCTTCCAGGACACCCCCGACGCTGACCTCGAGGCGCTCACCCGCCTGCTCGCCTACCAGCACTGGGGCCGGGTGCCACACCACGAGGACGACGCACTGCTGCTCGAAGGCGGCTTGTACCTCGAGCTCGGCATGCACAACCAGGCTGGCGAGATCTTCCAGAGCATCCTCACGAACGATGTCCCCACCGGGGTGCGCAACAAAGCGTGGTTCTATCTTGCCCAGGTCTGGTATGCGCGTGGCTACTACGAGAAGGCGGACGCGGCACTGCGCAAGATCAACGGGCGCATGTCGCCGGACCTCGAGGCGCAGCGCGAAGTGATGTTCGGCAACGTGCTGATGCACGAGGGGCGCTTCGATGAGGCGATCTCGGTGCTCACCAACTGGCGCGGGCCGGACCTGTGGTCGGCCTATGCGCGCTTCAACCTCGGCGTGGCGCTGATACGCACCAAGCGCCTGAGCGATGCCGATCCGTTTCTGAGCGCCGTCGGCACGATGCTCGCCACTACCCCGGAGCTTGCGGCGCTGCGCGACCGGGCCAATGTCGCGCTCGGGTTCGCCTACCTGCAGGCCGACCAGCCCGAGCGCGCGCGGCCGGCGCTGGCACGCGTGCGCCTGAACGGCCCGTATTCGAACAAGGCGCTCCTCGGTATCGGCTGGGCGGACGCCGCCCTCGGGGACTACCAGGGTGCGCTGACGCCGTGGATGGAGCTGCGCAACCGCAACCTTTTGGATGCGGCCGTGCAGGAGTCCTATCTTGCGGTGCCCTATGCCTTCAGCAAGCTGAACGCCAACGCGCAGTCGGCCGAGTATTATGAGAGCGCGGTGAAGTCCTTCGATGCCGAGAACGTACGGCTCGATACCGCGATCGAGGCGATCGAGAAGGGCGACATGCTCGAGCACGTCCTTGCCAAGGACCGTAACGGCGATGCCAGGCAGGGCTGGGCATGGCAGCTGAAGACGCTTCCGGATGCGCCGGAGTCGCGCTACCTCTATACGCTTCTCGCCGGCAATGACTTCCAGGAAGGGCTGAAGAACTTTCGCGGACTGGTCGCCATGAGCGGCACCCTCGAGCGGCACTCCGATGACATGGTGGCCTACCAGGACATGATCGAGACCCGCGAGCGCGCCTACCTCGAGCGCCTGCCGCGCGCGGATGCGCTGCTGTCCTCGGGGGCGGTGGACAAGCTGCAGCAGCGCGATGTCGCCCTCGAGAACGAGCTGCGCGACATCGAGGCGCAGCACAACGTTGCCGCGCTGGGCACGGATGAGGAGCGCGAACAGTGGGCGCGCATCCAGCGTGTCGAGACTGCTCTGTCCGGAGCGCCGGACACACCGGACAACGCCGAAATGCGGGCCCGGCTCGCCCTGGTGAAGGGCGTGCTGTTCTTTCGCCTGAACGATGCTTACGGCGCACGCCTGTGGCAGGAACACCGCGGCCTGAAGGACCTGAGCGTCGCCCTCCACGAGGCGCAGAGCCGCTGGATCCGCGTGGAGCGTGCGCGCAAGGCCGTACCGCAGAACACCGGCGAATTCGCAACGCGCGTGAGCGCGCTGAAGTTGCGCATCGATACCCTGGAGACGCGCCTCGTGGCCGCCGAACAGAAGCAGCGCGAGTATCTTGCCCGGATCGCCGTGCGCGAGCTCGAGCAGCAGAAGGACCGGCTGGCCGCCTACCAGATCCAGGCGCGCTTTGCGCTCGGCTCGATGTACGACCGCGCCGCGAGCGGCGCCGATGCCGCCGCGCGCCCCGCGAAGCCCGCGGTGCCCGAGCAGAGGGGCGCCGAGGACGAGCCCGCGAGCCAGCCGGCGCCGGAGCCCCAGAAATGAGTTCGCGCCTGCGTCATGCGGTGGCCGCCGCCTGTGCCATGGTGCTTGCTGGCCTCGGCGCTGCTCCGCAGCTGCGCGCCCAGTCGGGGAATCCGCCAGCGACGATTGGCGATCTCACCTCCAAGAAGGTAGAGGTGCACAAGGACACCCCGGCCGATGCGAATGCCTCCAAGGCGATGGAAAACTACCGGCGCTTCCTCGAGCTGCAGAACACCGACCCGAAGCTGCGCGCCGAGGCCATGCGTCGCCTCGGGGACCTGAACCTCGACTCAGGCGAACTTGAGCGGCTGCAGACTGAGGTGACGGCGGTCGATCTGCAGGGCGGGGAGGCCATCAAGCTCTATACCACCCTGCTTAAGGCCTACCCCGACTACCCGCGCAACGATCAGGTGCTCTACCAGCTGGCGCGCGCCTACGAGACCACCGGCCAGCCGGATCTGGCGCTGGCGACGCTCGACCGCATCGTCGCGAAGTACCCGCAGA